>Ga0105048_10015034_pt1 | contig 12026 bp, 4 predicted proteins | sample MAT05_FD_78382 | JGI IMG/M metagenome (GOLD analysis project Ga0105048, IMG submission 78382) | Freshwater microbial communities from Lake Fryxell liftoff mats and glacier meltwater in Antarctica - MAT-05 | ecosystem: Environmental > Aquatic > Freshwater > Ice > Liftoff microbial mat | place...
CGCAAACGGGGAAATTCACTGGCAGCGTCTGGCAGCTTCCCGCCGGTTGCAACGTCCGCTACGTGCCCGATCAACCGTGGTCGCTCCGCAGCGAAGCGATCCAGATTCGCGTGCCGGCCGCCGCCGCGAACGAGAGCATCTGGAAGCCCGCGATCGTCGCGCTGCCGCCGGGTTGTAGCCAGGTCATTCCCGGTTCGTCGTGGGGCACGTTCACGATTGCGTGTACGATTCCGATCGCGCTGTTCGTCGGGTTGTGGATGCACAAATTGCGCAAAGGCCGCGTCATCGAGGCATCGCTGATCGGCGGTGCGATGACGCTCGCCGCCGTCGTCGTCGGTGGGTCGATTCCCGGTTCCGCGCTCGAACCGTACTTCTCGTTGACCCGCGAACAGACGATCCTTTCCCTCGTGATTTACGGCTTCGTGGCCGCAGTACTTCCCGTGTGGCTGTTGCTCGGGCCGCGCGATTACCTGAGCAGTTTCCTGAAAATTGGCACCGTCATTTTGCTCGTCGGAAGCGTCATCGTCGGTAACCCGCCACTGAATGCACCGATGCTGAACGAAACCTTTCTCAACGGCGGTCCGACCTTCGAGGGAAGCATTTTCCCGTTCGTGTTCATCTGCGTGATGTGCGGCGCGGTCAGCGGGTTTCACTCGCTGGTGGCATCGGGGACGACGCCCAAGATGATCGAAAAGGAATCGCACATTCGCACCATAGGCTACGGTGCCATGCTCATCGAAGGCCTCGTCGGCGTGACGGCACTCATTGCGGCGGCGGCGCTCCCCACGGACCTTTACTACGACATTAATATTGCCATCGACGACATGCCAAAGTGGTCCGAGCAAGTACGCGAAGTGAACGCGAAGTATCGCACCGAGCCGATGCACCAACTCGGCGTCGGCGGCGTGTCGCACATGGATCTCGGCCAGATGGAAGAGAAAGTCGGAGGCGAGTCGCTACGCGGTCGCACGGGCGGTGCGGTGACGCTCGCTGTCGGCATGTCGGTCGTGTTCACCGATGCGTTCCAGTGGCTCGGCATTGCGGGCGATTCGGTGCTGAAGTACTGGTACCACTTCGCGATCATGTTCGAGGCGCTGTTCATTCTGACGACGATCGATGCGGGCACGCGGATCGGGCGGTTCCTCGTTCAGGAAACCGTGGGCCGGGTGTATGCGCCGTTCGCGCGGCCCGACTGGCTGCCCGGTGCGATCCTCGCGAGCGCCATCGTCACCGGCAGTTGGGGCTGGCTGATTTACACGGGAAACATCCGCACGATCTGGCCGATGTTCGGCGTCGCGAATCAGCTGCTCGCAGTGCTGGCGCTGACACTCGTGACGACGTGGCTCGTCAACAACGGCCGCGGCCGGTATGCCTACGTCACACTGCCGCCGATGCTCTGGGTTTGTTCGACGACGCTCACCGCCGGTGCGAACCTGATTACCGTGCAGTTCCCGAACATGATCCGCAAAGGGCAAAGCCTCCGCGATGGTGGCGACCCCGCCGGCGTGCGAATGATCTACACCGGTTACCTCAGCATCGGCCTCACGCTGTTCGTGATTACCGCCGTCGGCACGCTCGTGATCTGGGCTGTCGCCCGCTGGGCCAACGTGCTTTTGAAGCGCGATTAATGCATCACCCGAACAGCCCGAGGATTGGGTCGCCGGTTGCGATGCGGTAGGGGCGGTTCGTACCGTCGTGGAAATGGTCGGCGGGGTCGATGCCGAGTGCGTGGAACAGCGTGGCGGCGATGTCGCCGGGTGCGACGGGATTCTCGCCGGGGTAGGCGGCGATGCGGTCCGAGGAACCGTAGGTGGCACCGGGCCGAATGCCCGCACCCGCGAGCATCACCGTGTAACAACCGCCCCAGTGTTTCCGCCCCGGCGAGCTTCCGAGAAAGTTCTTTTCGATCGCTACTCTTGGTGCGCGACCGAACTCGCCCATCACCACGACGAGTGTCGTTTCCAGTAATCCGCGCACGCGCAAGTCTTCGAGAAGCGCTGAAACACTGCCGTCGAATCGCGGCAACAGGTGCGTCCGCATCGCGTCGAAAATGTCGTTGTGCGTGTCCCAGCCGTATTGATCGGTATCGGTCGGGTGATCGTCTTGCCCGCGAATGCAATGGTTGAAAAACACCGTCACCCACGGCACGCCCGCCTCGACGAGGCGGCGCGCGAGCAAGCACGCCTGCCCGGAACGATGCCGCCCGTAGCGCTCGCGGAGTTTCGCCGGTTCGCGACCGAGGTCGAAGGCGTCGCGAGCCACCGGCGAGAGTAAAAAATCGTACGCCTGACGCGCCAGTGACAGTTGGTCGGTCGATAACGGCGGCGCGTTCCGCTCGAGTTCACCGACGAGCTTTCGCCGCGCGGCGGCCCGTTCGGGCGTCACATTTTCCGGGAAGACAAACCCTTCGACGAGATCGTCGGTATCGGTGACGTTGCCCACGGTGTATGGGTCGTAGCCGCGGCCGAGAAAGCCGCCGTACTGCCCCGGTGCGACTTCTAGCGGAGCGAGCAGCGGGCCGTTCACGTGGATGGCGGTTTGCGGGAAGCGATCCGTCGGGCGAACCCGTTTGAGGACCGCCCCGAATGCGGGAAAGTCGGTAGGCTTCGGCGGCGGGTTCGACGATTTTCGCGGGTGGCGCTGGCCGGTGAGCGCGAGGTAACATGCCGAACCATGATCGAGATCATCGTGCGTGACACTGCGCACGAGATTGAAATTGTTGGCCATTTTCGCGAGTTGCGGCAGGTGTTCGCAAAACCGCACGCCGGGGATCGCTGTCGGAATACTCCCGAACGTGCCGCGAATCTCGACCGGTGCATCGGGCTTCGGATCCCACGTATCGAGCTGGCTTTGTCCGCCACTCGTAAACACTACGAGCACCGACTTCGCCCGCCCGAACCCCGGACGACGCGAGTCCGCTTTCAATCGCGGTAACGTCGCCGCCAACAGCGACGGCACCCCTATGCGCAGCCAGTCTCGGCGCGTGGGCAAGATCGACGATCCAAGTTCCGCAAGAAACGGCAGCATGAATTAAGTGTAACAACAACCGGTACGTTCGGGCAATCCCCTAAATATTGGCGTTGCGGTTGCGACGACGGCGGACGAGTCCCACGACGCCGACGATGCCGGCACTCAAGGCCAGCACGGTGGCCGGTTCGGGTACGGGAGTGAAGTTCAGAACGAGGGCATCGCCACTTCGAGACAGCACGAACTGATCGCCGGTGTTGAGCGTTACGCCGAGGTTCGCGACGTCGATCGTCACCGCGCCGAGTGGCCCCGTACCTTCGGTGTAATTCCCGAAGACGAAGCCATCGGCGACGTTCGTGCCGTTGAGTTGCAGCGTGCTCCCGCTGGTAAAGTTCGCGAGATTGTAACTGCTGGGCGTCGCATTCGTGAAGCCGGCCAAGCCGGTCAGGTTGACCTTCGCTCCGGTAACTAGATTGAGCGTATTCGTTCCGAGTGCGAGGTTGCTACTGGTGCCCGTGGCGGCGATGTTTGCGGCGAGTTGGCCGTTACTGGCGATCGTCACATTCCCCGCGGTCAGCGTGCCGGTGCCCGTCCCGGAATCGCCGCGAATCGTACCCCCCGAAGTCACAGTAATCGGACCGGCGACGCGGCCATTCCCGCCGAGCGTACCGCCGTTCTCGACCGACACCGTTGCCGTACCCGTACCGGAGTTGATACCCGTTTGGCCGTTCGCGAGAAGGACGCCACCGGACACCGTCACGCTGCCCGAAAGCGAGTTGTTCGCGGTCAGCGTCAGCGTACCAGCCCCGCTCTTTGTGAGCGGCGCAAACCCCGAGGCAACACCCGAGAAGAGGTAGTTTTTCCCTGCAGTCGTCACGTCGATCGTGCCGCCGGTTTCGTTGAGTGCGAGCGGGCGAGCGATCGTCAGCGTGGTCGTCGTGTCGGTATTCGTGAGGCGAAGCGTGCCCTGCGTCGAACCGCTGTTGACGCCGAGTGTGATGTTGCCGACCGTACCGGAAATGGCTGCGTTTGTCGCAATGACGCCGTCTTCAATATTGAGGCCGCCAGTGTTGCCGAGAATGACGCCGTCAATGGCGATCGTGCCACTCGTCGTTTTCGTAATCGCCGTCGAGCCGTTGATCGTTGCGGTCGTGGTCGGGACGGCGATGATGGTACCCGAACGCCAATCGCTCGGCGTCGCGCCCACTAACGTCGTGTTGGCTCGCATCGTCAGCGTACCGCCGTTGAAGTTGAGGCCGCCGAAGTTCTCGCCTTCGTTCCAGATCACATTTCCACCCGCGTTCAGCGTGATGTACGTCGCATCGGGAAGGTCGGTATTGCCGGTCGTGGGAAACACGGCAAACTGGAACGTGCCGCCGTTGTTGACGATGATACTCGTCGCCGAGAGATCGCCGCCGCCGACACCGGCATCGTTGAGGAGCAACGTTCCGGCGTTGATGACGACCGTCCCCGTGAACGGGTTATTGTTCGCGAGCAGCGTGGATGTGCCCGTACCGTTTTTGGTGATCGTTCCCGTGCCGGAAATCGCCGCACCGAAATTGATGTTCCCACTACCGGTCACTTCGAGGTTGTTCGCGGCGAGTGCAATCGCACTGCCGAGAGTAATAGCGCCCGCACCATTGTTCGTGATAGTCGCGTTTCCCGTCGGCGTAATTGCGTTCGCAAAAGTGACACTATCCGAACGACTGAACGCGAGTGTCGCCGCTGTTCCGAGGGTAATTCCGCCAGAAATCGAACCGACCGTGCCGCCATCGCCGATTTGCAGCGTACCTGCAGTCACTGTCGTGCCACCGGAGTAGGTGTTCGCATTCGCGAGGATTAACGTCCCCGTTCCCTGTTTCGACAGGCCGGTCGTGCCGCTAATCGCGCCGGTTCCCTCAAACTTGTACACGTTCGTCGTATTGTTAACCAACACGCTACCGGGCTGTACGTTCGCCGCGAGGTTCACGGTGAAGTTGCCGACGGCGGTGTCGTCAAACGTGACGGTGTCGGTGTCGATGAAGTTCGTCGAATTGCCGTTGCTTACCAGTTTGAAGTTGTTGGTGCCGCCGACGTTGGCCGCCGTCCCCGCGTCCCAGACGCCGCTGATCTGTCCGCCGTAAACGATCGAATCCGAACCGGTAATGCTGACGTCGACCGAAGTGTTCGCAGTGTTGTAAACCAGACTTCCCGCAGTACGTCCGGGCAACGCGAGGTTGAACCCGGATGTGATATTCCCGCCGTTATAATCGATGAGGGTATACGTGCCATTCGCGAACGCTTGCAAGTTCGTCAGGCTCAGCGTCGCACCACCGCTCGTCAAACCATCGACATTCGAAACGATGAGAAGTGGAGATGTCGGAACGGTGGCGGTATTGAGTTCGAAGCGAATGTTTGAAGCCGCCGTTCCGAGCGCCAAAGCGGGTGTCGCGAAACTCGCCGAACCCGCACCGCTGTTGACAGCGAGCGTGGCCCCGTCGCTGACGAGGAAGCCACCGGCGGCGGTAATGGGGTTCACCCGAAGCGTACCGGCCGTCACGCTCGTCAAGCCCGTCGAACTGAGCGTACCCGTGAAGGTCAACGATCCCGCGCCCGTCTTCGCGAGCGGCCCGGTTCCACCGATGTTCCCGGAAATCGTGAGGTCCGTGTTCGCATTCGTGACGGAGATCGTACCGCCACCCGCGTTCGTGGTGAAGTTGCCCGCCCGCAATGCCGAGATTCCCTGATATTCGAACGTACCTGCCGTGGCCGCCGCACCGAGCGTGATGTTCGCTGTGCCGAGGTTCGCGGCATTGACGTGCGTGACGGTACCATCCTCGATGTTAAATCCGCCAGTACTGGTCGTGACTCGGGCCGAACCGGTGATGATGACTGTACCCGACGTCGTTTTGTTAATCGCTGTGCTTCCGCCAACCGCGTTGGTTCCCGAACCGGTGAGTGTGCCGCTCGTCCAGGATTGTGCGGTCGTACCGCTCGATGTCATTCCGCCTTGTTGCAGATCGATCAATCCGCCTTGCAAATTGACCCCGCCAAACGTCTCGCCTTCTTGCCAATTGACCGTGCCACCGGCGTTCACCGTGATGTACGTACTGTTTGGCAAGTTCGGATCGCCGACGCCAGCCGCACCGAACTGGTACGTCCCGCCGTTGTTCACGACGATCGACACGGGGTTAAAATTTGTGTTTGCGACAGTCGTTGCACGATTGATGAACGTACCCGCATTGACGTTCAGCGTTCCCGTGAAGGCGGTATTGTTACTGTCGTGAATGAAGGTCCCGACGCCGGTTTTCGTCACCGTCGGCGAACCGGCCATCAACCCGTTGAAGAGCACCGTGCCTGCCTGTACGTCGATCGTAGGGGCCGTGCCCGCAAAGGTGTACGTGTTCGCGACAGCGGTACCATTGAGGGTAATCGTCCCCGACCCGGTGTTGTTCACCGTCAGGCTGTTCAAGGTGAAAGTGCCCGCACCGATGTTGTTCGTCGCGGTGTAGCTCGTCGTTCCCGATGCATTGAAAACGAGCGCCGTCGTCGCGCTGCTCAACGGGACCACGCCTCCGACCCAGTTGGCAGGCGTGTTCCAGGTTCCCGTCACCGCGTTCCACGTCTGGGCGATTGCAGGCGGGACGCTGACGCCTATAGCAAACGCAACGAGCAAATACCGCAAAACGGATCGAAACATCGGAACGGACCCCGTAACCAGAATTCGGGAATGCAAGCGGTGAGTTGTAATGTTTACCTGCGGTCGCGCTAGATTCGGTGTAACTGCGGTTAAGGTTTGATGAGTTTTGTGGAGAAGAGGTGGCGCGTTCACCGCACGGATCGCAGGTCTGCCCTTCGCGCTTCTGCCTGTTTCCCTTATCATTTCCTTACACACTTCACGCGAGGACGATATGGGCGAGCGTTATATTTTCAGCATGGAACACCTGACCAAGCAATATGGCAAGCGGGAAATCCTCAAGGATGTGAACCTGAACTTCTATCCGGGGGCGAAGATCGGCGTCATCGGTTCCAACGGAGCGGGAAAATCGACGCTGCTTCGCATCCTGGCGCTCGAAGACAAAGACTTCATGGGCACCGCACGGGCCGAGACTGGCGCAACGATCGGCTACGTTCCGCAAGAGCCACACCTGACGCCCAATACGACCGTGCTCGAAAACGTCGAAGAAGGCGTCGCACACATTCGTCAGCTGATTACGAAGTACGAGCAAGTTAGCGAGAAGTTTGCCGACCCCAATGCCGACTTCGACAAACTCTCTGCCGAGATGGATCGCCTGCAACTGAAGATCGACGCCTCCGACGCGTATAACATCGACCGCCAACTCGAAATGGCGATGGACGCGATGCGGTTGCCGCCGCCGGATCAGTCCGTGGATAACCTTTCCGGTGGCGAACGCCGTCGCGTGTTCTTGTGCAAAACGCTGTTGCAAAGCCACGACATTTTGCTCCTCGACGAACCGACGAACCACCTCGACGCCGAGTCGGTTGAGTGGCTCGAACGCACGCTTCAGAAGTACTCCGGTGCAGTGATTTCGGTCACGCACGATCGATACTTTCTCGATAACGTTGCCGACTGGATTCTCGAACTCGATCGCGGTCGCGGCATCCCGTGGCCGGGGAATTATTCGAGCTGGCTCGAACAGAAGCGCAACCGCCTGAAGCTCGAAGAAAAGCACGAAAGCACGCGGCAAAAGCAACTCGAACGCGAACTCGAATGGTCGCGGATGGCCCCGCGTGCCCGGATGGCCAAGAGCAAAGCCCGCCTCGCCAACATCGAAAAATTGCAGGAACAGGTGATCGAAGACCGCGAAGACGATCTGCTGATCCAGATCCCGCCGGGGCCGATGCTCGGCGACTTGGTCGTGCGCGCGGAAGGCGTGAAGAAAGCCTACGGCGACAAACTGCTGTTCGACGATCTCACGTTCAATCTGCCGAAGGGCGGCATCGTCGGGGTGATCGGGCCGAACGGTGCGGGCAAAACGACGCTGTTCCGGATGATCGTCGGCGAGGAAACCCCCGACGGCGGCAAGCTAACGATCGGGCCAACCGTGAAGCCCGCGCACGTCGATCAGAACCGCGACGCGCTGACCGCGAAGAACACGATCTTCGAGGAAATCACCGGCGGCACCGATTACATAATGCTCGGCAAGCAGAAGGTAGCGAGCCGTGGCTACGTGGCACGCTTCAACTTCCGCGGTACCGATCAACAGAAGGTCGTCGGCACCTGTTCCGGCGGTGAACGCAACCGCATTCACCTCGCGAAACTGCTCCGCAGCGGCGGCAACCTGCTACTACTCGACGAACCGACGAACGACCTCGACGTGGACACCTTGCGCGCACTCGAAGAAGCGCTCATCAACTACGGCGGCTGTGCCGTTGTTATCAGCCACGATCGCTGGTTCCTCGACCGCATCGCGACGCACATTCTGGCGTTCGAGGGGGATAGCAAAGTCGTGTGGTGCGAAGGGAACTTCCGCGTTTACGAGGAACAGCGTCACGCCCGCCTCGGAGCCGAAGCCGACCAGCCGCACCGCGTAAAGTACCGCAAGATGTCGTAACGCCGGCATGCTGAGCACAGGCCAGCAGGTGGGCGTCATGCGTGAATCCAATCGACCGAATTCGGACGTAAGTCGTTGGTGGGTTAGGTTGGTTCCGAAATTCGGGAATGAGTCCAGGGATGGGTGGGTGGGTAGTGGCTGGAGTCAATCACCAGTTACCCAAACCGCCGCGATTGCAGTTATGCCCGATTTTGACCCTCTTTTAAACGTGTGCCGATGCAACTGCCCGCGGCAGATCGCACAGGTCGCCGCTGATGTAAAGGTGGTGCCATAACTGCGTGGCGGTGACGGCGGTTAGGCCCATCTCAAGGCCCGTTCGGGCGAAACCGCGTCGCATCGTGCCGACTTTCGCCGAGGCTTTCTCCACGGCTTCGTAATCGAAGTATCCGGTTTTTGCCATCGACTCGCGGCTCATTACTTGCTGAATCCACGGTTCCTTGCCGCCCATCGCGAAGGCGTCCATCGGTGCGCGGAACATGTGTTTCTTCCGCCACGCGACTTCTTTCGGCAGCCAGCGCTCGGCGACTTTACGCTCGATGTATTTGTCCGTGAGGCCACGCAGTTTCCAACGCGGGTGTAGCGTCGCCAGGAACGAAAGCACGTCTTCGTCGAGGAACGGATACCGCGCTTCGACCGACGAGTGCATCGCCACGCGGTCGCCCTTCGAGGCCATGAGGTGGCCGGGGAGCATGATGCGGGCACCGAGCGACATCTGCCGGTTGAACGGGGACCACCGGTGGATATTCGGCGAGAGTTCGAGGTCTTCAAATGCCGAGTGCGCCAGCATTTTTTCGCGAAGTTCGCCGCTGAAGAAGCGGATTTTGTTCATGCTCATAAGGCCGTAACAGTCGACCCAGCCGTTGTGCCCGCCGACGACTTCGTGAGTGCGGCGGATCTGTTCCATCGGGAACATCGGCTGACCCGTGAGCCGCGCGCCGAGCCGCCGCAGCCGGACGGCCATGCCGGGGATGATGTCGGTGTAACCGAGGATTTTGTGGATTTTGAACCACGAATACCCCGCCATCCACTCGTCGGCTCCTTCGCCGGTCAGTGCGACCTTGTAGCCGTTCTGGTGGACGGTTCGCGCCAGGTGCATCAGGCCCAAACACGAGGTATCGATCACGGGGCACTCGGCCGCCGCAATTAACTCCGGGTAATCGGCCCGCAGTTCGTTCGGCCCACACGGCACCACAATCGGCTCGCAACCGAGCGACTTCGCTACGCCGAGCGCCAGCGATTCCTCGTCCAGCCCTTCGCCTTTTACGGAGATCGTAAACGTCGGGATCGGTCGCCCGAGTACCTTGTTCGCCATCGCCACGACCAGCGACGAATCGACGCCGCCACTGAGGTACGACACCACCGGCACGTCGGCCCGTAGACGGCGCTGCACCGCACGCAACAGCACGTCTTCAAAGGCATCGATCGTCTTTTTCTCGTCGCGGCCGTAGTCTTCCTGCCCCGCATCGGGGTAGTTCACTTCCCAATAAATGTGCTGTTTCACGGCCTCTTCGACGCGGGTGCGGCCGAGTTTCAGATGTAAGTAGCGACCCGGTAACAGTACCTGAATCCCTTCGAATACCGTCATCGGGCCGGGCATCGCGAAGAAGGTGAAGATGTGATTCAGGCCGAGCAGATCCGGCTTCGCCGTCACGAGGCCGCTCGCGAGGATCGCCTTGATTTCCGAGGCAAAGAGCAACCAGTCCGAGCCATCATGGCGAATCGTCGTGTAAAAGAGCGGGCAGATGCCGGAGCGGTCGCGACCGAGCACGACTTCGTTCGATTTCGAGTCCCACACGCAGACGGCAAACTGCCCGCGCAGGTGGTCGAACAGCTTCTCGCGATGGTCTTCCCACAGGTGCGGAATGATCTCGGTATCGGTGTGCGTGCGGAACTTGTGGCCTTTACTTTCGAGGGCCGTACGCTTCTCCGGGTAATCGAAGAACTCGCCGTTGAAGACCGTCCAGATACTGCCATCTTCGTTCGAAATCGGCTGTTTGCCGTCGGCCAAACCGACGATGCTTAGCCGCGTATTCGCGAGGTGCAACCCGTCGCGATCGAGGAAGCCGTCTTCGTCAGGGCCGCGATGGTAGATGGCCTTGGCCATGGCGGGCACGATCCCGCGCGGCGCAGGCCGGCGGCCCGAAAGATCGATCATCCCTGCGATCCCGCACATATATCCGCCCCTCGTGTCATCGTCGAAAGGGTCGTTATACCCGGAACGCGGTTTGCTGGGTAGCGGACTCGAAATGCTCCTCCAGAATCGACGTAAGTCCGAATTGCGAACGCTCCAAAACCGGTTTTTCGCGTGTTTTTCGGGTTTTCGACTGCCAAAATGGCACTTTTGATCGCAAATCGCGGATTTGTTCGCGGGCCGTTTGCCGTATCTCGAACGTATGCTATGGGTTACGTCGAAAAACGTCGTTTCGCAATTGGATTTGAGTGCAGGTATTTTCGCGACGTTGAGCGACAAACACACGACGCGAGGCGACCGACACACGACATCGACACGACATCACACGACATTTTGGCGACGTGAAGCGACACCCTCGCGAGTTTGACTTACGTCACATCGCCTCCGATTTTTTGACTTTGCGAATTCGTGTGGGTGCGCGTAAAAATCACAGTAGTTCCACACAATTTGTTTGACTCTCGCCTCTGGCACAATTACTATCCCGGTGCGGGGCGGTCGGCGTAACGAACGTGCGGGTGTCAGGCAATGGCAGCGGCTGGCCTGGTTTCAAACAAAGGATAGCGGAATGCCCGACTTGCCGAACGATCCGACGCCGAACCAGCCGACTGTCTCGTTCGGACCCGTCGATCGATCCGAGACACTGGGTTACCGCCAAGATCCGGCCGACGCCAGCCCAAACGCGTTCGACGCCCCGACTGTGCCGGGGTACGACATCGCCGGCGAACTCGGCCGCGGCGGCATGGGGGTGGTGTACCGGGCACACGAGTTCGGGCTGAACCGGACGGTCGCCCTCAAGATGGTGCTGGCCGGCACCAACGCCCGTACCGACGAGCTGATCCGGTTCCTGGCGGAAGCCGAAACGGCGGCCAAACTTCAGCACCAGGGGATCGCCCAGATCTTCGGCAGCGGCCGGACCGGCGGGCTGCCATACTTCGCCATGGAATACGTGGACGGCGGGTCGCTGGCGGACAAGCTGACCGCCGGGCCGCTGCCACCGGCCGACGCCGCCCGGCTGGGCCGGCAACTCGCTGAGGCGGTGGCCCATGCCCACGCGGCCGGGGTGGTGCATCGGGACCTGAAACCGGCCAACATCCTGCTGACGACCGACGGGGTGCCGAAGATCACCGACTTTGGGCTGGCCCGGCGGCTGGAAGGCGGAGACGGGCTGACCCGGACCGGGGCCATCTCCGGCACTCCGAGCTACATGCCGCCGGAGCAGGCCCGAGGCGACCTGAAGTCGGTCGGCCCGGCCGGCGACGTGTATGCCTTGGGCGCTGTGCTGTACGAATGCCTGACCGGCCGCCCGCCGTTCA
>Ga0105048_10015035_pt1 | contig 12026 bp, 8 predicted proteins | sample MAT05_FD_78382 | JGI IMG/M metagenome (GOLD analysis project Ga0105048, IMG submission 78382) | Freshwater microbial communities from Lake Fryxell liftoff mats and glacier meltwater in Antarctica - MAT-05 | ecosystem: Environmental > Aquatic > Freshwater > Ice > Liftoff microbial mat | place...
AGAACCCAGCGGCCGTCCCCCAAAGGGCGGGCGATTTCACGCCGAGAAGGAAGAAGATAAGCGCGGTGAGGCAGCCTTGGACGACGGCTACGGCACCGATCCCATAGACATTCGCCAGAACGCTTTCCCCGATGTCGGTGAAGAGAGTATGGACGTCGCCGGTGGCGAGGGGCAGAATGCGCGCCAATTGATTCTTGAGGCGGACCCCATCGCGAAACAGATAAAAAAGGCTGAAGAGTGAAACGATAGAGCTGACGATGAGCGAGACGAGGTTAGTGAGAAGGTCCTGGCCAAAGGAAAGGGCGGTGAGCCCTAAAGCTTGCATACGATTCATGAGCGCCGTGCGGATCTGCTCCTCGGTTTCGGGGGATTCGACGCCGGCCCAGACGATGGCGCGGTGGACCAGGTTGGCGGTCAACTCGGCCCATCCGCCGCCCTCCGCGCTTTTGTTGGCGGCCAGCTCGTAGAGTTGGCGGGCCTCGCGCAAGACGGCAGAACCGATGCCGATAGCGGGCAGGGTGATGATCAACAGGACGAGGAGAACGGAGATTCCGGCAGCGAGTCCCTGCCGCCGGAGGACCTGGGTAATGCGGTGATGAACCGGGTAGAACAGGATGGCAATCGCCGTGGCGGCGACCAGGGGCATCAGGAAGGGCTGCAGGATAGCGAAGGAAACGGCGAGAGCGGCCGCCCCGAGGACGAGAAGGAAGCCGTGGTGGAGGCGATTGGATTGGAATGGGACCATCGATGGAAACGTACCACGAATGGCTGGTCGGGGATATAATTCGGTTCATGAGTGCACAGGATGTCACCCAGCTTTTGCAGGATTGGTCGCAGGGAAATCGGGCGGCGCTGGAGCTATTGACCCCGATTGTCTACGACGAATTGCGGCGTTTAGCGCAGTACTACATGCAACGGGAGAACGCCGGCCATACGTTGCAGGCGACGGCGCTGGTGCACGAGGCTTATCTGCGGCTGTTCGATCAGCGGCGGATGCAGTGGCAGAATCGGGCGCATTTTTTTGGGATCGCGTCGCAGATGATTCGGCGGATTTTGGTGGATCACGCGCGGGCGACCCGGGCGGCCAAGCGGGGGAGCGGGGTCGTGGCGCTGTCGCTGGATGAGGCGTTGGGGGTGGCGGAGAAGAAGGATCTCGAAATGATCGCGCTGGATGATGCGTTGCGGACGCTGGCGACGGTGGACGCGCAGCAGGCGCAAATTGTCGAGATGCGATTTTTCACGGGGCTGACAATTGAGGAGACAGCCGAGGCGTTGGGGATTTCGCCGGCGACGGTGAAGCGGGATTGGGTGACGGCCAAGGCTTGGTTGTTCCGAGAGATGTCGCGGCAGCCATGACGCCTTCTCCGGTGCCGTGGGAGCGAGTGAAGGAGGTCTTTCACGAGGCGCTACTTTTGCCGGCGGAGGACCGACCCGCGTTTTTGGCGGAGTTGGGGGAGGCGGAGGCCGAAGTATGGAGTCTGCTGGAGGCGCACGAGCAGGCGAGCGGATTTTTGGACGATCCGGTTGTGGATCTGCGCCCGATGATGGAGGACTACGCAGGGCGGCAGATCGGCCACTATTTGCTGGAGCGACAACTGGGCGAGGGGGGTATGGGGGCGGTATACCTCGCCAACCGGGAGATGGACGGGTACGCGATGCCGGTGGCTGTGAAGCTGATTCGGGCGGGGGCGTTCAGCGAGAGCGTGGCGCGGCGGTTTCGCAACGAGCGGCAGATTTTGGCTCGCCTGCGTCATCCGAACATTACGCAGTTGCTGGATGGAGGAGTGACCCCGGAGGGGATGCCGTATCTGGTGATGGAGTATGTGGCTGGGCAGCCGCTGGATGGCTATCTGCGGAGCCGGCCGGTGGGGTTAGCGGAGCGGTTGCGATTGTTTCTCGAAATTTGTGCCGCGGTGGGCGAGGCGCACCGGAACCTGATTGTGCATGGGGACTTGAAGCCGAGCAATGTACTGGTGACGGGTGAGGGACAAGTAAAGTTGTTGGATTTTGGGATCTCGCGGTTGCTGGGGGAGGACACCGATCAGCCAACGGTGCAGGCGATGACGCCGGCCTGGGCGAGTCCGGAACAGTTGCGGGGAGAGGCACCGCTGATTTCGACCGATTGTTACGCGTTGGGACGTTTGTTTTATTTCCTGCTGACGGGAACGCCGTCGGTGAACCCGGCGGGGCGGTCGCCCCACGAGGTGCTGGAGTGGTTGAAGGGTTCGACGCCAGTGCGGCCGAGCCGGGCGGCGGTGGATCCAGAGTTGGTGGGGGATTTGGACAACATAGCGTTGAAAGCGCTGGAGTTTGCTGCAGAGGACCGGTATCGGACCGTGGAGTTGCTGGCCGATGATGTGCGGGCGCATCTGGGTTCGCGGCCGATTTCGGCGCGGTCGCATACCTGGCGGTATCGGACGCAGAAGTTTGTGAAGCGGAACCGGGGCGTGGTGGCGGGGGTAGGGCTGGTGGCGTTGGCGGTACTGGTGGGGTTGGGGACAACGCTCTGGCAGGCGCGGATTGCGCAGCGGAACTATGAACGGGCCGAGCGGCGGTTTGCGGATGTCCGTCGGTTGGCGAACTCGTTCTTGTTTGAGATGGACGAATCGATTGCGAAGCTGCCGGGGTCGACGCCCGTACGGGGGACGCTGGTCAGGAACGGGTTGCAGTATTTGGATAGTCTGGCAGAGGAGGCGGCGGGGGACATTTCGCTGCAGGAGGAGTTGGCGGCAGCGTACGAAAAAGTAGGGGAGATTCAAGGGCGGCCGGGGACGGCGAACCTGGGGGACACGGGGGGTGCGTTGCGGAGCTATCAGAAGGCGCTGGCGATCCGGGAGGCGCTGGCCGGGATTCCAGGCTCGATGGAGGATGAGATGCGGCGTCAGGGGGACTTGGCTGCGACGTTCGTGTTGACGGGGAGTGTGGTGAAGGCGACCGGTGATATCAATTCGGGGTTGGAATTCGACCGGAAGGCGTTGGCGATTCGACAGCGACTGCTGGAGCAGGAGCCGGGAAACGCGGCGCGGCGGCGGGCGTTGGCGGCGAGCTATACGGCGCTGGGGGGGAGTTTGTCGCAGTTGGGCGAATGGAAGGGGGTGATGGACGTCCGGCGATTGGCACTGGAGCAGTATCAAGTGCTAGGAGACAGTGAGGCGGACCAGCGAGGTTTGGCGTTGGCGCAGGGGCGGATGGGGAGCATTTTATTGCACGAGAAGCAGGGCGGCGCGGCGTTGCGGTTGTATCGGGAGGGGTTGAGGAGCTGGGTACTTTTGGCGGCGAGGAACCCACGGAATTTGGGTGACCAGATGAGCTTGGCGCAGGCGCATACGGGGCTAGGGCGGGCGCTGATGGAGACGGGGGATGCGGCGGGAGGATCGCGGGAACTGGAGGCGGGGCGGGCGATTTATGACCAGTTGGCGGAGTTGGACCCGCGAGAGGTGAGGGGCCGGACGTTGCGGGCGGCCAATTTGGTCTTCGCGGCGCGGGCCCAAGTGGCGTTAGGGAACATCGAGAGGGCCGCGAGGTTGGCCGGGGAGGCGCTGGCAGAGCGGGAGCGGCTGAGCGCGGAGAACCCGGCGAACGCGGGGGCCTTCGGAGAAGTGGCGGAGGCGCATGAGATGCTGGGGGATGTGAGGCAGGCGCAGCGGTCGGCGACGGCGGCAATGGAATGGCGCCGGGCTCGTGAAATGTATATCCACTTGGGCAATGAAAAGAAACTTAACGCGGCGGACCGGGAAGCGCTTGAGCGGATCGACGCGAAATTGGGGAAGCAAGCTCTTCGTTAGGGTGGGTTTGGCGCTGGCGTTGATTCCGGTGGGGTGGGCGTTGGCTTTGGTACTGTTGCGATGGGTGGATCCACCGTTCACGGGGGTGCAGGCGCAGCGGCGGGTGGAGAGTTGGTTTGCGGCGGGGAAGTATCAGAAGCGGTATGAGCCGGTGGACCTGAAGAAAATTTCGGTGCATCTGCGTCACGCGGTGGTGGCGGCGGAAGACGGCCGGTTTACGCAGCATTTCGGGATTGACTGGGGAGCTTTGGGGACGGTGGCGATGGGGAAGTCGATGCGAGGGGCGTCGACGATTACCCAGCAACTGGTGAAGAACCTGTTTTTCACAACGCATCGGAACCCTTTGCGGAAGGTGGCGGAGTTTGGGCTGGCTCCGGCGGCGGAGTTGACGTTAGGAAAGGAGCGGATTTTAGAACTGTATTTGAACTCGGTGGAGTGGGGGCCGGGGGTGTTTGGGGCGGAGGCGGCGGCACGGTATCACTACAAGATTCCGGCTTCGGCGTTGAGCCGGGAGCAGGCGGCACGATTGGCGGCGTGTTTGCCGGCACCCCGGAAGCGGCGGCCGGGGGCGATGAATCAGTACAGTGCGATTATTCTGGAGCGGATGGAGCAGATGGGTTGGTGACGAAGGCGTGGCGGAGGGTTGCTTCGAGGTCGGCGAAGCGGACGGGTTTGGGGAGGAAAGCGTCCATACCGGCGGCGAGGGCTTGGGCTCGCTCGGCGGGGCTGGCTCCGGCGGTGAGGGCGATGATGGGCAGTCGCCCCCCGGTTGCGAGGGCCCGGATACGGCGCGTGGCTTCGTAGCCATCCATTTCAGGCATTTGGCAGTCCATGAGGATGGCGGCATAGTGGTCTGGCTGGAAGAGCGAGAGGGCTTCCAGCCCATTGCTGGCGACGTCGACGGCGACGCCCATGCGGGCGAGGAGGCCGGAAGCTACTTTTTGGTTTACGAGGTTATCTTCAACGACCAGGACGCGGAGTCCGGAGAAGGAGCGGCTGGGTTCGTTAGGGGATTTGGTGGCGGCGGCAGGGGCGGGTTCGGCGGGGACGGTGAAGGTGAAGCAGCTACCCCGGCCGAGTTGGCTCGAGATCTGGAGCGAGCCGCCCATGAGCTCGACGAGACGGCGGGCGATGGAGAGGCCGAGGCCGGTGCCGCCGAAGCGGCGGGTGGTGGAGCTATCAGCTTGGATGAATTTCTCGAAGACCCGCTGCTGCATCGCGGGCGAGAGTCCGGGGCCGGAGTCGATGACCGCAATTTGGAGGGTAGGCTGGCCGCCGGTTTGATGAAAGGTGAACGCGAGGCTCACCTCGCCGTGATCGGTGAACTTAATTGCGTTACTAACGAGGTTGACGAGGACTTGATGGAGGCGGAGCGGATCGCCGAAGAACCAGGCGGGTACGTCGGGGGCGATGGTGGTCTTCCAGCGGAGGCCCTTGGCGCGGGCAGTGGGTCCGTAGGTTTGGTCAACCTGGTGGAGAGCGGCGGAGGGAGACAGGGGAAGGCGTTCGATGGGCATGCGGCCGGACTCGATTTTGGCGGAATCGAGGAGGTCGTTTAGAATGGCGAGTTGGAGTTCGGCGGATTCGCGGACGGTATTGACTTGGGAGCGCTGTTCCGCGGAGAGGGGGGTGTGGGCGAGAAGATCGAGCATGCCGAGGACGCCGTTCATGGGGGTGCGGACTTCGTGGCTGACGTTGGCGAGGAACTCGGATTTGGTGCGGTTGGCCAGTTCAGCAGCTTGGCGGGCGCCGCGCATGCGGCGGACGACGAAGAAGAGAGCGATGATGAACCCGACGAGGGTGAGGACGAGGGCGAGCATGAGGACGTTGCGGCGGCGAGCTTCGCGCAACTGGGTCATGACGGCTTGTTCGGTACTGGAGAAGAGGAACCAGCGATCAGCGGCGCGACCGATGGAGCCATCGTCGAGTTGCTCCTGGATGCCCTGCCAGAGGAGGTCAGCGATGGGAACGGCTTCGGCGGTGGAGCCGGTCGCTAGCATTTGGACAGAGTCGGGTATGACACGGACGCGGAGGGCGACTTCCCGGCATTCCGGCGGGCGGGTGAGGAGGAGGGGTTCGAGGAGGCGGACTTCGAGAAAGGTGGAATCGGCTTCGCCGCGACAGAAGGCGGCCATTGCCTGGTAGCGGTCGGCTTGGGGTAGTTGAACCGTTTTTGGATAAATGCGAGCAGCCAGGCTCCGCATGAAGGGGAGTTGGCTGATGGCCATTTTCGCGGCGTTCCAATCGGGCTCGGCGGGTGCCCGATGGACGATAGCGTAGTAGTTTTGCATCCAGGGGTTGCCCATGCGGTAGCCCCACCCGGTGCCTGCGCGGACCGAGATGAGGGGCCAGAGATCGACGAGACCTTGGTCGAACGCTAGTTTGGGACCGATCGGCAGGTCGAGCCATTGCAGCTTGATGCCTTTGCGGCGGGCGGCTTCGGTGAGAACGTCGACGGAGTAGCCCTGAGCACCCACGCCCGTAACCCAATGATGATACGGCGGGGCGTTATCGACGCCGATGCGGTAAATGCGTTGCTCCCCTTGCCCGACCCAGTGGCAGTGGGTGAGCAGGGTAAGCGTCCCGACGAGGCCCAGGCGGGTCAGGAGACTTAGAGACCAGCAACGCTCAGGCATCTGAGTGGCTTATCGGCACAGAATCAGCATATCTGAACTGATACCGGGATGGTGGGCGGTCACGGATTCGAACCGTGGACCCCCTGCGTGTAAAGCAGATGTTCCGAGTAGTATCCATGGATATAATTGGGGATAAGATACTCTTTTATCAACGACTTGGCCGGTTTCTATTCCCTTCCGGCACCACCCATCCGCACCCGTCACAATCCGTCTCCAGGACGGGGTTACGTCACAATCCCCGTCACAATTTACCAACAGTTCAGGGAGCAACTCTATGGGCCGAACTAAGGTATTCGGTGCTTTTGCCGTTGAACGGGCATAGGTGTCGTGGAGCGGATCAAGCTCCAGAAGGGAATCGGTTCGTAGACTCGAACAAGGACGCCACCCACCCCGCCTACGCGTCCTGAGGCGGCTGGCGGCGGCGGAACACTATGCACTCAAAGCCACGCTAGGCAAAGAGATCGGTTTATCGCACTCGATCGTGATCGATGCGAAAACGAAGTTGGGCGGGTTCTTGGCGAGGTTGCAGCAAAGGCTAGGCACGTGGATTTCGCAGGGGTTTTACCCCCTAAACGCTCTTGTTTATTGCCTTCCACCGGCTGTGGCAGGAATATCCAGAACGACCTGCCGAAAATCGCAAATTGGGATATGATGAACAAATCCAATACGTCCAGTAGGAGGACAATTCATTATGCCAGGAGTGATCGTGGGCTTTTTACGCCTATTTTTGCCGTTCGCACTGTGCCTAGTCAGTAATGCACAGGGCATTGAACAGAAGTTGCCAAGCATAGATGCCGCTAACTCGGTAACGGACGTCCGGATTCAGCGTGACGCGGTTCAGCTACAAAAGCAAGAATATGTGCTTCCACAGTTCGTTATTGGCGGAGAATGGGCCTCGACAATAAAATTGACGAATCGGGGGACCACGCTTCTAACTGCGATCCCGGTTTTCCTCACCGACAATACAGGCAAACTCATGCGGGCAACCTTTCAGCTCTCTGACGGCCGCACAATAACTGACTCTTCATTTACCGTGACACTTCCAGTCGGAGGTTTGCTTGAGGCAATATTTGAGGGAGGGAGAGATACACAATTTGGGCATGCCTTCATCGGTTGTCCGGCCACGGGGGTTTGCGAAACTCCAGGGCTTTACGGGGAGGTGACGCTTCGCAACCGCAATTCGACGAGGCCAGATTTTGAATCGATATTTCCAATCGAGCAACCGTTCGAGACGCAGTACTTGCTTTTTGATGGCCGCATCGGATTCACCACATTACTGTATCTGGTCAATCCATCGCAGATTGATACTGGCGTGACCCTCGATATTGTTAATACTTCCAACAGAGTGCTGCGCAGTTTGAATCTGACATTGAGAGCCGGAGAGTCGCAACTCCAGACTCTTCACGCCCTAGCGGCTGAAACAATCGGCATTCAAGGGACCGTAGTAATACGTGCACTAAACAGCCGGGCGTTCCTAGTGGCGACGGGATTGAGGATAACCCCGTCGAACAGCTTCACACCTATCAGGGCGTTTGTACCTCCCCGATAGAGCTAATCTTTGCTTTGGCAGTGGGCCACCCAAGAAGCGGGCGGCTCCGAAGAACTACGGGGAGGCTGAAGGAGGGCCAAATGACCCGGTTCCCTTGTGGGACCCGGTTATTTGTCTACCCGGCACCGGAGGGGCCGACGCCGAACCCGCGCCACCACTGCCACTCCGCCCCCCTCGACGCTACCCTACTTTGGCATCGCTAAGAAACTACCAGCCGAGGCCCAGGCGCTGCACCGGCTCGAAACCTTTTCGCCGGAACGACTAACGGCCATCCGCGTCGGCCAGGAGTCATGGAGATGCCTGAGGCCAGCCGATACGGCGGCGGGGAGCCTGTGGGACCTCATCGAGCTGAAATAGAGCGATTGGGAACCGGTGCTATAGCGAGGCCGCTACTTAGTACGCGAAGGTTAACGGTCTCGACTGCCCAGAATTCACCTTGGCGGACGTCCCGCTCGGTCATAAGGTGACCGTTAGAGGATCAAAAAGGGCCGGGAATGTACCAGTGATTTACAATATCGATCTCTATTTGGGCGAGCAGTCGATGTTGCTGCTCTACGCCGGAGCCCCGTCAATCTTTTTTCCATCGAGTCCGATTATGTCGTTCCTCTCGTCCGGTGACCCGCTGATTGACCCAGCGCTGCGTCTCGGGCCACATTTCACCGCTTGCGTCACAATCGCAGATCGCCGGAGGCGGCAACGGCCGCAACTCGTTCAATCTAATGGTGGGCGGTCACGGATTCGAACCGTGGACCCCCTGCGTGTAAAGCAGGTGCTCTAACCGGCTGAGCTAACCGCCCCTCGAATACTAGGATACGCTATCGGGCGTCGGAGACGCTGACTTGCCTTCGATCGGCGTTGCCGCTGCGATCGAAGGCGGTAAGAATGAGGGTCGTAGTTTTTGTGATTGGAGTAACGAAACAATGATTCGTTCCAGGGCGGAGCGGGGCCGGGACGGGCGGGGTGAGGGTGAGGCTGACGGCTTCGGGGCGGGTGGAGTAACAGAATTGGACACGGGTTCCGGGGGCGACTTTGGCGTTGCCGACGACGGTGAAGTTGGTGATTAACTGCGCGACTGACGCGCTTGGCGGAGCGGAGGCGCCGACGTCGACCTTGATGGATTGCTGGACTTGGCCACCGGGACCCCTCGCTGTAAGGGTGTATTCCGTGAGGCGGGTTGGGGTGACGGAGAGGCAACGGTTGAGGGCTGGCTTCAAGGTATCGTCATAAGGGGAGAGGGCGACTTCGGTGGCCTCATCGGTGCCATAACAGAGCGTGGCGGCGGTGCCGCGGGGAACGGGGTTGGCGGTGGGATAGAAATGCGTAATTTTCGGGGGCTGGGGGGCGGCGACGGGTGGAGGTTTAGCGGGTTCGGCGCAGGAGACAGCGAGGAGGGGGAGGAGGATAACGACAGTCTGTTTCACTATCTTTAGTGTAAATGCTTGCGGGACGGCAGATGTTTTGCTAGGCTAGTGCTTGACCTTGCGGAGACGTAGCTCAGTTGGTTAGAGCGCCGGCCTGTCACGTCGGAGGTCGCGGGTTCGACCCCCGTCGTCTCCGCCATTTATTTCTTATGCACCCTGTGTCTGGCCCGAAGATTTCGCTTGTGAACGGGCCTGACTATCGCGAAGGTTACGCAAATAGCGTGCAGATTCGGCCCAACCTCTGGGACTTTCTCTTAATGTTCGGCATTGCGACGCAGAACGCGCCAGATGCTGTGCATATCCAGAATTTTCAGGGCGTTTATTTGAGTCCGCAGCAGGCCAAAGCCTTGTTGAATGTTTTGCAGGATAACGTCCGCCAGTATGAGCAGACGTTTGGCGAGATTCATTTAGAGCCGAAGGCGGGCTCTAGCGGTCCGCTGCAATAAGCAAGCCGCCGGCCGAGTCGGTGCGAAAGCTCCAGCCGGGCGGGATTAATGTCGTCGAGCCATAGTCGAGGACCAACGCTGGTCCGGGCGTAGGTTCGGCGCTGATCTGATTCCGTTGCCAAGTGGGCACGGATTGGAATTTTCCATCGACCCAGACGGGACGGGCAGAGGGAGTGGCGGGTTCGCGGCCGGGGTGGCGGAGTTTCGGCGGCTTCACCTTGACGATGGACCGAACGCGCACGGTGACGACTTCGATGAGCCGGCCGGGGATTTCATAGCCGTACATTTTTTCGTGGGCGTCGGCGAAGGCTTGGGGCAGGCGTTTGGACCAGGGAATAGTGAGTTCGTAGCTTTGGCCGGCGTAGCGGACGTCGGCGTAGCGTTCGAGTTTGCCCGGGCCGGCTTGAGCTTCTAAAGTCGCGAAGGCGGCTTCGTAGTCAAGGCGGCCGAGGACGCCGGCGGCGGCGTCGCGGACGTTGTCGGCGAGGAGCATACCGAGGGCCGAGAGGGCGCCGGCGAATTGGGGGACGAGGATTTGGGTGATGCCGAGGGAGGCGGCGATTTCGCAAGCGTGGAGGCCGCCTGCGCCGCCGAAGGCGAGGAGGGTGAACTGGCGCGGGTCGTAGCCGCGTTCGACGCTGACGGCTCGAATAGCGCGCTCCATACTGGCGTTGGCGACCCGGATAATGCCTGCCGCTCCGGCTTCAAGACCGAGGCCGAGAGAGGCCACCGCAGCCGCGGCACGGGCCGGATCGATGGGCAGGGAGCCGCCGGCGAGTTGGTCGGGGGCGATGCGGCCGAGGACAACTTGCGCGTCGGTGACGGTGGGGCGGAGGGCGCGGCCGTAGCAAGCGGGGCCGGGGTCGGCACCGGCGCTTTCGGGGCCGACGCGGAGAAGGCCGCCGTCGTCGATCCGGGCGAGGGAGCCACCACCGGCGCCGACGGTGTGGATATCGAGCATGGGGACGCGAAGGGGGAGGCCGTCGACGTAGGCTTCGACGGTCATGCGGGGGGAGCCTTCGGCGAGAGAGACGTCGGTGGAGGTGCCGCCCATGTCGAAGCCGAGGATGCGGGTGATGCCGGAGGCTTTGGCCGCTCCGACGGCCCCGATGACCCCGCCGGCGGGGCCGGAAAGGATGGTACGGACGGGGTAGTGCCGGGCTTCGCCGGCGGAGATGAGACCGCCGTTCGATTGCATGATTTGGACGGGTCGGCCGAGAGCGCGGAGGTAAGAATCCATGAGAGGGCCGACGTAGGCGTTAACGACGGTGGTGGCGGCGCGTTCGTACTCTCGGAACTCGGGGGCGACTTGATGGGAGACGGAGAGGAAGAATTCGCCGGCGAGAGCGTCGGCGACTAGGCGTTCATTGGCGGTGACTTGCCAGCCGTGGAGGAAGCAGATGGCGACGCTTTTGACGCCGCTGCGGCGGAGGGCGAGGCGGAGGCGTTTGAGTTCGGCGGAGGAGGGGACGAGGGCGATGGTGCCGTCGGCGTGGGCGCGTTCGCGGACTCCGTGGCAATCGGCATCGGCGACGAGGAAGCGGCGGGGAGCGGGCGAAAGGTTGTAGAGTTCGGGGCGATTCTGGCGGCCGATGAAGAGGAGGTCCTCAAAGCCGGCGGTGGTGACGAAGGCGGTGCGGGCACCTTTACGTTCGAGGAGGGCGTTGGTGGCGACGGTGGAGCCGTGAATGACTTCGACCTCGCGATCGCCGATGCCGGCGAGAATAACGGCGGCGGGGTTGCGGGGGTTGGAGGGGAGCTTGAAACTTTCGAGGCGGCCGCCGTCGTGCTGGATGACGAAGTCTGTGAAGGTGCCTCCGGCGTCGATTCCGATGCGCATTAGCGGTTGGGCCGCTCCGGGAGGGGAATATTTTCGGCCTGGAAGCGGGCGAGGATGGCCTTGACGAGTTGGGCTTTGACGAGACCAGAGCCGAGCTGACGTTCCACCTGGAAGGCGAACTTGAACTGGAGGTGGGTGGGGGTGATGCCGGGGTCGGGGAGGAGGAGGGGCGGGGCGTCGGGGAGGACGCCGGGAATCGTACTGGCGACGTCGAGGCAGATTTGTTCGACGAGGGCGAGGTCAGCGTGGTGGGCGACGAGGATGGGGACGAAGGTTCCGGCGCGGGGGTCGGGGAGATCGTAGTTGAGGATGATGCCGTTGGTGATGGTTTTATTGGGGACGATGATGG
>Ga0105048_10015037_pt1 | contig 12025 bp, 12 predicted proteins | sample MAT05_FD_78382 | JGI IMG/M metagenome (GOLD analysis project Ga0105048, IMG submission 78382) | Freshwater microbial communities from Lake Fryxell liftoff mats and glacier meltwater in Antarctica - MAT-05 | ecosystem: Environmental > Aquatic > Freshwater > Ice > Liftoff microbial mat | place...
GGCAGGCCAGGTGGCGGAGTCGGAGGGATTCGAACCCTCGATGGAGTTTTAAGCCCCATACTCCCTTAGCAGGGGAGCACCTTCGGCCACTCGGTCACGACTCCAGGGCTAGCGGCGCATTCTAGCCCAGTGCGCAGCAGGTTTCGGCGCAGCAAGTCTGCAATTCACCGGATCTTCAGGCCACCACGTCGGGTGCGTCCAGGCCGAAGGCCTTGTGCAATGCACGCACCGCCAACTCCATGTACTTCTCGTCCAGCACCACCGAGGTCTTGATCTCGCTGGTGGTGATCATCTGGATGTTGATGCCTTCCTCGGCCAGGGTGCGGAACATGGTGCTGGCCACGCCGACATGGCTCTTCATGCCGATGCCCACGATCGACACCTTGCAGATGCGCGCGTCGGCGGTGAACTGCGACGCGCCGGTGGCCGGCACCACGGTGGTCTTCAGCAGGTCCTGCGTGCGCTGGAAGTCATTGCGGTGCACGGTGAAGCTGAAGTCGGTGCGGCCGTCGTGCGACACGTTCTGCACGATCACGTCCACGTCGATATTGGCGGCGGCCACTGCGCCCAGGATCTGGTAGGCGATGCCCGGCTTGTCGGGCACGCCCACCACGGTGAACTTGGCTTCGTCGCGGTTGAATGCGATGCCCGACACGACAGCTTGTTCCATTTTTTCGTCTTCCTCGAAAGTGATCAGGGTGCCGGAGCGGGCTTCCTCGTCGATGGGGATGTCCCAGGGCGTGAAGCTGGAGAGCACCCGCAGCGGCACGCGGTACTTGCCGGCGAATTCGACCGAGCGGATCTGCAGCACCTTGCTGCCCAGGCTGGCCATCTCCAGCATCTCCTCGAAGCTGATGGTGTTCATGCGGCGCGCCTCGGGCACCACGCGCGGGTCGGTGGTGTAGACGCCGTCCACGTCGGTGTAGATCAGGCACTCGGCGGCGTGCATCGCTGCGGCCACGGCCACCGCCGAGGTGTCGCTGCCGCCGCGGCCCAGCGTGGTGATGTTGCCGGCGGCGTCGACGCCCTGAAAGCCGGTGATGATCCCCACCCGGCCAGCGGCCAGGTCAGCGCGCACCTTGGTGTCGTCGATGGCCTCGATGCGGGCCCTGGTGTAGGTGGCGTTGGTCTGGATCGGCACCTGCCAGCCACCATAGCTGACCGCCGGCTGCCCTTCGGCCTGCAGCGCCAGGGCCAGCAGGCCGACGCTGACCTGCTCGCCGGTGGCGGCGATGGCGTCGAGCTCGCGCATCGCGGCGGCGTCCAGCTGGGCGGGCTGCAGTTCCTTGGCCAGGCCCAGCAGGCGGTTGGTCTCGCCGCTCATCGCGGACGGGACGACCACCAGCTGGTGGCCGGCACGGGCCCATTTGGCCACGCGCTTGGCGACGGTGCGGATGCGCTCGGGCGAGCCCATCGACGTGCCGCCGTACTTGTGAACGATCAATGCCATGACTTGGGGGGACCCAGGTCCCTCGGAAGGGGCTCCATCGGTGCCCGCTGGTTGGTCGAACCAGTGCTTCAGGCGTGGCGCGGCCCTGGTGCGCAGCCCATGATTTTAGCCCGCCGGACCTGGTGTGGGCGGGGATGCTGCGGGTGGGGATGGTGCGGGTGCGGACGCGGGCGGAGCCAGCACCTGCAAGTGGCCAGCGGCCATGCGGCAGGTCCAGCCACTGCCGGCCGGCCAGCGTGCCACGCCCTTGGCCCGCACTTCGGCCAGCAGCCGCGCCACCAGCGCCTGCGGCGCACTGTGGCCGGCCTGCCCCGCCCACCAGGCGCGCAGCGCATTGGCCTGGCGGGCAGCGGACAGGTGGCGCCAGCCCGTTACCGCAAGCCTACCGTTGCCATCGACCAGCGGCGCCAGGTCCAGCGCTGCCAGTTCGTCCAGTGCGGCACGTGCCTCCTGCGAACGCACGGCCGCTGCCGCCAGGCTGATCTCGGCCTGGGGGAAGGCCTGCGCCAGTGCCGGCCAGACCTGCAGGCGCAGCCGGTTGCGCGCAAGCCGGGTGTCGGCATTCGACGGGTCGTCGACGGGCCGCAGCCGGTGGCGCTGCACATACGCGTCGATGGCATCGCGCGGCTGGTCCAGCCAGGGCCTGGCCCAGACCAGGCCGTCGCGCAGGATGCGCCGCGGCATCGCCGACAGTCCGGCCGGTGCACCGCCGCGCAGGGCCTGCAGCACGAAAGTCTCGGCCTGGTCGCGGCGGTGGTGGGCCAGCAGCAGCAGGCTGGCGCTGGCCTCCTGTGCCAGCTGCGCCAGCGCGGCATGGCGGCCGGCGCGGGCCCAGGCTTCCAGGCTGTCGCCCGGCGCTGGCTGCCCACTCAGCCGCGCCCAGTGCAGCTGCACCGGCCAGCCCTGGCGGCGCCAGCGGGCGCACAACCGCCTGGCCTGCGGCAGCCAGGCATCGGCTTCGGGCAGCAGGCCGTGGTGGATATGGAGCGCTGCCACCTGCAAACCCAGGGCCTGGGCGGCACGGCAGGCGGCATGCAGCAGGGCCAGCGAATCGCGCCCGCCGCTGAACGCCACCGCGACGGTGGCGCCGGCAGCCGGCAGCGGGTCAGCGTTCCTTGGTGTCGGCAAAGCGGCCGTAGGCCTGCAGCCGATCGTAGCGGCGCTGCAGCAGGTCCTTGGGCTTCAGGTCGCTGACCTGGCGCAGCGCGTCGACCAGCGCCCGCTTGAGCTGCGAGGCCATGTGGCGCGTGTCCCGGTGCGCGCCGCCCACCGGCTCGCTGACCACCTTGTCGATCATGCCCAGGGCCTTCAGCCGGTGGGCGGTGATGCCGAGCGCCTCGGCGGCGTCACTTGCGCGCTCGCTGGTCTTCCACAGGATCGAGGCGCAGCCTTCGGGCGAGATCACCGAGTACACGCTGAACTGCAGCATCAGCACCTGATCGCCCACGCTGATGGCAAGCGCCCCGCCCGAGCCGCCCTCGCCGATGATGGTGACGATGATCGGCACCTCGAGCTGGGCCATCTCGAAGATGTTGCGGCCGATGGCCTCGCTCTGGCCGCGCTCCTCGGCGCCGATGCCGGGGTAGGCGCCTGGCGTGTCGACGAAGGTGAACAAGGGCATGCCGAACTTCTCGGCCAGCTTCATCAGGCGAAGCGCCTTGCGGTAGCCCTCGGGCCGGCTCATGCCGAAGTTGCGCAGGCCGCGCTCTTTGGTGTCGCGCCCCTTCTGGTGGCCGATGACCATGCAGGCCTGGCCATTGAAGCGCGCCAGGCCGCCGACGATGGAGTTGTCGTCGGCGTAGGACCGGTCACCGTGCAGTTCCTGCCAGTCGGTGAAGATCTCGTTGACGTAGTCCAGCGTATAGGGCCGCTGCGGGTGGCGGGCGATCTGCGTCACCTGCCAGGGCGACAGATTGCTGTAGATGTCCCTGGCCAGCTGCTGGCTCTTCTTGTCGAGGCGGCCGATCTCATCGGAGATGTCGACGGCAGACTCGCTCTGCACGAAGCGCAACTCTTCGATCTTGGTCTCGAGTTCGGCGATCGGATGCTCGAAGTCGAGGAAGTGTCGTTTGCTCATGCAGCAGGCTGGTAGTTGGACGGCGGCAGGCCAGACGGCGCCCGCCAGATCAGTAGTCTACCGGCAGCGGGTCCAGGCTGCGCCAGATGTACCAGGTGGCGACCGATCGGTACGGCGCCCAGGCCTCGCCCACCTCGCGCGCCTCGGCGCGGCTGACCGGCTCGCCACTGAAGTAACCCTGGCTGATGCCCTTGAGCAGGCCCAGATCGTCCAGCGGCAGCACGTTGGGCCGCATCAGGTGGAAGATCAGGAACATCTCCGCCGTCCAGCGGCCGATGCCGCGGATGGCAACCAGTTCGTCGATGATGGGCTCGTCGTCCATCTGCTCCCATTGCGGCACATGCAACGCGCCGGAGGCGAAATGCCGGGCCAGATCGCTCAGGTACTCGCCCTTGCGTGCCGACAGGCCCGCTGCGCGCAGTGTCGGTGTGTCAAGTGCCAGCACTGCGGCGGGCGCCAGGCGGCTGGACGGCCCGCCGACCGCAGTGGCAAAGCGGTTCCACACCGACTGCGCCGCTTTCACGCTGATCTGCTGGCCGACGATGGACCGCGCCAGCGTGGTGAAGGCATCACCCCGGCTCTGCAGCCGCGCCTCGCCGAACTTCGGGATCAGCTTCTTCATCACCCGGTCGCGCCTGGCCAGGTGGCGGCAGGCCTCGTCCCAGTAGGCCGGTGTGAAGGTGCGCGCGGCCGTCGCTTCAGGGGAAGGCGCCGGTGGCGGTGTTGGGGCAGCCGCCATGGCAACTGCGGCCGGCGTCGGACCCGTGGGCACGCGCGGGGCCATGCTCAGGCCCGCACCCAGGTGGTGCCGCCGGCAGCGTCCTGCAGCTCGACGCCCTGGGCCGCCAGCAGCGCGCGGATGCGGTCGGCCCCGGCAAAGTCACGAGCGGCCTTGGCGGCTGCGCGGGCGGCAATGTGCGCGGCGATGCTGGCCTCGTCCAACCCGCTCTCGCCCTCGCCCAGCGCAGCCTGCAGGAACGCGCGCGGCGCCTGCTGCAGCACGCCCAACGTACCGGCCAGCGCGCGCAGCAGTGCGCCATCGGCAGGCAAGTGGCTGCGGTTGCAGGCATTGGCCAACTCGAACAGCACGGCCAGCGCAGCGGGGGTGTTGAAGTCGTCGTCCATCGCCACCCTGAACGACGCGGCCTGCGGCTGGGCCCAGTCGATGGGGGCGTCGTCGGCGGGCATGTCTGCCTGGCCGCAAGCCGCGTCGAGCGCAGCGTAGAGCCGGCGCAGCGCGGTGCGTGCGTCGTCCAGGCCCTGGTTGCTGAAGTTGAACGGGCTGCGGTAGTGGGTGCGCAGAAAGAAGAAGCGCAGTGTCTCGCCGTCGAACTTCTGCAGCACGTCGCGGATGGTGAAGAAGTTGCCCAGGCTCTTTGACATCTTCTCGTTGTCGACGTTGAGAAAGCCGTTGTGCAGCCAGACATTGACATGCTGATGGCCGAAGGCGCCCTCGCTCTGGGCGATCTCGTTCTCGTGGTGCGGAAACTGAAGATCCTGCCCGCCGCCATGGATGTCGAAGCGCTCGCCGAGCAGGGCGCAGCCCATGGCGGAGCATTCGATGTGCCAGCCCGGGCGGCCGGGGCCGTAGTCGCCACCGAACCTGGCGTCGTCCGGCTCGTCGGGTTTGGCGGCCTTCCACAGCACGAAATCCAGCGGGTCGCGCTTGCCGTCGCCCACGGCCACGCGCTCACCGGCACGCAGATCGTCGATGCTCTTGCCCGACAACTTGCCGTAGCCGGGGAAGCGGCGCACCGCGAAGTTCACGTCGCCGCCGTCGGCGCGGTAGGCCAGGCCCTTGTCCTCCAGCGTGCGGATCATGGCCAGCATCTGCGGCACGTAGTCGGTGGCGCGCGGTTCATGCGTGGGCGGCAGCGTGCCGATGGCGGCCAGGTCCTGCCGCATCGCGGCGATCATCTCGTCGGTGAGCGCGCGGATGGTGATGCCGCGCTCCAGCGCGCGCCGGATGATCTTGTCTTCGATGTCGGTGATGTTGCGCACATACGTGACCTGGTAGCCGCTGGCGGCCAGCCAGCGCGCGACCACATCGAAGGCCATCATCATGCGCGCATGGCCCATGTGGCACAGGTCGTAGATCGTCATGCCGCACACATACATGCGCACCTGGCCCGGCACCAGCGGTGTGAACGGCTCGAGACGGCGGGTCAGCGTGTTGAACAGGCGCAGGGTCATCGGCCGATGCGGAAAACGGCCGCCTTGCGGCGGCCGAGAGACTGGTGGGTGCGGGGAGGCGATCGCCTGCCTGGCTGCAGACAGGGCTGGCGCACCGGTGGACCGGCCTGCCAGCTTGGCGTCGATACAATCAAATCAGTATAGCGGCGCCCCGCTGGCCGCCAGGCCCCTTGCGCACCCCGCCCATCCCCATCCGAACCCAGCCGCGGTCCTTCCTTGCCCAGCCAGAAACGCACCCGACCTGCCTGCCTACGCGACACCTGGCGCCTGCCGCCGGGTGGCTGGGCGGTGCTGGCTGGCCTGCTGACGGCGTGCATGGTGATGGTGGCGCCGCCGGCTGCGGCCAATACCCCGGTCACCGCAGCCGAGATCGAGCGCCAGCACCGCAGCGGCGAGCCTCGCCTGGCGCTGCAGCGGCTGGAGCAGGGACTCGCCCAGCGGCCCGGTGATGCACCGCTGCGCTTCCTGCAGGCGGTTCTGGCTGCCGAAGCAGGCCAGACGGCACAGGCAACGCGCCTGCTGGAACGCATGACCGAAGAGTTTCCCGATCTGCCCGAGCCCTACAACAACCTGGCGGTACTGCAGGCCGCCAGCGGCCAATTCGAGCGGGCCCGCAGCCTGCTGGAAACCGCCTTGCGTCTGGACCCGGCCTATCGCACCGCGCATGAAAACCTGGGCGACGTGTTCGTGCGCCTGGCCCAGCGCGCCTATGAAGCCGCGTCGGGCCCGCGCAGCGAACCCGCACTGCAGACCAAGCTGCGTCTGGCCCGTGAGCTGGCGGCGCTGCGCTGAGCGCGGGCGCCACCGGCCCACAACCCTGCGCACACCGCCATCCCCATCAGCAACCCCAATTCGGAGCCCTGCATGCAACATCTGGCCCTGGCCATCGTCCTGGCCGGCACCCTGGCCGCCCCGCTGTCCGCGCTGGCACAGAAGGTCAGGCTCAGCACCTCTGCCGGTGACATCGTGCTGGACCTCGACGCCCAGAAGGCGCCCAAGAGCGTGGCCAATTTCGTGCAGTACGTGAAGGCCGGCCACTACAGCGGCACGGTGTTCCACCGGGTGATCGACAGCTTCATGATCCAGGGCGGCGGCATGGCGGCCGACCTGAACGAGAAGCCGACTCGCGCGCCAATTGCGCTGGAGGCCGGCAACGGCTTGTCCAACCTGCGCGGCACGGTGGCCATGGCCCGCACCGGCGTGCCCGATTCGGCCACGGCGCAGTTCTTCATCAATGTGGTCGACAACCCGCGGCTCGACAGTGCCGGCGGCGGTTACGCCGTGTTCGGCAAGGTCGTCGAGGGCATGGATGTCGTCGACAAGATCCGCATGGTGCCCGTCGGCAACAAGGGCCCGTACCAGAACGTCCCGGTCACGCCGGTCGTGATCAAGCAAGCCACCCTCCAGGAGAAATGACATGAGCAAGTTCGTCGAAATGACCACCAGCGCAGGCACCCTGCGGATCGAACTGGACGACGTCAAGGCGCCGGCCACGGTCGAGAACTTCCTCGGCTATGTGAACAAGGGCCACTACGACGGCACGGTCTTCCACCGCGTGATCAAGGGCTTCATGGTCCAGGGCGGCGGCTTCGAGCCGGGCATGAAGCAGAAGCCCAGCGGTGCGGAAATCAAGAACGAGGCCAACAACGGCCTGAAGAACGACAAGTACACCCTGGCCATGGCCCGCACCAACGCGCCGCATTCGGCCACGGCGCAGTTCTTCATCAACGGCACCGACAACGACTTCCTCAACTTCCGCAGCGAGAGCGCGCAGGGCTGGGGCTATGCGGTGTTCGGCAAGGTGGTGGCCGGCACCGAGGTGGTGGACGCCATGGAGCGTGTGGCCACCGGCCGCAAGGGCGGCCACGATGACGTGCCGACCGACGATCTCGTGATCCTCAAGGTCGTCGAAGTCGCCTGAGCAAGCGTGACCGCCGGCCTGCCGGCCTTCGGCGCCTTTCAGGCTGATCCAGCCTGGCGCTGCATCGACTTGCTGTCGGACGTGCATCTGCACGCCGACATGCCGCGCACCTTTGCCGCCTGGCGCCAGCACTTGCTGAGCACGCCAGCGGATGCGGTGCTGATCCTGGGCGACCTGTTCGAGGTCTGGGTCGGCGACGACGCCGCCAGTGGTGCCTTCGCGGCCGACTGCGTGGCGGTGTTGCGAGCGGCCAGCCAGAGCCGGATGCTGGGCTTCCTGCCGGGCAACCGCGACTTCCTGGTCGGTGATGCGCTGCTGGCCGTCGCCAGCATGCAGCGCCTGGCCGACCCTACCGTGCTGCAAGCCTACGGCAAGCGCTGGCTGCTGAGCCACGGTGACGCCCTGTGCACCGCCGACACCGCCTACCAGCAGTTCCGCCAGCAGGTGCGCAGCAGTGCCTGGCAGCAGGCCTTCCTCGCCCAACCCCTGGCCGAGCGGGAGCGCCAGGCGCGGGCCATGCGCGATGCCAGCGCTGCCCACCAGGCCGATCTGGGGCCGGCCCACTGGAGCGATGTCGACGACGGCGCCGCAGCGCAGTGGCTGGAGGCGGCTGGCTGCAGCACGCTCATCCACGGCCACACCCACCGGCCAGACACGCACACCCTGCTTGGCAGATTCAGCCGCCATGTGCTGGGCGACTGGGACTTCGACCACGGCGCACCACGCGCCCGTGCATTGCGACTGAGCGCCGCCGGCCTGCAGATGCTGGACCTGGCGGCATGAAGGCGCTGCTGCAGCGCTGGCAGGCCAGCCGCGAGGCCCGGGTGCTGGCACGCCGCGCCATCCCCGATGGGCTTTGGCAGCTGACCCTGGCCCGCCTGCCCTTCCTGGCCTGGCGCAGCGATGCGGATCTGGCCGAGCTGCGCCGGCTGGCCAGCCTGTTTCTCGACCAGAAGGAATTCACCGGCGCCAACGGCCTGGTGGTCGACGATGCGATGGCGGTGTGCATTGCGGCGCAGGCGGTGCTGCCGGTGCTGCGGTTCGGCCTGGCGCCCTACGCCGGCTTCGTCGGCATCGTGGTGCACGCCGACGAGGTGGTGGCACGCCGCGAGGTGATGGACGACGACGGTGTGGTGCATGCCTATGAAGAGGTGCTGGCCGGCGAGGCGATGGAGGGCGGCCCGGTGATGCTGAGCTGGCGCGACGTGGAAGACGCCGGCGAGACCGCAGAGGCGGGCTACAACCTGGTGATCCACGAGTTTGCCCATGTGCTGGACATGGGCGACGGCGTCGCCGACGGTGTGCCGCCGCTGGCCGGCGCCGCCGAGCGCCGGGCCTGGACCGCGGTGATCGACCCGGCCTATGCCCACTTCTGCAGCGCCGTGGACGCCGGCGAGGACACCTTGCTCGACCCCTATGGCGCCAGCGCCGTGGAGGAGTTCTTCGCCGTGGCCAGCGAGACCTTCTTCGTCAGCCCGAAACAGCTGCGCGCCGAGCACCCCGCGTTGTACGGGCTGCTGGCGCGCTACTTTCAGCAAGATCCGGCCTCGGCGGCCTGACCCGGCTGGCCTGCCCGGTCAGGCCGGGGTCGGCTCGGTCTTGGGCTTGTCGCTCTTCTTGGGCGGCAGAATGTCGAGTTGCACCTGGCCTTCGGTATCCACGTCCACCGTCAGGCGCCCGCCGTCGACCAGGCGGCCGAACAGCAGTTCGTCGGCCAGCGCGCGGCGGATGGTGTCCTGGATCAGACGCTGCATCGGGCGGGCGCCCATCAGCGGGTCGAAGCCCTTCTTGGCCAGGTGCTGGCGCAGCGCGTCGGTGAAGGTGACTTCGACCTTCTTCTCGCCGAGCTGGCTTTCCAGTTGCAGCAGGAACTTGTCGACCACGCGCAGGATGATGGATTCATCCAGCGCCCGGAAGCTGACGGTGGCGTCCAGCCGGTTGCGGAACTCGGGCGTGAACATGCGCTTGATGTCGGCCATCTCGTCGCCCTGCTCGCGCGAGTTGGTGAAGCCGATGGTCGACTTGTTCATCGTCTCGGCACCCGCGTTCGTCGTCATGATGATGATGACGTTGCGGAAATCAGCCTTGCGCCCGTTGTTGTCGGTCAGGCTGCCATGGTCCATCACCTGCAGCAGCACGTTGTACACATCCGGGTGGGCCTTCTCGATCTCGTCGAGCAGCAGCACGCAATGCGGCTTCTTGGTCACCGCCTCGGTCAGCAGGCCGCCCTGGTCGAAGCCCACATACCCCGGGGGCGCGCCGATCAGCCGGCTCACCGCATGGCGCTCCATGTACTCGCTCATGTCGAAACGGATCAGCTCGATGCCAAGGATGAAGGCCAGCTGCTTGGCGACCTCTGTCTTGCCGACGCCAGTGGGGCCGCTGAACAGGAAGCTGCCGATCGGCTTGTCGGGCTTGCCCAGGCCGCTGCGCGCCATCTTGATGGCGGCAGCCAGTGCGTCGATGGCGGGCTCCTGCCCGAAGACCACGCTCTTGAGATCACGGTCAAGGCTCTTCAGCTTGCTGCGGTCGTCGTTGCTGACCGAGGCGGGCGGGATGCGCGCGATCTTGGCGACGATCTCTTCGACCTCGTTGCGGGTGATGGTCTTCTTCTGCTTGCTCTTGGGCAGGATGCGCTGCGCCGCACCGGCTTCGTCGATCACGTCGATCGCCTTGTCGGGCAGGTGGCGGTCGTTGATGAACTTGGCCGACAGCTCGGCCGCAGCCTGCAACGCGCCCAGCGCGTACTTGACGTTGTGGTGGTCCTCGAAGCGGCTCTTCAGCCCCTTGAGGATCTCGACCGTCTGCTCGACGGAAGGCTCGACCACATCGATCTTCTGGAAGCGCCGCGACAGCGCTGCATCTTTCTCGAAGATGCCGCGGTACTCGGTGAAGGTGGTCGCGCCGATGCACTTCATCGAGCCGTTGGACAGCGCCGGCTTCAGCAGATTGCTGGCGTCCAGCGTGCCGCCCGATGCCGCGCCGGCGCCGATCAGCGTGTGGATCTCGTCGATGAACAGCACCGCGCTGGGCTGGTCCTTCAGCTGCTTGAGCACGCCCTTCAGGCGCTGCTCGAAATCACCGCGGTACTTGGTGCCGGCCAACAGCGAACCCATGTCCAGTGAGTAGACGATGGAATGCGCCAGGACCTCGGGCACGTCGCCCTGGGTGATACGCCAGGCCAGGCCTTCGGCGATGGCGGTCTTGCCCACGCCGGCCTCGCCCACCAGCAGCGGGTTGTTCTTGCGGCGGCGGCACAGGATCTGGATGACACGCTCGACCTCGTGGTCGCGGCCGATCAGCGGGTCGATCTTGCCTTCCTTGGCCTGCTGGTTCAGGTTCTGGGTGAACTGGTCCAGCGGCGAACCCTTGTTGCTGTCGCCTGCCTCTTCCTTCTCGGCGCTTTCACCACTGCCCGGCTCGCTGCTGCCCTTGGGCGCCTCGGGCGGCTCACTCTTCTTGATGCCGTGGGCGATGAAATTCACCACGTCCAGGCGGGTGACGCCCTGCTGGTGCAGGTAGTACACCGCATGCGAATCCTTCTCGCCGAAGATGGCCACCAGCACATTGGCACCGGTGACTTCCTTCTTGCCACTGCCGGTGCTCTGCACATGCATGATGGCACGTTGGATCACCCGCTGGAACCCGAGCGTGGGCTGGGTGTCCACCTCCTCGGTGCCGCCGACGGTGGGCGTGTTTTCCTTGATGAAGGTGGTGAGGCTCTTGCGCAGGTCGTCGATGTTGGCCGCGCAGGCCTTCAGCACTTCGGCCGCAGAAGGGTTGTCCAGCAACGCCAGCAACAGGTGCTCGACGGTGATGAACTCATGGCGCTGCTGGCGCGCCTCGACGAACGCCATGTGCAGGCTGACTTCCAATTCTTGCGCAATCATGCGGCCTCCATAATGCACTGCAGCGGATGCCCGGCGCGGCGTGCCGCGGCGAGTACGAGTTCAACTTTGGTGGACGCCACGTCCTTGGTGTAGACACCGCAGACGCCACGTCCTTCGTGGTGGATTTTCAACATGATCAGCGTGGCCGATTCGAGGTCACGCCGAAAGTAGTGCTGCAAGACCATCACCACGAACTCCATCGGGGTGTAATCGTCGTTGAGCAGCACCACCTGGTACATCTGGGGCGGTTTGGTGCGCGCGGTCTTGCGCTCGACCACCACGGCACCACTGTCGCCTCGGCGCGGCTGGGCCGGCAGCTTGGGCGGTGGCGACGGCGGGTCTTCGGATGGCATGGTCCATTCTATGCATTGCAGCTTGTGACAAGGGGATTGGTGGGATATTGCGCCCATTCGCACAGTTGCAAGGCATGAAAAGCGCCCTGCTGCCCGCGCACATGGCACGCTCCCGACGGGCTCGCTTGCGGCAGGCCACCA
>Ga0105048_10015038_pt1 | contig 12024 bp, 10 predicted proteins | sample MAT05_FD_78382 | JGI IMG/M metagenome (GOLD analysis project Ga0105048, IMG submission 78382) | Freshwater microbial communities from Lake Fryxell liftoff mats and glacier meltwater in Antarctica - MAT-05 | ecosystem: Environmental > Aquatic > Freshwater > Ice > Liftoff microbial mat | place...
AACACGTGCCTTTGCGGCCCTTTGCGTGCACTTCGCGTACCTCTGCGGTGAATACTAATCCTACTAAAAACACTGCGCGTGCGCAGTGCATGACCATGTGTCCTTCATTACTTTTATTCACAACACGTGCCTTTGCGGCCCTTTGCGCGCACTTCGCGTACCTCTGCGGTGAATACTAATCCTACTAAAAACAGCGCGCGTGCGAAGTGTGAGAGCGGAGAACTTTTGATATTACAACAAAAGTGTATACTTGAAGCAGAATCTTCGAAACCTGTTTTTGTAAAAAATGAATATGACAAAAAGCGTATAATTTTTGCGCGTGGTTATTTACTAACACATTTGGATGCACCTCCTTCATTACCCGAGTTGGTTGCTCTTGCAGGAATAAATGAGTTCAAACTTAAACGAGGTTTCAGTGAATTATTTAATCACAGTGTATTTGGTTATCTCGCTGATGTTCGTTTACAAATGGCTCGTACTGCATTAAAACAAAAGCAAAAATCGATCTCTCAAATTGCCTTTGAATCGGGATTTGTTTCGTTGCAACATTTCAGTGCTGCTTTTAAAAAGAAATATGGAGTGCCGCCGAGAGAGTTTTAATAACCCACATTTGAATTTTATTTAAAGTATGCTTCAGTACAAGAACGCCTGTTAATTCTGACAGACCCCAAAGTTTGGTTAAGTTACTTGTGGGTTGAACCGCTCAAGGTTATTTCCAAAAACCTGATTTGTGTTTCGCCATGTCTGCATTTTTCGAAGACAAGGAAAATTGAAGGAGCATTGTAGAACACTCTGTGACTGAGATTTGACAACGTATTCAGCGAATGCAGACGCGACGTCAAAATAATGTAGAACTTGATTTGGGTTCGGTGGTCGAAACGTGAAAGTAGTTTTCGGAAGTAGCCTTAATTTATTTCTCAATAATTAATCGTAGGGTATTAGCATGCCCATTATTATTCAATTTGATCATATAGATACCACTTGAGAGATTTTGGAAATCAAGAATATTATTACCTGAATTTACTTTTTGAACAGCGTGATTCTTTCCAAAAGTGTCCCAGACTTCTATAGTTCCAGAATCATATGGATTAAAGAGGCTGAATAATCCTAACGTTGGATTTGGGAATATTAATAGTTTATCCTCTGTTAATGCATCAACGGATAATATTTCAGAACAGTCCGGAATCGTATACATGATTCGTTGATAAACTGTATTGGTAAAAATTGGATCATTAAAATCGAAATAAATTGCCGCTTGATTTGGATTGACTGTGTTGTCAGGAATGTTGACTTTAGAATAAATTTCAAAAGCCAAATAGCCGTGACTTTGGGGCTCATTTGATGCGCTATCAGGAAGGTAGATATTGTCAAATTTAAAATCAATTACATTATCATCCACGACGTCTACAGTCATGTAGTGGCTCATGGCGACGACTTTTAAAGTGTTTAGATCGAGATGTTCACTCAAATTGTCTCTTACAAAAATATTAATTGCCGATGCATTGCCTGTATTTTGAAATTGAATGGTATATGTAAGTTTATCAGTCTTTTCAACATAATGATTGTCGCAAATGCCATGAGGAATTACCGAAATGATATTCGGATCATAAGCATTGAGTACTGGAATACAATAGTTTTTTATATTGTTTTCTGGCTCGATGTCATTTTCAATTGGTAAAATTTGGACGTTAAAGCAGAGTGTATCGCCTAACAAAGCTTCTTGAGAAACCAGCACATCAAGGACTATTGGAAAGTGCGGATAAGATGAGTTAATGGACTCGTAGATGCTCCACATTAAGGTATCCCCAACGTATTGGGTTCCAGGAAAATTGTTGCTTAAAACAGTAACATAAGGATCGGGTAAAAATTTTATGGTTACTTCCTCATAAGCGCAGCCACCATTCATGAAGTCTAGGTATATGGTAGAGGGATATCCAGATTGTAATGGCAATGCAATCATGTTAATGTCATACTCAGGAGCATCGAAACTTTCTGGACCTTGAAAATAGATGATATCGGTTGCCTGGCATCCGTTTTTATCCTCAGCAACGATAGTGTAAAATCCTGATTCTGTTACTTCCAGATAATCATCATTACTAGGTTCGTTATTCCAAGTATAGCTCTATGGTGAAGTGCCATTTAGCATTTGGCAGTAAACTAAACCAATCGGTTCACATTGAAAATATTCTGATCCAGTTTGAAAGGTCAATAGTGAGCATAAATCTTGAGAAATTTTTATTGTGTATGATCCGGGTGCCAAGGCACCTTCGAATTCAGATGGCGGGTTGGATTGGCTGAATTCAGAGGCCACGCCAGTAATAATGAAATCACCGTTTTCATAAAAATCCAAGGGGTCGATGCCCACGGATGAATAATCGATCCAAAATTGCCTTCCCCAAAAATACTCGCCATTTTCATCCATTTTGATTAATACAATTCCATCACTGAGAGGATTCTCGAAAGTTTCATTAATGCCTTCCGGATCAATAGTTACAGATTCATAAAAGTCTGCGGCTTGATAAATATTGTTTTGATCATCAACGCATATCATGCTACCATTATAAAGACCTAAATTTTCCATACCTTGACTCCATAACAAAGAACCTTGATTGTCTAGCTTTATCAGAAACATTCGATCACTATTGGTAGCTATTGCATTAAGTATTCCGTCATTAGGATCCAAATCTGCATAATTCCGAAAGTGGCCCGAAACAAGTACATTTGATTCCATATCTATACAAATTCCATAACTCTCAACTATGAATCCTGTCATTTGTTTGTGCCAGATCAGGTTTAAATTATTGTCAGTTAGAATAATAAATCCATGACTAGCATCATTTGGTGAAACTTCCAGAATAGTTGAAGAATCAATCTCAAGTGTTTCAGAGAAGCGGCCCGAAATTGCGATTCTACCATTTCTTAAAGACATAGAGAAAACCTGAGCACTTTCAGAAACATTATTTGTTACAGGAAAAAGGACAGCACCTTGAAATACACCCCCAGATGACCATTTTGATATATATATTCCGGATTGGGCGGTTAGGAAAGTACTGCCCGAAGGGTTTAAATTGATGTTTGCCGCAGAGTATCCTGCTAGATAAAAATTAGAGTTTTCGTCAATTACTAAATGTGAAGAGCCAGTTGTCTGAATGTTCCATACATAATTTCCATCGACAGTTAATTTAAGTATAAAGGTTGAGCCAAAGTTCTCAATAATATTACCTACAGCTGGGTCGTCATCTAAATCAGCTAATCCGTTGAAGTAGCCTAAGCAGTATAAACTGCCATCGTTTGCATACTTGATTTGATGACCAAAGACGTTACTGGAAAATGGCATATCGTAATATTTTTTTCCCAAATAAATTCACCATTAGCGTTGGTTTTGGTGATATAAATTGCCAGACCACTACTTAAAGTGTAATCTGTACTTAAATCTACACCAAGATGAATAGTCCCTGAACTTTGCATGGTTCGAATGGTGTATACATTTCCGTCGGGATCTATCGTGGACCCACCATTATTTCCCCCACTAAGAGACCATTCTACCGGTTGAGCGAATGCAGCAAACGTAATAAATATTGAGCAAAGAAGGAAGGTGATTTGTTTCATGTAATCTTACATGTGTTAAATGTGATGTGATTTATAATAATTGCAATTATTTGAATTTTGTAGAACAGTTAATATACGTCAAACTTTTTGATAGCACTAGGAGAAATATTTGAGTTTTAATAATTCAAAACAAATAAAAAGCAAATTTAGATAAATCGAGCAATTTTTTTGGAATAGCTTAATGGGAATTTAAACGTTCAGTTTGACTTACCAAACAATTCGGGATGAGAAGAATGTATTTGCCAGTATTCAGTTGAATCTCCGGTCTCTTTGTCCGTTTCTCTCAATTATTTTTGTGTCCAATATAAATTGCAAGCATGGTTTTTTAGCTTCATTTTGAACAAATGAACAGAACTCTTTTTCAGAGATATTTTTCTATTCATTGAGAATATAAGGTTAGCAAAATCTATTCTTTATAGGAATTTGGTTTAGCAAGAACAGATTAAAATCAGTACAAAAAAAACAATCAGAGAAACAATGCTCTCGCAAATTTGACAGTCAATTTGAAGAGAACCATGCAAAAAAAAACAGCGCTAGAAACATCGCTCTCGTTATGTTTCTTCGCACTGTTTTTAGTACCCGGGACGGGAATCGAACCCGTACAGCCGTGAAGCCACAGGATTTTAAGTCCTGCGTGTCTACCAGTTCCACCACCCGGGCTTAAATCTATCAGCTCTCATTCTGATGCTCACTCTCGCTCTAAACTTCAACTCTCACTCCTTAATCACTCTTCAACCAAATCTGGTCCAGCCGCTCGCAAGTGCGTTTTGATGGAAATACGTCAAATAAAAAATCCCGTTCTCATCGAATCGGGATTGATCTTGAGCGGGAGACGAGACTCGAACTCGCGACCCCGACCTTGGCAAGGTCGTGCTCTACCAACTGAGCTACTCCCGCTTATTCTCCTTTTTTGGAGGGCGCAAATGTAAACAGACTTCGCAGAAGAGCAAGTTTTATGGGAAATTTTTTTTTAGTTTTTGAAAAGCCCAACTTTTTCAAGGTGTTGCATGACCTTATTTGTGGCCCCGACCCCGCTTTTAACATAATCTCCGTTGAGTTTTGAGCATTTTTCCAAATATGCATGGTCATTCATCAATTCGAAAAGTGCTTTTTCCAGCTCTTCATAAGTGTGGATTAAGATAGCTCCACCTAATTTGACCATATTTTTGGCCTCTTCAAATTTCTGAATATTTGGTCCGAAAAGCAATGGCTTGCTCCAAACGGCAGCCTCCAGTGTGTTGTGTATTCCTTTTCCGAATCCGCCACCCACGTAGGCGATCGAAGCATATTGATAAAGAGACGAAAGCATTCCTACGGTATCGATAATAATAAGCGGGTAAAGACGGAGATCTTTTGTTGCTCGGTCACTCCACAAAACACTATTTTCCGCCCGTTGCATGATATTGTCAATGTGCTGCTTATGGGTTTCGTGCGGTACAATTATCAGCTTTATTGAATGATTGGGGTTTTGTTGTTTTTGATTTTCTATCCAACGAATTAATAAAATTTCATCGTCAGCCCAAGTGCTGCCGGCAACAATGGCAATACTATTGGCCGTAGCGATTTTAATGTCACAAATTTCTTTTGCGTTATGAGCAATCTCAATTACCCGATCTAACCTATTGTCACCGGCCAAGGTTACATTTTGTAAGCCTAGATTATTAAGTAAGTTCTGAGTCTCCTCATTTTGCACAAAAAAGTGATTCACAGCAAAGAGCAATGGTTGCCAAAATCCTTTAAAGAATCCAAAAAACCGTTGATCAGGTCTCAATATCGCGGAAACTATAAAAAGTGGTATATCATTTTTCTTTAAGGTCCTAAAGTAATTTGGCCAATACTCATACTTTACAAACACTGCGGCCGTTGGTTTTAGTGCTTCAATAAACAGAAAAGAGGTTTCTTTTGTATCGTTTGGCAGATAGCCAATCCAGTCTGCTATTCTATCGTTTTTTCTGAATTCATAGCCGGAAGGAGAAAAGAAGGTAATGGCCAAAAGTATACCTGGATATTGTATGCGAATTGCCTCCATTATCGGTCGTCCTTGTTCAAATTCACCTAACGAAGCGCAGTGAAACCAAATTAGTTTTCCGGGATTTGACCTTCTAAAAGAATCAACATTTTTAAGCGTATTTTTTCTGCCAACAATCCAAAGTTTTGCCTTTGCATGAAAGGGCGAAATTATCGTCAGCACCAAGGCGTAGAATGATATGATAAAGTTATATAATATCAATGCTCGTACTCGGTCCTTTAGGTTATTTAATTTAACTGAAAGTTAGTTGAAGTAGTATTCGTCTGCCGAACGTTGATATAGGTGTAAAACCCATCCTGCGCGCAACCCAAATAGAATGTCCGTTCGGTTTTTATCATCACGCACTTTCGTGTCAAAATTTAAATCTCTCCTATTTTTGGTAAAACCTTGCCATGCTTCGGCACCGATAAAAAAGTTGATGAGCCTGTTATTACTCATGTGAAAATATCCCACAAATTGATGCACCATAATACCATTACTAAGTCTGTCATATCCTTTGAGATAATCTCCTTCGAGCTGAGTGATCGGATTTTCTTGATGTTCCAATCTGATTTTGTGCTGAAGCAATCCAATTCCGCCCATTACCAGCAAACCGCTATTGCGATTGGGACCAATAAAGTCAAATATTTTTCCACCATCAAGCGAAACAGAAAATCCTCTTTGCTGCACAGAAATTTTTGATAGCTGACCTTGATTGTCCAACACAAATCCTTCGTCAATAGCTAGATTGGAGAGCAGTCCGGGTTCTTTTACTTTGTTTCCAAAAAGGTAAGTTCCCTGAATTCCATAATACCAGTTTTTTTTGGTTTTAATGTGAAAGCCGATAGCAATATTGTTGTTCTGTCCAAATCGTTCGTCCATATCCAAAGCAGGCCATTGCGATGCATAACTCATTGAAACGTGAGGGTCAAAGAGAGCCGAATCTCTCACCTGAAATTGACTTTGAGCTGTCAACCCACCTAGAATAAACATTAAGAGTAATAAACTGCTTCTCATGTTGCGAAGGTATAAGTAAGTAGTCTCCATTTACATTCAATTGTAGCGATATTTTATTTCTTATCTACACGTCAAAAGCGTGTTTCTGCTAACTTGCGCTCCGTCTTTATTATTTTTCAATCTATAAGAAGATACTACTATGAAAAAAATTCACATGGTTGACCTCGCCGGTCAATATGATAAGATAAAAACTGAAGTTAATACTGCAATAGCCGGTGTTCTTGATACCACTTCTTTTATTAATGGTCCAGAAGTTAAGTCATTTCAGCTAGAATTAGAGACATTCTTGAATGTAAAACATGTCGTACCGTGCGCTAATGGGACCGATGCTCTGCAAATAGCTATGATGGCGCTCGATCTGCAGCCCGGCGATGAGGTTATTACAGCCTCGTTTACTTATGTAGCAACGGCGGAAGTAATTGCTTTGCTAAAATTAAAGCCTGTGTTGGTTGATGTCAATCCTGAGACCTTTAACATCGAACCGGAGGCTATCCGAAGGGCAATTACGCCGCAAACCAAAGCGATTGTTCCTGTTCATTTGTTTGGTCAATGCGCAGATATGGAGCCGATCTTGGCAATTGCCCGGGAACATAATTTATTTGTGATTGAGGATACTGCTCAAGCCATTGGTGCGCATTACACCTGTAAGGATGGCATCACATTCACGGCCGGAACGATGGGACAAATAGGTGCGACAAGTTTTTTTCCCAGTAAAAATTTGGGTTGTTATGGCGATGGTGGCGCGTTGTTTACTCAAGATGATGATTTAGCTGCAAAAATGAGAATGATAGCAAATCATGGCCAAACTGTGCGTTATTATCATGATAGTATAGGGGTCAATTCACGACTCGATTCGTTACAAGCGGCAGTTTTAAGGATTAAACTCAGAAACCTCCATCAATACACAGCGGCAAGAGTTCGTGTAGCAGATTTTTATGATAAAGCATTTGAAGGTAATTCCGCATTAAAAACTCCCGTCAGAGCTGCAAATACCACGCATGTTTTTCATCAATACACCCTAAAAACTTATGGCATCGATCGTTTTGGTCTACAGAATTATTTGGCTGAAAAGAACATTCCAGCGATGGTTTATTATCCTGTCCCTTTGCATTTGCAAAAGGCATATCTCGATCCTCGTTATAAAGCTGGAGCATTTCCTGTAACCGAAGATCTTTGCTTAAGAGTAATTTCACTTCCAATGCACACAGAACTCGATCAAGAGCAACTTGAATATATAGTTCATCATGTGAATGCATTTATCGGCTGATTTTTAGGTAATAATTTATTCTAATAATAAAATTTTTAAAAGAGGTTCCACAAGGAACCTTTTTCAATTTTCACCCGAAAAAATAATTGACATTTTTTGATTTTGAACGCAGAAAACATCCTTTTTTGGACATCTGACTCCTATTTAAAGTGTTGTTTCAGAATATTTTCCGAATCCAATACCATTGATTTTCAACGTTTTCTTGAATGTGAGCAAAATATTTTCGTTGAAAGTGAAATTCGCACTTGCAGATATGGAATGTAGGTGTACATTTGCGCCCCTGTTTTTTCGACCATTTGAGAAGTGTTGAAAAGCAAGAAAAAAAGGAACTTAGAGAAAAAATGCCAACAGTACAACAACTTATCAGAAAGGGGCGCACCCCGAAAACATACCGCAGCAAGTCTGTGGCTTTGGACTCTTGCCCTCAGCGCAGAGGCGTATGCACCAAGGTATATACTACCACTCCTAAGAAACCAAACTCTGCTCTTCGCAAGGTTGCTAAGGTTCGTCTCACAAACAAGTTTGAGGTGATAGCTTATATCGGTGGCGAAGGACACAATCTCCAAGAACACAGCATCGTGTTGGTTCGTGGTGGAAGGGTTAAAGATCTTCCCGGTGTTCGTTACCACATCGTGCGCGGTGCACTAGATACTGCCGGTGTGAATGGAAGAAACCAACGCAGATCAAAATACGGTACTAAACGTCCGAAACCAGGTGCACCTGCCCCGGTTAAGAAAAAATAATATTCTTCACAGATAGAATAACAATACAATGAGAAGAAGGAAAGCGAAAAAAATTGCGGTTCTACCGGATCCAAAGTTCAACGAAGTACCGGTAACCAAATTTGTAAATAACCTTATGCTACAAGGCAAAAAAGGTACTGCATTTAATATTTTCTACGATGCAATCGACCGTGTAGCTGCCAAGACCAGCGAAGATGGATTGGAAATCTGGAAGAAAGCAGTTGAAAATGTAACTCCTGCCGTTGAGGTTAGAAGTCGCAGAGTGGGGGGAGCAACATTCCAAATCCCAACTCCAATTCGCGAAGAGCGCAAGAATTCAATGGCCATTAAATGGTTGATCGGATACGCTCGCAAAAGAAATGAAAAAAGCATGGCCGATAAGCTAGCTGGTGAAATCATCGCAGCAAGCAAAGGCGAAGGTGCTGCTTTTAAAAAGAAAGAAGACGTGCACAGAATGGCTGAAGCTAATAAAGCTTTCTCTCACTTTAGAGCATAACAAAAAGATTTAAAAAGAAAATTCAGCGAAGGCTGAAATAGAAAAGAATAAAATGTCACGCGACTTAAAATTCACAAGAAACATTGGTATTGCTGCTCACATTGATGCAGGCAAAACAACTACAACTGAGCGTATACTCTTTTACTCGGGAGTAAGCCACAAAATGGGAGAGGTCCACGATGGTGCCGCAACTATGGACTGGATGGCTCAGGAGCAAGAGCGTGGTATTACTATTACATCGGCAGCTACAACTGTATCTTGGAATTATAGAAATAATAAATATCATATCAATATCATCGACACGCCAGGTCACGTTGACTTCACAGTTGAAGTAAATAGATCTCTTCGTGTATTGGATGGTCTAGTTTTCCTGTTTTCTGCAGTTGATGGAGTAGAGCCGCAGTCTGAAACGAACTGGCGTTTAGCAAACAATTACAATGTAGCTCGTATCGGATTCGTTAACAAAATGGACCGTCAGGGCGCAGACTTCTTGAAAGTTTGCAAACAAGTTAGAGAAATGCTTGGCAGTAATGCAGTTCCTCTCCAACTACCTATTGGTGGTGAGGATGATTTCCAAGGTGTGGTCGACTTGATCAACTTCCGTGGAATGATCTGGAACGAGCACGATAAAGGTATGACTTACGAGACCATCGATATCCCTGATGACATGTTGGATGAGGCGTTGGAATATCGCGAGAAATTGCTTGAAGCAGTTTCCGAGTATGACGACAATTTAATGATGAAATTCTTCGATGATCCAAAGTCTATTACTGAGCGAGAGATTTTGGATGCACTGCGAAAAGCCTGTCTGAACCAAACAATTGTTCCAATGGTTTGTGGATCATCTTTCAAAAACAAAGGTGTACAGACCATGTTGGATCTAGTAATGGAATTGATGCCTAGTCCTCTTGATAAAGATGACATCACAGGCACACACCCTGATACAGGCGAAGAAATTAAAAGATCCCCAAAATATGATCAACCCTTTGCCGGTCTTGCATTTAAAATTGCAACCGATCCATTTGTTGGTCGCTTGGCTTTCACTAGAGCATATTCTGGTGTATTACAAGCAGGTTCTTACGTATTAAATTCTAGAAGCGGAAATAAAGAACGTATCAGCCGTATATTTCAAATGCACGCTAATAAGCAGAATCCTATTGAGTCTCTCGGTGCAGGTGATATCGGTGCGGTAGTTGGATTTAAGGATATCAAAACCGGAGACACACTGTGTGATGAGAAACATCCGATCGTCCTCGAGAGTATGAACTTCCCAGAGCCAGTAATAGGCCTTGCAGTGGAGCCAAAGACTCAAGCTGATGCCGATAAAATGGGCATGTCCTTGGCCAAATTGGCCGAAGAAGATCCAACCTTCCGCGTAAAATCGGACGAAGAAACAGGTCAGACCATTATCTCTGGTATGGGTGAGCTTCACTTGGAGATTATAATTGACCGTCTTCGCAGAGAGTTCAAAGTTGAATGCAATCAAGGTGCGCCTCAAGTTTCTTACAAAGAGGCCATCACAATATCAACCGCTCACAGAGAGGTTTTCAAAAAACAATCAGGTGGTAGAGGTAAATTTGCAGATATTCAGGTTGTAATCGGTCCAAACGACGATCCTGAAAAACCGGGATTAAACTTCATCAACAATATCAAAGGTGGTAACATTCCAAGAGAATTTATACCTTCGATCGAGAAAGGTTTCAAAGAAGCCATGATCAATGGCGTGCTTGCAGGTTATAACTTGGAAGCCATGAAGATCGAGCTAAATGACGGTTCATTCCACGCAGTTGACTCTGATGCACTCTCTTTCGAATTGTGCGCCAAAATGGCCTACCGTGAAGCATTGCCAAAATGTAAACCCGTACTTCTTGAGCCAATCATGAAACTCGAAGTGGTAACACCATCAGAGAACATGGGTGATGTTATCGGTGACCTCAACAAAAGAAGAGGTATGATAGAAGGAACAAGCGAGCGTAATGGTGCAACTGTTATCAGCGGCAAAGTGCCACTTTCAGAAATGTTTGGTTACGTAACAGACTTACGCACCATAACTTCAGGAAGAGCTACCTCAACAATGGAATTCAGCAATTACGCTCAAGCCCCCGCGAATGTACAGGAAACTGTAATCGCCAAGGTAAAAGGTAAAGCCAACGCATAAACGACCTCATTAATAATATAGATGGCTCAGAAGATTAGAATAAAACTTAAGTCGTACGATCACAACCTCGTAGATAAATCTGCAGAGAAGATTGTTAAGACTGTAAAAGCAACAGGTGCAGTTGTAAATGGTCCGATTCCATTGCCTACTCACAAGAGAATTTATACAGTGTTGCGCTCACCGCACGTGAACAAGAAAGCACGTGAACAGTTTGAGCTCAGTTCTTATAAAAGACTCCTCGATATCTACAGCAGTTCCTCCAAAACTGTAGATGCGCTTATGAAGCTCGAATTGCCAAGTGGAGTAGAAGTAGAAATCAAAGTTTAGTAAACCACATAATTTAAAAACACATGCCAGGTATAATTGGTAAAAAAGTAGGTATGACTAGCGTCTACGGTGCCACTGGGAAAATGATCCCATGCACGGTGATAGAGGCTGGTCCATGTGTTGTGACTCAAGTGAGAACCATGGACAAAGACGGTTATGAAGCCGTTCAGTTAGGTTATCAAGATAAAAAAGAGAAGCACACCTCAAAACCCATGCAAGGTCACTTTAAAAAGGCAGGAGTGAAACCTCAGCGTTTTATCGCTGAGTTCCACGACTATGTCGAAGAGATGAAATTGGGTCAAACGATTACCGCTGATTCCATGTTCACTGAAGGTGAAAACGTGGATGTCGTAGGAACAACGAAAGGCAAAGGATTCCAAGGTGTTGTAAAACGTCATG
>Ga0105048_10015039_pt1 | contig 12023 bp, 9 predicted proteins | sample MAT05_FD_78382 | JGI IMG/M metagenome (GOLD analysis project Ga0105048, IMG submission 78382) | Freshwater microbial communities from Lake Fryxell liftoff mats and glacier meltwater in Antarctica - MAT-05 | ecosystem: Environmental > Aquatic > Freshwater > Ice > Liftoff microbial mat | place...
AATCGAATCCACCGTAGCTGAACATTCAAGCGCCTCGAACTCTCCGATCAGCCTGAGTACCTTCCCAATACTTTCAAATGTTTGCGTTAGAAGTTTTCGGTCGCCCATTACTATAATTTCAGGCCCTGTTACTGTTGCAAAACTTGGATTCACTGCTTCGACCAGATTGAATGATTCTCTAACAATTTCATCTCTGGAGAGCGTTTCTAAAGAAGAAAGAATAGAGGCGACCATCTTTGTATTGTCGAGGGCATTGTCGCATTCCTTTGACGGTAGGAGGGACTGTAAATAAAAAAGTTCGTTTGAAATAACCGAGAGCGGAGATCTTATTTTATGCGAAAGCGCACGACTGAGTGCAGAGAGCGCGAGAAGTGTTCGACCATCATCGCTCATGTTTGGTTTAAGCGCGTAGCTTATTATATCCATCAAGCGCTGCAACCTTGTAACATTCAGCAAGGGTCGGATAATTGAAGACTGCATCCATAAGATAACGAAGGCCGCCATTAAGAGCGATGACTGCCTGTCCCACGTGAACGAGTTCAGTCGCGTATTCACCGATAATGTGCACGCCTAACACTTTTTTCGTTTCTCTATGGAAGAGGATTTTTAGCATACCATTTTCGTCCCCTAATATGTGACCACGCGCAATCTCCCGGTATCTCGCCAAACCAGTTTCATAGGGAATGCCTTGTTCGGTCGCAGCCTCTTCGTTAATTCCTACGAAAGAGATCTCAGGGATTGAGTAAATGCCGTAAGGAAGTGGAACTTCCATCATGTCATCCGCGATTCCGAATGCGTGACACGATGCGAGCCGTCCTTGGCGCCCTGACGTGCTCGCAAGGGCAGGAAAACCGATTACATCACCGGCGGCATAAATATTAGGCGCGGATGTTTGATAGTCGGCATTTACAATTATTTTGCCGCGTTCTTCGGGATGAATTCCCACAGTCTCAAGCCCGAGGTCGTCGGTGGCGCTGTGTCGGCCAGCCGAATAGAGAACGCAATCTGATACGATAACCTTACCGCTCTTTAGTTCCGTGACTACCTGACCGTTGTCGCGCGGTTTACAGCTTTTTACTTCTTCTCCGAGTCTCAAAGTTACGCCAAGACTTCGCATTTGGTACTGCAAGCACTCAATGATTTCTTCATCTACAAATCCAAGAAGTCGCTTTCGAGCGTCAACTATAGTGACATGCACTCCGAGCGCGGCAAACATTGAACCGTATTCAGTTCCAATGACTCCTCCTCCCACCACCGTGAGATCGCGGGGCAGCTCTTTCATGTTGAGAATGTCATCGCTATCAAAAATACTAGTACCGTTAAATTCGACGTTCGTTGGACGAGAAGGCTTTGCTCCCGTTGCGATCACAATCTTGTCGGCAGTCTTTGTGATCGAAGCGCCGGTTGCTGAAGTGATTTGTAAGGTGTGTTCGTCTACGAAGCGAGCATGGCCAGTCAGCATTTCGACGTGATTACGGGAAAGCTGATTTTTTATAACTTCAATTTCAGTCTGCATTATTCGATTACAGCGAAACGTCAGGTCAGACATTTCAATCTGAGATTTCACTCGATAACCGGCACCGTAGATATTGCGTTGCCTGTAGCCAGAAAGGAAAAGAACCGCCTCTTTAAAAGATTTGCTTGGAATCGTTCCCGTATTAACACAGACGCCGCCCACCACATCTCTGCTGTCGATAACTCCGACGCGCTTGCGGATTTTTGCTGCTTGCACAGCAGCTCGCTGTCCGGCAGGACCGCATCCTAGAACCAGCAAGTCGTAATCGTATTTTGATGGCGTCGAACTAAAACTTTGTTTCGTCACAAAACCCCTAATTGTCCAAGCTGGAAGAATGCCGGCTAATAAAGACTAAGTTACTAGATTCACGCTCTATTTAGCCAATATACACGTCCGGCGGACCTTAACGTACAATTCTCAGAAAGAATAATCCATCTCTCCAGAGATTGGGATGCTTTGTAGTCGAGTTTAGACGCTTTTTCAAATAAATGAAGCTCATACAGATTGGTGCGCCGAGCCAAACTCCCAAAACTACTAAACCGCCCAATTGTTGAATTGGTAGCGTGTGCGTCCAACCAATAAATCTCACCTGGCATGCCGATTGCTCTCTAATGTCTCACGGGACGACGCTTTTAAACAAGAGATAGGGAAAACGCGTGATACTGAAAACATTTGTACGACTATGGACTCGATATGCATTCCAGTTGGTTCGCTCCTGCATCCATGAGCGCTCAAAATTCCTATTTCCTTGCTTGTACCTGCTTGGCGTTCGGATTCGGATTCGCGGCACTCACACTGCAGGTTCCACTCGACGTTAAATCCAAGAAATCGGCGTCTTACTCAAAATGTGGCAGTTGCAGTTGCTCGAACTATAGCTTGGAATTCATGGTGAACATGTTGGCCATGGTTGGCTTCATCGGCGTCGGAATGTGGGAACTATTGAGAGCGCTCTAATCTCTGCACCGAATCTAATCCATCGACTTATAAGAAATCGTAAAGGCCCTCATCCTCTGACGAAAATCCCGGAACCTTAGGGACCACTACAACCCCTTTCTATTACCCACAGCTACAAAAAATATTAACGCAAAGGTAAGAAGGACGCAAAATGCAAGAATATTGCCCTTTTTTAAGTTTTTCTCCTTCGCGTTCTTCGTACCTTCGCGTGATAAAATTTCTTCGTCATGCAGGTACTTAGGAAGATGTGGGTAATAGAAAGACTACAACCCAGTTGCGGCGTTCCTAAACTCTTCCCTCCGTCCATCTAAAAAGCTAAGGTAGGTAAATTATGATTACCAAGGAACTTCTACTAAAGATTGCAAAGCTAGCGCATATTTCCGTTCCAGAATCTGAGACGACGGAATTTATGAACAATCTAAGTTCCATCTTTGGTTACATGGAGAAACTGGAATCAGTGAATGTTGCAAACGTTGAGCCAATGAGTCACGTCCTGGGAGCGACAAATGTGCTTCGTGCTGACGAGGTAACTCCGTCCCTTCCAGTCGAAGAAGCGTTACAAAACGCACCTGATTCGTCCGGCAGATTTATCCGAGTGCCAATCATCATCGACTCAGGCGTAGAGCATTAAACTTCAAATAGCGCGTAGTCTCTAAAATTTAATAGACGTTATGACGAACCTTTCTTCACTCTCTCTAACTGAAATGAGAGATGGCCTTGATTCAAAAAAATTCTCTGCTCGAGAGTTAACTTCTTCTTCTCTTAAAGGGGCTGAAAATTTAAAGGGGCTGAATGCCTTCATTGAAATGGCGAGCGAAAGTGCACTGAAAGCCGCTGATGAAGCAGATATAGCCATGAAGCGGGGTTCGAGCACAAGTCGACCGCTCCTCGGAATACCGGTTGCTATCAAAGACATGATTTTGACGCGTGGATTAAAAACTACCTGCGCTAGCAAAATTCTTGCAAATTTTATTCCTCCCTATGATGCAACGGTTACGCAGCGCTTAAAAGATGCTGGCGCCATAGTTGTAGGAAAGACAAATCTAGATGAATTTGCAATGGGCTCTTCGAACGAGAACTCCGCATACGGAGTAGTTCAAAATCCGTGGGATACTTCGCGTGTTCCTGGCGGATCCAGCGGCGGTTCTGCTGCGGCAGTAGCGGCGGGGATTGTGCCTGTCGCGTTGGGAACTGACACCGGAGGATCAATACGGCAACCCGCTTCATTTTGCGGTGTCGTTGGCATTAAGCCGACGTATGGAAGAGTAAGTCGCTACGGAGTTGTTGCGTATGCTTCATCGTTGGATCAGGTGGGACCAATAGCTAGAAACGTTCGTGACGCTGCGAAGATCACTAAAATTCTTGCGGGCAATGATAAGGCAGATGCCACCTCTTCTGCACTTCGGGTCACCGATTACGAAGCTGTGCTCGGACGAGAAATCAAAGGATTGAAAGTAGGAATTCCCAAAGAATATTTCATAAAAGGGCTGAATTCAGAAGTTGAAGAATCAGTGAAAGCAGCTATCGCACAGCTCATAAGTGCTGGAGCAGAAGCAGTCGAAATTAGCCTCCCTACGACTGAAGTTGCTCTCTCAGTTTATTATGTTCTTGCACCTGCTGAAGCCTCTTCAAATTTGAGTAGATATGACGGAGTCAAATTCGGGTACCGCGCAAGCGGAACAAAAGATTTGAAAGAGCTCTATAGCAAGACCCGCTCGGAAGGTTTTGGAAAAGAGGTGAAGAGAAGAATTTTGATTGGCACGCACGTTCTTTCTACCGGCTATTACGATGCATTTTATCTTCGCGCTCAAAAAGTGAGAAAACTTATATACGAGGATTTTCAAAGGGCATTTAGCTCTTGTGACGTTATCGCTTGCCCAACTGCACCGAGTACCGCGTTCAAAATTGGAGAGAAAGCATCAGATCCGTTGGAGATGTATTTGAGTGACATTTTTACCATTCCGGTCAACCTGGCAGGTCTTCCGGGAATAAGTGTTCCTTGCGGATTTGACCGTGCCGGGCTCCCGATTGGACTACAGCTAATTGGGCGTCAGTTCGAAGAGGAGACGCTCTTCAAAGTAGCCTACGCGTACGAGTCTTCAACACAGTGGCATAAGAAAGTGCCTCCAGTTTTTGCAGCGAGTAAGTAATGGAATTCGAAACGGTCATTGGTCTTGAAGCGCACGTACAGTTGTCGACGCGGTCGAAGATATTCTGCGGCTCGTCAACGGAGTTTGGAGCTGAGCCAAATGAACATGTAGATCCTGTCACGCTAGGCCTTCCAGGAAGTTTGCCGGTTCTCAACAGGAAAGTTGTAGAGTTTGCCATTATGCTAGGCCTCGCAACGAGTTGTGAAATTAGGCGTTTTAATAGATTTGCCCGAAAACATTACTTCTATCCAGATTTACCAAAGGGCTATCAAATATCGCAATTTGACGAGCCAATTTGTGAACGCGGCAAAGTTGTAATCTTACTAAATGATGTTCACCGCACCATTGGTATTAAGCGTATTCACATGGAAGAAGACGCTGGTAAAAATATTCACGATTCTAGAACAAGCTCTTCACTTGTCGATTTGAATAGAGCTGGAGTGCCACTCCTTGAAATTGTATCTGAGCCAGACATTCGATCGCCCGCTGAGGCTGCTGCGTATTTGAGGTCCCTTCGTCAGCTCGTTCGATTTCTTGGAGTGAGCGACGGCAACATGGATGAGGGAAGTCTTCGTTGTGATGCAAACATTTCACTGCGTCCAATGGGCGAACGAAAACTTGGCACGCGAACGGAAATAAAAAATATCAATTCATTTAAGTTCGTGGAAAGAGGTCTTGAGTACGAAGTTGCTCGGCAGCTCTCTGTGCTGAAAAGCGGAGGCACCATTCTCCAAGAAACGCTCACCTTTGACAGCGTTTCCGGCGCAACACGAAGCCTTCGTTCCAAGGAGGAGGCGGCCGATTACCGGTATTTCCCCGACCCAGATCTCCCCCCGGTGACAGTAGAGGAAAGTTGGATCGAAGAAGTTCGTGCTCGTATGCCGAAGCTACCTCAGGACGCGAAAAAAGAGTTAGTCGAGGCAATGGGACTCACTGACTATGATGCTGAAGTTTTAACGGCAGAGCGTGCGTTTCTTGATTACTTTGACGCCGTGTATGCAGTTTGCAAAAACGCGCGTGGTGCATGTAACTGGGTTACTTCTGAACTGTTTGGGTTCCTCAACAAAAACAATTTAGATATTACCGCCTCTCCAATTAAGCCCGAGGATCTTGGGAAACTCGTTCAGCTTGTCGATACTGAAGTGATTAGTGGAAAGATGGCAAAGTCCGTCTTCGAAGAGATGTTTGCGACCGGCACCGCACCTGAAACGATTGTGCAGGCAAAGGGGCTTCGACAGATCACTGGCGATGAAGAAATTTTGTCCGCAGTGCGAGGGGTGTTTGAGGAAAATGCTGAACAGCTCGCTGCATACCTTGGCGGAAACGATCGTCTCCATGGATTTTTCGTGGGCAAGGTCATGAAAACAACCGGGGGTAACGCAAATCCTAAAAAGGTTAATGAACTCATACTTCAAGAAGCGAAAAGCCGTAAAGAAAGTAAGTGACGCCTGGTTGCAAACACCAATCCCTCGATGCGAGGCTCGCCCCGGACGGCGCAGTGTGTGTATATTACTTGGAGATTCCTAGGTCTAAGGTAGTGTTACTGCAAACTCTTTTTGAGACGTACGAAGGGGTGGCAACCGTTCGTACTTTAAACTCCACCTCGTCAGTTGTGAGTATCATGACGACGCTCTCGCAAAGAGAAACTTGCGAATTAATTCTAGCGGAGTCTTTGCCCATGCTGGAGTGGCGTCCCTTTTCTGGAATTGTGGATGACCCTCTTATGAAAGAGTTAGTAATTGATTAATGCGGTGTGCTAAAAGGCAACCGTTTTACGGAAATAAGTTTTTAAGAAAGAATTTTAAATAAAGTATACTCAAGAGCTATTTAGAGAAGGCGTTTTCATGCTTCAATTTTTTCATAAACACCAAAAAATCGTCTACGGGATTGTGTTTTTAGCGGCGATTATGCTCGTGCTTTCAGGGTTCGGATTCAATTGGAGCAGCGGATCAAAAAAAATAAGCGCAATTACTATTGATGACGAGCAGGTATCGTTTGCCGAATTTCAACGCGAAGTTCGAGGTCTGGAGCAACGTTATCGAAGCATGTTCGGCAAATCATACGAGCAGTTCGCAGGGTCACTGCACTTGAATCAGCAAGTAGCCGATCGAAAAACTGCGGAAGTATTAGCACTTCGTCAAGCGAAGAAGCTGAACTTGGCAGTTGGTAAAAATGAATTTGATACTACGCTTCGAACGGAAGTTTTTCCGAAAGGTTACAATGCTGATTATTACCGTGCAGTTTTAAATCAGATGCAGATGACGCAAGAGGAGTTTGAAGCAGAACTCAGAAATGGAGCATTGAGAGCCCAGTTCGCTAGTATTATGAAAGATGCGTCGCGTCCATCCAACCTCGAGGCAGCCGCAATGGCACGCCAGAAGGAAACAACTTACGATCTTTCCGTGCTCGAGAGTGATCCTAATGCGGTGAAGCCCGACGCTCCAACAGAAGAAGGGGTAGCCGCCTACTACAAAGACCATGAATCAGATTTTGAAGTACCTAAGAAGGTCTCTTATGACTTCATTGTCCTCCGTCCTGATGAATTTGTAAGTTCAGTTCCGGTCTCAGATGACGACATTGAGTTGGAATACGCCGACAACCCTCAGAAATACACGTTGCCGGAATCGGTTAAGGTGAGACACCTTCAGTTTAATTTTTCGGCGGAGAGTGATCCTGCAAAGATGAACTCCATAAAAGAGAAAGCAGAGGCGGCTCTCGAAAAAGCACGGTCAGGCGAGAAATTTGAATTACTCGTTTTAAAGTACTCTGAAGATGTCGCAACTAAGACGATCGGAGGAGATTTAGGCTGGGTTCAGAAAGGAAAGATGGCTCCGCAGTTTGACGATGTGGTGTTTAAGACTCCGGACAATACAGTTGGAGACCTTGTATCAACTTCATACGGATATCACATCGTAAAAGTAGAATCTCGAAGGAGTGCTGAGTTAAAAAAATTAGGTGAAGTGCGTGAAGAGATTCGTTCAGAGCTAAGGCGAAAAGAAGCTCCGGCTTATTCTGCAGACAAGGCGCGTGAACTTTATGATACGTGGACGAAAAGAAAAGTTCCTTTGAGTGACATAGCGAAAGAGAATACTTTAACTTTAAGCTCTACTGCAAAGCTTCTATCGAAAGATGAGGATCCTGATCTAACGCTTGCAAAGCTGACTGCCACGGTCATTGAGTATCCAGATGCCGATAAAGAGATTCTTGTCGAACTGCCCGCCTTTTCTGTGATTGTCTCCGTTAAGGAGAGAAAAGATGTGAGTATTCAGCCTCTCCTCGAAGTAAAGAATCAAATTGTTTTGAAACTCACGACCACAGCGGCACGAGACGTCGCGCGTGCCAAAGCAGACGTAGCGCTCAAAAAGTGGATGGATAGTAAGGATGTGCCGGCTGATCAATTTGCAAAGTCTGAGCAGCTAATCTTGAAAGCTGAAAAAGGGATAAGTCTTGAGCGGAAAAATGAAGGTTTGGGTGCAAACCCACAACTTCAAGAATCTCTCGTCGCGGTAAGCGCTGCAAATACAATTCTTCCAAAAGTATTCGAAACAGGAGGAAAATTCTATGTTGTGCGAGTGTCGGGGGTACAGCGACCCCCTGAAGTTACGGATCAAGCAAAGCTTGCCACGTATTTGGACCAGGCCGAAAATCGAAACTCGGACTCGCTCGTCACCTCGCTTATTAATCATGCAAAAGCTACTTCAAAAATTGTGGTGAGTCCTGGGATTTTAACACAGTAGCCATTATTAAACATATGAGTGCCCCGTCCATTAAGTCTTTTCACCTGAGGATTTGCGGTAAGGGCACTAGATTATTGTTTTTTTGGCCCTTCTCCGCCGTCCCTCCTGGAGATACGTCGGGTCTTCATAGAATAGCCCTAAGCCGAAGCATTGCGAAGGCGGGCAGGGGGACAAGATTGGTTCGCCTAAGGTGAAAGAACTTAAGGGACGAACCACTGGCCCACTTGTTAACGCCTTTAATGAAGATCCCGGACGGCGTAATCAGGTCACAGCGAATCTAGGGCGAAAAGTTTTTACAACGTTTGTATCGCACCCTCACCCTGAAAAGGGGTTTGTTCTTTTTCGATTTGAGGATCATCTAGAGCGACTGCTGCAAAGTGCAGAAGCGTTGGGCCTCATATACGATGCCGCGGATTTCCGCTCCAGACTTTCGCGCGAAGTGCACGCGCTTGCAGCTTCCCTTCAGGGAGGAGCGCACATTTATCGAATTGTATTTGGCGGCGATGAAGTTTCAATATTTTCTGAGCGGTACACTCGAACTTGGCCGGACATCATCTCGCTTGCATCGGTACCGATTGAGCGCGGGTTTCCGGAGTATAAAACTACTTCTGCTGTGGTAAGCGTGCACGCGCGCACCGAAGCGAATAAACGGGGAGCCCAGGAAGCACTTCTTATCGATAGGGACGGGTTTGTACGAGAAGGAGCCTGGTCAAATGTATTCTGGGTTGAAAACGGGGAGATATTGACTCCAAAGTTGAGGTTGCTACCAGGTATCACGAGAAAGTTCGTTCTTCAAAACTTCTTGGTGAAAGAACGATAGATACTTTTCTCAAAATTTCTAGAAGTTGCAGAAGAGATTTTTATAACCCAATCGACAACTGGTATTACGGCGGTTACTAAAATTGATGGCATAAAAGTTGGCGGCCCGACAGTTGGGACTTATACAAGTCAGGTGGTGGATGCATATCAAAAAGCGATTGAAAGGAATTAAGAGATTTGTGAATGCGCCGCCTAAATTAGTTGGAATTGTAAACATCACGCCAGATTCTTTTAGCGATGGGGGGTTGGCGTATACGCCCGAGTTAGCGGTCGCCCGAGCGAAGATCCTTCTTACTGACGGAGCAGACATAATTGAATTAGGCGCAGAAGCTACTGGGCCCGGAGCAAAACCAGTTTCAGAAGACGAAGAGATAAGAAGACTTGCTCCCGTGCTTAAGGAACTAAATGGAGTTGCGGTTATTAGCATCGATACCTACAAGGCAGGAGTGGCAGCTTACTGTTTGGAACATGGGGCTTCGTTAATCAACGATGTATCTGGATTACGTGCGGATAACGATCTTGCCCGAGTAGTAGCGCAACACGGCGCGTCGGTGGTCGTTATGCACTCCAAAGAGGAAGGGGGTCATCCTCATGTCAGCAGCTCGACTCGCGTTTATCGAAATATAATCGAGGAAATTAAGAATTTTCTCCTAGAGAGAACAGCTTTTGCGCTCAGCATGGGAGTGAGGAAGTCAAAAATAATAATAGACCCTGGGATGGGCCGCTTTCTCAGTGAGAATCCAGAGGACTCCTGGGACGTTCTTCGACGCCTTCGTGAGCTAGTGAACATTGGTTTTCCGGTGCTCATTGGCACTTCAAGAAAAGGATTTTTGACAAACGGGCAAAAGCGAACTCTTGAAGAGAGAGATGCACTTTCTCAACTTTCGGCAATTCTTGCGTGGGAGCATGGAGCTACATACGTGAGAACGCACAATGTTTCGATGTTCAAGACATTTCTTGAAACATGGGGAAAGTGCCGTTAATGTCGGGACAATTAAGTTCGGTCACTTCGACCCTGCACGAATGGCACGGTCGACAATGCTAGGCGGCCGCAGTAGGCTCCTCCGGTTTCGCGCTATCCAAAGAAAAGGCCGATGGCTCATCGACTTCTACCGACTGGGTTTGTTGCCCAACGCTGTGCAGCTTTATTTTTAACTTAAGGTCTGTTGCACTGTCAGCATTTTCCAACGCTTCAGTGAGCGTAATACGATTAGCTTTATACAGTTCGAAGAGTGCTTGGTCGAACGTTTGCATCCCTTCGTTGGTACCCTGGTTCATCGCTTCCTTGATTGCGTCAACTTCAGCATTTTTAATGAGCTCGCGAACCCGCGCCGAGCTTAGTAAAACTTCGATTGTTGCAGCTCGCGTTCCATCTTTGGCTTTTACGAGGCGCTGACTGACAATTGCTTTAAGATTAAGGCTAAGTTGCAGATAAATTTGACGGTGCCTCTCCGACGGGAAAAAATTGATTACCCGTTCCATCGCTTGATTTGCGTTATTAGAATGAAGCGTTGCAAGGCAGAGATGCCCTGTCTCTGCGAAGTTTATCGCGTGCTCCATGGTCTCTTCATCTCTAATTTCTCCAATGAGAATGACCGTGGGAGCTTGTCGAAGAGTGTTTTTTAGCGCCGCCTTGAACGACTCGGTATCGACTCCCACCTCCCGCTGTGAAACCACGCATTTCTTGTGCTCGTGCATGAATTCAATTGGGTCTTCAATGGTAATAATGTGACCAGCCTCGTTTTCATTGCGATGATTGATCATGGCCGCAAGGGTAGTTGATTTACCTGAACCGGTGGCTCCAACGACAAGAACAAGGCCTCGTTTTGCCATGCTTATATCGGAAAGAGTCTGAGGAAGCTTTAGCTGGTCCAATGTTTTTATAATGGTTTCGATTTTACGAATGACCATCGCCAGACTAGATTTCTGTCGGTAAAAATTGAAACGGAACCGTCCAATCTCAGGATCGAACCACGCAGTGTTTAGCTCTTTTCTTTGAGTAAGCTCTTGGAATTGAGCTTCGTCCAAAACGCTTTTGGTAAGATTGGTCAAATCATCAGTAGTGAGCGCCTGTTTGCCCGCCGGCTTCACAGTCCCATGCACTTTAAAACTTGGAGGGCGATCGACGGTTAAATATAAGTCGGAGGCGTCATTTTGTTGCATGAAGCTGAGTAACTGTTGAATGGTGAACATAGATTTCAATTTGATTCAGTTGCCATACCTAGATCGCTATAAAGGAGGAGAAACTTAATGAATTGGGGCGTTTCCTGTGGCTGAGCTAAGAGTGGAGAGATCTGGAGAGGGGGCGCCAACATTTGGAAATATTAGGAGAAGTGAGACTGTCGTGACGCAAAGTAACCGTTCAGCCCCATAGTGTAAGCGCTCAGAATTTGACCTCAAATCAAGGCACATTCGATTTGGCCGACTTAAGGGTGTACTAACTGTACCCCGCAGGGAGGCCAAATCGAATATAACGCAGAGGCAGGGCAAAAGCTGAACGCTCACGAGGCAAAAGGGATTTTTAACCACTTACCCAACTTACTTTTGCCAATACCCAGACCCTTTGATATCTGGCCCACTTTTAGTCCGCATTTTATGAGCCCGATGAAATAGAGATTTGCGATTCGGGTACTAGATTATTGTTTTTTCGGTTCTTCGCCAATAAGTGCGGGTGAAATGGGATAGATTTAACCGTGCACATGGACCCGAACTTACCCCTAGCCTTATGCGTATCCCTAACCCCGAGTTTTTAAGTGACAGCCTGGAAAGCATAGCAGCTATGCTATGGAGGTTTTTGCGTAACTGCTCATTAAGCGTGGGTAATCCGCAGTCCTCCTTCGCTTATTG
>Ga0105048_10015040_pt1 | contig 12023 bp, 15 predicted proteins | sample MAT05_FD_78382 | JGI IMG/M metagenome (GOLD analysis project Ga0105048, IMG submission 78382) | Freshwater microbial communities from Lake Fryxell liftoff mats and glacier meltwater in Antarctica - MAT-05 | ecosystem: Environmental > Aquatic > Freshwater > Ice > Liftoff microbial mat | place...
ACATCCGCCGGCACATCGAAGAAGGGAACGCCGCTCCCCGCGAGCTGCGTCAGCCGCCAGTCGATGCCATCGATGGCGGGGGCCGGGCTCTGGGCGAGCGAACTCATCGGGAGCGCGGCGAGCAGCAGGCTCGCGACGTGCACACCGAGGGACGATCGCCGTCGGGGCATGGGCCGGGACCTCCTGGGAGGACGGGACCAGACTCGGTCAGCCTCAATAAGACCCTGCAACGCTGCCGGTGACTCCCGCGGGAGCCTGACCTTCCGCGAGCGCGAAAGATCAGGCCCAGATCCGCCGAAGTCGGCTATGCAGCGGTGGCACGCGGCGCGGCGGCCCCGGTGGTCGGCCCGGCCTCAGCCTCGTCGTCGAGGCGCGACTTCATCGTCGCGATGGCAAGGATGACGAGCCCGAAGACCGGCTTCGCCACGATGTCAGCCAGGGAGTAGCCGACCTGGCGGACCACCTCACCCAGCGCTGGGTCGGACAGCACGCTCGGCATGATGTAGGCGATGGGGTAGAAGCTCCAGCTCACCACGACAAGGATGCGAGCGCCGCGAAGGATGCCGCGCACCTCCTCCGGCTGGCGTGCGATCGCACGGCCGAGTTCGGTGAAGAGCACATAGACGATGTAGAGGAAGGGGACCATGCTCAGGATGAACCACACGGTTCGGGCATTGAAGCTGAGCAGATCACCCGCTGGCGAGATCTCACCGGGGTAGCCGAGGAGGATCATCGCGACCGCGGCGACGCCGAGACGGAGAGCGAGGGAGCGGGTCGGGCCCGCCGCGAGGCGCATGACGAGGACGAGTTCGGTGAGCAGCAGGGGGACGGTCAGCAGCCAGTCGACGTAGCGGTAGCCGTCGTTGAAGGGAAGCGTACCCTCGACGCCAGAGGTATAGGTACGGGCGAGCGGGTCGTATACGAACGCCGCATTCCACGAGTCGAAGATGCGGACGTAGTGGTACAGGGCGACGAGGACGACGATCGCCGAGATCGCTATCGGCAGACGGAAGGCCGGCCGAAGCGTCGTGCGCTGGATCAGGAAGAAGACGAACGCGGCGCCCATCGCGGCGATCGCCAGCGAGAACGAGTTGTAGACCAAGTCGAACTGACCTTGAGAGAGGACCATTGCCGAGTCTCCAGAGTGGTGGAGCAGCCCTTCAGGCCGGGGCTCGCGCGGTCGAACTCGTAGTTGTGGAGTTCGCCGAGATGGAGTAAAGGCGGGAAGGCGATGCTGACCTCGATTCGAGGTCAGCCCGAAGCCGTATCTCCACCCGTCTATGGACGTGCGTCTTGTCAGTCATGCTACATGAGGTCGGTCTGGATGTCCGGGGGGGGACTCACCTCGGGGTATCCAGCGCTGGATGGCATGCATCCAAGCTCTCGCCGCCATCGGGAGCGGCTCGTCGTGGGCTGGTTCATCGTCAACTGAAGGGGTCTCGTGGGGCGTACGGCGTCCGCCCGCGCGACGCCGGTGTGCCGCTTGGGTCGCCGTCCCTGTACGCTCTTCCCGTGCTGATGCTGTTGCGGACAGCGATCCTGCTCTCGCTGGCGGCCTTGACCGGCGCGATAGTGCCTGCTGCGTCGGCTGTCGGGGCGGAACCCACAGCGGCACCCACCGCCCTCGCCGGTACCTCCGCGCCGACGGTGCACGTCGACCGGCGCGTGGAGCTGCTGTCGATCCTCCACCGGCTGATCGGGCACCAGGCATACACACGCGCGCCGCTGACACCGTACGTCCAGGCGGTCGACCGAACGTTCGGGCCGTTCGCCGGTCATCCGGCCGTCGCGGCGACTCGCGCGCTGCGCGCGAGTCACTCCATCACCTGGGACGCGCCGATGATCCTCGCGGTCCACCTGGACGACCAGCTCCAGCTCGTCAACCCCGAGGAGCTGCCGTCGCTCGATGCGCGCTTCACTGGCGCGGACGTCGAGGGATATGTGTCGATGCTCCGCGACTTCGCGGAGGTCACCAGGCTCGACGACTTCCTCGCGGCGCACCACCCGTACGTCGCCCAGGTCGAGGCAACCCTCCGGACGATGGTCGAGAAGGAGGACCCGGTCTCCTGGTTCGACCGGTTCTTTGGAGCGCAGCCGAAAGCGCGATACATCGTCGTCCCCGGCCTGCTGACCGGGACCATGAACTACGGCGTCCGGGCGACCCTGCCCGACGGCACGCTGGAGATCACGCAGGTGCTCGGCGTCTACGCGGCGGACGGTCTGCCATTGAACGACGACCTGAGTGTCACGCTGCTCGTGCACGAGATGGCGCACTCGTACGTCAACCCGCTGGTCGCCACGCACCGCGGAGCGCTCGAGGCGGCCGGGACCCGGCTGTTCGCACTCGTCGAGGAACCGATGCGGCAGCAGGCCTACGACAACTGGAAGACCTTCGTCGACGAGTCCATGGTGCGCGCTGTCGTCGCGCTCTACATGTGGGAGACCCGGGGTGAGGCAGCGGGGCAGGTGGAGATCGCGGCGCAGGAGCGCCGCGCCTTCTTCTGGACGTCCCGGCTCGTCGGGCACCTCCAGCGCTACCAGCGCGAGCGCGCGACCTTCAGCGACTTCGCCGCGTTCCTGCCCGAGCTGGTCAACGCCTTCGACGCGCTTGCGGCCGACCCTGGTCAGCGATGATCCCCGCGAGAAGGTCGCGGTCGAATCCGAGGACCGCAGCACGGCGACGCGCGATCACTCCGCGGCGAGCACCGCCGCAAGCAGTTCCGAGGGAGCCAGGACGGCAAGGGAGGCCGCACCGAAGTCCTTGCCGTTTCGGGTGACGATGGCGGAGGCTCCGCAGGCGACCGCCGCCTCGTGCAGCACCGCGTCCTCGAAGTCGGAGAACGCGGTACCGAGCGCAGATCGGAGCACACGCCCATCGACCGACGCTACGTCGAACAGCGCGAGCAGGTCGGCCACATGCCGGGAGGCTTCCGTGTGGCCGACGGCACGTGCAGCCAGGTAGTGGACCGTCGTGACGGTGGTGGCGCAGACCACGCCGTCGATGCCGCCCTCGTCCACGAGCGACAGGAGTCGCGTGGCGACCTCGGCGTAGGGCTCCCGATCGAGCATGACGTCGAGCACGACATTCGTGTCGAAGAGCACCCTCACCGGTGCTTGTCCTCAAAGTGGCGACGGTAGTCGCGCTCGTCGAGTCCGGAGCCGGCCAGGACGCCCCGCAGCGAACGCACGCGCGGTGTCGCCTCTGTCGCGGGCTGGTCGACGTCGATGAGCGCGAAGTAATCCGCGACCAGCCGAGATATGGACTTGCCCGACCTGGCCGAATGGCGCTTCGCACGCCCGATCAGTTCCTCATCGAGTCGCAGGGTGAGCTTGGTATTCAAGATGGACCCTCTGACGTACACACTGCTGTCACATGATACGTCACGCTCGTCGTGTGCGCGGCGGGCCGTCATCTCCAGCGGAAGTCGATGGCCTCGAGGATGTGCGAGGTACGCGCGCGGATCTTGGTCATAGAGCCCTCGCCTCGCTCAGGATCCGCCGCCGCAGCAGCCCGTACAGCCCGCCTTCGGTCACGATGTCGACCATTCTTCCGAGGGGCGCTTCGAGCTGTCCGCTCATCGCCGTCGTGCCAGTGACCGGCACGCCTGGTGAGGGAGCGCTCCAGCCCGCTCTCTCCGCCGGAGAGAGCGGGCTGGTCAAGACGTCATACGCCCTCGTCGACCACCTGCGCTCCATCGACACGCGTCGCATCCGTCGCGTCTACGGACGCATCTCAGATGACGAGCTGCTGGCGGTCGACAAGGGGCTGCATCTGTTCCTGGGGCTCAGCCAGCTGTCGTAGGAGCCGGACCACGGGCAGGGCGCGCAGGCGCGTCGGGGCCCGCCCCCAGGCGAGCCCCGACGCGAGCTGGTATGCGCACGGGTCAGGGGGCGAGGCGCTGCCAGACCGGCAAGGCCGGGACGCCCTGGAGCTCGGTGCTCGTGTTCGTCCCGATGTCGATGATCGACGTCGACAGAGCCTGGTTGAGCAGCAGCTTCGTGCTGTCGGGCGAGAAGTCGTATGTGTCGTACCCGCCGCCGTACGGATATGACGATCCGACGGCAACAGGTGCCTGGCTCCCGTCCACCGGTCCGATGACCAGCTGGCTCACTCCTGTCGGAGACTCGCGCGCGACGAGTCTTGTGCCATCAGGTGAGAGATGCGGGAAGGCTGCCCCCGGAGCACCCGGACCCGTGTCGAAGAGGCGGTCCGCTCCGGTGTCGAGGTCACGCAGATGGATGTGTGCATCCCTGGCGCCCGCGGCGTTGGCCTCCCAGCTCCAGTACGCGATCATGGAGCCATCCGCTGAGAGGCTCGGGTCCTGGAGCGAGATCTGGACGGGTGTCGCCCGCGACTCACCAGTGACGACCGCCCCGGTGGTCCGGAGGCCGGTGCCGTCTGGCTTGATGGCGAACAGGCCCATCTGCGTGGCATCGCCGTGGGGACTCCCGGTGAAGATCACCTCCCCGCCATCGGGCGGCCGTGGCTGGACCCAACCGCGAAGCGTGATGTCGCCGACGGGGATGTTGGTGACTGAGTGCTGCCCGTCCACGTCGACGATGGACAGGACGAGCTTGCCGTCCACCGTGTGGGTCACGACGAACTGACGGTCGGACGGCATGAAGTCGCCCCACTGGACAGATGTCAGCAACTGCTGCACGTCCGAGCCATCTGCGTTAGCGACCATCAGCGTCAGGTCGCTGTCTGGGCCCTGCGTAAAGGCGAGCCTGGTCCCGTCGTGCGAAAACCCTGGGTAGTGGTCGATAGTGTCACCCGTGATGATTAGCCCGGGGATTGCCGCCGTCGGCATCGGCGAGGTAGATGTCGCCCTTCGCCGAGTAGGCCAGGGACCCGTTGGCAGCAGGTCCGAACGGTGCCGGCAGCGGCGTCTTGGGCAGGAGTGAGGCGCCCGCGGTGACCGCCCCGGCGACCGCCAGGAGCAGCGCCACGCTGAGCGCGAGGATGGCAGCGAGCCGGAACGTCGGCGAACCGACGGCGACCCGGTTGGAGATACGCATGGGAGGCTCCTTGATGAGGGCGAGCCAGCGCGGACGCTGCCGCGAGGAGCTCGCGATACAACGGATGTCGGTGCGCAGCCGGTCGGGAGCGCGGTACGGCGCGATGTACATCAGCAGGTCGCTCACACGCTGTTCGGGCTGAAGGTCGTCGTTCATGCCGTCCGCTCCCGGTCTGCGATGGTCTGGCCTTCGGGCTCCGCGCTCATGCCTGAGCGCATCGCCGCGAGGCCGCGGTGCAATCGGGACTTGGCCGTCCCGATGGGGATATCGAGGATCTCGGCCGCCGCAGCGAGCGGCAGGTCGAGGTAAAAGCGCAGGACCAGGATGGCGCGATGGTCGAGAGGCAGATCGCTGAGCCGTTGCTCCAGACGATCACGTTCGACGACCGACACCGTCATGTCCTGCACACCGGGCGTCTCCGGGTCGGGCAGCAGGTGCAGCTCGACGATGTTCCGGCGCCGTTCCGCGCGGGCCAACCGGTAACAGGCCCGAACAGTGAGGCGGTAGAGCCAGGCGTCCCACGCATCGGGGTCACGCAGGGAGCGCAGGTCTCGCCAGGCTGAGACCAGTGACTCCTGCACCGCGTCCTGGGCGCGGTCCCCATCGCGAAGGATGAGAGTGGCAACGGCATACTGGCGATCCAGAGACGCATGCACCAGGCTGGAGAACGCGTCCGCATCGCCCCGCATCGCTCGTTCCACGAGCTGTCGTTGCATGTCGCCACCGGTTCGGCGCGGCCGACTTGGTCGCGCTCCTGACTCTATGGGTATCCGCGAGGCCTGGAACGTTCCATCCGACGTGGTACAGCCGTCGATCGTCCGTCCGGGATGCCGCCGGACTACCCCGTGTGCACCGGCGTCAGCAGTCCTGACGGATCCATGACCGCAAGCGCGGCCGCATTGGCTGCACTCGGTTGCCTGAGGCCGTCACCCGCCGACCCACCGAGGCGCCGACCGGCTCAGCTGACGGGCTCGTATGAGACGATGCGAACCATGGTCACGACATCACGCTGGCGCGCGCTCAACCTGTCGATCGCCGTGGCGGCGGCCCTCGCGGTGCCCTGGTCGGCATCCGCGCATGTCCCGTCGGTCAGTCAGGCTCAACCGTCGACTCCAGAGACCGCCATCCTCCTGGAGGACCCGACGCTGTCGCGGGCGATCGGGGCCACGATCGCCGAACCGGGCGAGGTCGACTGGTACCGCATGGACCTGACGGCCGGTGACCCACTCGTGGTGGGCATGACCGCCCCGGACGCGGTGGGATCGCTGCCGGCCACCTTCGTGCTCCTGGGCCCCGGACTAACAGAGGCGGCGGCCGCCGGACCGTTGGTCACGGCCCTCGCGGCAGAGGCCGGGGCGACGGGCGCGATGGTGTTCTTGCCGGCAGTCCAGCCGGAGCGCGAGATCCACGCGGGTCTGGGCTTCCTGAACTACGGCATGGTCGACCTGGTGGCGCCCGTCGACGGCACGTATTGGATCGTGGTCACTGCCGTTGACCCCACCGCCACGGGCAAGTACGTACTGGCGCCCGGCGTGCGCGAGGAGTTCGGCCCCGACGCCTTCGCCGGGATGGTCGACCTGACTGGGTTCTTCGATGCGCCGTGGCCGCCGGCGACCGAGGCCAGCATGCCACCCGCAGAAGCCAGCATGCCCCCCGAGTGACAGGACGGGCACTCTGCGCCGTGCGTCCCGTCAGTCGAACCGTTCGTATCGGACGACCTCATCGAGTGGACGACGCGACGTGCCCGGCGCTGACTTCGGCTGCGCGCCAGCGTCGGTCGGATAACCCTAGGACACCAAGGTCCGAAGCGCCCGCTCGTGGGGCACGCCGAGCAGGGTCTTGACCTGCTCGGAAGCCTTGGGCACGACCCATCTGATGGCGGACGCCAGACCGAGTGCGGTCGCCGCCACCAGTATCCGCTCGGCGGCTCGCGCCTCGTCGAATGACTCGATCCCCGGTGCCACTGCCGCCATCACGATGACGATGGCCGCCGCGGCACCTGCGATGTGTCGGGTGTTAGGGGATGCCTCGGCGATGGCCGCCGTGGTGTCTCGGTCACGAACGACCACGAACGTCCACGGCTGATCGTTCCCGCCGCTGCCGGTCCACCGGGCGACTTCCAGGATGGCCGTGAGGTCGGCCTCCGAGATGGGGTCGGGACGAAAGTCGCGCACCGACCGAACGCTCCTGAGGACCCGCAACGTCTCGTTCCCGGCCACGTCCCTGTTCATGAGCCCCACGTCCCGGAGTTTCCGACTCGGTCGATCTCGATGACGAAGACCTCCCGGGGCGTCCGGCGCTCGTAGGCCTGACCCAGGTACTTCTGCGACATCCGGTCGATGAAGACGAGGTCCACATCGGGCTGGATCTCGACGACTCGCCCACTGATGGACAGCCACCGCCAGGGTGTCTTGGTGCTCACGATCGAGACCCCCACCTGGGGCCGCGCCCGCATGGCCGCACCCTTCTGGGAGCCGACGGGAGAGCTGATCAGGATCCTCGATCCGTCATGGTCGACCCACATCGGGAAGGGGACGATCTGTCCCGCTTCGGTCGTAATAGGACACGTGACCAAGCGCGGGTTCATCGAACAGGTCGAGCAGGTCTGCCGGGATGGACGCGGGCATGCAGCAAGGGCCTCCGAAGGCTTCGAGTGAACGACTCGTGCACGATATCAGACGGGCATTACGCCGTAAGGTCGCTCGGACGCACGGGTCATGGCTCCACACCGGCTCCCTCGACACGACGCCACCACGTCGCCATCTGCTCGAGCTCGCCGGGGGTGAAGCGATCGAGGAAGCGCTCCCGGACGAGCGCGACGTGTCCATCGAGCGCGGTCCGCAGCAACGCGTGGCCGGCATCGGTCAGGATGGCGTACGCGCCGCGCCGATCCTCGGGAGCGCTCTCGCGGGTGACCAGACCGACCCTCGCCAGCCGCTCGACGACCCGGCTGATGCCGCTCCGGGTGAGGACGCTCTGCTCGGCGAGATCCTGGATCCGCATCCGCCGACCATCTGCCCAGGAGAGGCGGAGGAGGGCCTCGAACTCGACGTGCGAGATGCGGCAGCGCTCCGCAAGATCACGTTCGATCAGCCGCATCATCAGGCCATGGACGCCGAGCAGGCCGCCCCAGGCGGCCCCTTCGAGCGGGGTGAAGGCCTCGATCCTGGTCTCATTCTTCGGCATCGCGGCTCGTCCCGTTGACAGATGAGTGCGCACGCACCTATTATGCGTGCCCGCTCACGCAAATATCGTACCTGACGTGAGCAACTCCAGGTTCATGGGAGAAGCCAGATGGCAGTGATCGAGATCGTCAAGTTCCGCCTCCGCGACGGCGCGGACGACAGCGAGTTCCGGGCGCTCAACGAGCGATTCCAGCGGGAGGTCGTGCCGACCCTGCCCGGCCTGGAACGGCGCGAGGCGACCCGTTCGGAGGATGGAGAGTGGGTCCTGGTCCTCCGCTACCGCGATATGGAAACTGCCGCGCGGGGCCCGCAGGCCGACACCAGCGAGATCTCCGGGCGGTTCATCTCGATGCTGGACATGGCCACCATGTCCGCGGCACGCTACGAGATCGTCTCCGAGTAGGCGACCGACCAGATCCACAGGAGGCCCCATGAGGCACCAGGTCGTGCCTGCCGGCGCAGGCCCTGACTTCGACTGGACGAACGACCACATGTATGTCAAGACCCCGGTCGAGATGACCGACGGACGAGTCACGGTCGTGGAGGACATCCTGAAGCCCGGGTTCCACCTGCCGCGCCACCACCATCAGGCGATGACCGAGATCTTCTTCGTGCTCGAGGGCGACGCCACGTTCGTCTTCGATGACGAGACCGTCCTGGCCACGGTCGGGATGACCGTCACCGTGCCGCCTGGCGTCAGGCATGAAATGTCCTGTCCCGGTGGCGCCAGGTTCATCACGGTCTTTACGCCAGGCGGCTTCGATCGCTACCTCGCCGAGCTCGCGTCCCTGTCGCCGGCCCAGATGGACGACGCTGGAGCCATCGCCGCGCTCGGTGAGCGATACGACATCTGGGTCGACTGACCGGGACGACCCGTGGGAGACCATCGGGCCCAGGGTGTCGCCCAAACAGCGGCTTGACCGAGACGCAGAACTCGTCACCGCCGAGGGCGAAGTCGACCGACTCGACGGACACGCCGCGCGAAGCCGCGAGCTTCACGACCGAATCGCGTGCCCTGTTCCGCCGTTGGGATGACGCTCTTGGCGTCTTGGATGGTGTAGCTGCCTGCCCTCGGCGCCGATAGCCGTTGCCCACCTCTGGACTGGTGGCCCGGACGCCGGCTATCAGCGATCAGCTGCATCGTCGCGTGGGTCAGCCGCTGCCCGGCGCCCGGCGGGCCCGGACCTCTCGGGTGACGACGGTGAGGAACGTCAGCACTGTCAGGGGCAGCACGAACGCACCCATCACGAAGGTGAAGCCCGCGGCCAGCCGGTGGTCGGTCGCATCCAGCACCAGGTACGTCGTGTAGGCGACCGCGTACGCGACGAACACGGCCCCCTCCCAGCGCCGGATCGCGGAGCCGACGAACGTGACCGGGAGCAAGGCGACCGCGACCACCACCATGATCGGGATGTCGAACGCCAATGCGGCGGGTGCCACCGGGATGCCGTTCGGCGCCACGAACGCGCCGATGCCGATGACCCCCAGGAGGTTGAACAGGTTGGAGCCCACCACGTTGCCCACCGCGATGTCCCGCTGGTCACGGACCACCGCGACGATCGTGGTCATGATCTCCGGCATCGTGGTGCCGATGGCGACCACGGTCAGGCCGATGACGAGCTCGCTCACGCCCAGGGACCGGGCGATGTCCGAGGCACCCGCCACGAGGATCTGGGACCCCGCCACCAGGACGAGGAGGCCGCCCGCGATGAACAGGGCGAGCATCACCATCCGCTCGCCCGTCCTCGGCCCCGGAGGCAGGCTCTCCTCGTACTCATCTCGGATGTCCCGGCGCTCACGACGCCCATTGCGGACCGCCACCCCGACGTAGCCGAGCAGCAGCAGCAGCAGAGGCAGCCCGTCGAGGCGATCGATGCGTCCGTCGGCCGCGAGGGCCCAGAAGAGCAGCGAGACGCCGATGAGCAACGGGACGTCAGCGCGCACGATCCGTTGCTGGACGATGAGGGGAGCCACGATCGCTCCCATGCCCAGCACGAGCAGGATGTTGTAGATGTTCGAGCCCACGATGTTGCCGACGGCCACATCAGGGCTGCCGTCCATCACGGATCCGACCGTCACCGCCAGCTCGGGCAGGCTGGTACCGAAGGCCACGACGGTCAACCCCACGACCACCGGCCGGATGCCGACCGAGACCGCGAGGCGCGACGCGCCCCGGACGACGAGCTCGCCTCCGACGGCGAGCAGGACCAGGCCAACGACTACCGCGAGCAGGCTCATGGGGCCCTTCCGCTCACCGAGCCGTCGCAGGTGCCCGACGACGGGTCACGAGCTTCCGGAACTCCTCGACCCACAGGATGCTCGAGGCCATCGCCAGGCAGATGCCCCACTGCTCGAGCGTCAGCGAGGTCGTCCCGAAGGCCGTCTGCAGGAACGGCATCTGGACCACGAGGACCTGAAACACGAGGCCCATCAGGGTCGCGCCGACCAGCCACCGGTTCGAGAGCACCCGATGGAAAGCACTGAGCGTCATCGAGCGGCTGTTGAACGCGTTGAACAGCTGCATCACCACGAGCACCGTGAAGCCGGCCGTGCGTGCCGTCTCGAAGCTGTCGGCACCGGGGATCAGGCCACCGGCGTTCAGGAGGTCCATCGTGGCCAGCACGGCCACGGCCATCACCAGGCCGAGCCAGACCAGGTGCGCCCACGACCGGGCGTCGATGACCCGATCGGTCACCTTCCGGGGCTGTCGGCTCATCGGGTCGTCGACCGTCGGGTCGACCCCGAGTGCCAGGGCCGGCGTCGAGTCGGTGACCAGGTTGATCCACAGGATCTGGGTGGCCAGCAGCGGCAACACGATGCCGCTCTCCTCCGGTCGGAAGCCGAGCACCCCGCTCAGGACGACACCCAGGAAGACGGTCAGGACCTCGCCCATGTTGGACGACAGCAGGTAGCGCAGGACCTTGCGGATGTTGTCGAAGATGCCGCGGCCTTCACGCACCGCGGCCACGATCGTGGCGAAGTCGTCGTCGGCCAGGATCATGTTGGCCGCCTCCTTCGTCACCTCGGTGCCAGTGATGCCCATCGCCACGCCGATATCGGCGCGCTTGAGGGCAGGGGCGTCGTTCACGCCGTCGCCGGTCATGGCGACCACGTTGCCGTCGGCCTGCAGGGCGTCGACGATCCGAAGCTTGTGCTCGGGTGCCACGCGGGCATAGACCGACGTGTCCCGAACGGTCTCCCGCCAGCCCTGGTCGTCAAGCTGGTCCAGCTCCAGCCCGGTGCGGATCCGGTCCCCAGTCTCGATGATGCCGAGGTCGGTGGCGATCCTGGCCGCCGTGAGGGGATGGTCACCCGTGATCATCAGCACCCGGATCCCGGCGCGGTGCGCCTCGGCGATGGCGGGCTCGGCCTCCTGCCGTGGCGGATCGATGATGCCGACCAGGCCGAGATACACGAGCTGCTCCTCGAGCGCCTCGTCGGCCTGCCAGTCCGTGTGGTGGTCGAGCTGGCGATATGCCACGCCGAGCGTGCGGTAGGCCTGTGCGGACAGCTCCTCCACCTGCGCATGGAGCGCGGCCCGGCGCTCGTCTGTGATGGGCACGATGTCGTCGCCCACCTGCAGGGCCGTGCAGCGGGTAAGGAGGACGTCCGGAGCACCCTTGGAGAACAACCGGGTCCGGTCGGGCGCGGTGTCCAGCACAGACATCATCTTGCGCTCGGAGGTGAACGGGACCTGGCCGCGGCGGTCGAACTCGTCCGAGATCTCCACGGTGCCCGCCAGCTTGCGGCACGCCACCAGGAAGGCACCCTCCGTCGGGTCGCCCTGGATCACCCAGTCGCCCAGCTCGTCCTGCACCA
>Ga0105048_10015042_pt1 | contig 12023 bp, 10 predicted proteins | sample MAT05_FD_78382 | JGI IMG/M metagenome (GOLD analysis project Ga0105048, IMG submission 78382) | Freshwater microbial communities from Lake Fryxell liftoff mats and glacier meltwater in Antarctica - MAT-05 | ecosystem: Environmental > Aquatic > Freshwater > Ice > Liftoff microbial mat | place...
AGTAAACCGAAAAAACTGATCGCGATTGCGGCATTTATTTACAGCCTGTGGGCGTTGGTTGGCACCGGCATGCAATCATTGATTTGGGGTGCGGGGTTATTGGTGGCGGGAGTGGTGGTTTATTTGTTTTGTTTGGGTAAGAAATGAAAACTAACCGTGTTGATTCCCAGGCAAGATTAAATTCAGTGCCGCCGCGATTTGAAGTGCAGCGAGCGATCAATCGCGTTTTTAGCGGGTGCGCGTCGCATCATCGGGCGATACTTTTCGGACCCACACCGTGCGCAAGGCGATCGAGTGAATAACGGCTTTTGTAGCAAAGTTACGTGTTTGGGCCAATTTGCACAAATAAGAGAGCTAATCGGGAATTTTTAGAGCCGATTACTTTTTAAAATACCTATTGAGAAATAAATGAAAAATAGTGACTTTCATTTACTCGGCGTTGCTCCCGATGCGGATGTAAAAGAAATTAAGAAAGCTTATGCAATAAAATTGAAAAAAATTAGTCTAGTCGCCGAATCAACAGAGTTTCAGAGTCTTCATCAGGCTTACAAGCGCGTATTGGCAAGTACCATACCTCGAGCTGGGCGGGTCGATTTAAATTCGCCGGAAAAGCCAGAAAACTACAAACACTTTTATGAAAATAGTAGTTTAACATTTGCAGGAGGCAGTGAAGAAATTCTTCGGCAAGACGCCAATTTATCCGTGCAATTGCAGTTTTACTATTTTACCTTGGAAGAGTCTTTGCCGGTTGAAAAATTACTTGAATGGCTTAGTTCACAGTCTGAGCTCTACTCATTGCTTGAAAGAGAGTCATTTGAGAAATTGTCGGCTCAGTTTATTTTGGAGAATAACCAAGTATATTGGAAAAAGTTACTAGCTTTGGACATATTTTTTGCCTGGGATGACGCTTTGAGTCGCGCTCCACGACAGCTGACAAAAATGATAGCTTCTGCCAAACATGCCGAAAATACGGCGGAAAAATGGCGCGTAGACTGTAATAGCGAAGTTTTCGAATATTTACCAAAAGAATTTATCTGTGAGCGATTGATCATGGCTTTTTTTGCATTTAATGAGGAATCACCGGAATCAAAAATGCTTGAATGGTTGTGTCAACAGGTCGAGCTATGTCCGCCATCTACTAATGATTTGCAGACTTTACGCACTAAGCAAAATATTTCATTTAGGTACTATTGTGAGAATAATCCTGAAACTGATTGGAAAAAAATCATCGCCCTTAGGAAATTCTTTGCCTGGGATAATGCGGAATCTGATATTTCAGAGCCTTTGAGACGAATTTTGATTAGGGCGCGTCATGCGCAGGAGGCTCATCTAAATTGGCAATTACGTCATGCTGGAACACAGCAACATAAGGAACAATCCAATCAGGCTAATAAAATTGAAGCACGATCAAATTTTTTTGAAAGCAAAAAGGATGAATCGCAATCAACATATCGTCCAAATGTCGGGTCATTTTTATCTTGGCAGCTAGGGTTGCCTTATAAAATCTGGATTTTATTTGGCTTCCCAGTTTTCTGGAGAGAAAATTTTGTTGAAGAGACACTAGTCGCTCTGAAGAGTCGCGAGATTGATCCACATCTGTTTTTTAATGATACGCAGTTGAATTTTCAGTATAAACTAAAATCTAACCAATTGAATATTCAAAAAGTGGTTGTGATATTGTCTAGAATATGGATTATTCCTTTGTTGATTTTTTCGCCATTCTATTTTAATCCGCAGAACTTTGCTTTTTTGAATGCAATTAACTTTGAATTAATTCTAAACATCGGCGTGGCTTTGAGTGTTTTTTGGCTTTATAGTCACTTCGCTTATTTAGCGAGAATATTTTTTTGGCGAAATGCCCAAGCTAGAATTTCGTCTATTGGCATATGTATGCCAGTAATCAGCGCAATTGCCTGGGTTATTTTTTTTCCAAGCCTAGGGAATCTGACACTATTGATGCCAATAATTCTAGTTTTTGTTGTTTTTGCTAACCCAGCTACGGCGATTGTAATATCGATGTGTTTTTATTCAATTGTCGAAATTTATTTTCAAACTAATGATCATAACAACGAATACTGGATTCCAGGATTGTTGTTAACTTTTGTACTCGCCATTTTAACATTAATCATGTATGTATTTTCTACTGATGCAACGAAGCGCCTGGAAGCTTCTTTACTGCAATCGTCACCCAGACAGAATTTGATAGAGTGGGGGAGTATCGTGTTCTTTGCTGCAACCGCTTGGTTGCTTTTAATTGCCGTCAGCGCCTTTGTAATGCCATCGACTTAATAAATTTGCCTTGAAGAGGCTGCAAATAGATCTGCCTTTTCGCCGATGATTTTTATGAAGCGTCAACTCAGTCGCTTTAATAACTGCACCTGATCATCGGCGCAAAATAGCAAATAGTTCGTTGCGTTTTATGCTGATGGCTCATGCGGTGTTAGAGGGTGTTAGCGCGAACATAAACGGCTACGGGCCCCAACTGGAAAGATGAGGAGCGCACAATCGCCATTGCGCCCTGCGCGCTCTGACTTACACTCGATTTGGTGTTAATTTCCGCGTTGCCAAGTCAGCGCTTCTTTCGCCTTACTGGACGCCCTAACACATGTACCGCTTGATTTGGCTCACGTTTTTCGCTTTGAGTGCGCTGTCACGACTCGCCTGCGCGCAAACCGCTGTTGCGCCCGGAATGGTGGCAACACTCAATTCCACAAGCCAAGTTATCAAGATGCGTGCGTTGAACGCAAAAAGCGCGCTGTTGTTGGAATGGCACGATCTGGGGGATGCGCGCACGGAACTGCGCTTCAATGCGCCCAACGTCGAGTTCATCGGTGCCGCAGTGCGCGCTACACCCAGCTTGCCGGCGTTTTACATGCACTATTCAGGCGCACAAGACGCCGCTCAACGTCGCCAGAGCACGCACAGCTTGGTAATCAACAACCCCAGTCTGGGCGGTCGATACTACCTATATGTCGAAGCGGTGACTTCTGAGTTCACGCAACCATCCGAACTAGCAGACGTTTTCGTGCTTGAAGTGCAAGGCCAATCGGCTGCGCCGCCCATGCGGCGCGCTGGAATTTGCGATGACCTGCCGAGTAGCGGGCCTAGCCTAGGGCAAATTGATTCGTGCTTACAGCGCCTCTCAACTGAACTAAAAATTCCACGAGCGGTATTGCGCGCCATGCTCAGCCACGAATCCGGCTGGTCGACGACGGTGCTTTCGGGTGATTGCGGCATAGGCTTGATGCAAATCACGCCGTTCCCAACGCCCGTCAGCAGCGGCTGTACGCGCGCTATTGTGTTGGCGACGTCAGTGCAATCATTGGACAAAGCGCAGGGCGAAATTCTGCCTGGGGTGCAGGGCGATAATGACTTCACCACTACTTTTAGCCCGGATATACGTCCGGATCGGAATTTGCTTTTTGATGATTGGCGCTACAACTTGGAATTTGGTGCGCGCTTTTTGCTCGCACTAAAATCGCGCAGTGCCACCGGCGCGCCGCAGTTTTATGCCGGTTTGGATGCGGGTTTAGGGGAGAACTGGTTCTATCCTGCATCCTGGTTTAATTCTGGTGCTGGGGCAACGTCCGGCCCAGCATTTGGGTTGCATAGCAAGCCACGTGGCAACGCCAACACACCGGCGAATTTCCCGTATTTTGAGCGGCTACTGAACGTCAGCGCCCGGCGCATCAGTTTGGGTGCGGGAATCGCCAACATTATCGGTGCGAGCATCAACATTAGCCTACCCGGCCCGGCGCAAGTCCAAAACGTGATCCAGCTGCCAATTCCGGAGTTCGCCTTTGCTAACTTTTGCGCCGGTGATCGCATACGCTTTCGCGGCAACGGCCTAGGCAGTGCGGAGCTATTAAATTTGGCGACGCGGGGCAGTGCCGAATGTCCGAGCACTGCGAGCTTAAATTTGGGTGCCGCAGCGGTGCCCGTGACGCGCCTGCCTTATGGTGCTATTGAAGCCGACTTGCTGTTTGCGAATGGCTTTGAGGGCGCGCCTTGAAGTCTGCTTGTCGGACGTTAATGTCGGGCTGATCGAGGCGATTTGAGGCGCGATTTGCGGCGCAGCCCCGCAAATCCAAATAGCAGCTAAGCTAAACTGCGCTAATCCACCGGAGCCGAACCGTGTCAGCCCTCTCTCGCCTGATTTTGTTCTTATTTTTCAGCGTCAACGCATTGGCCCAGCCAGTGGGTGCGCCGGATTGCCTGCCGGTTGCACCCGAACCGCTCGTTACGCCGCAGGTGCTGGGCAATGGCACGCCCGGATCGGTCAGCACCGCGCAAATTCAGTCCGCGCTCAATATCGGTGGCGCTATCCGCTTTAATTTGGGCGCAGCGCCAAGCACGATTATTTTGAATGAGCCTCTGATCATTAGCCGTGCGGTGATTGTTGATGGCGGGGGGCTGCTAAGTTTGAGCGGCGCTGACCAACGCCGAATATTTGAGCAACGCAATCCAAGCAATGCGACTTACTCTGCGACGCTGCAGAATCTGACGTTCATTAATGGCAATTCGCGATTGGCAGCAGGTGATGAATTTGCCCGCTCGGGCGGTGCGATTCTCAATGATCACGGCGCTGAACCGTGGCGGGCGATGACGCTCAAGCTGATCAACGTCAACATCCGCGATTCGCGCGCCATTGAAACGGCGCAAGACGGCGGCGGCGGTGCGCTGTATTTGGTCGGCAACAAAGAACTGATCGTGGCGAATTGCAGTTTTGAAAACAACGCCGGGTCCAATGGCGGCGCGCTTTACACCTTGGGCGTGGAGCGGGTAAAAATCGTCGACTCACTATTTCGCAGCAATGTCGCCACCGGCACGGGCGGTAATCCCGGTAATGGCGGCAACGCCGGTGCGGTGGGTGTGGATGGCGCGACTCGGTTGGTCGCGTTCTGTCGAAATCGGGTGCTAAACAATAGCGCGAACAGCTTTGGTATCGGGTTTTTTAGCGTGATGTATGACGCGCAAAGCTTTAGCCAAATCGAAGACAGCACCTTTGACGGCAACAGTAATCCCACAACCAGCGGTTTCGCCACGATCTATTTGCAGGGCGGGCCGATGCGCATTGCTGGCAGCACCATCAGCAATAACCAAGCCAATGGCTACGCCGGGCTATATCTGGGGCCGAATTTGAGCGGCGTGATTATCAATTCCACAATTGCCGGTAATACCGCACGTCAAGGTTTGGGCGGCGGAATTGGTGCTGAAACCAACGCCAATGTGCAAATTATCAATAGCACCATCGCCAATAATTTTTCGGGCGCTTTCGCAGGCGGGATCGCGGTTGGCTCGGGCAATCAGCTGAGCATTAGCAACACGTTGCTGATCAACAACACCGGTGGCAACGCCTTTGTGAGCTGGAATATCAATAACCCGGCCAGTGCAGGCTCGAATAATTTGCAGTGGCCGCAAGCGCGCCCGAATGGTGGCACCGAGATTTTTATGCGCCCGGGCAGCGTCATCGCCGCGCCGTTGGTGGGGAGCCTTGTTAACAATGGTGGCACCACGGAAACGATAGCGCTATTGAGTGGCTCACCGGCGATTGGCGGCGCCAACGCCGCGCTGGCACCAAGTCAGGATCAACGCGGGATCAGCCGCAGCCCGCCACCGGATATCGGCGCGTTTGAATTTATGGCAAATCTAGATTTGATCCTTCGGTCGGGGTTTGAGAATTGAACGTTTGCGCCGCTTGCATATTGATGCACATTTTCATTTCTATTTGACGATTTCACAGTCATTCTCGACCGGTATTTCAAACTTAAAGGAAACAACATGCGTGTGTATTTAGCGGTAGCAGTTGCGTTTGGCCTTATCGGCTGTGCGCACCAAACAGAGATGACTAGTCAGGCAATCTCGAAAAGTGCAGATACCAATACAGCGGTCGAGCAAAAAGCATTGACACCTGATGCGGCTCTAGAAATACTGAAAGCAGGGCAGGCGCGCTTCCTAGCGGGCGAATCACGGGTGCAAGATTATCCAAAGCAGGTCAGCGTGACGGGCGCAGGGCAGTATCCATTTGCGACTATTTTGTCGTGCATTGATTCCAGAACCGCGCCCGAGGTGCTTTTTGATTTGGCACTTGGCGATGCATTCGCGCCGCGTATCGCCGGTAATATCGTCAATGAAGATATTCTAGGCAGTATGGAATTTGCCTCAAAACTGGCAGGCTCAAAGGTTATTGTGGTGCTTGGACATACGCACTGTGGTGCCGTCAAGGGCGCTTGTGATGATGCACAGTTGGGGAATTTGACTGGATTACTGGGCAAGATTCGGCCTGCAGTTGATGCCACGGCCAGTGTGAATGGCGCGGATCGTAGCTCAAAAAATGGCGTATTTGTTGACGCAGCCGCGCATACAAACGTGATGCAAACGGTGGAAAACATTCGCCAGAAGAGCCCAGTGCTCAAGGAAATGGAGCAGAACGGCGAAATCAAAATTGTTGGTGCCATGTATGACATTGAAACCGGCAAGGTTGAGTTCCTGTAGTTAGAGCTTTTTTTTCGAGCGTGCACAATCCACTCAAGGGTTCAATCTTGAGTGGACATGTGCGCCTCGCTCAGCCTTACTTCCTGTTAAAAACGTCGCACACTTTCAAATTTCGTTGCGATCTGTCATACTAGCGGGCTTACCAGGGCCTCTCTCTACCGCCCGGCGCCCGCCTGCATATGAAGCTACAAGTACTACATCAAGATACCACTATGATCGCTTTCGACAAGCCATCTGGCTTGGCCGTGCACGAAAGTGACTACACCGGCCCATTAGAAGACACTGCCGTCGCGCATGCGCGTGAAGAATTTGGCGAGGTTTTTACCGTGCACCGCCTAGATGCCGCGACTTCAGGCGTGCTGCTTTTTGCGCGCAGCAAAATCGCTGCTGCGAAACTTTGCGGTCAATTTGAGGCGCAAAGCGTACAGAAAAAATATCTGGCCGTGGTGCGCGGCTGGGCACCGCAAGAAGGTGTGATTGATCAAGCGCTGCCTGACACCAACGGCGTAGTGAAACCTGCGCGGACCACGTTTCGTTGTTTGGGCCGCTGTGCGTTACCAGTACCGATGGGGCGCTATCCGCAGGCGCGCTATAGTTTGATTGAAGCGACGCCAGAAACTGGCCGCATGCACCAAATTCGTCGGCACTTTAAGTTTTTGAGCCATCCGCTGGTAGGCGATGTGCGCTATGGCAAAGGTGATCACAATCGTCTATTCCGGGACAAATTTGGCCTCAATCGTCTGTTGTTGCACGCCTGGCGGATTAGTTTTGATCACCCATCTAGTGGCGAGCGTGTCGAGCTAACTGCCCCGATTGATTCGGAGTTGACGGTTGTGTTTACCGAGCTGGGTTGGACGCTTCCGAGCAACTTGCCGGTGCCGCCGGTAGTGTAGTTTCGGCTCTAACAGCATTGTTTTATTACCTATTGTCTTGCTTGTTTTAATTCTAAAGTCCTAGGTCTAAAGTCATGCTTGCTCTGGCACTTGCGGATCAATCACGTTCCGCCGTGCGCCCGATGCGGCAATTTTTATGAATGCGCAAACTGAATCTGCACACCATTGTGCGGGTTTGAGGAGATGCGGTCATGACTACGAAACAAAGCGAAGCGACGCAGAAAGTAGCAGTCAGAAGTTTTCGCAAAGGCGGTAAAGCAGGCTTGTTTGATAAGCTCGACCTAAAGCGAATTTTAGCGATGAGCGCGGTGATGGTCATGCACACGACGGCCATCGGCCTGATGCTTTTGCCAGCGGTGCCTATCGCTGCGATTGCATTGCCACCGCCTGAGCCAGCATGGGTCGATGTGACCGAGCCACCGCCACCGCCACCGCCGCTGCCACCCGAGCCGGTTCGACCTGTGGTTCCTCCGGTAGTTAAGGTGCAGCCAATTATCTCAACACCGCCGCCTGTAGCTCCAGCCCTTGAGGCACCTGATTTGATTGCCACGACACGCGAACCGAGCCCCGAGGTCGGCACGATGTCGCCAACCATCGTTGAGCCACCCGCTGCCGTGGGCGGCACCGTTAGCGAGTCGATTTTAAAAGTTTTGCACGCACCGCCGCCGCAGTTTCCGCAAGCGTTAATCCGCGCAGGATTTTCCGGCACCGTAGAGTTCAGCGTCTTAGTCGGCGTTGACGGTATCGCTCAAGATATAAGGCTAATGAAAAGCTCGGGTAACCGCAGGCTCGATCAAAGCACACTTTCCCACATCAAACGCCAGTGGCGCTTCAAAGCGCCGGAAATAGATGGGCAGGCGGTGCCAGGCTGGGGCCGTGGCAAAATTGCATTCACGTTGGAGGCCTAAGCCATGAAGCGTTATCACTCAGCCCGCAATTCGGCCGGCGCGATTAGCGATATCAACACCACGCCTTTGGTCGATGTGATGTTGGTGCTGCTGATCATTTTTATGATTAGCGCGCCGATGCCGCTCAATATTTCGAAAGCAAAAATTCCAATAGTTGGGCCGCCGGGCCCGAAAATCGAACCACTAGCGCTTTTGACGCTGGACATAGCACCCGCAGGAAATGGCGCTTTGCTATTTTTAGACGGTGTGCCCACGACATTGAATGCTTTGCCTGGTTTGATTCTTGCAACGAACGCGCGCCCTAAACCGCCTGAGCTTAATCTGCGCACTGACCCTAATACTTCATATGAAGCAGTTGCTCGCGTTTTGGCGGTCATCCAGCGCAGCGGCGCAAAAAACGTGCGCTTTGATGAACTGACGAAGCGTTGAGGGTTATTTTGGCGGGATTTGAGCTTAGAACCGAACCACCGCTAAAGCGCCAAGCTGTGGTTTGAGTTCTTGCTGCACGCTTACCTCTAAACTCGGGCCCACGCAAATTTAAGTCGACGCATTTCTATGCCTATTTACGAATTCGAATGCCGTAGCTGCGGTCATGTTTGGGATGAGTTGCAAAAAAGTTCTGATCCTGACCCGGATACCTGCCCGAATTGCGCAAATCCGGTGGTCGTTCGGCGCATGACCGCGGCAGCATTTCGTTTGAAGGGTGCCGGTTGGTACGAAACAGATTTTAAGAAAGAGGGCGATACCAAGCGTAATCTGGTCGAGGGATCAAGTGGTGAGCCAGCAAAATCTGACTCGGCTTCGAGCCCTGCTTCAAGTGAAAAGACACCGGAAAAAACCGCTCCGGTTGAAACATCGACTAGTGAAAAGGTGGTGTCTGCCCCAACTTCCGCGCCATCTGCGCCTACACCACCAGCGCCACCTAAACCAACCGGCTCTGCAAGTTAAGATTGAACAGTTCACCCGCAGGACTGAGTTCAATGTTGGTCTTAAGGGCTGCAGGGTTTGTGTTTGCTCGAAATGAAACCGAGGCTTACACTGTGCACGGTATAGTCTGAAACGCCCTTAATCTAGGAAAACGCATGAGTAAGTTTGACGAAGCAGTTGCAAAATATGAAGCTGAAGTAAAGCGACTGGGCTTGACGATTGATGCGGATGTATTAAAAGCCGTGACGAAGGCGCTGGGCCCCTCGATTTATCGTGAAGACGCCTCAAGAGTGTCATTTTCGGATAAGACCGAAACAGATCGACTAAAAAACAATTACTTAATCGGCAAACTTGGTCTAAGTGACGGCCCGCTTTTGGATCAAGCGCTGGCCGAATGTGGTGAGGCCTTGGGTAAGTCGAATAAAAACAAATACCGAGCAATCGTTTATGCGTGGCTTGCGACTAAGCTCGGCGAAACGAAGCGCTACAAGGCGTAGCACTCTTTAGCCATCAGACGGCAATTTCAGTCTGAATTTGCCGCTGAAAGCTTGAGCTACAAAAAAATCTAAGCTTGTGTCACGCTGCGGTCTTGCCCGCGACGTGAGCTGTGCTTTGACTACCCCAAAATCCCCACAAAAAAATTTACCGCTGCACTGGCCGGCATGGGCCAAAAAGTTCGCCGAGCTTTATTTTTCAGGCACGACTGCGATGTTCGTGCTGCACGGAAATGTGTCGGATCTTTATGCGATGGCCGACAGCAAATTTGGTAGCTTGAATGAATTTTTGGCGGCTGAGATGTTCGGGCGCTGGGATTTGGTGCTGGGTTTCGATTTGGCGCGTGGTTTACGGCCACTCGGCGGCAGCGATGCCAAACGCCAGCTAGAGATGGTTTCGCTGCTTTCACGCAAATTAGCGGACCCAAAACTATTGCCTCGGGATCCAACCACCGTGCTTTCGCTGCTGGATCGTTTCGTGAATGAGCAACTGACCAGTGACGTCAAAGATCAGTACAGCAGCGCGATCGTGATTGATTTCGCGTCGTTTTTGGTGCCTGCTGGGGACCGCTTGCAGGGTAATAGTGCGCAGCATTTGGTCACGCTTCTTAACTGGGCGTCGAATCCGTATATCAAGCGCGCGAATATTGCATTTATCCTGACTGATTCACGCGTGAGCGATGTGCATGAGCGTTTAACGGGTTCCGCGCACGTCGCAACTCTAGAATTGCCCTTGCCCGATGAAAGCGCGCGTGCAGCATGGCTTTGTAGTTTGATGAAAGACAGCGATTTCAGCGTCTACAGTGATTTTGATGCGCAGACATTGGCGCGCTTGACTGCGGGCACATCGTTGACTGATTTGGATGTTCTGGTGCGTTCTAGCCGTGAAACCGGTCAACGTTTGGACGACAAGCAGTTCAAAGCGCGCAAAAAAACGCTGATAGAACGGCAAGCGCACGGATTATTGGAGTTTATTGAGCCTAAATTTGGCCTGGATATGGTCGTTGGCCATGAAGCGGCGAAGAAGCGGCTCAAAGAAGATGCCGAGCTATTGCGGCTGGGGCGTTTGGATGTTGCGCCGATGGGCTATTTGTTCAACGGCCCGGTCGGTACTGGCAAAACCTTTTTAGCCACCTGCTTGGCCGGTTCTATCGGTATTCCGTGCGTGCAATTGAAGAATTTTCGCAGCAAATACGTCGGTGAAACCGAAGGTAATTTGGAGCGCGTATTAAGCGTGCTGCGCGGCATGGGCCCGGTCATGGTGATTATTGACGAAGCCGACACGATGCTGGGTGATCGTGAATCGGGCGGGGATTCTGGCGTTGGTTCGCGCGTTTTTGGCATGATTGCCAACGCGATGGGGAACACTGAGTATCGCGGCAAAATCGTTTGGATGTTGCTGACCGCGCGCCCGGATTTATTACCGGTCGATATTAAACGTCAAGGCCGCGCCGAGATTCACGTGCCGCTTTTTTATCCACAGACTCAGGCTGAAATTAAGCAATACTTCTCGATTCTGGCGAAAAAGTTTGGTGCAGTGCTGGCCGTTGCCGATGTACCTGATGTGGCCGAAGAGCACATCGGCCATTTATCCGGTGCTGATATTGAAGCGCTGCTTGGGCGCGCATGGCGGAATACATTGCTTGCGAACAAACGAGTGCTGGACGGCGAAAGCATTGTTCACGTTTTAGCTGGCTTTATGCCGTCGACGCAAACGGTGGAGCGGGAAATGCAGGAACTCGCGGCGATTATTGAGTGCACTGATCGGGAGTTTTTAGTGCCAAGCGCCCTAGCAAAACTTGAGGCAGCGGGCGGGCGCGAGGAATTGCAGAAGCGCTTTAAGATGTTGATGGCGCAGGCGGCGTAGGGCGACTATCACCGTTATAAAGGGTATTTTTTGTGTATTGGAGCGTTGCAGTAGAGCCATCCCAATCCGGAGCTAAGCAAACGGTACAACATTTATAATATGGTTAATGCGGTGCCATGGATGTGAATGGTTCAGTTTTTATAAAAATTACCGACCCAAGCGCTAAATGATTCTTTGTGTGTCTTTTGAGCTTCCTGAACTATCTCGTCAGCACTCTCGATCCCTCTGTTCCCCCGTATAAAGATAATTATTATCCGTACTGCCCGAATTATTACCGCTAGTGCCCGCAGTATCGGTTTCCCCAAAAGCCGTATACGTATAGCGATCCGTTACCGCGCCACTTAAATTCGACAGCAAACGCGTGCTGCCCAGCCCGTCGTAGTGATAAACCGAAGTAAGCGCCGCCTTCGTCTGACTAATCAAATCATCGCCAAACACA
>Ga0105048_10015046_pt1 | contig 12022 bp, 10 predicted proteins | sample MAT05_FD_78382 | JGI IMG/M metagenome (GOLD analysis project Ga0105048, IMG submission 78382) | Freshwater microbial communities from Lake Fryxell liftoff mats and glacier meltwater in Antarctica - MAT-05 | ecosystem: Environmental > Aquatic > Freshwater > Ice > Liftoff microbial mat | place...
ACATTTTTTGGAGGCTCGATAAACTCTTATGGATCAAGGCACAGTACAAATCATCGCCGGTATTTTGGCGGTCGTCTGCATCGGCATCATCATCATGCGGCGGAAAGCAGGCGCGGGCAAGCCGAAGGCGGATGAGAACGACTTTTAATGTCCAGGAAGAAGCAGGCAGCTGAACCGCTCGCCCCGAGCATCGTCGAAAAACATGCCTGCTTCCGCTTGGCGGTCCGCCCGTCGGTCATCCATCGCTGGGGCGTGTTCGCCGAAGAACCCATTCCGAAGCGGCGGAAAATCATGGAATACACCGGCGAGCGGTGCAGCCGCCGCGAAACCAAGCGCCGGGTGTTTGAGCGCGAATTCAACTACATGTTCACGCTCAATAGCTATTGGTGTATCGATGGGGCCACCGGCGGCAGCGGAGCCGAATACGTCAACCACTGCTGTGAGCCCAACATCGAAGCCCGCATCGTCAAGGAGCATATTCTCTACATGAGCCTCCGAGACATCGAACCCGGGGAAGAGCTAACCATCGACTATCGGTTCGGCAAAGATGTCGAAGTCGTCCTATGCGGCTGCGGCGCAGCCAAATGCCGCGGCACCATCAATCTTCACGAGTAGTCCGCGGCTCCTCCCGCTCAATCACCTCGCGCGCCTCTGGCGTACGGCCCTGGTCGTTCGTATCGATAATCCAGCGGTCCAGCTTGGCCGAAAGCTTCGCCACGGCGCCTTTGTGTTTCCCGTCCAGCGCGAGATTTTTCACTTCGTGCGGATCAGCTTGGTGGTCGTACAGCTCAATGTCAGGCTTTCGCGGCGCCATCCATTGGCTCTGCACGGCATTTAGTTTGCCTGCCGCATGAAGCTCTTTCAGCACTCCCTGCGTCGGGTAGCTCTTCGTGATGTAGTCGTTGAATTGCGTGTACGGCTTCTCCGGCATGAAGTTCCGAATCAGCTTGTAGCGGCCATCCCGCACCGCCCGAATTCGATCCACCGTCATATCGCAACGATCCCGCGCCGTAAAAACCTCCGTCCTCGGCCTGGCCCCGCCGAACAGATCCTGGCCATGCATTAGGGTCGGCCGGGCAATCCCCGCCATCGCCAGGCTGCTGGCGGTGATGTCCAGCGCGATCGTCGGATCTTTGCGGACCGCCCCCGCCTTCACATGCCCCGGCCAGCGAACTAGAAGCGGAACATGCGTCCCGGCGTCATAGAGCCACTGCTTGCCGCGCAACAAACAGCGGCCGTTGTCTCCAAACACAAAAATAGCGGTATTCTCGAGCAGTCCGTCTTCTTTCAGCAAGGCCATCACCGCACCGACCTGCGTGTCCCAGTAATTCACCGCATCCAGATAGTTGGCCACCTCGTCGCGAACCACCGGATGGTCCGGATAGTAGGGCGGGAGTGGAACCTTTGCCGGATCGATGAGCGTCTTCTGGGCCCGGGCGGCCGGCCAAACCGGCCCCTTATGCGGAGCCGTGAAATTGATCTGAGCATAGAACGGCTGGCCCTTAGCCCGCTGCCGCCAATGGGTTCCCTCGAACGGCTTCTCCGCCCCGAAGTTAAAGTCGGTCTTGCCAGGGACTTTAATACCCGGTGCCAGCTCTTTGATATTCGCGGTGAAGTAGCCTGCGTCTTTCATTCGATGTGAGATCAGCCTTACCCCGTCGGGAAGCCGATATCCGTCCTGCCGGTGACTGCGATGGTTGTGGGCTCCGATGGTCGTTTGATAGACGCCCGTATTCCACCCGGACCGGCTCGGTGAGCAGACCGGCGCGGTGGTAAAGCAGTGAGTAAAGCGGGTTCCTTCTGCCGCGATCCGATCCGCGTTGGGGGTATGGACCAGGGGGTGACCGTAGCAACCTAGTTGCGGGCCAAGGTCATCCCCCAGGATCCATAGAATATTCGGCCGATCATTTTGATTCTGGGCCCGCAGGTTCAGAAACGGAGCAGCGATCGTGAGAGCGGTTCGGCGAGTGATCGGCATGATTGGTTTCCATCATACCCAAAGAACCGCCCGCCACGCGCCCGGGACCGCATCACCCCGCAACCATTCGCCCACCCCATCCGCAACCGTCCCCTGCCCCGCCCTGCGACCGGCCCCTCCACCACCCCGCCCCCGCCTCCGACCTTGCCCTGTCACCGTCCCCGGCCCCATCCCACGACAGTCTTCGGCCCCCATCCGAGACCGTCCCCCGCACAGAACCACGAGCCTCCGCGCCCGTCCCCTGCACCGCCCTCCTTCACTACCAACGACCGTCCCCTGCCCGGCCCTGCCCCCGCCTCTCGCACCGAGCCGCGCGCCAAGCCGCGACCTACCCTGCGCCGCCCCGCGACCATTTTCCCACCCCATCCGCGACCGTCCCCTACCCCGCCTTCTGACCGCCCCTCGCACCGAACCGCGACCGGCTCCGGCCCAGCCCCCATCCCGCGACAGTCCTCCGCAGCGCCCCCCCCAAACCGGCTCCTGCACCGCCCCGGTACCGCCTCCGCCCCATCCCGCAACCGCCCCCGAATGCAACCCCACCACCGCCCCACCCCAGACCGTCTTCAGCCCCGACCCGCGACCATACCCCGCCCCGCACCCATTAGCGGGACCTGATCCGGCAGGAGTGCCGGGCGCTGCCAGCATGCTGCCAGGCCAGTCCGACGCTTCCCTGTGTTCAGATTTCCGAATTGGGTCGACACCTTAGCGGATCTGTTGCTTTTGTCCCGCGCGCCTACCAGAGATCGCCCAATGGGAGCCGCCGTCCTCTTTGCGCCGCGCGGTCTGGCCCGTGCCGGGGGCCTCACCCGTCATTCTGACTCTGCGCTATCAGCCTCAAAGCCGGTGCCGCGATCCGCATTACCGCTTCCCGCATACCCTGGAAACGCCAGCCCCTCCCAGGCTTCGAGTTCGAGCAACCGGTTATACTTCGCCAACCGCTCCGAACGCGTGATCGATCCGATCTTGATCTGCCCTGCCCCCGAGGCTACCGCCAGATCGGCCAGGAACGAGTCTTCCGTCTCGCCACTCCGAGCGGAAACCACGGCCGTATAGCCAATCTCGCGGGCGAGCGCGCAAACATCCAACGTCTCGGTAAGCGTCCCAATCTGATTCATCTTGACGAGGACCGCGTTGGCCGTCTGGCGGCTGAGGCCCTCGCGCAGGCGGGCCGCATTGGTCGTGAAAAGATCGTCGCCCACGAGTTGGATCGATCCCAAGCGTTCGGTCAATTCCGCCCAGCCTTCCCAATCGTCCTCGGCCAGACCGTCTTCAATCGAGATCACCGGGAAGCTCGAGCACCAGCGGGCCAGCAGGTCCACCATCTGGCCGCTCGACAACTCCCGGCCTTCGCTCGCCAAATGATACTTCCCGTCCCTATAAAAATGGGTCGCCGCCACATCCAACGCGATCGAGACCTGATCACCCGGCAGATAGCCTGCTTCGCCAATCGCAATCGTCAACAAAAACAACGCCTCCTCGTTCGAAGGCAGCAGAGGGCCCCATCCGCCCTCATCGGCCACTCCTGTGAGGGTGTACCCGCTCCGGCGCAGGATATCGCCGGCGGTCGCGTGGATCCGGACCGTCGCCTCCAGAGCATCGGCCAGCGTCGCAAAACCATGCGGCACAATCAGGAAATCCTGAAACTCCAGATTGCCCCCCGCATGGAGACCACCGGACAGAATATTGATCATCGGCACCGGCAGAAGCGGAGGGTTCGCCGAAAGCGTTCGGAACAGCGGTTCGCGACGAGCCGCCGAAACAGCCCGCGCCACCGCGCAGGAGATACCCAAAGTAGCGTTCGCCCCATACCGGGATTTGTTGGCAGTACCGTCGATTTCGATCAGCCGCGCATCGAGAGCCCGCTGCTCCTCGACCGGCAGATTCGCCAGGCCAGGCAGGAAGACCGTACTGATATCATTGGCAACTCCTCGCATCCCTTTGCCGTCATAGCGCCGGCCGCCGTCGCGCTTTTCGTGCGCCTCGTGCGTGCCGGTGGAGGCACCGGAGGGTACATGAGCCATCGCCCGCGTGCCGTCACTGAGCCAGGCTTCCACCGCCAAGGCCGGACGTCCTCGCGAGTCGAGAATCTCTAAGGCACGCAGATTTTGTAGGGTTAGGCTCATCGATTCCACACGTCAAGTATTTCCGCTGGAGGATTTTCCAGCATATCGCGCGCCAGCGCCCGCGCGATCGGCTTCGTTTCGGAATTCAGGTACTCGGCCGGCGACTTCCCATCCACCCGCGCCAGCAACAGGCAGCCAAGATGCGTCTTTACTCCGTCCGCGTCCACCACTCGATGAGCCGTACCCCAGAACGCCTCCGCCACCTCCCAGTACCGGCGTCTCCACACCGGCCTGCGCAAGGACTTAAGCAGGAGGTGGTTGAGCAGGAACGCAGCGTCAAAGGCGGGGTCGCCAAAATGAACCACCTCATAGTCAATCACCATCGGCTTACCGCCGGCAACGAGAATGTTCTTAGGCGACCAGTCCCCGTGGACCAAACTGACCGCGTTCAATCGGCAGCGTTCGATCGAACGGTCGAAATGGATCGCCAGGTCCGGGTGTTGCGCCGCGGTATAGCGGTAGTAAGGGTCGAGCCGCAACTCGTCAAAAACACGCTGGTCGCCGTAGCGTTCCCGCCAATGGCCCTCCCTGGTGGCAAGAACTTGGGTGGCCAGCAGAACACCAACCGCTGCGCCGATGCTGGGTTCGATTTCGCCGGCCAACAGAAGAGTCTTCCAGTCGGTGGCTCCCGCCACGGCAGCCTCCATTGCATAAATGAAGTTTTCTTCATCGACGAAGCAGACAGCAGGCACCGCCCCCGAGGGCAGAAACTGGGCCGTGTCCTGCAGGGCGGCGGCTTCCCGGAGCGAACGGGCGGGGTCCGAGTGCCAAGGCGCGGCGACGTTCAGTCGTTCCAGCGCCTGCTTGAGCACGAGCCGGCCTCGAGCGGTCTCGGCCAGCAGAACCGTGTTCGACACCCCGCCCCCCAGCGGCTGAACCGGGCCAGTGACCCGGAAGCCCCGGGCCTCCAGGTATGCCGTCACGTTGCTAGGATCGAGGAGGAGCAAGCGCCAGGATATCAATTACCCGCGGGAGAATGCCTTGAAGATCCCCGTAAGGCTCGACGAGAATACCCCGCTGGTCGCCGATTTCTTCGGCACCTCCGACTCCTTCCCTGTCTTCCCAAGCAAGCTCTGCGATAGGGCCAAAGCGCTTTTGCCAAAAACAGTCGACGCCGGGATTACCTTACCATCGAGCAGCGCTCGCTGAACGTTCTCATAATCACTCGGCACCAAGTGGTAGACATCCGTGTGCAAAGCCATTTCGATCATCTCTTTGCTGAGGCCCGCCTCCTTGTTGAAGCGATTGATCACCAGCTTCAGCTTGTGCTTTTGCACCCCAGCGCTTTCGAGGTAAAGCAGTCCTCGGGAGGTCGCCTGCAGGGCGGGCAACTCGTTCGTCGAGACGATTAGAACTTCGTCGGCTGTCTTGGCGATCGAAACCGTCCAGTCTCCATAGATCGACCCAACATCAACAATGACGTGCTCATAAAGTCGGCGAGCGAACTCGAGCACGGGCAGAGCAGATTGGAGTCCGTGAATGCTATCCACTGGATTCTCCGGAGGAAGGAGCACATCCACGCCCTGGCTCTGGGTGACCAAGCCCTTCCACAGATCGGCGTCCAGGCTTGAGGCATGCTGCAGAGCGTCCATGAAGCTGTAGGTAGACTTCAGCTTTAAAAGGAAGGAGATTGTACCCGTGAGGGGGTCGAGATCGGCTAAGAGCACCCGGCCACCACTGATTTTTTTGTGGTGCACTGCGAGATTCGCGGCTAAGGTAGTGGCTCCGCATGCACCCTTGGCCGGAATGATCGCCGTTACTCGGCCCCGTTCGCTCCCGAGAGAAGGGTTCGATCGGCTCAGCTTTTCCAGCACCTGGCGCAGCTGCTCCTGACTGAAGGGCCGCGTGAGAAACTCTTGCGCACCCTGCCTTAAGCATTGGAGGATCAGATTCGGATCCGCTTCCTCGACCAGCGCCACGATTTGCAGATCGGCTTTCAGGCCGACCAGAGCTGTTATCGTCGACATCGCCGCCTGCCGATCACTCGAGACATCAAGGAAACAGAGGTTGGCCGAACTGTTCATCGGAAGATCCAAAATGTTTTTGGGCGTGGGGTAGCCGCCTAGCTCAACGAGGGACGCATCCGCCATTTCGTTGGAGATCAGAGGCAGTAGCTCGGCTACGTACTTCCGGCTGGGGCTGATTACGATTACTTGCCAGTTGTCCTTGGGCAAACGCGATTCACCTATAGCAATTGATCGGCGGAATGCGGCAAAAGCATGAGACCAAAATGAGGCGATCAACCATCCTATTTGCCCTAATACCCTCGTCGTCGTGGTCGATATGCCCCAACAAGAGGAGTAATCCCCGCCAGTGGGGTAAGAACATGGAACAAAATCTAATCAAGAAGACCGTCCTGCTTTGCGAGACGCAACCGGTGACCGCCGAAGGTGTTCGCGCCCTGTTGGCTAGCTGCGCCGATCTGGAATACATCGGCCGAACCGAGACGCTTGCCGGGGTCAGCGAAATCGTCCGGCAGCAACGCCCAAACGTTGTGCTCATCGATAAGTCCCTGGGAATTCAATCAGTTCTCGAGTGGCTTGCCAACTCGAAAGCGTCGCTGCCGCTCCATACGGAGGTGATCGTGTGGGGTGTTTCCATCACCGAGGCCGAGTCGCTGCGCTTCTTGCAGTCAGGAGCGCGCGGTATTTTGCGCAAGACTTCCGATGCAGAAACCGTGATTGCTTGCCTTCGTGCCGTATCCAATGGAAACAGTTGGATGGCGGACTCCATTTTCCGCGACTCGGGCCGCCAAGAGCGGTACGCCCGCAGCGAACTGACCCCGCGAGAGCAGCAGGTGATGGAGCTGGTTGAGCAAGGCATGAAAAACAAGGAGATCGCTCGGGAGCTTGGGATCCGCCCGGGAACGGTCAAAATCCATTTGAAACACATCTTTGAAAAGACCGGCGTCCGTGGTCGCTACGGCTTGGCCCTTTCGGTAATGCGCCAGCGGGGGGGGACAGAACTCGCCAAAGCTTCGTAGCCGTGTTTACAGGGGACCGCATCCACCGCATGATATTCTGCTAAGGGTGCGGTCTTCCTTTCATTTAGCTCCCATAGCGGTCCTCCTTTCGCTCGTTTCTGCCGCCGCGCAGTCTCCTCCACCTCTGGTTCAAATTCTCGAAGCGGAAATGCAGCGGAACTTCGCCGCGCTGAAAGCGAAGGGAGAACCTGCCCCCTATTTTCTCGCTTACGCGGTAACGCAACAAGAGGCCCATCTGCTCGCCGCGACTAGCGGAATGCTGGCTTCTAGGGACTATTCGAAGTCGAGGTCTTTGGACGTGACCGTGCGGGTGGGTACGCCGCAACTGGACAATTATCACCGCGTCGGCCGGGAGTTCGCCACCTTCACGAACGGGTCGATTCTATCGCTGGACGACAACCCGAATGCCTTAAAGCGCCGCCTCTGGATGGATACCGACGGGGTTTATCGCGCGGCGTCCCAGCGTCTACTGAACATTAAGACGAACAAAGAGGTCAAAGTAGAAGCCAAGGATCTGTCAGACGATTTTTCCCCCGCTGAGCCTGTAATAGCCTTCAAGCCCACCCAGGAGCTCCGCTTTGAGAGCGAGAAATGGGCGGCGCGGGCTCGGCAGTGGTCCAAACGTTTCGCCGAGTACTCTGACATTTTGAGTTCCAGCGTGACCGTTGTCGCGCAGCGCGAAGTCAAGACTTTCGTCAATACCGAAGGCACGCGGTTGCAACATGGCCGGACGTTTGCGCGCATTCTGATCACCGCCCGGTCGAAGGCCTCCGATGGCATGGACTTAGCAACGTCAGAGACAATCGAGGCCGACGACCCGGCGAGACTTCCTTCGGATAAGGTAGTCGAAGCTGCGGTCGACCGGGTGGCCAAGGACCTGCGCGGTCTCCTGCGCGCGGGCGAGGTAGATCCCTTTGTCGGCCCGGCAATTCTCTCGGGCCGCGCGGCCGGAGTGTTCTTCCATGAAATCTTCGGCCACCGCATTGAAGGCCACCGCCAGAAGGACGAAAGCGAAGGACAGACGTTTACCAAAAGCGTGAATGGCCCCGTACTGCCCCCGTTTCTGTCGGTAATTTTCGATCCGACCGCGAAACGGATGGCGGAGACAGATCTGTATGGTTGGTTTGATTTTGATGACGAAGGGGTAGCCGCACGGAAGGTCCCGGTGGTGGAGAACGGAATCCTGAAGACCTTTCTGATGAGCCGATCGCCGATCGCCGGGTTTAGCCGCTCGAACGGCCATGGCCGACGGCAAGCGGGCGCGGAGATTGTGTCTCGGCAAAGCAATTTGATCGTGACATCAAAGAATAGTGTTTCGGACGCGAAGTTGCGGGAGATGCTGGTCGAAGAGATCAAGAAGCAAAACAAGCCGTATGGTTTGTTTTTTGAAAGCGTGACCGGGGGGTATACGACGACCGGTCGAGCGGGCTTGCAAGCGTTCACGGTGATCCCGCTGGTGGTGTATCGGGTGTTTCCGGACGGTCGTCCCGACGAACTCGTGCGCGGGGCCGACATCGTTGGGACGCCGCTGGCGAGCTTCGGCAAAATTATAGCGACCGGCAATCAGGCACAGGTGTTTAACGGTTATTGCGGGGCCGAGAGTGGGAGCGTGCCGGTTTCGGCGATTTCGCCGGCGCTTTTGGTCTCCGAGATTGAAGTACAGAAGAAGAGCCGTTCGCAAGAGAGGCCGCCTCTGCTGGGGCGTCCGAGCCCTTCGAATGGCGGTGGACTATGATGAATAGGCGAACTTTCATGCTTCTGATCGGAGCGACGTCGGTCGTATCGGGCCAGGCGAAGCTCGACGATCCCATCCTCGAGGCGATGCGCGATGAGCTCGATCGGTCCTTGCGATTGCGGATCGCGGGTGAGACGCCGTACTACATCGAGTATGCGGTCGAACAGGGGAGTAATCTGAACTGCTCGGCGACGCTGGGTGGCCTGTTGCTTTCGCGGACCTCAACCTATCGACTGCCGCGGGTGCAGGTGCGGGTAGGAAACTACGATTTCGACAACACGAATTGTGTGTATACCGGCATGGTGCGGGGTGCCCGCTTCGACAACGAGAATTGGCCGCTGGAAGCCGATAACAACCAGATTCGGCAGGACCTTTGGCTGGCGACAGACCGGAGCTACAAAGCTGCGGTGGAGACCCTCTCGCTGAAGCGCGCGGCGATGAAGAACATCAATCAGGCCGAAAAGCTGAATGATTTCGCGAAGCAGGCTCCGGCTCTGAAGATCCTGCCGATTCCGAAGATCAAGTTCGATGAGAAGCGCAGTAACGATCGAGTGCGGAGTCTTTCTGCGCTGCTCAACGCCTATCCGAAGATTTTGGACTCTCGGGTTGAGTACGAAGAGGGCCAGGCGACGGCGTACTTTGGGAACACGGAAGGAACGTTTTCCCGCACGCCAGAGAACCTGGTGAATTTGCGAGTGCGGGCCGAGGCTTTAGCGGCGGATGGGACGCCGTTGAGGGACTACCTTACCTTTCACGCCTTCGAAGCGGCGGGTCTGCCTTCGGATGCTCAGCTGACCGCGGCGATCCACGAGATGGCCAAGCGTTTGACGGCTCTGTGTGACGCCTCAGTGGGCGAGAGCTATACCGGTCCGGTGCTATTTGAGAAAGAGGCCGCCTGTCAACTTTTGGCGCAACTGTTCGGAGGCAATCTGGCTCCGCTACGCGCCCCGATCTCGGAGCCAGGACGGCCGGTGAATCTTCCGCCTTCGGACCTGGAAGGCCGGATGGGTTCGCGGATCATGCCGGAGTATTTTGAGGTCGTTGATGATCCGTTTGCGAAGGACGCCCAGGGCCGGAGGCTGTTTGGTGGCTACGAGATCGACATGGAAGGGGTGATTCCGCAGGCGCTTCCGATTGTGAGTAAGGGAACGCTGAAGAACTTCTTCTTGACGCGCCAACCCGTGCGGGGTTTTGAGGGTTCGAACGGACGGGCGCGTTTGCCGGGTTCTTTCGGCGCTAGTTCGGCGCTGATGAGTAATCTGATTGTGAAAGCGAATGAGAGTGTACCGCTGGCGCAATTGAAGGCGAAACTGCTCGATACCTTGAAACAACGAAACAAGCCATACGGGATTATCGTCCGGAAGATGGACTTCCCGAGCTCGGCGAGTCTGGGCGAGTTTCGGCGGTTGGCTTCGATGCTACAAGCGGGAGGCGGTACCCGGCCGGTGGCCCTTCCGCTCGCGACGTACAAGGTTTATCCAGACGGTCGGGAGGAGTTGATCCGAGGCATGCGGATCCGCGGGTTAGCGGTTCGGGGGTTAAGGGACATTTTGGCGGCCAGCACGGAGAGTCATCAGTTCGACTTGCTCGTGAACACCTACCCGTTGGCGCTGATGGGTGCCGGTGGATTTGTTACGGGAGCGACTGTCGTATCTCCGTCGTTGTTGTTCGACGAGGTGGACATGGATCGGCCTCAGGAAGAGCGCCCGAGCGCACCCGTCGTTCCGCCGCCACCGTTTGAAAGCGGCAACTAGTTCGGCTTTATGGGTCTGTTGAGCCGTTCCATATTTCGCGAAATTGTGGCGGGTGCCGGTTTGGGTACGGTGCTATTCAGTTTCGTGCTTTTTCTGCAGCGGATCAGCCTGCTATCCGAGCAGCTAGTCCGGGGATCGGCGACGGCGTCAACGGTGGGCTATATCTTTCTGTTGGCCCTGCCGTTCACGTTGATGATGTCGCTTCCCGTGGGGTTGCTGGTTGGTGTTTTGATTGGGCTAAGCCGGATGTCGTCGGACGGAGAGATCATCGCCATGCGAGCGGCCGGGGTTCCGGGTCGGCAAGTATTGGGCCCAGTAATGACGTTTGCCGTGCTGGGGACGCTGTTGACCGGAGCGTGTTCGCTGTACCTGACGCCGTTTTCGATTCGAGAGACGGTGGCGGTGTTCAACCGGATCCTGGCGGACCAGATGACGGCGGAGATACAGCCTCGGGTATTCGCCGAACAGTTCCCGAACAAGACGATCTACATCGGCGACGTAATCCCTGGTCCTGTCGCTCGCTGGCGCAACGTGTTCATTGCGGATATGACCCCGCCGGATCAACGGAAGCGGAGCACCCAGGAGGCGGCTGGGGATGCCCCCCGGGTCACGATCTCTTCCGAGGCGATCGCGGTTCCGGATTCCGCGCACAATCGAATCCAACTGAGAATGACGGGCGGCAGTAACCACGAGGTTGGCAAGGAAGACGGCCAATACTTTAACACGGCGTTTCCGGTGATGGACCAGTTACTCGAAGCGAGGAAGCCCGCAGGGAAGCAGGCGAAGGCGTATTCGGACATGGAGACCGGTTTGCTGATGGTGGAGGCGAAGAGATCCCGCGAGGCAGATATCGAGTTGCAGCGCCGGTTATCCTTGCCGTTTGCCTGCCTTTTACTTGCTCTAGTGGGAATTCCGCTTGGAGTTTCTTCGCGCAAGTCGGGTAAGTCCGGCGCGTTCGTGATGACGGTGTTTCTCGCCTTTCTCTATTACATGGCGCAGGTAAGTCTGATCGGGTTAGCCAAGCAAGGGACGATGTCGCCGGTACTGGCGGCTTGGGCTCCGAACGCTTTGTTCGCGATCGTCGGCCTGACCTTGTTAGTCCGGCTGGAGCATCCGGGCGACCGCGATTTGATTGGAGCGATCCGGGGATGGTTACTCGAAACGTTCAGCGGGATGGCCGACAATTATCGAGAAAAGCGCGATTTTTTGGCGCGGCGGGCACCGCGGAAAAGTATTCGATTGATGCCGCAGTTGATTGACACGTATGTATTGAGTGAGTTCCTGTTTTACTTCTTCGTTTGGCTCGTCAGCTTTGTGATGTTGACCCAGGTGTTCACATTTTTCGAGCTTTTGAGCGACGTGATTCGGCACCAGATTCCGATGGAGAAGGTGCTCCGCTATCACTTGTTCCTTTCGCCGAAGCTGATCTACGATTCGTCGCCGCTTTCG
>Ga0105048_10015048_pt1 | contig 12021 bp, 7 predicted proteins | sample MAT05_FD_78382 | JGI IMG/M metagenome (GOLD analysis project Ga0105048, IMG submission 78382) | Freshwater microbial communities from Lake Fryxell liftoff mats and glacier meltwater in Antarctica - MAT-05 | ecosystem: Environmental > Aquatic > Freshwater > Ice > Liftoff microbial mat | place...
GATTTCTCCCCGGACCAGAACGGCCTGCTGGACCGCCGTCTCGGCCTCGCCGCCGCCGTCCTGCTCTGCGCCATCGAAGGCAAGCAAGGCTAGCGATCAACGCGAGACCGCCAGTCCAGTGCGCCCACACTCGCGTAAAGTGATGGCCCCCTGTTTCTGACTTGGGAAACCGAAAGTGGGCGTGCTCATCGGTTTCGTCCCCTCACCGCATGTTCAAATTGCTGCCGCCAGGGAACCTCCGACCGTCCGCGCGCCGCGCTTGCCGCACTCCCTTTCTCCCGGCTACACCTGCGGCCTGATGAATGCGCCCCGCTCGTCTCCCAGGCGAAAGATCGGGCTGCCCTTGCTCGTCGCGGCCATGTTTGGGACCACGGCCGGCGTCGGCGGGCTGGCGTTTTATTTCGTGGAGAAACGGATTCATATCGCCGATGGCGAGAGCGCGGCGCTGATTTTTGCGGATCTCGCCGGCATGGGTGCCGCGCTGGCGCTCGTCGGCCTCGTCGTTTGGACCGCCCGCCGCCTGCAGCGCGAATGGAACGCAGTCCGCGACCGCGAGCGCTGGCTGGCCACGACTCTGCGCAGCATCGGCGACGGGATGATCGCCACGGATGCTGCAGGCCGAGTGACGCTGCTCAATGAAACCGCGCGGATGATCACCGGCTGGCGCGAGGACGAAGCCCGGGGGCGTCTGCACGGAGAGGTCTTCGCTCCGCTGCGGCCGAAGGGCCGCGAACCAGTGGAAAGCCCGATCGACCGCGCGCTGCGAGAGGGGAAAAACGTCGCCGCGCCTGATCCCCGCCTGATCGTGGCAAAGAACGGACTCGAACATCTTGTCATCGGGAGCGCCGCCCCGATTCGAGACGCGGAGGGCGGGCTCGTCGGTGCAGCGCTCGTCTTCCACGACGTGACGCAGCGCGAACTCGGCGAGGCCGCTCTCCAGGCGAGTCAGGAAATGTTTCGCCTCATCAGCGACCACGTCTCCGACTTCATCGCAGTGCTCGATCTGCAAGCCCGACGGCTCTACACCAGCCGCTCCTACTCGCGACATTTTCCGGAAAAGAATTTCTATCTCAGCTCGGTCTATGACGACATGCATCCCGAGGACATCCCGCGCAGCCGCGCAGATTTCGACGAGATGCTCCGCACCCGCCGCCCGCAGCGCTCGGAGTTTCGCCTCGTCCGCCCGGACGGCAGCATTCTTTACCTCGAATCCGAAGGCAGCGTCATCGGCAATGCGAGCGGTCAGCCGGACAAGATCCTCGTCGTGGCACGCGACATCACCGAGCGCCGCGCCGCGCTCGAGCGGGAGCGGGAAGAGCGGGAGTTCAGCGACACGCTGATCAACTCCCTGCCCGGCGCATTCTACCTGCGCGACGAACGCGGCCAACTCCTGCGCTGGAACCGGAATCTCGAAATCGTGACGGGCTACTCCGCGGAGGAACTGGTCCATGTGCCGCCTCTCGATTTTTTCATCCCGGAAGACCGGCCACTCATGGAGGACCGCATGCGGATATGCTTTGCCGAAGGCGATGCCGCCGCCGAAGCGCGTCTCCTCCGCAAAGACGGCACCGAAGCGGCCTATTCTTTCACGGGAAGGCGCATCGAGAGAGCGGGACGGGTGTGCCTCCTCGGCATGGGCCTGGATATCTCCGCGCGCATCTCCGCCGAGGAGGCGCTGCGAGCGAGCATGCGGCGCCTGGAGAGACAGAATACGGCGCTTTCCGAGCATGCCTGCAGCCCGGCCTTGCGCGACGGCAATCTGGAGGACTCGCTGCGCGCAATCACCCGGTTCGCCTCGGAGACGCTCGGGATCGCTCGGACCAGCATCTGGTTCTACAACGAGACGCGCACCGAGCTCTCGTGCCCTCATCTTTACGAGCATGCCGAGGATCGCCACTCCACCGGAATCAAGCTGACCGCCAGGGATTACCCCGCCTATTTCAAAGCGCTGGACGAGGAGCGCGTCATCGCCGCCAATGACGCGGCGACTGATCCGCGCACCCGCGAATTCACGCCTGCATACCTGCTGCCCCTCGGCATCACCTCCCTGCTCGACGCGCCGATCCGTGTCGGAGGAAGGATGATCGGCGTCGTCTGCCACGAGCACATCGGTCCGACGCGGAGGTGGGAACCGGATGAGGAAAACTTCGCCGGCTCCGTGGCGGATCTCGTGGCACTGAGCACGGAGGTGGCGCAGCGCAGGCAGGCCGAAGATGCGCTGCGCGACGCCCACGCCAGTCTCGAGATCAAAGTCGCCGACCGCACCCGCGACCTCGCGGCGGCCAACGAGGAGCTGAAAGAACTCGACCGCCTTAAATCCGAATTCCTCGCGACGATGAGTCACGAATTGCGCACTCCCCTGAACTCGATCATCGGCTTCACGGGAATCCTCCGGCAGGGCCTCGCCGGGCCGGTCAATAGCGAGCAGGCCAAACAGCTCGGCATGGTTCATTTCTCCGCCCGCCATTTGCTCGGCCTCATCAATGACCTGCTCGACCTTTCACGCATCGAGTCCGGCAAGATGGAACTCATCCGCGGGGATTTCAAAATCGCGGAGGTCGTCGCCGAGGTTGCGCAGAGCCTTCAGCCGATGGTCCTCCAGAAAAACCTCGCTCTGGAGACTGCGATCGAGGACCCCGCGCTCGTCATCCACAGCGACCGCACGAAGTGCTTTCAGATCCTGCTCAACCTCGCGAACAATGCCGTGAAATTCACCGACACTGGCTCCGTTCGGATTAGTGTGCGCTCCACTGCGGGGGGCGTGGAAGTTTCCGTAACCGACACCGGCATTGGCATCGAGCCCACCAGCATGGCGCACCTTTTCGAGGCGTTCCGGCAGGTGGATGGGTCAGCGCGCCGCGTGTACGAAGGCACAGGACTCGGCTTGTATTTGTGCAAACAACTGACCACGATGCTCGGCGGGAGCATCGTGGCGGAAAGCGAATTCGGGAAAGGGTCGCGCTTTGCCATCACGCTCCCCGCTAACCCCAGACACACCAATGAGCGCCAAGATTCTTCTGGTCGAAGATAACGCGGCCAACCGCTATCTCGCTACGTTCTTGCTCGAAAACAGTGGCTTCTCCGTCGTCCAGGCCACCAACGGGCGCGAAGCCATCCTCGCCGCGCAGAACGAACTGCCCGACCTCATTCTCATGGACATCCAGATGCCCGAGGTGGATGGCTATGAAGCCGCGCGGCGCATCAGGGCCGAGCCGCATCTCGCCCACATCCCGCTCGTCGCCGTGACGAGCTACGCCATGGCCGGTGATCGCGAAAAGGCCGTTGAAATTGGATTTGCAGGCTACATCGAGAAGCCGATCGTGACCGAGACTTTCATCCGCGAAATCTCCCGTTTCATCCCTAGGAAGGCAGGCCCCCCATGAGAATCTTGAGCGTCGATGACCAGTCCGAAAATCTCTACATGCTGGAGGCTCTCCTCCGCGGACACGCCCATGCCGTGGACTCCGCGAGCAATGGGCTCGACGCTCTCCATCTGGCCGAGCGCGGCGTTTATGACCTCGTCATTTCCGACATCCTGATGCCGCGCATGGATGGGTTTCAGCTTTGCCGGGAAATGAAAAAGGACGACCGCCTGCGCCACGTCCCGTTCATCTTCTACACCGCCACCTATACCGATCCGCGGGACGCCTCCTTCGCGCTCAGCCTCGGTGCCGACCGCTTCCTGGTGAAGCCGCTCGAACCCGATGCACTCATCAAGGAGATCGAGGAAGTGGTCTCAAGAAAAGTGCGGGAGCCGTCCGGCCCCGCTATCGAACCGGAGGGTGAGCAGATCTACCTCAAGGAATACAACGCGCGTCTCATTTCCAAACTCGAGAAAAAGATGCTCGACCTCGAAGCCGCCAACCGGCTGCTCCAGGAGGACATCAGCGAGCGCGAGCGCACCGCCGCGGAGCGGGTTAAATTCGAGGGAAAGCTTCGCCAGGCGCACAAGCTCGAAGCCATCGGCACGCTCGCCGGCGGGATCGCGCACGACTTCAATAACATCCTCGCCGGCATCATCGGTTTCGCCGATCTCGGCATCCAGGAAGCCAGCGACCCGGCGGCCACCACCGCGAGTTTTCAGCAAATCCTCAAGGCCGGCGGACGCGCGCGCGATCTCGTCCGCCAGATTCTCGCCTTTTCCCGCCACCGCGAGCAGGACCGCAAGCCGCTCGATCTCGAAGCCGATGTCCTGGACACTCTCAAGCTGCTCCGTGCCACGCTCCCGGTCTCCGTGGAAATCGTCACCGACATGGAACCCCAAACGCCCCTGGTGCTCGCCGAAAGTATCCAGATTCACCAGGTCGTGACCAATCTCGTAACCAACGCCTGGCACGCCATCGGCGACCGCCCAGGCCAGGTGCGCGTCCGGCTCACCGCGTTTCACGTCGATGCGGATTTCTCCCGCACCCATCCCGATCTCCCACCGGGGCGCTACGTCCGCCTCTCAATCTCCGACAACGGCTCCGGCATGGACGCTGCAACCACCAGCCGAATCTTCGAGCCTTTTTTCACGACCAAAGAGCCGGGCCGCGGCACCGGTCTCGGCCTCTCGGTGGTCCACGGCATCATGAAATCCTGCGACGGCGCGGTCGCTGTCTACAGCGCGCCGAACAAGGGCACCACCTTCCATCTTTATTTTCCTGCGTTGGATTTCGGAACACCTCAGGCTCCCACGCAGGGCGAATCGTTGAGCCGCGGCCACGGCCAGAGCATTCTCTTCATCGACGACGAACCCGTGCTCGGCACTCTCGGCGAACGTTTTCTCACCCGCCTCGGCTACACCTCTTTCGTCGAAAGCGACGCGAACGCCGCGCTCGCGCTTTTCCGGGACAAACCCTTCGACCTCGTCATCACCGACCTGACCATGCCGCAGCTCAGCGGCATCGACCTCGCCCGGCGGCTCTGGGAAATCCGCCCCGACACCCGCGTCGTCCTCACCACGGGCTATAGCGCCACCCTCGACTCCCCCCGCGCCCGCGAGATCGGCTTCTGCGAGTTGCTTCTCAAGCCCTACAGCATCCAGGCCCTCGGCGACTGCATCAAACGCGCACTCACTGCGTGAACAGTTCGAGGTTGAGGCTTTGCTCAACGCCCGACCGAGATCAGATGCGTGAACGTCCGCAGATACATCCGCCCTCCGCTGACCGCCGGAGTCGCGTGCGAACCTTCGCCCAGCGCGATGCGGACGGGCGGCACGAATTTTTCCCCGGCCGCGAGCACGACGAGATCACCGCGGGTGGTCATGTTATAGAGGCGGTCGTTCACGCACACCGGCGATCCGTAGTACGGCCCTTCCACACGCTCGCTCCAGAGCTGCTCGCTGGTCGCTGCACGCAGGCATGTGACGAGGCCGTTTTCCTTCCATAGAAAAACCAGCTCGCCCACCGCGATCGGCGTGGGCACATAGCCGCCGACTCGCACGACCTCGTGGAGTCTCTCCGCCGATTTTCCATCCGCCGCCGGCCGCACGATCTGCACGAAACTCTCCGCCCGTCCCTCCCCGCACTGGGCGATGATCAACCCGGACGGGGTCACAAAGGGCGTGGAAATGCAGCGCTTCGTCATCACCCCCGGCAACTGCCACACCACCGCACCGGTGCGCGCGTCATTTCCCACAACGCCTGTGTTGAAACTCTGGGTGATGACCTGCGGCGCGCCGTTTTTTGGCGTGAAGATGCATGGTGAAGAGGCGCTGTGCTTCGTGCCGGGATGCTCCCAGCGCCAGCGCGTTTTGCCCGTCGTCGCCTCGACCGCGAGGAGAAAGCTCTTTGGCTGATCCTGGTCAAAATTCAGGAGCACCATGTCCTCGAAAACGATCGGTGACGCCCCCGGCCCATGCTGCGAGATGAATGGCCCCAGATCGACCTTCCAGATCTCGCGCCCATCTTTTTGATCGAGCGCCACCAGTCCGGAACTTTCCGGTGATGCCCAATGAAAATACACGCGCTCCGCATCCACGGCTGGCGAGGAAGCGGCATAATTATTGTCCGCATGCTGCTTGTAGCCACCCGTGGCATATTCCTTTTGCCAAACCGTCTTCCCATCCACCGTGCCCACGCAGGCGATCACCCGCTTCGTCGTCTCCTTCGGATTGCCGCTCACAAAGACGCGCTCCCCCCACACCACCGGTGAAGAGTGCCCGCTGCCCGGCAGGACGGTTTTCCAATTGAAATCCTTCTCCGAAAATTCCGCCGGCAGCTTTGGCGCGACCCCCAAGCCCGATCCATTCGGCCCGCGGAACCGCGTCCATTCCTGCGCCATGGCGGCGAGACTGAGACTGAGAAAAACGGCGAGAGCGACGGCGGAAGGTGAGCGCAGCATGATCATGGAAGGGTGCGGGATTAGCTCGCGAACCCCGCCGGGTGTCAAGGGCCTCCCGGCGAGTCGGCGCGATCCCGTGGAATCCTTTGAAAACCGAGACTTGGCGGCGGAGACAAGACCGTGCACGTTTTTGTTCGTCCTATGATTCCTGACGGCGCACTTCCCCCGATTCCGACGCTCGGCAAGTCCCAGTTGCCCCGCGGCTTCAGCTATCCGCTCGGAGCCAGCGCTGTCGCCGATGCCCTCGCCTCCGTGCCGCAATACGACAGGTTTACGTTGAGCTTTTCCAGCCAGTCGCCGATCCTCCATCCCCCCCTGCGCGTCCCCGGTTACCCGCTCATCCGCTTCACCTATTCAAATTACCCCGAATACACGCCCCGCGCCGAATCCGCCACGGTGCGCCCGCGCCGACAGGGCGGAGAACGCTGGCATTTCGACATCCTCCCCGTGCTCTTTGAAAGGCGGGCCGTCATCCAGCCACTGCTCATCTCCACCGGCCTGCCCCTGCTCCGCGACTGGCTCACCGGCCCCGACTCCCCCGCCGGCCAGACCAAGCGCCTTGCATGTTCCATTTGGTTTTTCGAGGACACCAGCGTGATGAAGCTTCACGTCGAGGAACCGGTCTAGGCGCGCACGCAGAAAGCGCCGGTTTCTTGACACCTCCGCAGGCGCAGACGAACGGATTCCCGCCGTGACGCCCGTTCCCCGCCCGCGACCGCACGAATCAAACCCTCGCCCGCGCCTTCTCCGGGCGAGCCGAAATAGGCGGGTCTGGCCGGGCGCGGTTTCATCGCGTGGAAGAAACGTCACCGGCCCGAATTCGGAACTTTGGGCGGAGCGAGGCCGGCGACACGTTCTGCGACGGACTTATGGATGAGTAGGTTGCCCAGCCCGGCTTCAAGCCATACTGAAAATGGAACCCTAAATGCGGGATCGTCCCACGATGGGTGAATCTGTTGGTGGCAATGTGGGCAGGGAAACCCTCCCGCTTCGGCCACGGAAATATTCGAAGCGGTCGGAGGATGCAGTTCGGGATAAAGTGCGTCGCACTCCCCGCAGCACACCATGATCGCCCTGCAATGCGGACAGCGAAACGGACCGAGTTTCTCGTTTCCACAGCACCCAGGTTCCAAATTCGTAAGGGTTGAGATCGCGATCTTGAACGTAGTCGGCAATGAGTTCGGATGCCGCACGCTGCGCGTCCATGCGCTCACCGCTGCGGGCGAGCATGCGGAGCAGCACCATTGGCAAACAGCCAAGTGCAATTCCAAGCAGGATCGCGATCCACCAACGCACTCCGTACAGCCAAAGGATTGGTGAGTAAATAAGCGGACCGAAGATCCAGCCAAGGAGAACCAGACACTTGAAGGCGAGAAAGGCGCACCGTCCGATGACGAAAACCACAGACTGTCGGACAGCACCCATTTCACCGAATCGCAAAATCCGCAGTTCGCAAACTGAGCGCTCCGAACCGACCCGCCTCGGACAAAAGGTTGTTGTCATACCAAGCCAACATGCGGGCGAAACTGCTCGCCATGCAACGCCGTGTCCAGCAATGCGTGGCGCGAGCGATGCGCGCCAAGTCCGCGGGTGGTGGGGACGGCGAAGCAGTCGAAAAACACGCCGTCATTCTGAACGGAGTTCCGGGAGGCTTTGCGACCGGAACGCAGTGAAGAATCGCTGACAGAAACGCGGGCGGAGGCGGCGGGAGTGATGACGCGTGTTCCCTCCCGCCGCCTCCGCCCATTTAGAATCAGCGATTCTTCACTCCGCCTTTGTCGCAGAGCCTCCAAAGGCTGCGTTCAGAATGACAGGTTGTTTTTTCGATGGCTGCGCGCGGCGCTTCGTTTGCCCGCGGATGGGCGCTGTGCTTAGTTCGCCGCCTTATGCTGCACTTCACGAAAATGAACGGGGCCGGAAATGATTTCGTCATGGTCGATAACCGCGACGGCCAAACCGCCCTCACCGGCGCGCAGATCGCCCGGCTTTGCGACCGCCACCGCGGCGTCGGCGCAGACGGCCTGCTCGCGGTCGAACCCGCGCAAAACGGCGCGGACTTTCGTATGCGCTACTACAATACCGACGGCGGCGAGGCCGAGATGTGCGGCAACGGGGCGCGCTGCTTCGCCCGCTTCGCGCAAAAGGTCAGCGGCCGGGCGGGCGACGTTTCGTTTGAAACCCTAGCGGGCGTGATCACGGCAAAATTTCTCAGCGACCTCGTGCAAATCCAGATGAGCACCCCGCACTCCCTCCGCCTCGACGACAGACTCCCCGTCGGCGGCGAAACCCTCACCGTCCACTCCGTCAATACCGGCGTCCCGCATGCCGTCGTCTTCGTGGACGACCTCGAAGCCACCGACGTGCGCCGCCTTGGCCGCGCGCTGCGGTACCACGAGCACTTCGCGCCCAAGGGCACCAACGCCAACTTCGTCCTCCAGCGTGCTGCGGACACCATCGCCATCCGCACCTACGAGCGCGGAGTCGAGGACGAGACGCTCGCCTGCGGCACTGGCATGGTCGCCTGCGCCCTCATCCTCCACGAGCGCACCGGCGCCGCCTCGCCCGTCCAAGTGCAGGTGCGCGGCGGCGACACCCTCCTCATCGGCTTCACCAAAACCGCCGACGGCTACGCCAACGTCACGCTCACCGGCCCGGCGGACTTCGTCTTCGACGGCGATTTCCGAGGGTAGGTGGGATTACGAGTGGTCAAAACGCGGAAGGCGTTCGGTCATAACGCCAAAGGCGTTGAGTCCTCCAGCCCAGGGTTGAAGCGAAGCATGAGCGACTACCCCGGGAACGCATCGGGAGGGAGCCCCAACCCCCAACGGGGTTGTGCCCGTCAATGCACCACTTTTTAATCACATCCCACGAGGTTGCCCGGCGCAAGATTCGCCTGTTTTTCCCGCCGGGCCGCGGTTAGTTCCCGTGCGCCTTTTCGCCCCATGAACTTAGCCCGCACCCTTCGCGCCATTCTGCTCAGCGGCCTCGTTTGTCCAGCCGCCCTCGCGGCGGAGGACGCGAAGTTTTTCCGCGGGGTGAACCTCGGCGGCCCCGGGTTCACGATCGACGGACGGGCATGGGAAGGCAGTGACGCCAAGGACTTCAAAGCGACCGGCAAGACCTTCGAGAACCAGCAAGTCGTGCTCAAGCCGACGACCGATGCAGCGCGCGCGGCGATGATCCGCAGCAGCGTGTGGGGCGACAAGGTGGACGTCGATCTGCGCGCGGTGCCCGACGGCGCGTTTCAGGTGGCGCTCTACGTATGGGAGGACAATCACAACGAGCGCTTCAGCGTGCTCGTGAACGGGCAGGTGGTTGTGGAAACTTTCGAGAGCGGCACGGCGGGGATGTGGAAAAGGCTCGGCCCGTTTCCGGCGCGTCCCAAGGACGGAAAGATCACCGTCTCGGCGCGGGCCGCGAGCCACGGTGCGGCAAATCTCTCCGGACTCGAAGTGTGGGCCGGCGAGGGCGCGATCCCGGTCGTAGGTGGAGCGGATTTCGCCATCGCGCCGACCGCGGAGCAGACCGAGTTTTTTGAAAAACAGATCCGCCCGCTGCTCGTGGACAACTGCTACGAATGCCACAGCGCGGGCGCGAAGAAGATCAAGGGTGGTCTCGTGCTCGATTCGCGCGCCGGCGTGCAGAAGGGCGGCGACAACGGCGCGGTCATCAAGCCGGGCGACCTCGACGCGAGTGCGCTCATCGAAGCCGTGCGTCACGCCGACGAGGACACCGCGATGCCGCCGAAAAAGAAGCTTCCGCCCGAGGCCATCGCTGCACTCGAGAAATGGGTGAAGATGGGCGCACCCGATCCACGGACCACGGACACGGTCGCCGCGGTGCAAGCCAAGTCGGCCATCGACTGGACGAAGGCGCGGGAGTGGTGGTCCTTCCGCCCGCTCGCCGCGTCGCAGCCGCCTGTCGTGAAAGACACCGCCTGGCCTGCGAACGATCTGGACCGGTTCATCCTCGCCCGCATCGAAGCCGCCGGCCTGAAACCCGCCGCCGACGCCGAGCCTCGCGCGCTTATTCGCCGCATGACTTACGACCTCACCGGTCTGCCACCCACGCCGGAGGAAGTGGAAGCCTTCGCGCGTGAATACCAATCACCCCTCACCATTCACCAATCACAACTCGCCGCCGCCGTGGACAAGCTCCTCGCCTCCCCCCGCTACGGCGAGCGCTGGGGCCGCCACTGGCTCGATGTCGTCCGCTACGCCGACACCGCCGGCGACAACTCCGACTTCCCCATCCCGCAGATGCACAAGTATCGCGACTGGGTCATCGCCGCCTTCAACCGCGACGTGCCTTACGATCAATTCGTGCGCGAGCAACTCGCCGGCGACCTCCTCGGCGGCGAGGGCGATGAGCGGCTCCAGCGCATCGTCGCCACCGGCTACATCGCCAATGCGCGCCGCTTCGGCTCGCGCGTCGATGACTATCCGCAACACCTCACCATCGAGGACACCATCGACAGCGTGGGCCGCACCTTTCTCGGCCTCACCGTGAACTGCGCGCGCTGCCACGATCACAAATTCGACCCCATCACCGCGCAGGATTACTACGCGCTCTACGGCATCTTCCACAGCACGCGCTACCCGTGGCCGGGCATCGAGCTGGAGCAAAAGCAACGCGACTTCGTGCCGCTCGTCGCGCCTGAAAAACTCGCCGAAGCCGAAGCCGCGAAAAAGGAGCGCGACGCCGAGCAGAAGCGCCTGGGCAAGGATGTGCAGAAGCTGAAGGACGAACTCAAGAACCTCGCCGCCGAGCAAAAGAAGGAGCACGAGGAAAAGATCAAGGCCGCCGAAAAGATCGTCGCCGACCACCAAGGGAAACCGCTCCCGTTTGCAACCGCCTACGCCGTCGCCGACGCCGCGAAGCGGGAAGACGCCGTGCTCCAGCAGAAAGGCGATCCCGCCAAGCCCGGCGAGCGCGTCCCGCGCCGTTTCCTCACCGTCTTCGGCGGCACGCCTCTGCCCGCGCAGGAAAAGGGCAGCGGTCGCCGCGAGCTCGCCGACTGGATTTTGGCGGAGGACAATCCCCTGCCCGCTCGCGTCATGGCGAACCGCATCTGGCATTACCACTTTGGCCGCGGCCTCGTCCCGACGCCGAACGACTTCGGCAAACAAGGCAAGCCGCCCACCCATCCCGAACTCCTCGACTACCTCGCCACCAAACTCCGCGCCGGCGGCTGGTCCATCAAAGCCCTGCACCGCGAAATCCTCCTCTCCCGCACTTACCGCTTAGCAACAACGCGCAGCGCCGAATCCCTCGCCAAAGACCCAACGAACGAACTGCTCACCGCCTTCCCCCGCCGCCGCCTCGACGCCGAAAGCCTCCGCGACACCCTCCTCGCGCTCGGCGGCAACCTGGACCTTTCGCCCGCCGGCGAGCATCCGTTTCCCAAACAGAGCGAATGGAAATTCACCCAGCACAATCCCTTCAAAGCCATCTATGACAGCCAGCGCCGCAGCGTTTTCCTCATGACCCAGCGCATCCAGCGCCACCCGTATCTCGCAGTCTTCGACGGCGCCGACCCCAGCACCAGCACGCCCGCGCGCCCGACCAGCACCACGCCCGTCCAAGCCCTCTTCCTCCTCAACGACCCGCTCCTCCACGAGCAAAGCAAACGTGTCGCCGAGCGGGTGATCGCCGATGCGACCGACGAAACCGCGCGCGTCCAACGCACCTACGCGC
>Ga0105048_10015049_pt1 | contig 12020 bp, 10 predicted proteins | sample MAT05_FD_78382 | JGI IMG/M metagenome (GOLD analysis project Ga0105048, IMG submission 78382) | Freshwater microbial communities from Lake Fryxell liftoff mats and glacier meltwater in Antarctica - MAT-05 | ecosystem: Environmental > Aquatic > Freshwater > Ice > Liftoff microbial mat | place...
ACTACGTCGTACAGGCTGGCGTTGGAAATAACGTTTTTTATGCCGCCAATGGCTTTGATGCGCTGACTGAGGGCGTACCATTGATTGAAGAACTCAACCTGATACATACTGTCGGTTTCGATGCCTACCACCATGACGCTGCCGTCCTGCCCAAAGCGTTTTTTGAAGGCATCGTACCGCTTAAATTCAGGGTCGGTAGCGGGCAGAATTTTGGCGAGTTCGTAAGAGAGTTTGACGTGGGTGGTCTGGTAGCCCATAAAGACCGTTCCAACCAGAATGACGGCCAGGAGCAACAGCCGGTTATTAAGAATAAACTGAGCAATACGGTGCCAAATCATCAATCAAAGAGCGCGTTACGAATGGGCATCCGGTGCGGTGTACTAATGGAATGCATTGCACGTTTGCCGGACAAAATCAGCCCGCAAGTTAGCCAAAAACAGTGGGTCTGTACTGAGTCCGGGCTCGCTCTAAAACCGGATTACGCTCGCGCAGCGTCTAAATCTGTACAGCCATAGCCAAATCTTATAAACTCTACGGGTGCTGTATTCCTGGTTTTGGTTGTTGTACAGATATATCCATAAGTGGTTGATGACCGGCTTATTCCAAGGCTTCTCCACTCATGGCTAACCCACAAACCATCAGGTATATGGTACCGACTCAGCAAAAAGCCCCCCCAACGCAGAACGCATCACTGACTCGCCAGACATTTCCGGTGCTGGAGATGAGTTGCGCGGCCTGCGCCGTGAGCGTCGAGTCGATGCTCAGCAATACGCCAGGCGTTCAGAAAGCCACTGTCAATTACGCCAACCAGTCGGCCACGGTCGATTATGACCCCGCCCAAGTGTCGCCCACGCAAATGCAGCAGGTGATTCAGGGCATTGGGTATGATCTGGTTATCCCCACCGACGATGCCAACCAGCCAGATGTGTGGCAAGTGCAGCAGGACGCGCAGCAACGGCAGTACAATGCTCTGAAAAAACGTACCGTCTGGGCTGTTGCGCTGTCGATACCGGTCGTACTGATTGGGATGGTATTTATGTCAATTCCCTACGCCAATTGGATTATGATGGCCCTGTCGGCTCCGGTGGTGTTCTGGCTGGGCCGGTCGTACTTTGTCAATGCCGCCAAACAGGCACGTCATGGCCGGGCTAATATGGATACGCTTGTGGCCCTCTCTACTGGTATCGCGTTTCTGTTCAGTGCGTTCACTACGCTATATCCGCAGTTCTGGACCAGCCGGGGTCTGGAGCCGCACGTTTATTTTGAAGCCGCTGCGGTTGTCATCGCGTTTATTTCGCTCGGCAAACTCCTTGAAGAACGCGCTAAATCGAACACGTCGTCGGCCCTGAAAAAACTCATCGGACTACAGCCCAACACCGTGCGTATCATCGAGAATGGTGTCGAGCGCGAATTGCCGGTTAGTCAGGTACAGGTGGGGCAACTCATTGTGGTCAGGCCAGGCGCGAAAATCCCCGTCGATGGCGAGGTAGAGTCGGGCGAGTCGTTTGTGGACGAGAGCATGCTGTCGGGCGAGCCGGTGCCGGTCAGCAAAACCGCTGGCGAACCAGTCTTTACCGGGACCATCAACCAGAAAGGGGCATTCCGGTTCCGGGCGCAGAAAGTGGGCGGTCAGACATTGCTGGCGCAGATTATCCGGTCCGTGCAGGAAGCGCAGGGCAGCAAAGCCCCGGTGCAGAAACTGGTCGATAAAATTGCGGGCATTTTTGTGCCGGTAGTCATCGGCATTGCCATACTGACGTTTGCTGTCTGGATGGTTTTCGGGGGCGAAAACGCGGTTACGCACGCCCTGCTCACGTCGGTAACGGTGCTGGTGATTGCCTGCCCGTGCGCGCTCGGCCTGGCCACGCCAACGGCTATTATGGTTGGCGTGGGCAAAGGAGCCGACAACAACATCCTGATCAAAGACGCCGAAAGTCTCGAACTCGGCCACCGCGTCAACGCCGTTATCCTCGACAAAACCGGTACCATCACCGAAGGCAAACCTACCGTAACCGACACCGACTGGTTCGTTCCCGACCATGACGTAGCGGCCTTACAACCCATATTGTACGCGCTGGAAAACCAGTCTGAACACCCGCTGGCCGACGCTGTAGTTACCTATCTGAAATCCACTGAAATTTCTGGTGCTGACCTGACCGGTTTCGAGAGCATCACGGGCCGGGGCGTATCGGGTCGCTATGACGGAAAAACATATCTGATTGGCAACGCCCGGCTGCTAAACGAACGGGGCATTTCGGTTTCTGCGGCTGTGCAAAAACGGGCTGAGCAATGGCAGCAACAGGCAAAAACGGTCGTGTATTTTGCTGACGGAACGCAGGTACTATCTACTCTGGCCATTGCCGACCCCGTGAAAGCCACCTCAAAACAGGCCATCGAAACCCTCAAAAAACGCGGTATTGCTGTCTATATGCTCACCGGCGATAACCCCCAAACTGCCCGCGCCGTAGCCGACGCCGTAGGACTGACCGACTACCGCGCCGAAACCCTGCCCGCCGACAAAGCACAGTTTGTGAGTGAGTTACAACAGCAGGGGAAAATCGTGGCAATGGTTGGCGACGGCATCAACGACGCACAGGCCCTGGCGCAAGCCGATGTGAGCATAGCAATGGGCCACGGTTCGGACATTGCGATGGACGTGGCCCGGATGACGCTCATCACGTCTGATCTGAACAGCGTGCCAAAGGCGTTACAACTATCGAAGCGCACGGTACAGACCATCCGCCAAAATCTGTTCTGGGCCTTCATCTACAACCTCATCGGTATTCCCATTGCCGCCGGGTTGCTGTATCCTGTCAATGGCTTTTTGCTCAGTCCCATGCTTGCGGGCGCGGCTATGGCCCTCAGTTCGGTATCGGTCGTGACCAACAGTCTGCGGCTGCGGTCGGCGAAGCTGTAAGCTGATTATTTTTTCATACGGGCCAGAATCGCTTTCATCTGGGCAATTTCTCGCTCCTGCGCTTCGATGATATCCCGCGCCAGTTTCTGCACCTCCGGGCCTTTCAGGTTGGCTTCACTGCTCACCAGAATGGCCGACGAGTGGTGCGGAATCATGGCCTGCATGTACTGCTCGTCGCTCACAAACGTCTGAGTTCTCAATAGCATCAGCACGACCACGAATACGGCGATGCTTCCCCCAATAATCAGCCTGTTCGCGCGGGTATTAGTGTACATCGACAGCATGAACCCCAGCATAATCAGGGCCATTGGAGCCACCATGAGCGTGGTCATGTACAGCCGCCGATATAAACATGGCTGAACTCGGCTACGTTCAGGTACATGACGCAATACATGACGACATACGACGCGCCGAGCATCAGAAAAAACCGTTTGTAACTCCCTTCTTTCATGGTTGTGTGTTAGTTGTGTACCTGAACAACCTGTGACTACCGGAAGGGTTTTTGCAGAATTTGCGGGCAGATGTATAGAATTCAGCTTTCATTGGTTAATCTCCCGGCCACAATGCGGGCATCGTTTAGGTACGTAGCCTTTCTGATTGCGTATATGCTCGGTAAAGCCTGATACCAGAATACCCGTTGGCAGCGCGAACAGGCCAATACCAATAATAGCTGCCATCCCGCCAAGTAGTTTTCCTAATGGCGTAATGGGGTGCATATCGCCATAGCCCACCGTAGTCATAGCGTTGACGCCCCACCACATCGTAGCCGGAATGCTCGAAAATTGTGCAGGTTGCGCCGGGTGTTCAACGTAATACATCAGGCTCGAAATAATAACGAGTGCGAACATGACGAAGGCTATGCTGAGAATTAATTCTTCTTTCTTATCACTGACCACGTCGCGAATCAGCTGCACCGCCCGGGCGTAACGCGTGATGCGAAGCAGCCGAAAAATGCGAAACAGGCGCAGAATACGGATAACAGCAAAGTCGGTGGTGAAGAGCGTGAAATAAAACGGGAAAATGGCCAGCATGTCAATCAGCGCGGGGACCGACGTTACGTAGCGCAGCCGCCCCCAGAACCAGTGCTGATAGCGGCTATCTTCTACACACACCCAGATGCGCAGGAGGTATTCGACGGTGAAGAAACCCACCGAAAACAGTTCAAAATCAATGAATAGCTGTGCATGCCGGTGGTTGTAATCCGGCACGGTATTCAGAATAATGGCAATGGCGTTCAGGGTAATAATGGTAACCAGAACCACGTCGAACACTAAGCGAATACCCCGGCGTTTACCGGTCGAGGTTTCCAGAATACGGTAAAGCGTAGCGCGGGTTGAGGTATGGACAGAGGTCATGGCGATAGTGGTTGTGTTCGCAAGCTACGTACCAGCCGTCAGACATGATTTTAGTGGCGTAGAACCATCACAAAAAAAAAGTGTTTATCTTATTGCAGGACCGGGATAATATCCCGAACATTGTCCGCGTTTTCTGCGTACAACCCATGGCTAAGCTCGTTTTTTTACCGACCTTTTTTCATACTACGCCAGTTCGGTTTAGGTCCGAAAGGACTATGTAATTTCGGTTGCCTACGTGGCGACCTACCCCCTCCCCTCTCTTTGCTTCCCGGTTTAAACGTTTGTTAAATCAATGAATCCAACGGTTGCTTCGGCAAACCCCACTTTTTTGCGGTTCATACCCGCCCGTTTCACGTCGATGATTGCTTCTGAAATAGTTAATGACCAGTTTATGGTGCAGGTGGCCAATGAAAGCCACCTGTCTTTTGCCGAAACCATCTGCAACGAAATGGCCGAAAGTGCCCGCGCCCGCGGTACCGGCATTGCCAAACGTTCGCCCATTTACGTAATGGAAAAAATGCTGGAAGGCAAAGCCATTATTGCCACCACGCTAACCGGCAACTGGGTAGGCTTCTGCTACATCGAAACCTGGGAACACGGCAAATACGTAGCCAACTCCGGCCTGATTGTGCGACCCGAATACCGCAAAAGTGGCATCGCCACGCGCATCAAAGCCAAAGCGTTCGAGTTGTCCAGAAAGAAATATCCGGAAGCCAAGATTATCGGCATTACCACCAGCCTGGCCGTGTTGAAAATCAACTCCGACCTCGGCTACCAGCCTGTGACCCTCAGCGAACTCACCCACGACGAAGCCTTCTGGAAAGGTTGCCAAACCTGCACCAATTTCGACATCCTGACCCGCACCGAGCGCAAACACTGCCTCTGCACGGGTATGATGTACGATCCCGAAGAACACAAAAAGCCGGAGCAGAAGCCCGAAAAGTGGAATTTTGTAAAGGAATCCGGCCTGTATGCACGCTGGATGCGCATCAAAGAACGTATCCTGCTCCGGCTTCACACCGACCGACGTACCCGCAAATCTGAGCGTGAACTGGAATCCACCTAAACCAGCGGTATTGTCCTGACTCCTGCCTTACTCCCTAACAACAACCTGCTTCCTGTGGATATTCTGAATAGTATCGTTCCCCTGCTGACGTTAATCGTACTGGAAATCATTCTGGGTATCGATAACATTATTTTCATCTCTATACTGGCCGACAAACTCCCTCCTGAGCAGCGCGACCGGCTCCGATACTGGGGCCTGGGGCTGGCAATGGTTATGCGGCTGGCTCTGCTGGCACTCATCGCCTGGATTCTGAAACTCGATCAGACACTGTTTACCGTAGCAGACATCAACTTCACCGGCAAAGGGCTGATTTTACTGACGGGCGGGCTGTTTCTGATTTATAAAAGCACCAAAGAGATATACCACAATGCCGAACTCAACAACGATGCCAATGCCCCCAACACGGCCAAATCTACCTTTCGTGATCTGCTCATTCAGGTCCTGATTCTCGATCTGGTGTTTTCGGTCGATTCAATCATTACGGCGGTAGGCATGGTTGATGAACTGTGGGTAATGTACACGGCAGTGGTTATAACGGTCGGCGTAATGATGATAGCGGCCAAGCCCATCAGTACGTTCATCAGCAACCATCCGTCGTTCAAGATTCTGGCCCTCTGCTTTCTGCTGATGATCGGGATGTCGCTGGTGGCCGAGGGGTTGCACTTCGAAATACCCAAAGGCTATATCTATTTCTCGATGGCGTTTGCCTTTCTGGTCGATTTCATTCAGATAAAGACGGTTCCGGCGGGCGCGAAAAAGGGGGAATAACACGCAAAGCCGGTCACGGATTACACCAGCCGCGTCAGCAATGACGCGGCTGTTTGGTTTACAACACCCCGCTCCTCCCCTGCAGCCCGCCCGTATGGATAGCCACAATTGTAGCCGTTTCGGGGAAGTAACCCTGCCGGGCCATGTCGCAGAGTCCAGACAGCATTTTTCCGGTATATACCTGCTCCAGCAATACACCCGTTCGCTGCTCAACATCCCGGATAAAGTTCAGCAGCTGGGGCGTGGTTCTGGCGTAACCACCGAAATGGTAATCGGTCAGCAACTGAACACTACCGCCCGGTTCCAGACCAAATGGCAGCTGAAAATCGGGGGCTTTCAGCGACAGGAATCCCAGCACGGTTGTTTTGGGTAATGCCGACTGAACCAGACCGGCCATCGTACCTCCTGTACCAACGGCGCAGCAAACAAAGTCTGGAACCCGGCCCAGTTGCTCACTGATTTCGGGCAGGATTTCGGCGGTGCCAAGCCGGGCCAGTTCGTTGGTACCGCCTTCGGGAATGACGTAGCACGGGCCGAACGTACGCTGCAACGTATCCAGCCATTCCGGGTCGTCTTTGCGCCGGTACGTTTCCCGATCAACAAAGTGCAGGTGCATCCCGGCAGCTTCGCAAAATGATAAGGTTGCATTGCGGGGCTGACTGGCCAGTTCGTTGCCCCGCACCACGCCAACGGTGCCAAAGCCAAACGCCCGGCCAGCCGCAGCCGTAGCATAGGGATGGTTGGAAAACGCCCCGCCGTAGGTCAGCAGCGTAGCGAAACCCTGCGCCTGAGCCGCCAGTAAATTATATTTCAGTTTGCGCCACTTATTGCCCGACACCAGCGGATGCAGCAGATCATCGCGTTTGAGCCACAGCCGCAGCGGCACCTCCGGCCCAAACGGATTGGTCAGCAATTGCAGCGGTGAGTGACTGGCAAAGGCATTGAGTTGCTGGCTTATATCGGTCATCGTCGTATCTTCGTGGCATACCCCTCAGGGCTGCGCTAAGCTGCGCCATCATGGCTGTACAGGTAGCGTAATAAACATCAGGCAACTTTACTGTGGTAAACGAATACGAAGATACAACCGAAGAAAACGACGAACTCTACGAGCATCACCGCATCGTAGTGGATAACGGACAAAGTTTGCTGCGCATAGACCGGTTTCTGATGGACCGGCTGCCCAACGCCACGCGCACCAAAATCCAGACTGCTATCGATGCTGAAACGGTGCGGGTTAACGACAATCCAACCAAAGCAAGCTATAAAATCAGGCCCGCCGACATCATCACGGTGGCCCTCCCCCACCCGCCCCGCGACACCGAAATCAAACCCGAAAATATTCCCCTCAACATTGTTTTCGAGGACGACGATTTGCTGGTTATCAACAAAGTGGCGGGTATGGTGGTACACCCCGCCCATGGCAACTGGGACGGTACGCTGGTCAATGCGCTGGTGTATCACTTTCAGAACCTGCCCACCAGCCGGCACGGTGAGTTTCGGCCCGGTCTGGTACACCGCATCGACAAAGACACGTCGGGATTGATGGTGGTGGCCAAGTCCGAGTTTGCCATGACCTACCTGGCCCGGCAGTTCTTCGAGCATACCATCGAACGAACGTATAACGCCCTGGTGTGGGGGCAGCCCGACCCCACCGGCGGCACCATTACCGGCTTCATTGGCCGCTCTATCAAAGATCGCAAAGTGCAGGCCATTTACGACGATGAGACCAAAGGTAAGTGGGCCATTACGCACTACACTACGCTGGAGTCAATGCACTACGTAACGCTGTTGCAATGCAAACTCGAAACGGGCCGGACCCATCAGATTCGGGCGCACCTCAAACACATTGGACACCCCCTCTTTAACGATGCTATGTACGGGGGCGACCGCATTTTGCGCGGCACACCAGTGGGGGCGTGCCAGGCCTTTGTCGAGAACGCGTTCAAACTCCTGCCCCGGCAGGCCCTGCACGCCAAATCGCTTGGTTTTGCGCACCCGCGTACTAAAGAGTGGATGCAGTTCGATTCCGACCTGCCCGCCGACTTTCAGGCTGCTTTGGATAAATGGCGAAAGCAAATGGCAATCATCAGCTCTCAGTAAACCCAAACCAATGATCTCTATCCGCTGTGGCACCCGCACCGACATTCCACTGGCTTTTGAGCTGGTTGTTGAACTGGCCGTTTATGAAAAAGCCGCTGACCAGGTCAGCAATACTGCCGAGCAGATGGCCGAAGATGGCTTCGGCCCTAATCCGCTGTTCGGGATTCTGGTTGCCGAAGACTCCGACAGTCAGAAGATTGTGGGTATGTCGCTGTACTATTTCCGGTATTCGACCTGGAAAGGCAAGCGGCTGTACCTCGAAGACATCATTGTAACGGAAGCCTTCCGGGGCTACGGCGTGGGTAAATTGCTCCTGGACGCCACAATTGACATGGCCCGCGAAACCAACTGCACCGGCATGATGTGGCAGGTTCTGGACTGGAACGAACCCGCTATTGGTTTCTATCAGCAGTTCGGTACCCGCTTCGACGACGGCTGGACCAACTGCCATCTGGATTTTTGATGTAGGTTGGACACTCTTGTCCGACCAGCCACCGAAAGGGGCTAATAATCCATTTGTTCACTTTGAGTTTTGTAAATGAATCCTTGCTTCTGCATCCGCCCGATATGGAGTTAATTTTAAGAGACGGCATTCAGTACGTTGAACACCCGTTTGACCTTGAGAGCGTTTTTGAAGATGTTGTTTTTCAACAGTATAAACATCTCTTTTGTCAACACCCACTCCCGATGTCAGTACAGTCAGCACATGGAAGGAAATCTGCGATTATCTAAGTGTAGATTACAGAACCGACTCGGCCAGAAGAGTTCTAAAAAAATGGGTTAAGGCAAATAGACCAAGTTGGCCATCAGTACCCGAAGTTTAACAAGTAGTTGGGTTACAGACAGGCTGTTCCGAAATATTTAGGCTGTTGCAAGGGAAACATCGTTTGTCCGGCAAAAGCTGGCTCAGCGATTGAGGTCCAGTTAAAGTTCCGTTGAGAGAGTCTTAAAATTTCACAGGTCACACCTTTTACTCAACTAAATTACTGAATTTCAGCCACATAGCTTCACGTAGAACTTCTGGCCACGAGGCTTATATCTTCTCATTTTGACCCGAGTTCGGCCCTGATTCGTTCTCATCGGTCAGCATTACCGTTTAGACCGACTTGCCACATCGGGTTTAGTTGTATTTTTGCCGGACTATCTGTTTTTCAATGACTATCCGTCAACGTAAGGCCCTTCGGGTTACCGGCTGGGTGTTTCTAAGTGTCTTTCTGCTGGGCTGCATCGGCATCGGTTTTGCTTATTTTAAGCGCGAAGAATTGCTGAAGACTGCCCTTGAACGGGCTACCCGCAAAGCCAAACGCGACTACAACCTCGATGTACACATCGGTTCAGCCAAATTTACCGGCCTGACTTCCATTGCCTTTGCCAATGTTTCGGTTGTGCCAGAAGAACGCGACAGCCTGGCCCGCATAGACCGGGCCGAGATAAGCGTTCGGTTCTGGCCCCTGCTAGCGGGTAAAATCGGACTGTCGGCCATGATGGTCGAGAATGGTTTTTTACAGGTCGTAAAGCGGGACTCGCTTACGAATATCGACTTTCTGATTCGCCGAAAAAAACGTGATGCCACGCCCACCAGTCAGCGGGCCGACCTCTCGAACGTAGCCGAAAATCTGATCGATAACGTTCTCTCGAAAATTCCTGACAACCTCAGCGTCAGCAATGTCCTGTTTCGGGGTATGACCGACGCCGACACGCTTACGCTGCTCACCCAGACCGCCACCATTCAGGACGAGACAGTCAACTCCACGCTGAAACTCAATGGCAATCAGGCCACCTGGCACCTGACCGGCACCGCCGACCCCGGCAGCCGCGAGTATGACCTGGCATTATTTGCCGAAGGGCAGCCGCTTCAGCTGTCGTACATTCAGAAACGGTACGAACTCAACCTTCAGGCAGATACCCTCCGGTTTGCCCTCAGCGATGTGAACCGCCGGGGCGGTGAATTTCAGCTCGAAGGCGCGGGGGCGGTCAGCAATCTGCGTATCAACCACCCCGCCATTGCCCGCATAGACGTGCTGATACCCTCAGCTTCCGTGGATGCCCGACTCTTTGTGGGCGAGAACTACATTGGCATTGACAGCAGTTCGACGCTGCAACTGGGGCAGGTCAGTGCGCGGCCCTTTGTGAAATACACCCTCTCGCCCGACAAAGTCTATGAACTTCAGCTGCATACCGATATGCTGAATGCCCAGGCTCTGTTCAACTCCTTCCCCCATGGGCTGTTCGAGTCGCTGGAGGGAATGAAGGTAACGGGGCAACTCAGGTATGATCTGGCTTTTCAGCTAAATACCGCCCAACCCGATTCGGTTAAATTCAACTCCGGCCTGACGCAGGATAATTTCCGGATTCTCAAGATGGGACGTACTGATTTCGCGGCCATCAACCGCCCGTTTGTCTATACGCCCTACGAAGGTGGAAAACCCGTTAGGCCCATCGTTGTCGGTTCCGAAAACCCCGACTTCACGCCTATAGACCAGATTGCCCCCGACCTCCGCAACGCCCTGCTGACTTCAGAAGATTACACGTTTTTTACCCACAACGGCTTCAATGAGAAAGCGTTCAGGTCGTCTATCGCTACAAATTTCAAGGAGAAATCCTTCAAACGCGGGGCCAGCACAGTGTCCATGCAATTGGTAAAAAACGCCTTTCTGAGCCGTAATAAGACATTATCCCGCAAGGTAGAGGAGATTCTGATTGTCTGGCTGATCGAGAACGAACACCTCGTATCCAAGGAGCGGATGTATGAGGTGTATCTGAACATCATTGAGTGGGGACGCAACGTCTATGGCATCGGCGAAGCGGCCCGGTATTATTTTAACCAGACACCCGGTAGCCTGAATCTTGGCGAGAGCGTTTTTCTGGCCTTTGTGGTGCCGCGCCCTAAACGCGCCCTCGACTGGTTTCAGCCCGACGGTTCGCTTCAGGTGCGTAATGTGCGCGGCTATTTTAAACTCATTGGGCGGCTCATGGCCAAACGAGGTCTGACTGAGCCGGACTCTGGTGCCTATGGTTTTTATGACGTTCGGCTGCGCGAAAGTCTGCGCCGGGAGGTGCCAGCCACCAGCGGTTTTCCCGCCGACAGCCTGCTGAACGATATGGTTGACGACGAGATCGACGATGCCAATAGCGATGGTGTCGGCGGTTTTTTCCGGCGGCTGTTCAACGGCAAAGGCAACGAACCTGAACGCCCTGCCGTAGAAACCGCTCCTGCCCAGCCCGGCCCCACTACCAGTGAAGCAGCCCCCGCCGACACCGTGAAAACCCGCAAACAACTGCGGCAGGAACGGCGCGAACAAAAACGGCGCGAGAAGGAGCAACGCCAACTGGAAGAAACCGGCGGATAGCGTAGCGGAAACAAATCCGATACCCCTACTTGTTGGTTACTATGACTATTCTAAAAAATGCCAGCTTAAGATAGTAGCATCATCTACAAAGAGCGGCACTCATACCCTGTTATAAGAAAGCCTGATTCTACAAAGATTCCATCCCTCCGGGATTTTATAACAAAGCCCTGTCACGAAGGGTACGGACTTTAGCGCAGTTGCAGTTGGCTCAGTACGATTGTATCAGATAGCTTTCAACCCCTTTCAATTCCGTGGAGAAATTCACGCCCACGCCAATCCGCATCTTGCCACTTTGTGCGTATGCATCAAGATACCCCCGGCTTTCGACCTGGTCCAGAGCCTCCTGCGCCGTGCGGTCTAACTTGAATTCAAAGGCATAGATCGAGTTTTCGGTTTCGACCAGCGCGTCGCAGCGCCCCCGGGCGGTGTGTACTTCCGAGCGGACGTACACCCCCAACAGCACA
>Ga0105048_10015051_pt1 | contig 12019 bp, 9 predicted proteins | sample MAT05_FD_78382 | JGI IMG/M metagenome (GOLD analysis project Ga0105048, IMG submission 78382) | Freshwater microbial communities from Lake Fryxell liftoff mats and glacier meltwater in Antarctica - MAT-05 | ecosystem: Environmental > Aquatic > Freshwater > Ice > Liftoff microbial mat | place...
CTGGGCGACTCCGACTGCACGCCGGTGGCGAGCGGCGTTGCCGCGAAGACGACGCGACGAAGTTCGGCCAGCTTCTGCGCACGGACGTGGACCACCAGGTCCTGCTGCATCATCACCGTGAGGGCAGTATCGATCGCGCCGGCCGCGGACGCCGGAATCGGTGCCTGTGTGTTCAGTACGGCATCACAGAACTCGTGGATGTCCGGATGCTCGTAGCTCGCGGCCGTATCGCGGAGTGACAGCAGGACCGGACGAAACGCGGCCACCATGTCGGCACCGGCCTGTTGCATTGCGCCGTTGCGCAGCACAGCCAGTCTGGCGCGAAGCGAGCCGACGAGCGGCGAGATGTCGGTGATGAATCGCTGCGCAATGCTGATCGCCGGATTGGGGGCACGGTAGACCACCGCGTCGACATGACCGCCCGGCGCGAGTGACGCGATCGGAACGATGGGCATATGTGCGTCGGACATGGCGGCCATTGCCGTCTGGGGTGTGATCGCCGAAGCGGATTCGATCGCGCGCATCGGCGCCTCGACGGCCGTCGTCCCGGTCGTCGCCGCGCCACCGCCGCTCTGCATCAAGGCGCCATGCCGCTCGACCGCATCCAGCACAGCCGTAAGCCGGTCGCCAGCCGAACGGGCGCGCTGATCATGACTCTCGCCCCACAGCCTCGCCATGGGAATGAGCGACCGCAACTCCGTCACCGAGGCCGTCACCACGGTGCCGAGGCCGGGAGTCCAGGCAATCCGTCCTTCGTGGAGGAGCCGGGCGCCGCGCTCGAGCTCCGCCGCCGCCTCGGCGAAACCCGGGAGCCGCGCCATCGTCGCACTGCCGCGCAGTTCGCGAGCCAGCTTCAGCAGGATGGCAGCGTCAGGGCCCTGCGGCTCGCCGGTCGTCGTGACACGCTGCAGACGGTCGACGAGGTCGCTGGCTTCGAGCACAAAGAAATCGAGCAGTCCGACAGACATGGGCGCTGGAGAGGGTGACGGTATCGAACCGGGACGATCCGCACGGCATGCAAGCTACATGGTCCCGATCCCTGGCTCCATCATCCGCGCTGCAGCCCGGCACTTCGCGCCGCGTTCATCACGGCCCGGAGCTCATGCACGGCGCCCGCAATGCCGATCAGGATGCTGCGCCCGATGAGCGCATGCCCGATGTTCAATTCCTCGATCGGCTCGATTCCGGCGACCCGGGCCACGTTGGCCACGGTGAGCCCATGGCCGGCATGCACGCCAAGACCGAGCCGGGCGCCTTCTTCGGCAGCGGACGTGAGGGCGAGCAGGGGACCGGAGGCGGCAGGCTGATGCGAATACTGCCCGGTGTGCAGTTCGATGGCCGCCGTGCCCAGTTCATGCGAGGCGCGGACGACATCGAGGTCGGGATCGATGAACAGGGCAGTCCGGATGCCGGCGGCGTTCAGCGCGTCGAGCGTCCGGCGCAGCCCGGCCGGATCGCGCCGAACATCCAGCCCGCCCTCGGTCGTGATCTCGGCGCGGCGCTCGGGCACGATGGTCACCTGGTGCGGACGGAGGCGCAGCGCGATCGCCAGCATCTCGTCGGTGCAGGCCATCTCCAGGTTGAGATAGGAACGGACAGTGCGGGAGAGTGTCTCCACATCGGCGTCCTGGATGTGCCGGCGATCCTCGCGCAGGTGGACGGTGATGCCATCCGCTCCCGCATCCTCGCACCACCGGGCGGCCTCGACCGGATCGGGACTCGATCCGCCTCGTGCCTGTCGCAGGGTGGCCACGTGATCGATGTTTACGTACAGACGCTGATGGCGGGGGACGTGTGCTGCGGTCTCCGGCGCCGAATTACCTTCGCTCGACATGTTCAATCGGACTCATGGAGTGGAAAACGTGATGCGACTGACCGTAGTGGCACTGATGCTCGTGCTTGGCGCCTGCCGATCGGGCAGCCGCAGCGGTACACCGTTGGGCACGGTCGGTGCCGTCGGCCCCAAGCAGGCGGCCGAGCAATTCCTGGCCTCGATCCGGCGTGAAGATGTCCAGGCGACGTCGTTGATCTGGGGGAGTGCCAAGGGGCCGGCACGCGAACTGATCCGCGACCGCAACGAGCTGGAGAAACGGATCCTGGTGATGCAGTGCAATCTCAATCATGACAGCTTCCGCATCGTCAGCGATGTGCCCTCCGAGGGTGCGAAGCGGACCTTGAAGGTGGAGCTCCGGCGGGGACCACTGGTCGCACAGACGACCATGGTCGCGACACCCGGGCCCAACCAGAAATGGTTCATCGAGAATACCGACCTCGTCCCGATGCGCGGGTTCTGTTCGAATCAGCCGCAGGAACAAAAGCGCTAGTATTCGGATAGTTCGACGAGGACTCCTGCCGTACTGGCCGGGTGCAGGAAGGCGATGCGCTTGCCTTCTGCGCCCAGTCGGGGAGTTTCATCGATGACACGGATGCCGAACGCCTTGCAGCGCGCGAGGGTGCCGTCGAGATCGTCGACGGCGAAACAGATGTGGTGAATGCCGGGTCCCCGCTTGGCGACGTACTTGCCGATCGGCGACTCTGGTGATTGGGCTTCGAGCAGTTCCACGAGGGAGTCCCCGGCGGCAAGGCCGGCGATACGCGCACCATCGGCGTCATCGAGCGAGACTTCCGGCATGCCGAGGATGTCGCGGTAGAAGGGCAGGATCTGGTCTAACGCCGAAACGGCGAGACCGATGTGGGCGATGCGGGTGCCGCGTGGTGCGGGATCTGTCATGATGCGAACAACTCTAGCGGGGCGGCCGCGCAATCGGCTGCCCACGACAGGTGAGAGACATGGCGAATGTGATGGCCGTCACTGACGGCGATTTTCAGGTTGAAGTGCTGGACCACAAGGGTCTGGCCGTCGTCGATTTCTGGGCGACCTGGTGCGGACCGTGTCGCATGGTGGCACCGATCCTGGACCAGCTGGCGACGGAGTACGACGGCAAGGTGAAGATCACGAAGCTGGATGTCGACGCCAACCAGAAGACGGCGGCGACGTTCAACGTTCGCTCGATCCCGACACTGCTCTTCGTGAAGGATGGCAAGGTGGTGGATCAGGTCGTCGGTGCGATGCCGAAGGCGCAGCTGCAGACGTACTTCGAGAAGCACGCCTAGCCAGTTTCGCGCCGGCTCTGCCGGCGCGACAGTGACGGGGTGCACGGTGTGTGCACCCCGTTCGTCGTATGCGGAATCAGCCCTCTCCCGGTGGCTTGCCACCGCCTGTCGCGCCCTCTTGGACCATCATGGCTGGCACGCTCTACGTCGTTGCGACGCCGATCGGCAATCGGGCCGACTTCACGCCCCGCGCCATCGAGACCCTGCGCCGCGTGGCGCTGATCGTCGCCGAGGACACGCGGCACAGCGCGCCGCTGCTGGCCTGGGCCGGCATCAGCACGCCGGTGCGCAGCTATCACGCCCATAACGAAGCCGAGCAGTCCCCACGTCTCGTGCAGCGGCTGCTGGAGGGGAGCGATGTGGCGTTGATCAGCGACGCCGGCACGCCGCTGGTCTCGGATCCGGGCGCACGCCTGGTGGAGGCGGCGATCGCGGCCGGCATCGTGGTGACGCCGATACCGGGCGCCTCGGCCATTCTCACCGCGCTGGTGGCGAGCGGGCTCCCGGCGACGGCCTTCACCTTCCTCGGTTTTCTCCCGCGGGCCGCGACCGAGCGGCTCGCGGCCGCGCAGTGGGTGCTGGCGTCACCACATACCGTGGTCCTGTATGAGGCGCCACCACGCGTCGCCGATCTGCTGGAGACTCTGGCCGTGGCCGGTGGTGCGGATCGTCGCGCGGTGGTGGCCCGGGAGCTGACCAAGCTCCACGAGGAGTTTCGTCGCGGAACGGTGGCGGAGCTCGCTGCGTACTACGGAACAACCGCTCCTCGCGGAGAGGTGGTGGTACTCGTCGACGGCGCGCCGCCAGCGGTGCCCGACCACGACGCGGCAGCGCGGCGCGCCGGAGCACTGCGTGCCGAGGGCACATCGGTCCGCGATACGGTCCGTCACCTGCAGGAGGAGTTCGGCGTGGCGCGAAATGAGGCGTACCGATTGGCGCAGGGCACATGATGCCGCCGCGACGGTGGATGACACTCGGCATGGCGGCCATTGCCGTGACGATGGCTGGCCGCACTGCGCCGCGTGTGGATGCGGCGCCGGTCGCGCCCGTCTCATCGCCCGTCACGTCGGCCGGCGTGATGCTGGCCCGCGTGCACTACAACGGCGGCGGCGACTGGTATGCCAATCCGTCGTCGCTCAAGAACCTGATCAAGGCGGTGGCCGAGCGCACGTCACTGCCGATCGATCGGGAAGAGCACACGGTCACGTTCCGCGACCCGAATCTCTTCGATTACCAGTTCCTGCACGTGACCGGGCATGGCACGATGACCATGGAGCCGGACGAGGTGGCGCGCGTGCGTGCGTACCTGCTCCGCGGTGGCTTCCTGCACGTGGACGACAACTATGGACTGGACAGCAGCTTCCGCATCGTGGTGAAGCAGCTCTTTCCGGACCGTCCGCTGGTCGACGTGCCGCTGAACCACCCGATCTACCGTGTGGTCTATCCGTTCCCGCGCGGCGTGCCGAAGATCCACGAGCATGATGCGAAGCCGGCGCGCGGCATGGGCATCTTCATTGGCGACCGGCTCGCGCTGTACTACACATACCAGTCGGACCTTGGCAACGGCTGGGAAGATGTCGGGACCTATCCGACCGATCCACCGGAACTGCATGAACAGGCGCTCCGCATGGGAGTGAACCTCGTCACTTACGCCGTCACCAGTCGCCTGCAGCCATGACGTCTCCAGTACTTCCGCAGGGCGCGTTCGGCCAGCTGCAGGCCATCGTCCGAGACGAGCGCACGGCACTGCTCAGGCTCTCGCGCGACACGCGGTTCGCGACCGTCGCGCTGCCGATCCTCGTCGCTGGTGCCGTGGGCATCGCGTTGCTCGGCGGCGGCCGCTGGCTCGCACTGCCACGCATCACACCGTTCCTGATCTGGATCGCGGCGATCGCTGGTGCAGCATGGGTGTGGCGCCTGCGCCGTGCAGTGGACGCGCATCGCACGACGCCTGATGCCGTCGCAGAAGCGATCGAGCATGAGCAGCAGATGCGTCGTGGCACCATTCGCGTGGCGACCGAAGCGGCGGACAGCGGCCCGCTTGGCGCACACGCGGCGGCACATGCATCGCGCGCGCTGGCCGGCACCGCAACGCCGCGCGCGCCGCAGACCTACGCGCAACACCGCAGTGTGAGGCAGCGCGCGCTGCTCCGGGCCGGTGGTGCATTGCTGGCCGTGATCGCGGCCGGCAGCGTCTGGTCGGATGGTGTCGAGGCGCTGGCGAACCCCGTGGGCGCATGGCGTGGCACGCTGCTGCCGGCACTGGTGCTCGACGCACCGGGCATCGTGCTGCGCGGCGCGGCACCCGTCGTCACGATGCGTGGCATCGGGCGCGAGCGACTCACGCTCGAGATGCGCAAGAAAGATGGGAAGATCATCACGCAGGATGTCGCACTCACGGCGTCGGCAGGGAAGCGCACGCTGCCCGTGCTCGACGACGATGTCGTGCTCACGATCAGTGATGGACGCGCGACGTCCACGCCGCATCGCATTCGTGTGACCGACAAGCCCTACCTCGGCGACATGGTGGCGAAAGCGAGCTATCCGGCGTACCTGGGTCGCGTGGACGAGGATGTGGCGCTGGCCGGTGTGCTGGTACTGCCGCGTGGCACGGTGCTCACGCTGCGTGGTCGTGCGTCGGTACCGCTGCATTCCGCGACGCTGACCAGCGACGGCGGCGGTCGTGTGGTGCTCGATGTGACGGGTGGTGCGGTCGAAGGCAGCCTGGTGGCCGAGCGCAGTGCGCGCTGGCAGTGGAGTGCCGATGCCACGACGCCGCTGCAGGAGTTGCCGCCCGTATTTGCGCTGGACATCCGCACGGACTCCGCGCCGCAGGTGCAGATCGTGAGCACCAGCGACACGCTGCTGCTCTCCGGCGCCACGGCATCGATCACCGTGATGGCGACGGACGATCATGCGCTGTCGAGCGTGACGATGACGGTGCGCGCGGGCGACAAGGTCGTGGCGCGGCGTGAAGTGCTGACGGGGCGTGCGCCGGCGTTCGAGGGCACGGTGCCGCTCGATCTGGATGCGCTGGGCCTCACGGGCGACGATGGCGCGCTGCGCATCGATGTGACGGCGACGGACGCGTCACCATGGCGCCAGATCGGTCGCAGCCGCACGCTGGTGCTGCGGCGCGCCGGTGTCTCCGAGCGGCGCGAGCAGGCGCGTGCGACCGCTGACAGCGTGGCGGCTGGTGCGGCTTCGCTGGCGCGGCAGCAGCAGGCGCTGGCGCAGCAGACCAGCGATGCGGCGCGCAGTGCCAAGGCCGGTGGCGAGAATGGCCAGCCGATGTCGTTCGACGCGCGCGAGAAGGCAGCGCGGATGGCGCAGCAGCAGCGCGCGCTGCAGCAACAGGCGCAGCAGCTGCAGCAGCAGGCGAAGCAGCTCACCGACCAGCTGAAGGGCGCCGGTGCACTGGATTCCGCGCTCGCCGGGCGGCTCGCCGAGGCCCAGAAGATGATGCAGGACGCCATGGCGCCGCAGATGATGCAGCGGTTGCAGCAGCTGGAGCAGTCGGCGCAGCGCCTCGACCAGCAGGCCACGCGTCAGTCGCTGGACGACCTGTCGAAGCAGCAGCAGGCGCTGCGTGAGCAGCTGGAACGCAATGCCGAGATGTTGAAGCGTGCCGCACTGGAAGGCAGCATGCAGACGCTGCACGACGAGGCACAGGACATGGCGAAGGCGCAGCGTCAGCTGGCCGACTCATCGGGGCAGGCCACGGCGGCGCAGAAGGCACAGGCTGCCGACCGCCTCGCGCGGCAGAACGAGTCGCTGACGCGCGACATCAACGAGCTGACGAAGCGACTGCGCGACTCGGATGCGCAGCGTGGCGCGCAGCGCAGCGAGCAGGCGCGTCAGAACAGCGAGGCCGCCACGAAGCAGATGCAGGAAGCGGCGAAAGATCCGCAGGCCGCGCAGCAGGCGGCGCAACGCGCTGCGCAGGCGATGCAGCAGGCGGCCGACCAGCTGGCGCAGGCGCGGCAGGAACAGGTCAACGACTGGAAGAAGGAGACGACGTCGGAACTCGATCAGTCGATCCAGGAGATGATGCAGCTGAGCCAGCAGGAGCGGCAGATGGCCGAGGCGCAGCAGAAGCAGGCGCAGCAGGCTCGTCAGCAGCAGGGCCAGCAGCCGCAGGGCGAGAAGAAGCCCGGCGAGCCAGGCGAACAGAAGCCTGGGGAGTCGCAGCAGGGCGAGCCGGGGCAGCAGGCGGGCCAGCAGGGCAAGCCCGGCCAGCAGAAGCCTGGTCAGCAGGGCCAGAAGCAGCCCGGCCAGCAGGGCCAGCCGGGTCAGGAAGGTCAGCAGGGTGAAGGGCAGCCGGGCGGCGAGCAGTCGGAGGGCCAGAAGCAGATGGCCGCCGATCAGGCGAGTGTGCAGAACGGGGTGCAGCAGGCCGCACAGCGCCTGCAGGACGCCGCACGCCGGTCGCAGCATGTGAGCCAGGGCTCGCAGCGCGCGATGCAGGAAGCGCTGCAGCGTGCGCAGGAAGCCACGCAGCAGATGCAGAAGGGCGGCCAGCAGGGCCAGCAGAGTGACGCCGCCGCTGCAGCCATGCGTGACGCCGCAGCCGCGATGGAGCGTGCCGCCTCGAGCCTGGTCCGCGATCGCGAGCGTGCCACGCGCGCCCGGTCGGCGTCCGGCCTCCCCGAGATGATGGAGGAGATGCAGCAACTCGCGAAGCAGCAGCAGCAGGTGAACGGTCAGGCGCAGTCCATGTCGATGATGCCCGGCGGTGAAACCGGATCGCAGGCGCAGCAGATGGCGCAACAGATGGCGCGTCGTCAGCGGCAGATCGCGCAACGACTGGACGATGTCGGGAGCGGCGACGCGAGTGGTCGCGCCGATGCACTCGCGAAGGAGGCGAAACGGCTCGCCGACGCGATGGAGCGCGCCGCGGGCGATCCGGAGACGGCTGCGCGCCGCGAGCAGTTCCTGCAGCGGTTGCTCGACGCCGGCCGCACGCTGCGCCGCGAGGACGAGGACAAGCAGGGGCCGCGTGAATCGAAGCCCGGCATTGGTACCACGGTCTTCGCACCGCCAGCGACTCCGGCAACCGGCGCACCGGCCTCGCGTGTGGCGCCGCCGTCATGGGAGGAACTCCGCGGGCTGCGTGACGATGAACGTCGTGCGGTCCTGCAGTACTTCGAGCGATTGAACAAGACGGGGGCCAAGCCGTGAGGGCTGAGACAGCGGTGCGTGTGCTGTCGGCGTCGATGCTCACGCTCTGTCTCGTCACCGCGCCGGCACGCGCGCAGGAGTCGACGGGCACCGGCATCACCGACTCGCTGGTGCTGCGCGCACTGGATCTCGAGGAAAGCAAGCCGCGCGATGCGGCGGCGCTCTACCGCCGTGCGTTCACCGGCGAAGCGATGATGCCCGCGCTGCTCGGCCTCGAGCGCGTCTACACGTCGTTGGGGCTCGTGGACTCGCTGTTGCCGCTGATCCGGAGCGCGGTGCGCCTCGATCCGCGGAGCGGCGTGGTGCGCTCGGTGCAGCTGCGCACACTGACAGCGTTGCAGCGTGATGAGGAACTCGGTGCGGCGTTCCGCGACTGGGTGCGTGCCACACCCGGCGAGGCGGCACCGTTCAAGGAATACGCGCGTCTGCTGCTGGAGAACGGTCGTTCATCGGCAGCCGATTCCGTGCTCGCCGTGGCGACGCGCATGGTGCGTGATCCGCGCGATTTCAGTGCCGAGCTGGCGCAGGTGGCCTCGGCGCAGCGGATGTGGCACGAGGCGGCGCGGCGCTGGCGCGAGACGCTCACACAGACGCCCCAGCTGTATCAGGCGGCGGTGTTCTCGCTGACGCTGGCCAGCGGGCTCGGTCGCGACTCCGTGCGTGCGGTGATGCTGTCGGAACCGGTCTGGCTGCCGGCGCGTCGGGCGCTGGCGTCGCTGGAGCTCGCGTGGTCCAGGCCGCGCGAGGCATGGCTGGCCTTCAACGGCGTGCGTGCCGAAGCCGATGTGATTGCGGCGTGGAGGGAATTCGCCGATGAAGCCGATGCCCGGTCGATGCCGGTGGCCTCGCGCGAGGCGTGGGCCGCCATCTACCGCCAGACGCGTGATCCGGCGAGCGCGCTGCGCGCCGCCGACGCGGCATTGATCAGCGGTGAAGCCGCGTCCGCACTGCAGCTGGCGTCGTCGGCGCAGGCGTCGCTGACGCCGCAGCTCGGCTTGCGCGATGCGGTGCCGGTGCGGCTGCGTGCCATGGCCGCACTGGGCAAGGCCGCCGAGGCGCTCGCGCTGGTGGACTCGGTGCGGCTGAAGGTGGTGCCGATCCAGCTGCAGATGCTGGAACGTGAGCTGATGTGGGCCTGGCTGCGCGTCGGTGATGCCGCGCGGGCCCGTCCGTTCGTTGCGCGATTGGACGAGGACGAGGCGACGGCGCTGCTGGCGATCTACGACGGTGACCTGGAGAAGGCGCGCACGGCGCTGCGCAATGCTGACGCGTCGAACACGTTGCTGCTGCTGCCACGTGCGCTCCTCTCGCGTACGACGCTGCCGACGTCGTCGGGGTTGGGCGCGGCATTCATCGCACTGGCGCGGCGCGACACGGCGGCCGCGCTGACGCAGCTGCAGTCCGCCGTGAACGACGTCGGCGATGCGGCGCCGCTGGTGCTGGCGATGTCGGCGCGACTGCTGACGGCGAGTGCGAACGATGCGCGTGCCGTACCGATCTGGTCGCGCATCGTGACGGAGTTCAGCACGAGTCCGGAGGCACCGGAAGGCGATCTCGAATGGGCACGTGCTGCGTTGCGGGCCCGTGACGGCTCGACGGCCATCGCACGACTCGAACACCTGCTCCTGACCTATCCCACGAGCGCGCTGGCTCCGCAAGCGCGACGTGAACTGGACGCTGCACGCCGCATGGCGGGGACCTCGTGATCACACGCTGGATGCGACTGATGCTGACCGCGCTGGCTGCGGCACCAACACTCGGCGCACAGCACCTGCTGGTGCCGATGGACGACGCGCAACGCAACCACCTCAAGGCGTACGGGCTGACGTACAGCGCCTTGCAGCGCACAGAGAAGGCGGAGTGGCTGCTGAACTACCGTGGCGGGGCGTTTCTGCTGCTCGACACACCGGCGACCCGCCGGCGCGCGGGACTCGATGGTGTGTCCGTGACGTCGCTGGATGACGCGGCCATGGCGGCAGTGCGCACCGAGATGGCGGGCGGCAACATGGACGCCGTGCCGCTGGAGCGGGCGCCGAAGGTCGCGATCTATTCCCCGCCAAGCGCGAATCCGTGGGACGACGCCGTGACGATCGCCCTCGACTACGCCGGCATTCCGTACACGAAGGTCTGGGACCCCGAGGTGATGGCCGGTGACCTCTCGAAGTACGAGTGGCTGCACCTGCACCACGAGGATTTCACCGGCCAGTACAACAAGTTCTACATCTCGTACCGCGGCAGTCCATGGTTCATCAATCAGGTGAACCGCACGATCGCGACGGGAAAACAGCTTGGATTCAACACCGTGCCGGCACTGAAGAAGGCTGTCGCGGGCAAGATGCACACGTACGTGGAGAATGGCGGGTTCCTGTTCGCGATGTGCGGCGCGACCGAGACGCTGGAACTGGCGATGGCCGGCCTGAACGTGGACATCGCCAACAGCTTTGCCGATGGGACGCCGATGGACCCGGATGCAGACCAGAAGATGGACTGGACCCGTGCCTTCGGGGTGCAGAATGCGCATCTGGAACCGAGTCCGCTGATCAACAGCATGAGTGACATCGACGGGCACCAGGTCAATGTGCCGGGCCGTCGTCGTGCGCTGGGCACGTTCAGCCTGTTCGCCTTCTCGGCCAAGCTCGATCCGGTGCCGACGATGCTGACGCAGGATCATCGGTCGGTGCTGCAGGACTACTACGGTGTGACGACCAGTTTCACCAAGGCGACGCTCAAGCCGGGCACACGCGTGCTGGCGTACTCGGACGGCATGCCGTTCGCGAAATACATCCACGGCAGCTTCGGCAAGGGTGCCTGGACATACCTTGGCGGGCACGATCCCGAGGATCCGCAGCACGAGGTCGGAGCTGCGCCGACTGACCTGTCGCTGCATCCGTCGTCGCCGGGCTACCGGCTGATCCTGAACAACGTGCTTTTCCCCGCTGCCCAGAAGAAGCCGCGCAAGACGTGACATCCCGACTGGCCCGACGGGGTAGATTGCAGTATGACGCGCCGCGCCAAGGCAGCGGGGGCCGACGACACCCCGCCCGAATTCCGGATCGCGACGCCAGCCGCTGCGGCCATGCGCGTGGCGATCCGGCTCGCCGGCGGGCGTGAAGTCTGCTTCGTCTGCGCCGTCGATGTCGAGGGCAGGCTGGCGTCGGCACGTGCCGTGGCGCGCGGCACGGTGGGGCAGGTGCTCGCGCTGCCGGGCGTTGCACAGCGTGGCGAAATGCTGGTGCACAACCATCCGTCGGGATGGCTCGAGCCGAGCGACGCGGACCTGTCGATTGCCGCCCGCCTGCACGATGACGGCATCGGTTTCGGCATCATCGACAACGATGTCACCGACCTCTATGTCGTGACGGAAGTGCCGCGCGTGACGCCGAAGGTGGTGGTGCCTGCATCCTCGATCGAGCGTGACTTCGGCATCGACGGCCCGCTCGCGCGCGGTTTTGGTGCCTACGAATCGCGCGACGGCCAGCGCGACATGGCGATGACCATCGCGCGCACCTATGCGGATGGCGGCATCGCGCTGCTGGAAGCGGGCACCGGCGTCGGCAAGTCGATGGCGTATCTGGTGCCGGCACTGCGCTGGGCTGCGGCAAACAAGGAACGCACCATCGTCAGCACCAACACGATCACGCTGCAGGAGCAGCTGGTCGGCAAGGACCTGCCGCTGCTGGCAGATTTGCTCAGCGATCAGCCGGTGCGGTTCGCGCTGCTCAAG
>Ga0105048_10015052_pt1 | contig 12019 bp, 13 predicted proteins | sample MAT05_FD_78382 | JGI IMG/M metagenome (GOLD analysis project Ga0105048, IMG submission 78382) | Freshwater microbial communities from Lake Fryxell liftoff mats and glacier meltwater in Antarctica - MAT-05 | ecosystem: Environmental > Aquatic > Freshwater > Ice > Liftoff microbial mat | place...
GTCGCCCTTTTGCGCATGGACGAGGGCGGCGGCGCGGACGGCTTCCCACTCGGCGCGCAGGGGCTCGATGACGGTGGGGAGGATGAGGCGCTCGACGTAGGCGCGCGGGGTGTAATGGGCACCGAGCTGGTGGCGCTCGGTGGGATCTAGGGCGCGTTCGAGGAGCGTGCCGAAGATGGCGGGCTCGACGTCTTTCCACTGCATCGTGGAGGCTTTGATGAGGATGCCGAGCTGGGTGCCATCGAGCGGGAGGACGCTGGCGTCTTCAAAGAGGCCGCCATTAAAGCGGAGGAGCTTCTGATTGAGGATGACGGAGAAGTCGGTGCCGGTCTGCATCTCGGCGAAGAGCTGCCGGAGCTTTGGCACGAAGCCTTCGGGGGAAGCGCGCAGGCTTTCCAGCAGGCCGCGGAAACCTTCCTTGGGCAGCAGGCCCACGTCTTCGGCAAACATGCAGAAGAGGCAGCGGGTGAGAAACTCGGCGACGAGGCGCGGTGGGTGTCCTGCGTCTTCCAGAGACGAGGCGAGGATGGCGAGGTAACCGGCGATTTCGCGGGTGACTTCGGCGCTGATCTTCGCCGGGTCGAGGGAGAGCGGGTCGAGCCAGATGCGGCGGAGGCGCTCGCGGATGGCGGGATCAAGAAGATCGGCGAGGCGGATACGGAAGCTGCGGGGATCGGGATGCGGAAGGTAGGCGCGGCCGGCTTGGGTGAAATCCGCATAAACTTCGATGCTATGGCCGACATCGACGACGAGGAGGAAGGGCGCGGGCGGCTCCTCGCCGGGAAGATGCCGGGCATAACGCTCGGCCTGACCTTTCGCCCGCCACATGGCGTCGTCCCACGCGTCACTCCCGCGGATGGGGCCGGATTTCTTTTTGCCCGCGACTTCGGCGCCGGAAGCGAGGGCGGCGAGCTGGAGATCGGTTTGCTCGGAACTGGGAGCGACGAATTGCTTCGCCTCCAGCACGAAGCAGCCGCGGCGGTAGAGATCGATGCGGCCATCGGTGGAGCCGCCGGGGCCGATGGGGATTTTCACCGGGAACTCGAAGGAGTACCCGCCGGCGTGATCGTTGCCCGGCCGCGGCACGCTGAGGAGGTCGGCGAGTTCGGTGAGGAAGAGCTGGGCATTGGCGCGCTCGCTGGCCGCGGCGGTGGACCAGCGCGCGAGGAAATTGTCAGGCCTTTCGGTCATGACCTGCAGATTGCCTCCGGTCGGGAGGACGCGCTGTTGCGCAACGCAGTGTCGAGGGAGGATTGCAATTCAGCCGTGGCCACGCGGCGGAGACTGCCCAGCGGCACCGGGGCCGGCAAGACTCCACTGCACTCACCGAGCTGGCGGCTGCGGCGCTTCCCTCCGTCGTCAGCGTCACCTGATCCTCGATCGCCCGCTTTTTGGCCCCGACGAACTGGCGGTATTCCTGGGCGCGTCGCGGGGAGACGCAGGGTTCTGTTTCGCCACTCTCTCCCCGCTAAAGGACGAATGGGCTCTACGCGAAGGTGGGCTCCATGAGGCCGAAGCCGCCGTCTTTGCGGCGGTGGAGGACGTTGATCTTTTCGGTCTTGGCGTTGAGGAAGACGACGAACTGGCGGTTGGACATTTCGATCTGCAGGACGGCCTCATCGACGAACATGGGCTTCACCGGATAGCGCTCGGTTTTGATGACTTCGGGGACGTGGTTCTCGGTCTCGGCAAAAGCCTCGTCGAGGTGGAAAACCTGCTCGTCAAAGTGCTGCACGTCGTGCCGGCGGGGGCGGTGGTCGCGAAGGATTTTGGTTTTGTACTTCCGCATCTGCCGGGCGATCTTTGAGATCACGCCGTCGATGGCCGCATACATATCGTCGCACTCGTGACTGGCTTCGATGGTGATGTGGTTGTTGCAGTGCAGGATGATTTCCGCGAAGTGCCGGTGCTTTTCCACGTCGAGGATGACTTGGGCGTCGATGATGCGGGGGTAGTCGAGGTGCAGGCCCTCGATCTTTTTCATGGCGTAGTCCTTGATCGGCTCGGTGATGCTGACGTGGCGGCCGGTGACTTTGATGGGGACGTTGACGTTGGCGGTTTGCATGTGGGTTCTTTCTGTTGTTTTGCGGGGTTACATCTGGAAGCCCTCTCCGAGATAGACGCGACGTGCTATGGGATCGTTGAGGAGGAAGTCCTTGGTTCCCTGCGTGACGACGCGGCCCTCGTAGATGAGGTAGGCGCGGTCCACGATGTTGAGGGTTTCGCGGACGTTGTGGTCGGTGATGAGGATGCCGAGGCCGGCGTCGCGGAGGTTGGAGACGATCTGCTGGACATCGGCGACGGCGATGGGATCGACGCCGCTGAAGGGCTCGTCGAGCATGAGCAGGCTGGGTTTGGTGACGAGGGAGCGGGCGATGGTGAGGCGGCGTTTTTCCCCGCCGGAAAGGGTGAGCGCGACTTGTTTGGCGACGTGTTCGATGCCGAATTGGGTGAGGAGTTCGTCGCAGCGGTGGCGGCGCTCCTGGCGGTTCAGGGGCTGAGTTTCGAGGATGGCGAGGATGTTTTCCTCGACGGTCATTTTGCGAAAGATGGACTCCTCCTGCGGCAGGTAGCCCATGCCCATGCGGGCGCGCTTGTACATGGGGAACTTGGTCACATCCTTGTCCTCAAAGAGGACGCGTCCGCCATTGGGCTGAACGAGGCCGACGATCATGTAGAAGCTCGTCGTTTTGCCGGCGCCGTTCGGGCCGAGGAGGCCGACGATTTCGCCGCGGCGGCAGTTGATGTCCACGCCGTTGACGACGGCGCGGCCGCCGTAGATTTTGACGAGTTTCTCGGTGCGAACGATTTCCTGGCCGATGCCGGCGCGCGGAGAGTCAGGCGTGGTCACGCTTCAAAAGCCGGCGTCGCCCTTTTCGGTGATGATGGTCTTGTGCGGCCCTTCGGCGCGCATGTGGCCATCGCGATTGAGCGTCATCTTCGTGCTCTGCGCGGTGGCGATGACGAGGTTGATGCCCTGCTGCACTTCCGGTTTGCCGGTGAGCACGATGTCGCCGGTCACGGCGTCGTAGGTCGCCCTGTCCGCGCGGCCGGTCGAGATCTGGACGGAGCCGTCGAGATCGGTTTTTTCCTGGGTGATGACGACACGTCCGCCCGCGCTGGCTTCCGCGATCGCGCGCTGCAGGCCGCTGCCGCCTTTCTTTTTCGCGGCTGTCGGGGCGGGCGTCGCGGCGGCGGGCGTGGCAGGCTTGGACGACTTCGGCGCCGGCACCTCGGCGACGGGTTTGGTTTTTTCAGCACCCCTGAGATGCGCAGTCAGCTTATCGCAGGTGACGTTGAACTCCGGGTCCTTCACCGTGACTTCGCCGATGAAGACCGCCAGGTTCGTCTTCTGGTTGAAGGTCGCCTCCAATGCATCGATCTCCGTGGGACCTTTTTCTTTCTTGAGAGGCTTCGCGACGAGCTCTTCTGCGGGCCTCGGGTCGCTCGCTGCACCGGGAAGCGGCAGCGCTTTGGAGCCGGGAGGCGTGCCGGTCACGGGATCGATTTGCCTGAGCAAGGCTTCCGACGGGCTGGGGTCCGCGGGCTTCTGAGCGAAGACGGGTGCGAAAGAAAGCGCGGCGGCGGCGAAAAGGGCGGGGATTTTCATCAAGGTGTCTTGGGCTCGGGCGCGTCGGGGTTTTCCTCTGCGACATTGTAAATCAGCATCTTCACGCCGCCACCGAGAGTTCCCTGTTTCGTCTTCATGTTGAACTCCATGGTCTCGCCGGTGATTTCGAAATCGTCGCGCTTGATCGCCACATGCTTCTTCGTGGAAATGACGCTCGTGTTCACATTCAGCACGGACTTTGGCAGATCGATGGTCATCTCGTGATCGCCGTTTTCGTCGAATGTTTCGACCTGCGTTTCAGTCATGCCGATGTGCTCCTGATCGATCTTTGAAGCGACGCCGATGGTGAAGACCATCTGCTTTTTCCCGTCCCCGTCGAAGTACGGAATCTTCAGCCCCTTCGCGTCATGGTCGTCGGAAACGGGGATGTCGATCTTCCCGGCTTCCTTCGTCCTGTCCTTGCCATCTTTGTCGGCCTTGTCGGATTTTTTGGGTGCTTCTTTTTTGTCCTTCGCGTCCGGCTTGTCCTCTTTTTTCTGCGCGAAAGCGCTCACGGCCAGCACGGTGGCGGCGAGAGCGACCGGGAGAAGGATGAGGAGCTTAGGAAACGAGCGCATGGATTTCTTGCAACTGTCTCAGCACCGCCGGGAGTTGCGCGAGCGGAATTTGATTCGGTCCGTCGGACATTGCCACGCTCGGGTCTTCGTGCGTCTCGATGAAAATACCGTCGCAACCTGCGGCCATCGCCGCCCGCGCGAGCACCGGCGCGAGCACGCCGTCGCCTCCCGTCTTGTCCCCCGCCCCGCCGGGCCGCTGCACGGAGTGCGTGGCGTCGAAGACGATCCGGTAACCGGCCTCGCGGATCCAATAAAGCGAGCGCATATCCGCCACCAGATTGTTGTAGCCAAAAGTCGTCCCACGCTCGGTGAAAAAGAACTGGTCGTTGCCGAAGCCGAGCAGCTTGTCGGCGATGTTTCGCACGTCCCACGGCGCAAGGAATTGCCCCTTCTTCACATTGACAACCCGCCGCGTCTCCGCCGCTGCCTGGATGAGATCCGTTTGGCGGCAGAGGAATGCCGGTATTTGCAATATATCGATGAACTCCGCCGCCACTGCGCAGTCTTCCGGCGAATGCACATCCGTGGTCACCGGCACCCCGAGTTCGAGCCCGATCGCGTGGAGCATCCGGCAGCCTTCCCGCGCCCCGAGCCCGCGGAAGGACTTTCCTGAGGTGCGGTTTGCCTTGTCATACGATGCCTTGAAGACGAACTGCACGCCGAGCCCGGTGCAGATCGTTTTCAACGCCCGCGCCATGCGCCAGACAAATTCCTCCGACTCGATCACGCACGGGCCGAGGATAAAAAGTGGCTGGGCTCCCCCGAGCCGGCAGCCGCCGACGGAAATCACCGGAACGCTCACGCGCTCAGGCTCCGTAACTTTTGGTGAAACGCTTCCGTCCTTCCTCTTCCGGAGCCGGCGCGGGCGCGGGTGGCGCATCCGGGGGCGTGATTGCCGCGGGCGGAGGTGTCGAAGGAGCGGCCTGCCGCGGGGGAGCCAGCGATTCGCCGGGATGAAATCCTTCGGTGCGTGAAGCGACATCCAAAAACGCCGCCTCAAGTTGGCTCAACGCGCTGTCGAGGACCTTCGCCTCGTCCGCATTCAGATTGCCCTGCGTCTTCGCGCCGATCACCGCGAGCTGGTCGATGAACATCTTTGCCAGCGGTAAATTCACCTCGGGTTCCCCGCCGCGCGGGTTCGGAATCTGCCCCAGAAAAAGCGCCGCGTTTTGCGCCTGCATCATCACGAACTCGATGAAAATCTGCGTCATCTCGCCCGCCTCGGTGTGTGTTTGGACTTCAGCCATGCCGCGACTCTAGCCGCCGACCGGTGCGGGGCGAAAGGTATTTCCGCCCACGTCCGCCGCCGGAAAAATTTAGTCACCCGCGACCGAGATGGCCTTCGCAGAGTGACCCAACAATCGCAGCCACGGCTTCGACGCTCATGGCGCGACCCGTTTCACGCTCGAGACTCGTCATTACTACTCCGGTGATGCCGCAGGGCGTGATGGCGTCGTACCCGCTGAGGTCTCCGCAGACATTCAGGGCGAAGCCGTGCATGCTGATCCAGCGGCGGACGCCGATCCCGATCGAGGCGATCTTCTTCCCGCCGACCCAGACTCCAGTGAGCCCGTCGCGCCGCTGGGCCGCGACGCCGCAGCGTGCGCAGACGGCCATGAGCATTTCCTCCAATGTGCGCAGATAGCGGTGGAGGTCCTGGCCGCGCTGCTTCAAGTCGAGGATGGGGTAGCCGATGAGCTGGCCGGGGCCGTGATAGGTGGCCTGCCCGCCGCGGCCGATGACGAGGAGCGGGTGCGGGAGCACGGCGTCACCGCGCAGGCTGGAACGATCGGGCGTTCGGCCAATGGTATAGACAGGATCGTGCTCGAGAAGGAGGAGCGTGTCCGGCTCGGCCGGATCGGCGAGTTTGCGGGCGACGGTGGCTTCCTGGAAGGCGAGCGCATCGGCATAAGCGAGGCGACCGAGCCAGCGGGAATTTAGCATTGAGGATGGAGCAGTTGCCGGGCAGCGCGCTTGCGTGGCTTTCGTAAATGCCAAATCCCTAAATGCGGGCCGGAGCGGTCAGGCCGCGTGCCGCCGTCTCCTCGGCGCGCAAATGCGTGAGGCCGATGGCGAGGGCGTCGGCGGCGTCTGCCGGCGGGGTTTCCGTGAGGCCGAGAAGGGCGCGCACCATGAAGGCGACCTGGCCTTTATCCGCGCCCCCTTTGCCGACGACGCTCTGTTTCACCCGCCGCGGCGCATACTCATAGATGGGCAGCCCGCGGCCCGCCGCCGCGAGCAGGGCCGCACCGCGCGCGGCGCCGAGGGTAATGGCAGTGCGATAGCTTTGGACAAAGATGACTCCCTCCACCGCGGCACACGCCGGCGCGTGCTCGCGGATGAGGTCGCAGATTCGCTCGTGGATAGCGACCAGGCAGCCGCTCGGGAGGAGATCTGCGCGGTTCTTGATCGTGCCGTAAGCGACAGCGCGCACCTTCGCGCCGGCTTTTTCCAAAATGGCAAAGCCGGTCCCGCGCAATGACGGATCGATGGCGAGGACGCGCATGGCCGTGGATGCTAGAAGCCGCGCGGGAGGGGTGCAAGGCGGGCCGGAGTGGCGAAAAATCGGGCTACCCTCAAAATCCGAACCACTCGCCGAGCAACTGTTTCAATGCATCGGGTAGGATATGAAAGCCGAGGGCGAGAAGCCCGAGAATCCCAAGACCGAAAAGCCCATACACGAGACGGAGCATCAGGCGCGCTCGTTTGAGGCGGCGGAGTTCGACGAAGCGCTCTTCGCCCGCAGTATTTTGCCGGGCGATGATGCCGCGAAGAACCTCATTGTCCTTGGCGATCTGCGATTCGGACGCGGCTTCAGCCCGGCGCTCAGCATCCGCCCCGCGGTCCCGCGCTTCGATGAGATCGGCGCGAACCTGGAGCACGGCGGTGGTCAAGGATTGCACCTCGGCTTCGCGCCGCCCGAGAGAGGCAGTGGCTTTCTGATGGTCCGATTCGAGGGTGCGCAATCGCTCACGCAAGGTGAGGAGTTCGCGCCCGTCATGACTCTCGGATAGATCGCGGCGGAGGATTTCCTCCTCCTGACGCAGAGCCTCACATCGGACGGAAAGGGTCTGTCGTTCTGCCTCCGTGGATTCGAGCGTGCGCTGCGTCGCCGCGAGCTTTTCCTCCAGCGTCGCGCCTCTGGCATTGGCGTCCCGCAGTCCCGCCTGCGCGCTCTCGATCTGCTGGGAGAGGATCGCGCGCTCGGATTGGAGGGTGTCCGTCTCCGTCCTCGCCGCAGCCAGCGCGTGCGCGCTTTCCCCGAGGCCCGCCAGCGCCTCACTGAGTTCCGCCTCGCGCGCCGCAAGCTGCGTCTCATTCGCCTGTGCGTTTTCCGAGGTTTGGTCAAATGCCGCCACCCATTGCGCGCGGTTTTCCTCCGCCACTTCGAGCCCGGCCGCGAGTTGCGCGATCTTTGCACGCGCGTCCCCGAGTTGGGATTCCACGATCGCCGCCTGCTGCCGGCTCTGCGCGAGCTCACCATTCAACTGCTCCCGCTCGACCTGAAGCCGCTCTACATCCCCCTGCGCCGAGATCGCGCTGGCGGCGTGTCCTTCACCATGCTCGGTCTCCAGCGTGAGCTGCTGTTGGAGCCGGACGGCCTCCTTTCGCGCCGCCGCGACTGCCCTCTCCGCGTCATCGGCCCTCCGCTGCGCCGCGATCAGATCTTCGCGCAGCTCCTGCATCTCGGCGGCGGAAAAGTCCGGCTCTTCCGCGGCATAAGCCGGGCGCTCGTGCCCGGTCTCCGAGAGCTCTCCGTATTGCCGATGGTGAAGCGAACTGAGCGAGGGAACGACCAGCGGATTGTCGCAAGTGGGACAGTTAGCGGAAAGTCCCACGGCAGACGAATCGACTGAAATACTCTGCCCGCATTGCGAACACTGAAATTTGATCTCCGTGCTGTCTGCAATCATCTCAAAGTCATCCTCGCAAGGCCGGTTTCTAGGCGCACAAGCCGTTGCGGTCAAAAGATTTTCCCCAGTTTGTCGATATTAGGATGCCCGTTCACTTTTCCCGCCTTCCCTCGCTCCACGCGAGTCCCAGCGTGGTAAAATCTTCCCCTCCCCCACCCTTGCCACGCGTCTCATTCCGGTCATATAACCTCCGCATGATCGACTACATGCAAAAAGGCGGTCCGCTGATGTGGCTTATTTTGTTCTGCAGCGTGCTCGCCGGTGCGGTCTTTTTGGAACGTGTCAGCTACTTCCACCGGATCACCGTCCGCGTGGGCGAATTCATGCGCGGGCTGGCGAATCTCGTCGAGCACCGCCGCTTCGCCGAAGCGCAGATGGAATGCGCTGGCACGCCGACGCCGGTCACGCGCGTCATCCATTCCGCGATCCTCCGCCATCAGGCCACTCGCGCGGAGCTGAAGGACATCGTCGCCGAAGCCGGCCAACTCGAAGTCCCGCGCCTCGAACGCCGCCTCGGCATCCTCGCCACGATCGCTTTTGTCACGCCGCTCATCGGCCTGCTCGGCACGGTCGTAGGGCTCATCGAGTCCTTTGTGAATATCTCCACGCAGAGCGGTTTCGCCGGGGCCACGGACATCGCCAGCGGCATCTATCAAAGCCTGCTCACCACCGCGGCGGGCTTGGTCGTCGCCATCCCGTGCGCGGTCGGCTACGGCTACCTTTCGTCGCGGGTCAATGCGCTCATGCACGACATGGAGCGCGCGGGGATCGAGATTGTGAACCTCATCACCGAGCACCGCCACGCGCCGAGCCCGGAGATCATCGAGTTTGGCATCCAGGCCCGCTCTGTGCGCAAAGGCGCGGACTAGACGCCCGGCGAAAACTTTCCCCATCGGCATGAAACTCACGCGCTCGCTGAAGATCCCCGTTTGGCTCTTCAGCGTCATCCCGCTGGTTAATGTCGTCTTCCTCGTCGTCGTCTTTTTTGCCCTGAGCTCGCGCTTCATGCTCCAGCCGGGGATGGCGGTCACGCTTCCGGCTTCATCCTTCACCCTCGCGCCGCATGATGGGGCGCAGATCATCAGTATCACCTCCGGGGCGGTCTCCGCGATCTACCACCGGGACCAGCGCGTGACGCTCGAAGAACTGCGCCAGCGCCTCAAAGAAAGCCGCGTAAAGGAGCGCTCTGTCATCATCAAGGCCGACAAGGACACGCGTTACGCCCTCGTCGTCCAGATCACCGACGAGGCCCTCCAACTCGGCTTTTCCGTGATCCTCGCCACCGGCACCGAGCGGCGATGAAAGCGCCCGCACCCGACGCGGGCCTGACCTTCGACTGGCCGGGCCGCGAAGGATTTCCGTTCATCCTTTTCGGCTGCATCGCCGCCTCGCTCTTCGCGCACGCCGCCACGTTTTTTCTTTTTCAGGTCGCTGATCCCCTCAGCACGACGATCCCCCGCTCCTCCCCGCAGGTCAGCGTCCTCTCGCCATCATCTCCGGAAGCCCTCGCGCTCCTCCACTGGATCGACGCCCAAGACCCTGCGCTCGTCGCCACCGCCAACAGCGTCGCCCCGCCCGGCATTTACGACATCGCCTACCGCCCATCCTACGCCACGATGCGCACCGCGCCGCTCGGCCCGGTCGAGCAAACGGTCGCCGTCGCCTTTCCCCCCGCGCGCGATCCGCTCGCCATCATCACCAGCGCCGACGCCAAACCCGCGCCACTGCCCACCGTCAACCAGCCGCATCCCACCACCATCGCTTTTTCTCCAGCCCTGGCTGCTCGCGCGCCGGCACCGCTTCCGCCGCTCGTGTTGAAAACGCACGCCGCCGAACCTGTCGAACCCACCCGCCAGCTCATCGGCATCACCGCCCGCGGCGAAGTGCGCTTCGTCTTTCTGCAAAGCTCTTCCGGCAATCCCACCCTCGATGCCCAAGCCGCCGCGCATCTGCAAACGCTCGCCTTTTCCCCAAGCGAAACCCCTATCACCTGGACCACCGCCATAGTCACCTGGGGCGACGACGCATTTGGCCCAACTCCGATCTCCGATCTCCGATCTCCGAGATGATCCGCATCAGTCTCAGCACCCTCGTCGTCATCTACCTCGTGCTCATGCTCGGGCCGATCATCGGCGCGTGGCTCTTCAGCGAATGGCGCCGCCAGCGCCGCGACCACGCCGCCTTTCGCCACATCCTCCGCTGCAAGCTCTGCGCCTCCGAATACGCCGACGAGACGAGCACGCTCCTCCCCCGCTGCCCCCACTGCGGCGCGCTCAACGAGCGGTCCAGCCTCTCGCGGCTGTAGAAAAAAAACTGTCATTCTGAACGGAGTTTCGCCGCGGGCGCAGGCGGGGGCGGAGCGCAGTGAAGAATCGCTGAAAGTAACGGGCGGAGGCGGTCTGGTGAGAAGTGGATGCGCTCCGACCCACCGCCTCCGCCCATTTACAGTCAGCGATTCTTCACTCCGCCTTTGTCGCAAAGCCTCCAAAGGCTCCGTTCAGAATGACCATTGTTTTGGACACGCGCATTCGCGCGCTACCCGCCACTTTCCACTTTTCCTTTCCCCCTCCGCTCCCCATCCTCCGCCATGGCAGCAAACTCTCCGTCCTCCGCGCTCGACAGCGCCTTCTACAAACCCGCGGACACCTTCTTCCGCGAACACGCCGGCCTCGGCCTGACCTACGACGACGTCACCCTCGCCACGCTCTATTCCGAGATCCTTCCGCGCGACACCAATCTCGAAACGCGCCTCGCCGACCGCATTCATCTCCGCATTCCGATCATCTCCGCGGACATGGACACGGTCACCGAAGCCCCCATGGCCATCGCCATGGCACTCAACGGCGGGCTCGGCCTGATCCATTGCAACCTCTCCGAACGCGAGCAACTCAGCCAGGTCTCGCGCGTGAAAAACAACGTCCATGGCCTCATCCAAGAGCCCATCAAAGTCGCGCCCGAGCAACTCATCGGCGATGTCCTCGAACTCGTTGAGCAACGCGGCTTCACCTTCCGCACCTTCCCCGTCGTTGGCGAAAAAGGAACGCTTCTCGGTCTGCTCCCCGGCCACACCGTCCGCCCGCGCCATGCTGCGATCAGAGTCGCCGACGCCATGACCCCGCGCGCCCAGGTCCACACGATCACCGAGCGCGAACTCGGCGAAAATCCCATCGCCCGCGCCGACAAGTTTTTCTCCGAACATATCGGCATCCACAAACTCCTCGTCGTCGATGACGCCGACCGGCTGCGCGGACTTTTCACGATCAGCGACATCGAGCGCATCACCACCGAGCGCCATGCGCAGCTCAAGCCCGCGCGCGACGAAAGCTTCCGCCTGCTCTGCGGCGCGGCCGTCAGCGCCACCCGCAATTCCACCGGCGAGCTGGACCGCGACCGCATCCTCGCCCACGTCGGCGAGCTCGTGGAGCGCGGCGTCGATGTCATCGCCGTCTCCACCGCGCACGGCTTCAGCAAAGGCGTCGGCGACACCGTGCGCCTCATCCACGAACAATTCCCCGACCTGCCCATCATCGCCGGCAACGTCACCAGCGGCGAAGGCGTCGAGTATCTCGCCGACTGCGGCGCGCAGATCATCAAAATCGGCCAGGGCCCCGGCAGCATCTGCACCACGCGCATCGTCGCCGGCGTCGGCATCCCGCAGCTCACCGCGCTCTACGTCGCCTCGCGCGCGGCGGAGGCGAAAGGCGTGACCATCCTCGCCGACGGCGGCATCACCAAAAGCGGCGACATCGTCAAAGCGCTCACCCTGGCCCACGCCGTCATCTGCGGCGGCCTCCTCGCCGGCTGCCCCGAGGCCCCCGGCTCCCTCATGGAGATCAACGGCAAACTCTACAAACAGTACCGCGGCATGGGCAGCCTCGCCGCCATGCAGGCCGGCAGCGCCGCCCGCTACGGCCACA
>Ga0105048_10015054_pt1 | contig 12017 bp, 5 predicted proteins | sample MAT05_FD_78382 | JGI IMG/M metagenome (GOLD analysis project Ga0105048, IMG submission 78382) | Freshwater microbial communities from Lake Fryxell liftoff mats and glacier meltwater in Antarctica - MAT-05 | ecosystem: Environmental > Aquatic > Freshwater > Ice > Liftoff microbial mat | place...
CGATGGACCTCGCTCCTGGAGTGATAACGTCAGCGTTATGCGCAACGAGCCGATGCCCACCGTCCTGATCGTCGATGACGCGGCTGAAAATCTGTTCGTCCTGAGCGAACTGCTGAAGCCGCTTTACCGCGTGCTGGCCGTCAACTCCGGTGCAGGCGCGCTGCGCGTGGCCGGCAGCCAGCCCCGGCCCGACCTGATCCTGCTCGACGTGATGATGCCGGGCCTGGATGGCTTCACGGTGCTCAGCCGGCTGCGCGAACAGCCCGGCACGCAGGACATTCCGGTGGTCATGCTCACCGCGCTGGCCGACGTGGGCGAAGAAGAGCGCGGGCTGCGCCTGGGCGCCGCCGACTACATCACCAAGCCACTGAAGCCTGCCGTGGTGCTGGCCCGCGTGGCCACGCAGCTGCAGGCCAAGCAGGCCCGGGACTGGCTGCGCGACCACAACGAAGCGCTCGAAGCCGAAGTCGCGCGGCGCATGGTCGAGAACGACCTGACGCAGCGCGTGGCCATCCGCGCGCTGGCTCACCTCGCCGAGACCCGAGACCCCGAGACCGGCAACCACATCCTGCGCACGCAGGCCTACGTGCGGCGGCTGGCGCTCGGCCTGCGCGGACATGCCCGCTTCGCGCAGACGGCCAGCGACCGCTACGTGGAACTGCTCACGCACTCGGCGCCCCTGCACGACATCGGCAAGGTGGCCATCCCCGATCACATCCTGCTCAAGCCGGGCAAGCTAACGCCCGACGAGTGGACGGTGATGAAGACCCACGCCCGGCGCGGCAGTGACGCCATCGAGCAGGCCGAAACCGACATCGAGCAGCCTTTGGCCTTTCTCGCCGTGGCCAAGGAAATTGCGCACTGGCACCACGAAAAGTGGGACGGCAGCGGCTACCCCGACGGTTTGGTGGGCGAAGCCATTCCGGTCTCGGCCCGCCTGATGGCGCTGGCCGACGTCTTCGACGCGCTTGTTTCCAGGCGCGTCTACAAAGAGCCCATGTCCTGCAACACGGCGCGCGACATCATCGTGCAGGGCAGCGGCGCGCACTTCGACCCCGCGGTCGTCGACGCCTTCGTGGCTGCATTCAGCGATTTCGAAGCCATCGCGCGCAGGTACACCGACGCGGACTGAAAACGCCCGCCCAGATGCCCGGGACGCCTAACGCCGCGCTGCGGCCGGAACCCACAGCAGCGAATGCAGCGCAGCCCGAGCTGCCGCGCGTGCTGACGCGGGTGCTGACGCGGCACCCGGTGCTGGGGCTGGCGGCCGTCATCGTGCTGGCCTCGGCCGCGCTGGTGGCGGCCGCCCTCGGCCACCAGTACCAGTTGGCGCATGAGGCGGGCCTCCAGCGCGTCGCCGCGTTTGCGCAACTGATCGAAGAGCAGACCACCCGCACGTTGCAGACCGTGGACCAGCGCCTGCAGCTGGCGGCCAGCAGCCTGGCGCAGGCCCGTGCCTCCGGCACCCTGGACGAGCCCTCGGCCAGGCAGCTGCTGCGCGAGCAGATCAAGGCATTGCCCTTCGTGCGCGCCATGTGGGTGATGGACAAGCAAGGCCGCATCGTGTTCGACACCGACACCGGCAACATCGGCATCAACATGGCCGACCGCGCCTATTTCCAGCTCTACCAGTCGCAGCCGGCAACCGAGTTCGCCATCACCAGCCCGGTCATCAGCCGCACCACCGGGGGCTGGCTGATCAGCGCCACGCGCCCGCTGCGTTCGCGCGATGGGGCCTTCGCCGGCATCATCGTGGCCGCAGTGATTCCTGAATGGTTCGACACGCTGTGGCAAACCGCCGGGCTCGGCGCCGGCAGTTCGACCGCATTGATCAGGCGTGACGGCGTGCTGATGATGCGCAGCCCGTTCAACACCGAGTTGATGGGCAAGGCCTATCCCGACCTGCCCGGATTCAAGGCCATGCGCGACGGCCCGGACACGGGCGCGTTCGAGCAGGTCAGCCCCTTCGACGGCTCACACCGCCACTACGCCTACCGCCGCATGGCCGCCGAGCGCGAAATGATGCTGGTGGCCGGCGTGCCGCATTCGCTCATCGTGGCCCCGTGGCGCAGGCAGGCCACGCTGGTGGTCGCGCTGTGGGCTGCCGCCTCGGCGGTGACCTTTTGGCTGTCTTTCTATCTTGATCGGGGCGTGGCCCGCCGCGCGCTCATCGAGCGCGGCTTGCGAAACAACGAGCAGCGGCTGCGACTGGCCCTGCGCGGCGGCGACCTCGGCCTGTGGGACATGGACGCCCGCACCGGCCAGCTGACGGTCAACGAACGCTGGCTGACGATGCTGGGCCTGGACCCGCAGGGCGTCACGCGCCGGCTCGCCGACTGGCATGCCCTGGTGCACCCCGACGACCTGCCGGTGCTCGAACGCCTGGTGCAGGACGTGATCAAGAATCCGCACGGCGAGGCCTTCGAAGCCGAGGTGCGCGCGCTGCACCGCGACGGCCACTGGGTCTGGATCCTCGACCGCGGCGCCGTCGTCGAGCGCGCTGCCGATGGCAGCCCGCTGCGCGTCGTCGGCACCCACATGGACATCACGCGGCGCACGCAGGCCACAGCGGCGCTGCAGGCCTCGCTGCGCGACAAAGAGGCGTTGCTGAAGGAAGTTCACCACCGCGTGAAGAGCAATCTGCAAGTCGTGACGAGCCTGCTGCGGCTGGAGGCCCGGCGCAACACGGCGCCCGCCCTGCGCAAGGTGCTGGACGACATGCAGGCGCGCATCGGCGCCATGGGGCTGCTGCACGAGTCGCTGTACCGCGGCGGCGTCTTTGCAGCGCTGGACCTGGGCGCCTATCTGACGAAAGTGGCCACCGAGGCCTTTCGCACGCTGGCGCCCGACAACGACCGTGTGGCATTGCAGCTCGCGATAAACAGCGTGCAGGTCGGCATGGACCAGGCCATGCCCTGCGGGCTGCTCGTCAACGAGCTGATCTCCAATGCCTTGAAGCACGCCTTTCCCGACGGACGGCGTGGTGAATTGCGGATCGAATTGCACGCACTGGGCGATGGCCCGCTGTGGCGCCTGCGGGTCAGCGACACCGGCGTCGGCCTGCCGGCAGACTTTCAGGCCCGGCGCGACCGTTCCCTGGGCCTGCAGCTGGTGGCCGACCTGTCACGGCAGTTAAGGAGCACACTGGAGACCGGGCCGGGGCCGCATGCGGAATTCACCGTCACCTTCAGGCCCGACGGCCCGGCGCCGCTGGCCGCAATGGCCTGATGCCGTTCTTGCCCCAGCCCCCATTCCAGTCCGCCGCGATGACCCCTCCGATCTTGCCCGCTGCCAGCCCACCGACGATCCTGGTGGTCGAAGACGAAGCCATCGTCGCGCGCGACATCAGCCAGCAACTGGCCGAACTGGGGTATCAGCCCGTGGGCCAGGCCAGCAGCGGCGAGGAGGCCGTGCTGCTGGCCGGTGAACTGCGCCCGAACCTGGTGTTGCTGGACATCCGCCTGGCCGGCCCGATGAACGGCATCGAAGCGGCGCAGGAAATCCACGCACGGTTCGGCGTGCCGGTGGTTTTCTTGACCGCGTTTTCGGGCGACGACATGCTGGCCCGCGCGAAGGCAGCCTCCCCCTTCGGCTACATCGTCAAGCCCTTCTCCGAGCGCGAACTGCGCACCGTCATCGAAATGGCGCTGTACCGCCACGGCAGCGAGGCACGGCTGCGGCAGAGCGACACCTTCGGCCGTGCGGTGCTGGATTCGATGGCGGCGCAGATCGCCGTGCTCGACACGAACGGTGTCATCGTTGCCGTCAACGAAGCCTGGCATGCCATTGCACGCGCCTATGCGGCGGATGGCAGGGGCGACCCCGCGCTCGCCGATGTCGGCGCCCATTACCTGTCGGTCTGCCAGGCCGGCGCCGCGTCCAACCCCACCGGCGACGCCGCGCGCGCTTACGACGGCATCCTGGCGGTGCTGGAACGCCGCGTGCCCGGCTTCAGCATGGAATACCCTTGCGGCCCGCCGCAGCAACCGAAGTGGTTCGTCATGAGCGCCACGCCACTGGGCGCGGCCGGCCAGGGCGCCGTGGTGGCCCACCACGACGTCACCGCACGCAAGCTGGCCGAGATCACGCTGCAGCGCAGCGAGCAGGCGCTGCGCGAGAGCGAGGCGCGTTACCGCGAGCTTTTTGACAGCAACCCGGAGCCGATGTGGGTCTATGAGCTGGGCACGCTGGCTTTTCTTGCCGTCAACCATGCCGCCGTGGCGCGCTACGGCTACAGCCGCGACGAATTCCTGGCCATGACCCTGCGCGACATCCGGCCCGAGACCGAGCACCCGCGCCTGGCGCAGCACATGGGCCAGGCCCGCGGGGAGCTGGGGGTTCCCGAGCTGTGGCGCCACCGGCGCAAGGACGGCCGCCTGCTGACGGTGGAGATCTCGTCGCACGCGCTGGCTTTCGGCGCACGCCAGGCGCGGCTGGTGCTGGCCCATGAAGTGACCGAGCGCGAAGCCGCCGCAGCCGAGCGGGAACGGCTGAATGCCGAGCTCGACCAATACCGCCACAAGCTCGAGGAGCTGGTGGACGTGCGCACCGCTGAGCTGGCCGAGGCGCGCCGACAGGCCGAGGACGCGAACCGCGCCAAGAGCCACTTCCTGGCCAACATGAGCCACGAGATCCGCACGCCGATGAACGCCATCATCGGCCTCAACCAGCTGATGCGCCGCGACGGCGCCACGGCCCAGCAGATGGTGCGGCTGGACAAGATCGACAGCGCCGGGCAGCACCTGCTGGCGATCATCAACGACGTGCTCGATCTGGCCAAGATCGAGGCCGGCCGGGTGCATTTGGAGACCACCGACTTCGACCTCGGCGCCGTGACCGACAACGTGCTGGCGATGATTGCCGAGCCCGCGCGGCAAAAGGGCTTGGCGGTGACGGTGGACACCACCGGCGTGCCGGCGTGGCTGCATGGCGACCCGACGCGCCTGCGCCAGGCCTGGATGAACTACGCCAGCAACGCCGTCAAGTTCACCGAGCAGGGCTCGGTGGCGCTTCATGCGCGGCTGCTGCAAGATGACGGTGGCACGCTGCAGCTGCAGTTCTCGGTCGAGGACACCGGCCTGGGCATCGCGCCCGAACCGCTGCGCCGCTTGTTCCAGGACTTCGAGCAGGCCGACGCATCGACCACGCGCCAGTACGGCGGCACCGGCCTGGGCCTGGCCATCACGCGCCGGCTGGCGCAACTGATGGACGGCGAGGCGGGTGCCGAGAGCACGCCCGGTGTCGGCAGCCGTTTCTGGTTCACGGCCCTGCTGCGCCGCGGCCTTGGCGCGGCGCCCGTGGCGCCAAGGCCGGAGTGGACGGGTGCTGCTGCAGGCGCAACCGAGGTCACCGACGCACAGACCCGAATCCGTCTGCGGCATGGCGGCGCGCGCGTGCTGGTGGCCGAGGACAACGAGGTCAACCGCGAACTCGCGCTGGCCTGGCTGGAAGGCATCGGCCTGGCCGTCGACACGGCCGAGGACGGCCGCCAGGCAGTGGCGATGGCCAAGGCTCAAATGTATGAGCTGGTGCTGATGGACATGCAGATGCCGTACCTGGACGGGCCGGCAGCCACCCGTGTCATCCGCGCGCTGCCGGGCTGGGCGAACGTGCCGATCGTTGCCTTGACGGCCAACGCCTTCGAGGACAACCGCCACACCTGCGAGCAGGCGGGCATGAACGACTTCATCGTCAAGCCGGTGCAGGTGAGCCTGCTGTACGACACGCTGCTGAAATGGTTCGATGTCGGCGCCGCACAGGGGGCTGCCAACGGCCCTGGCGCACCCGGTGGCAACGTGCAGCCGCTGGCGCCGACGCTGCGGGCGGTGCTGGACCAGCTGGACCAACTGCTGGCGCTGAGCGACGTCTCGGCCCTGACGCTGTACGAAGCCCACGCGGACGAGTTGCGACTGGCGCTGGGCGCGCCCTGCGATGTGCTGGCGCACCAGGTGCGGCAGTTCGCGTTCGAACGCGCACTGGAGACCCTGCGCCGCCTTCGTCAGGGCGCCTGACGAACCAGATCGGCACCGAGCGTGCGCCAGCGCACCGACCACTCGATGACCCGCAGGCCAATATGAGCCGATTCCTGGCGCGCAGCGCCAGGACCCACTGGCTTCAACCGGGCTCTGCACCATGACCAAGATCCGCACCGGGCAAGCCCCAGCGCCGTTGACGCGCGAACAGTTTCACGAGCGCTTCAACGGCCGCTTCTACGACCCGGCGTTCGAAGTCGAGCGGGAGGCCATCGCGCGGCTCGAAGCCATCGCCTGGGATGCCATGCAAGAGGGCCGCAAGGCGCCGATCACCCAGCCCGCCGGCGCTGGCTTTGCAGACCCCAGCTACGACATCTCGGTGCAATGGCTGGAGACCCGCAACCGTCTGCAGGCGGCGCAGAAGCGCTGGAGCGACAGCACCACGCCTTCGCGGGTGCTGCTGATCTGCGGCAGTTCGCGCAACGACGGTACCTGTCCGGGCGAGATCTCGAAGACCTGGCGGCTGACCGGGATGGCACAGCAGGTCGTTGAGAGCGCCGGCATGCAGGCCGATGTGTTGGACCTGAGCCTCGTCACCTCTGAATACGGCCGCAACATCCACCCGTGCAAGGGCTGCGTGTCGAGCGCCATGCCACTGTGCCACTGGCCCTGCAGCTGCTACCCCAACCACGCGCTGGGCCAGGCCGAGGACTGGATGGCCGAGATCTACGAGCGCTGGGTGGCGGCGCACGCGGTGATCATCCTGGCGCCTACCTACTGGTATCAATCGCCGAGCCCGTTGAAGCTGATGATCGACCGCTTGGTCTGCGCCGACGGCGGCAACCCCGACCCGACGACGACCCACGGCAAAAAGGTGGCCGAAGCCAAGCGCATCGAGCAGCAGGGCTGGGACTTCCCGAAGCATGTGGCCGGCCGCGCCTACGGCGTCGTGGTGCACGGTGACGTGGCGGGCGTCGAAGGCCAGCGGCGCAGCCTCACCGACTGGCTGGAGTGGATGGGCCTGATCGACGCCGGCGCGGCGGCCAAGCTCGACCGCTACATCGGCTACTACGAGCCCTACTACAACAGCCACGAAGCGCTGGACGAAGACAAGGCCGTGCAAGAGGAAGCACGCAATGTGGCCCGCTCGGTGGTTCAGGCCGTCACGGAACTGCGCGCCGGCCGGTTGAGCCAGCCCGACAAGCGAGTGAAGGCGCCCCGACCGAAGTGACCGCCTGCAAATCGCCCTGACAGCCTGTGACTCACTGACCGCCTGTGACTCGCCCTGACCGCCAAATGCGAAAACGCCCGCTGTCCCAGGTGCTGGCGGCCGTGGCCGGGATCGGCCTGCAGGCCCCTCTTGAAAAGCCTCGCGCATGACCCACGCTGCGCTCAACCCGGGTCCCCGTACAGGCCCATGCGGCCCGAGCCCTGTGCTCGCGCCATCGTCCATTCCCAAGGAGAGCACATGAACCCATCCGCCATCCCACCGGCCAAGACGAATCCGGTTGACCCGGACATGTCCGAGCAGGCCCGTCCCGGCCACGGCATTCCCTCGCAGGACCCGAGCGCTGCGGCGCAGTTGCCGCTGGACCCCGCAGAAGCCGAGCGCGAAGCCAATTCGGTGCTGGCGGGAGGCGGCATGGTCGCCGGTGCAATCGCCGGTGTTGCCGTCGGCAGCGTGGTGGCCGGCCCGGTGGGTGCGGTGGTGGGCGCCACCGTGGGTGCCATTGGCGGCGCGTTGGGTGGCGCCGCCTCGGGCACCCTGGTGAGTCCGGACCCATCCAGCGCCGCCGACCCGGCGCCTGCGAAGAAGCCAGCGCCTGGTCATTGACGATGCCGCGCGTGGTTGCGTCATGACCACGGGCAACGCTTGAGATCTGAGCCATGACCGTTGTCGCCGCGGGCGCCGCGGGCGCCGACGGCAAGCCCATCATCGTGGTCACGGGCGCCGCCGGCAACCTGGGCCGCTCGGTGGCCGGGGCCCTGGCGGGCGACTATCAGATCGTCGGTCTCGACCGCAAGGCGAAAGAGGGCGCGCCAGAGCTCGGCTTTCCGATTCTCGAAGTCGACTTCAGCGTCGATGCGTCGGTGGCGCTGGCGTTGCGAAACTTCCGCGACGGCTACGGCTCGCGCATGGCCAGCGTCGTGCATCTGGCGGCCTATTTCGACTTCACCGGGGAAGACAAGCCGCAATACCAGTCGGTCAACGTCGACGGCACGCAGCGGCTGCTGCGGGCGCTGCAGGGCTTCGAAGTGGAGCAGTTCGTGTACGCCAGCACGATGCTGGTGCATGCGCCTTGCCGCCCTGGCGAGCACATCGATGAAAGCCAACCCATCGCGCCAGGCTGGGCCTATCCGAAATCGAAGGCCGCCGCCGAGGCCGTGCTGCGCGCCGAGCGCGGGCACATCCCCAGCGTGGTGCTTCGGCTCGCGGGTGTGTATGACGAGCAGTCGATGGTGCCCACCCTGGCGCAGCAAATGGCCCGTGTCTACGAACGCGACCTGCAGAGCCACCTGTATGCCGGCAGCACGCTGGTCGGCCAGTCGGCGCTGCACCGCGACGACATGCTCGATGCGCTGCGCCGCACCGTCGACCGCCGTGGGGTGCTGCCGCCCGACACCGAACTGCTGATCGGCGAGGCCGATGCGCTGGGCTACGAGGCGCTGCAGGATGCATTGGGCCAAATGATGCATGGCGCAGACCGATGGCTCACGCTGCGCGTGCCCAAGCCGCTGGCGGCGGCGGGTGCCTGGGTGCAGGGCAAGCTGGAGCCGCTGGTGCCCGACGCTATCGACGACGGCGAGACGCCTTTCATCCGCCCCTTCATGGTGGCCATGGCGGACGACCACTACGCGCTGGACATCCGGCGGGCACGCCAGCTGCTGGGCTGGGAGCCCCGGCACCGCCTGCAGGACGACCTGCCGCAGATGGTGGCAGCGCTGAAGGCCGACCCGGCGGCCTGGTACGCCGCCAACGGCATCACGGCGCCAGGCTGGGTCACCCAGGCCAGCGGCGTGGATGCGGTACCGCTGGCCGATGACACGGCCGGCAACGCCGCCGCGAACACTGCAGGCAGCGCAGCGGACCACGCAGCAGGCAGCACCACGAACAGCACAGCAGACAGCACAACGAACCGCGCAGCGGACAGCGCAGAAAGCGCTCCTGCGCACGAACCCGCGCACTTGCCGGCACACGCGGCACCCGCACCCAGCGGCCCAGCGCAGATCGGCAACAACCCCGACACGCTGCGCACCGCCCACGAGCTGCGACGCAAAGGCGAACACAGCGCCTGGCGCTGGGCGCACATGGTCAACATCGGCCTGGGCGGCTGGCTGCTGACGCAGCCGCTGCTGCTCGACGTTCAGGAACCGGGGCTGCGCGGCAGCGAGATGACGCTGGGCCTGATGCTGATGATTGCCGCCAGCTTCGCGCTGTCGTGGCGCGCGGTGTGGGCGCGCTGGCTGTGTGCCGGCATCGGCGCGGCGGTGATGGCGGTGCCGTTTCTCTGGTCCACCGCCGATGCCGCGGCCTATCTGTCGGACACGCTGGTGGGCGCGCTCGTCTTCGGTCTGGCCGTGTGCAGCAAGCCCGAGCCGGGCTCTTCTGCCGTCGCCGCCCTGACCGGGCCGAGCGTGCCGCCCGGCTGGAGCTACAACCCTTCGGGTTGGACGCAGCGCTTGCCGATCATCGTGCTCGCGCTCCTGGGCCTGTATGTCTCGCGCTATCTGGCGGGCTACCAGCTCGGGCACATCCCGGGCCTGTGGGACCCGTTCTTCGACGGTTCTGCCAGCGACCCGCGCAACGGCACCGAAGAGATCGTCACTTCCTGGGTGTCGACTGCGCTGCCGGTGTCCGACGCGGCGCTCGGTGGCTACACCTACTTGCTGGAGATCCTCACCGGTCTGGCGGGGTCGCGCCAGCGCTGGCGCACGGCCCCCTGGCTGGTGCTGCTGTTCGGCCTGTTGATCGTGCCGCTGGGCATGACGACGATTCTCTTCATCGTCATACAGCCCGTTGTGCTGGGCACCTGGAGCACCCTGGCGCTGGTGGGCGCTGCGGCCGTGCTGGTGCAAATTCCTTACTCGCTCGACGAGTTGCTGGCCACCTGCCAGTTCCTGCGCCGCCGCGCCAGGGCCGGCAAGCCCTGGTTGCGCGTGCTGTTCCTGGGCGACACCGACGAGATGGCGGTGGCTGGCGATGCAAGGCCTGCGGAGAACGCCGGCGATGAGTTCGACAGGTCTCCCGTCGCGGTGCTGAGGGCCGTGGTGGGCGGCGGTGTCGGCCTGCCATGGAACTTGGCGCTGGCGGGGGTGATCGGCCTGTCCCTGTTGTTCACGCGTGTGACGCTGGGCGCAGAGGGCAGCCTGGCCGACGCGCACCACATCATCGGCTCGCTGGTGCTGACGGTGGTCTCCATCGCCGCGGCCGATGTCGCGCGGCCGTTGCGGGCGCTCAACGCGCTGCTGGGTGTGGGCTTGATGAGCGTGCCATTCCTGTTGGACGGCAGCAGCACGATCACCGCCGTCACCATCGGATTGGGGCTCGCGCTGGTGTTGCTCAGCGTACGCCGCGGGCCGATCCGGGACCGCTACGGCAACTGGAGCCGGTGGTTGGTCTAGAGCCACTGCGCGCAGTTCCCGCGCGCCGTGTCCTGCGTAGGCAACGTCTGACGATGCAAGGCTGTTCAGGCTGATGGACATCCACTCCCGGGGGCTCAAGACTCACACTGACCAAGACGATCCAACACCAGGCAACAAAGCTCAGCCATGAACAGACCCGACCGCTCAGTTCCATCGCAGTCCGCCCGTTCGGCCACTGCCCGTGAGCTTCTGGCGCCTGCGCCAGGCGGCTTGCCGGGTGAGCGCACCATCAGGGAGCCCACTGACAGCGAGAGCTGGCTGGGCTACGAGTCGATCCACCCGCTGACCTGGGTGCCGGGGTCACCCGGCATGAAAAGGAGGCAGGGCATCGAATAGTGCCGCTTTGCGATGGCTGCCCCGCTGCAGGCAAAACAGCGGTAGACCCGCGTGTGGATCAGCGCTGCCGGTTCCTGACCGGTGGCACGGTTGCGTGACAGTAAGGAGCTTGTCCTGTGTCAGATCTCGAACGCTTTGCACATTTCATCAGTCCGAAGCCGCCCACTGGCGGGCTTGGGCAGATCATGTCGATCAACGGTCACCTGAGGCAACCTGGCGCGTGGCGCGTTCAGCGCCGCAGCCGGGCCCCGCTGGCCGGATGCCGAGGCTGGCGGCGATGAAGCGCGCCCGCGTCATTCCCACCCAGCCGATCGGCAGCATTCCGCGGCCGCTGAGCCTGATCGAGGCCGCCAGAGCCTTCGAGCGCGGCGAGATCGAGCATGAGGCGCTTGAACGCGAATACGCCGCTGCGATCATCGACACGCTGAAGCAATTCGAGGCCACCGGCTCGCCGGTGATCACCGACGGCGAACAACGAAAACACCACAACTTCGCCACCTACTGCGTGCACGGCGCGCCCAACCTCGCGCCCGACGGCTTCAAGCTGCAATTCGTCAACCACTTCCGGCAATGGCCGAGGCTGCAGCGCGGGCCTTTCCGCTACGTCCACCGTGCCCAGGACTACCTGGCCGAAGCGCGCAGGCACACGAAACTGCCGCTGAAGCAGGCGGTCATCTCGCCTTCGGCGCTGAGCCTTTTCTACCCCGTGGAGCCGCTGCCGGACTACCCGCGCGAGCAATTCATCTCTGAACTGCTAGACGAGCACGAGCACGAGGTTCGCGCCTGCCTGGACCTGGGCGCGCACACGGTGCAGATCGACTTCACCGAGGGACGGCTGGCCCACAAGCTGGACCCCAGCGGTTATCTGCTGGACAGCTTCGTGGCGCTGAACAACCTTGCGCTGGCGCGCTTCTCCGACCAGGAGCGGCAGCGCATCGGCGTCCACACCTGCCCTGGCGGTGACCGCGATTCGACCCACAGCGCCGACGTCGACTACGCGCTGCTGCTGCCACAGCTGTTCGAGCTCAAGGCCACCGATTTCTTCATCGCACTGGCCCGCGAGCC
>Ga0105048_10015055_pt1 | contig 12016 bp, 12 predicted proteins | sample MAT05_FD_78382 | JGI IMG/M metagenome (GOLD analysis project Ga0105048, IMG submission 78382) | Freshwater microbial communities from Lake Fryxell liftoff mats and glacier meltwater in Antarctica - MAT-05 | ecosystem: Environmental > Aquatic > Freshwater > Ice > Liftoff microbial mat | place...
CGATTGGAAAGCACCCTAACAGAATGCCTCCCGGGCCACTTGGTCTATTGCCCTTATGACTTCCGATCTCACTGTAATCAAAGCCGGCACCGGTGTGCTCACCAAAACCGATGATGGCACACTTGACCGCGCCGCCCTGGTCCATCTCGTCTCTGCCATTTCCGGGCTGATCAACAGCGGCCACAAATGCCTGTTTGTTTCCTCGGGTGCCGTCGGTTCCGGCGTGTCCGCTCTCGGCCTGACCGAGTATCCCACAGACACTGCCACCCGCCAGGCCTGTGCTGCCGTGGGCCAGGCAAGACTGATGCAAACCTACAGCAGCCTGTTTTCCAATTTTGATATCACCATCGCCCAAGTCCTTCTCACCGCCGCAGATCTCGGCACCCCGGAACGTTCGAAATATGTCTCGGATACCCTCAACCGCTTGTTGGAAGAGCCGGGCATCCTCCCCATCATCAATGAAAATGATTCCGTGGCCGTAGAGGAACTGAAGTTTGGCGATAACGACATGCTCTCCGTCCGCGTTGCGAAACTTGCAGGCGCCACCCGCGTCATCCTGCTCACCAGCGTGGACGGATTGTTAGATCCGGCGAGCAACGAACTCATCCCCGAGGTGACGGACATCGACAACGTTTTCCGTCACGTCCGCCAAGACAAAGGCCGCTTCTCGATGGGTGGCATGGCCTCCAAGCTGGAGGCGGTGAAATTTGCCGTGAGCGCGGGAATCGAAACCCATATCGCCCACGGTCGCCACCCGGAGCGGCTCGCTGCCATCATCGGCGGAAGCGGGATTTCCACCAAGTTTCACCCGGCGTAGTTCTCAACGTTGGCTTAGCGGCGGCTCGAGAATTTCCTTCATCACAAAAGCACGGCGCAGCTCGCCCTTGTCATACAAGCGGCTGCGTAAACTTGCAGAAACAGGAGCCGCGGCCTTGGCAGGTAGCCTCGAAGCCGTCAACCGCGCCCGCGTCGCCGCCGCTCCGCCAGTAGTCGTGGCCTTGGTTTCCCGGATCACCCGCAAGCGCTCCGCAAGATCTTGTTGACGCTTCAGCACAGCCGCCGATTCACGGGCCGCCTCCATGGCCGCCGCCGGACTGGGAATCGGTGGCGGTTGGCTCCACTCCAATGGTGGAGGCACGCCCGGCACCTGCTCCCGTGGCTCACCGGGACCGAAAACCTCACGCTCGTTAGAGGGTTCCTGAGGCGGTTCCTGCTCCTCGTTCTTTGAATCCATCCGGCTCTTGATCCAGCCGGCGAAAGCAATGAGAACGAGAGCAATGATCTGGAAATTGTTAGAGAGCCAATCCATGGGGTAATTCTGCTAGATATACTTAATTACCTTCGGATTTCGAAATGCTTGCGCGCATTTCCGTATCGGATTTGACGTTTTCCATCTTGTAATAATCCATCACTCCAAGGCGTCCGCTGCGGAACGCCTCAGCGATCGCGAGTGGAACCTGCGCCTCCGCCTCCACCACCTTGGCTTTCATTTCCGCCACGCGGGCCACCATTTCCTGCTCAAGCGCCACAGCAGCGGCGCGGCGAATTTCCGCCTGGGCCTGGGCCATGTTCTTGTTTGCCTCGGCTTGCGCCTCTTGCAACTGCGCGCCTACGTTTTCACCCACATCCACATCGGCGATATCGATGGAAAGAATCTCAAATGCGGTGCCCACGTCCAACCCGCGCTGGAGCACGACTTTGGAAATACTATCCGGTGATTCCAACACCGTCTTATAGCTCTCCGCGGAGCCGATGGTGGTGACGATACCTTCACCCACCCGGGCAATGATGGTTTCCTCTTTCGCACCGCCCACGAAGCGATCCAGATTGGTTCGCACCGTGACACGGGCCCGGACTTTCACCTGGATGCCATCCTTGGCCACGCCATCAATGGTGGAGCGACCGGAAGCCGGATTCGGGCAATCGATCACCTTGGGATCCACCGAGGTGCGGACGGCTTCGACGACACTTTTGCCCGAGCCCTTGGTCGCCAGATCGATGGCACAAGCGCGGTTCCAATCCAGCTCAATGCCCGCTTTGCGCGCTGCGATGAGCGCTTGGATGGTGGGAATCACATTTCCTCCGGCGAGGAAGTGCGCCTCGATGTCGTCGATCGGGATTTCAATCCCGGCCTTCTTCGCCGTGATCCGCGCATCCACCACCATGCCATACGGCACTTGGCGCAGGCGCATGGCCACCAGATCGGTGAAGCCCACGTAGGCACCCGCAAGCCAGGCTCGCAGCCAGACGCTGAAGAAGGAAAGAATAATGCCGAAGAGCAGGAGCCCGAGAATGGCAATGACGATGAGGACGATGGTGGTAATATCAGGCATGGTAGTTATAGGTTCGATTGGATAGGAGAAACAATGAGTCGGAAATTATCTGCGCCCACCACTTCCAGTGCAGCACCGCTGGGGACTTGGCCAGCTTGGCAAAACGCTTCGTAGCGCACGCCCTCCACCAGCACGTAGCCGCTTGGCGAAAGCATGGTGACGGCCTCGGCGGATTTACCGATGAGTGCAAGTGCCTCGCTGCCGAAAGCCGCACTTACGGCGGTGATCTCTTTGCTGAGAAAGGCCCGCTTGCCCAGAGCCGTCTTCGGTAAAACCTTCAGCTCCAGAAACAGCGCCAAGCCTCCCACGGTGAAGGCCACCAAAATGGCGATCAATCCTCCCTGCGAGCCGAAGTTGATGAAGGACATCACACATCCCCCGAACATCAACAAGGCACCGATCAGCCCGAGGATGGCCCCCGGAACGATCACCTCCACCGCGATGAAGACGATCCCTAAAGAAAATAACAAAATGATAATGCTCATGAAATTACCTCCACGGTTAGACCAAAATCACCGGTCGCCGTGACACGCACCGGTGTCCCTGCGCCGACACTCCCCAGAAGCAAATTCGCCTCATAACGTCTGCCGGAAATTTCCACTTGCCCGCCCGGATGCAGAGCCGTGGCGGCCACCCCCGTGCGCCCGATCAAGGCTATGCCGCGTGGCTCACCCGCCCCACCACCCAGAATCGCTCGCAGCTCGCCGGGCTCCCCGCCGACGGCACCCTCTAAAACCATTTTCCCCCAGAGTCCGCCGCGCGGTAAAAACCTCAGAATCGCCAGAAACATCACCACCGCCAGCGCGGTGCCGATCATCACGTTGGTCAGCGGCCCCACCAGCACATCTCCGGAAAAACTGATCGGCTCCTTCGGCCAGAAGTCCGCCATGGACCATACAAGCGAAATAAACATCAGCACTCCACCCACCATCGCCAGAATCAATCCCGGGAGGAAAAACAAATCCACGATCACCAGGATCAAACCGATCCCGAAAAACAATGCTGGCTCATGCCCGGAAAGTCCGGCCGTGTGTTGCGTGAAAAACACCACGCCCAGAAGGAGAATCCCCCCCACCCCGAAAATTCCGAAACCGGGCGTCTTGAACTCCACGAACAGCAACAACAGGCCCACACCGATCAGCAAGGGTGTGACTGAGGTGAGATACTGCGCGAGTTTTTCAGACCAGGTAACCTCCATTTTTACCACCGAGTAGTTTCCCGCGCCGTGGACCTGGTTGAGCAGATCATCCAGATCCTTGGCGATGCCCTTGCCTAAAAGCGGCGTGGGCGGTTCACCATAGGTTTTCATCGCCTCCTGCGCCGTGAGCGAAAGCAGCTCTCCTTTCTTCTTGATCACCTCGTCGCCGATTTTGAATTCCATGTCCATATCGATCATCGCGGAGATCACCTGCCCGCGGTAGCCTTTCCCCTCGGAAATCGACCGCACCCGGGCTTTAAGATAGCTCACGATCTTCGCAAGCATCGTCGCATCGATTTCCCCGCCAGTGGCCATCACAGGAGCCGCCGCCCCGATCACTGCCCCCGGCGCAAAGTAGATATCATCCGTGCCAGCGGAAATGAGCGCCCCTGCGGAGATCGCCTCATTGTTGATATAGGTGACCGTTTTTCCCGGAAACTTGTCCAACGCCTTGAGCATATCAAACGTCACATCCAGCGCGCCACCCGGAGTTTCCATATCCAGCACGATGGTATCCACATTTTGCTCGATCGCCTCCTTCAGGCCTCTGCGAAGGATGAACAGCTCAGGCTTCGCAATTTGCTGGCGTACTGGAATCACCACCACCTTCGCAAGTTTCTTCTCGGCGGGCACCTCCTCTTGGCCACGGACGTTGGCTACTGAAAGGAACCCTGAGGCGATGGCAAGCAATCCAATAATTTTTCTCAACACGCCGTCACTATGTATGCCCTTTCCCCTTCCCGCAAGCTCCCACTAGATGGAAATCGAGGCAGATATTCCAAATCCGAAAATTTGCACACCCTCTGCCAAGCATCTCAAAACCAAATCATGGACGGGGTTGGTTTTTTGGAAACTTTTTGATTGTCGTTATTGCCTGACACGCTAGGTTCGATTAATGAGAATGTTTCGCAACAAGTTGTTTTTCGGTTTTCTTTTGGTCTCAGCGGTGAATGCGACCGGGGCCGAGGGCGAGCTGCATGTGTATTCGCATCGGCATTATGAGGCGGATCAAAAGGTGAACGCCCTGTTTAAAGAAAAAACCGGGATCGTGGTAAAGGTGGTGAACGCGGAGGTGAACCAGCTTGTCGAGCGCTTGAAATCCGAGGGTGCGGCAAGTCCGGCGGACGTGTTGATCGCGGTGGATGCGGGGCAGATGCAGCGGGCGGCGGCTGACGGGTTGCTCCAAGCCGTCAGCTCGGAAACGCTTTTGAAAAACACTCCGGAGGCGATGCGGGATGCGGAGGGGCGTTGGTATCCTTTCACATTGCGGGCGCGCGGAATAGTGGTGGCGAAGGATAGGGTGAAAGAGGGCGAGCTGAAGACGTATGAGGATCTAGCGAAACCCGAGTGGCGCGGGCGGGTGCTTTCCCGTTCTTCTACAAGTGCCTACAACCAGGCGCTGATGGCCTCAATCGTGGTGGCAAACGGCCCGGAAGCTGCGGAGAAATGGGCGGAGGGGATTGTGAAGAATCTCGCCCGTCCGCCGCAGGGTGGCGACCGCGATCAGATCAAGGCGGTGGCCGCCGGGCTGGCGGACGCGGCAATCACCAACAGTTATTATCTGGGCCTGCTGCTGAACTCACCGGACGCGGCGGAGCGCAAAGCGGGCGAGGCGGTGCGGATGGTTTTCCCGAATCAGGACGGGCGCGGGACGCACACGAACGTGAGCGCGGCGGGTGTGGTAAAGCACTCAAAGCACGTGGATGCGGCTACGAAATATCTGGAGTTCCTGGTGAGCGAGGACGTGCAGCGCATTTATGCGAACGAGACCTTCGAGCATCCGGTGATGATGGATCTTTCGCTTGGTGGACAGCTTGGGAAATGGGGTGAATTCAAGGTGGATTCGACGACTTTTCCAGAGCTGGGCAAGAATCTTCCGGAAGCGACGCGGCTCTTTGACAAGGCTGGCTGGAAATGAGCGGTTGGCCGGCCCGCGGGGTGGCGTGGGTGATCGCGCTGCTGGTGCTGTTGCCCGTGGCGGTCGTGCTTTTCCGCGCGGGTGCGCCAGCGGGGGAGGCTTGGGCGGCGATCGTGGAGAACCGGCTTTGGGGGCATCTCTGGCAGACCGGGCTGCTGGTCGGGTGCGTGGCGGTGGTGGCACTTTTGCTGGGCGTGCCGACCGCGTGGGTGGTCTCGGTTTATGATTTTCCCGGGCGGAATGGGATGAAATGGCTGCTGCTGCTGCCGGTGGCGATGCCAGGATTCGTGGCGGCGGTGGCCTATGTGGATGTGCTGGCGGGGCTGGTGCCCTTTTATATCTGGGTGAGGAAGGAGTGGGGAATCGAGGCGTTTCTAAATGTGCAGGTGGTGATGCCTTGGGTGTTCGCGGTGGGGGTGCTGGGGGCGACCTTGTATCCGTATGTGTTTCTGAGCTGCCGGGCCTTGTTTGCAAAACAGGCGGCGGGTGAGCTGGAAGCGGCGCGCTTGCTGGGCTGCGGGAGTGCGGGGGTTTTTCTGAAGGTGGCGCTGCCGATGGCGAGGCCGGCGCTGGTGGCCGGTGGGAGCTTGGTGGTGATGGAGGCGATGAATGATTACGGGGTGGTGAGCGCCTTCGGTCTGACTCCGCTGACCCCGGGGATTTTCCGCGCATGGGGTGAGGGCGAGGTGGCGGTGGCGATGCGGTTGGCGGTTTTCCTGATGCTTTTTCTGGCGGTTGTGCTGGCGGTGGAGAGGTGGCAGCGCGGGCGGCGGCTCTTCGAGGTAAGCGGGGCGGAGGGCTTGCTGGCGCGCAGGAAACTTGGATTTGGAAAAGGTTTGGTGGCGCTTGGGATCTGCCTGGTGCCGCTTGGGATCGGGTTTCTGGTGCCGGGTTGGAGGCTTGCGGGCTGGGCGTGGGATTCTCGTGGCTCGGCGGAGATCGTAGGGCATCTGGCGGCGGGTTGGAATTCATTTTCCTTGGCGGCAGGCGCGGCGGTGCTGGTGAGCGTGGCGGCGCTGCTGCTGGTGGCGGGGCAGCGGGTCTTGAAATCGAAGAGCATCCTCGTGGCGCAGAAAATCGGGCTGATGGGCTATGGTTTCCCCAGCGCGGTGGTGGCGGTGGGGGTCGGCGCCGTGGTGGTTTGGGTTTCGCAACGTTTCCCCTGGGCATCCGGGCTGGCACTGAGTGCCTCGGTGAGTGGGCTGATGTTCGCGTATTTTGTAAGGTATCTTGCGGTCGGGATTCAACCGGTGGCGGCGGGTTTTGAAAGGGTTCCTTCGGCCCTGCGGGACGCGGCGAGGACGCTTGGGGAAAATCCACTGGGCGCGGTGCTGCGGGTGGACCTCCCGCTCGTCCGGCCTGCGGTGCTGGCTGGCGCGACGCTGTGTTTCATCGATGTTTTTAAAGAACTGACCCTGACACTGGTGCTGCGGCCATTCGATTTCGAGACGCTCGCGACGCGGACTTACCGGCTGACGGATGAGGGGCGGATGGCGGAGGCGGCGCTGCCGGGATTGGGGCTGGTGCTGCTTTGCCTTGCGGGCTTGATTCCGCTGACGCTATGGATGAAAGGAGACGGGGAATGAGTTTGCTGGAGGTCAGGAATGTGTGCCGGAGTTATCGCGGGGCGGGTTGCCCGGCGGTGGACGGGGTGAGCTTTGATGTGCCGGAGCGGAAAATCCTCGGGCTGGTTGGCGAGAGCGGGAGCGGGAAGACGACCCTGCTGAAAATCCTCGCGGGGCTGGAGGACTTGGATTCCGGTGAAGTCAGGCTGGGCGGCGAAGTCATTGCGAAGCCCGGCGGCGGGGTGGCGGTGGAGCGGCGGGGAATCGGAATGGTGTTCCAGCATCACGCGCTTTTTCCGCACCTGACGGTGGGCCGGAACATTCTTTTCGGAGTGAGGAAACTCGGAAAAACCGCGAAAAACGATCTCCTGCGGGAAATGCTCGAACTGGTGGGGCTTGAGGGAATGGCGGAACGTTTTCCGCACGAACTTTCCGGCGGCGAGCGGCAGAGGGTTGCGTTGGCAAGGGCATTGGCTCCGGATCCGAAGCTCCTTTTACTCGATGAGCCATTCAGCAGTCTCGATACCCGGCTGCGGCATTCCGTGCGTGACGAGACGCGGGCCATCCTGCGGAAACGGCAGACCACCGCCGTTTTTGTGACCCACGATACCGGCGATGCGCTGGCCGTGGCGGATGGCATCGTGGTGCTGAGAAATGGCACGGTACAGCAGGTAGGTGCGCCGCCCGAAGTCTATCATGCACCGGCGAATGCCTACGTGGCGTCGTTTTTCGGAACCTGCAATTTTCTGCCCTTCCATAGCCTCAAGCACCCGAGCGGGGGCAAAGTTTCCTGCCACATCGGCCCGCCCGGCGGCATTGCGGCAGAGGCGGGGCTGTGGGTGAGGCCGGAGGATCTGGAGCTTGTCTCGCCGGGTGAGGCGGGCGACGCGTTGCGTGGAAAAATCGAGAAAGTGACCTTCGGCGGCGGTTTCCTGTGCGTGGATCTGCTTTGTCCGGAAGGCGTGCGCGTGGAGGTAAGGCACAACGCGCCAACCATGGTGGCGGTGGGCGAGGAGTGGGCGATCGTGCCGAAGGCGGAGCGGAGGGGGTGAAATTTCAAGGTCTTGAAGAGTGTGGGTGAGATTCGGGCGGTAAAGATCTCAGATGCGGAATTTTTTCACGCAGGAACTGCAGGAGAGGGGGACTCAGACGAGCTGGTAGATGAAGCGGCGGCCAGTCTCGGGGTGGTGGAAGTTTGCTCCGGTCAGGCCGCTGAGGAGTTGGCCGATGGCGCGGTCGCGGGCGGGGGTGCGAGAAGTAGCTGTCGTCACCGACAAACCAAGTCACGTGGCCTTCCTTGGTGCGACGGTTGACGGCGGAATTGATTCGGATTGCGCCATCAGGCTTTTCGGGAAAAAATATTTTGGCATGGTGCGGGGAAGGGATCGGCTCCCTTTTTGGGCCAAAGCGTTCTCGCGGATTCTGGAACACTTCTTCCACAAACCCTCGGCTCCCAATCTTTGTCTTGGCCGGGACAAGAATTGTGGGACAATGACAGACGGCGTCCCTACCCTACTTGCTGGATAACCCAAATGATTGTCCGTCCGGATGATAATCTCCGAGGGTGCTGGGATGATTGTGACGAGTGCGAAGTTATTACGGATCCGTCCTTTTGTCTATAATACTGTCTGTCACTCTGTTATTCAAATTCTTCAAAGTGTTTTCACCGCCGGACAACTTGGATGAACGCTTCCCTGCAACCCCCTTCACACCAACCCGGGGCCATCAACGAAATGAACCGCGACCGGGACTGACAAAACGGAAACGGGGCGACCGGATGGCGCTTTTTATCAGCATAATCTGACAGTATTAGGTGTCCTGCCTGTTATGATCATCACACAACCTCTACCAAAAGAAATCTTGGCAAAGCGGTCGGGAAAGCTACGCTCACCACGGATGATGATTGCCGTGAAAACTCCGTATTCCGCCGAGACTAGGCGTCGAATGGGGATTTTTCTCACCGAAACACCGCCCATTGGCTCACTGAAACACCTCTTCCGCCGCCTTTTCCCCCCGCACCCCCCTTTTTTCCGCCCTCCGGTCCAGCCAACTGCTGGTTCAGGAGCCTCCCACCAAAAGCAAATTCCTAACAGTCAAACTGCCTTCGGCGACAAAGCGAGTCTTGTCGCTGCGGGAGTGATTTGCATGATGGCAGCTGAACTGCCCGATCAAGGCAGGTTTTAAGACCCATCATGAAAATCGCCTATGTCACGCAGTTCGCCGCCGATGACCTTCAGTCGTGGTCCGGGGTGGTCTATCACATCCGGCGGGCCTTGCAGGATGCCGGATGCGAGGTGCTGACCATCGACAGTCTGCGGGAAAAGGGCCGGATTCCGGGAAAACTGATGGAGCTGGCCTACAAGCACCTGGCGGGAAAGACGTTCATCCGGCAACGCTCCGCCATCATGCTGGACGGCTTCGCCCGCCAGGTGGAAGTGGCGCTTGCCGGGAAGGGCGCGGACTTCGTCTTAAGCCCCAGCTCCTATCCCATCGCGCGGTTGAAACCCGGACTGCCGACGGTGTTCTGGACGGATGCCTCGTTCGCCGGGTTGGTCGATTTCTATCCGTTCATGACCCGTCTTTCCAAGCGCACGCTGCGCGATGGCCGGCGCTCGGAGCAGGACACCTTGGACCGCTGCTCATTGGCGATCTATGCCTCCGACTGGGCGGCGCGGACCGCGCTTGAAAACTACCGGATAGATCCGGCCAAGGTGAAGGTGGTGCCATACGGTGCGAACGTCGAAGCCGGGCGCACGCTGTCCCAGGTCACGTCGGACTTGGAAAAACGCCCGCGCGCCCGCTGCGAATTGCTCTTCATGGGCGTGGAATGGGAGCGCAAGGGCGGCGACATCGCGCTGGAAACGGCGGTGGAACTCAATCGCCTAGGCCTGCCGACGCGGCTGCATCTGGTGGGCTGCGAACCAGAGGGAGCGGTGCCGGATTTCGTCCTGCGCCACGGCTTCCTTTCCAAACGTACTCCAGAGGGCAGGGCGAAGCTGGAAGCCCTTCTATCGAAATCGCACTTCCTCATCGTCCCCTCGCGCGCCGAATGTTACGGCATCGTCTTTGCGGATGCCAGCTCCTACGGCCTGCCCTCGCTCGGGGCCGACGTAGGCGGCATTCCCTCCGCGATTCGCCACGGGGCGAACGGCTTTTTGTTTCCGTTAGCCGCCCGCGGCGATACCTATGCGGCGCAGGTGATGGAGCTGATGGAAAGCCCTGGAAAATACCGGGAGCTCGCTCTCGGTGCGTTTGCGGAGTATGAAAGCCGCCTGAACTGGCGCGTCGCGGGTGGCGCGGTGGTGGAACTGTTGAAGGGGCTGTGAACGGTTTCCCGCTTGCCCCCTTTCACTCATCGTAAAAGAAGCCATGAAGTATTTTTTAACAATTCCATTGTTTAATTAGTTTTTCGCGTTGCCTCTCAAAGCCCCAATCGGAAAAGAGTCTGTGAAAATTCCCGAAATTCGATTGAATGACGGAATTGTTTTAAAAGACGTAATAGTCAGAAAGTCTATAGGAGATTCCGTATCTGTATTTCATAGCCTGGGAGCTTTAGAGTCCATCTCAAGCGGGATTTCGGGTCAAGCCGGGCCGTTTTGGAAACTTGCCGAGCAGAAAATGCCCGGCCAGCGCAAATACGACCAGGATCAGCATGATCGCTCCCCATGCAATCCACATCAGCGGGATCAACCAGCTCACCACGCTACCAAGCGCCTGGCCACTTTGGCCGAACCAGCCTAATAACTCTACCCACGGAGCCTGAAGTTCTTGAATCCAAGCCGGGTCGAGCCACAAGCTCAACCATGGCGGGACCGGCCACTCGCCCACCTTGCTGATCGCGTCGCCCGCTTGGCCCGATCCCACCGTGGTGGCCAGCCATGCGGTGAGTTCGGCGGTCACCAACACGGTGACGGTCCATACTGCGGAGATCAGGGCAAAGACTATCCAAAGAGCAGTTTTCATAGGAAGCTTACGTGGTGGAAAAGATCGGGAGAACCATTTCTCGAGTGGTTGGTTAAGTTGATATAATCGGATGGTCGGGGAACGGCTGGCCGCTCTAACTTTTGAAGTTTGGCCGGTGGTGGCGGAACTCGCAATTGGAAGAACCGCCGATGATTCTAACGCCGGGCTGCAATGATTGATGAAGCTTCCGGCCGATAAACCGACCAAGCGGGCTCGGCAGCGCCCGTAGATCAATTAAGTGTCACACCGAAAGTTTAGGGGAATTTCCATTTTCCTTAATTTCCCTCGATAGCCTTTCATCCAACATTGAGTCAAACTCGGCAACAAAGCCGGGCGAAGAACGTTCAATCGTCTTGGCGAGATCGGCAGCGGATGCCGGCTCGGATCGTTTGAAAAGAGCCACCACCTGTATAAAGGCGCCCTTCGCAGCCCGGATATCGATCCCCTCTGAAATCTCACGGAAAACCTGCCCGAGAAACCGCGCCCTCTCTTCCGTTAGATGCCGTCCCGCACCTGCGGGGACTATCCCGGGGTGCTGGAGAAAACGAGCAAGGAAGTAAGTGGTCATCGCCGTCCGTGCCGCGTTCCTTGCTGCAAGCCAAAACAGGACCGTCCGGAAAAGTTTTTTCAAAGGTTTCAAAATAAGTCCGCGTGCCATTGAGCCAAGCCGTCCGATGAGCGTGCGACCGCTACCGGTCAGCAACGCCGGAACTCCCTTTTCAAAAGTGATCCCAGATTCTGCCAGGATCATCCCGACCATCGCCCGACGCTGTTTTTTGATCATCCACTCGTCCAGAAACGGCACGGGAATAAACTCCGAGGCTCCTGTTCCAAGGCTGGCTCCGTGGACATGAATGGACGGCCTCGGATGGACTCTGGTGTTTGAAGATGCTTCCATGTGGTAAGTAAACATCATGCATCACCCGTTTCAACCGAAAGCGCCAGGACCTTTTGGATTTCGCTTGATTCCAAGGTTGCGGTGATGGTTCGTGGTTTGAGGATCATTTTAAAAAGCTTGGTTTTCGAATCCGAGGTCAAG
>Ga0105048_10015056_pt1 | contig 12016 bp, 7 predicted proteins | sample MAT05_FD_78382 | JGI IMG/M metagenome (GOLD analysis project Ga0105048, IMG submission 78382) | Freshwater microbial communities from Lake Fryxell liftoff mats and glacier meltwater in Antarctica - MAT-05 | ecosystem: Environmental > Aquatic > Freshwater > Ice > Liftoff microbial mat | place...
CGCAAATCGTGCTCTTGCCAACGTTGTTCGGCCCGACGATCAGGGCGTGTCCGTCGAAGTGCAGCTCGGCGCTCTTGATGCTCCGAAAGTTGGAGACCTTCAGTCGTACGACTTTCATTCGTGTTCGTCCCTGTCTGATGTTCTGTTAATAGCGGAGATGTCAACTTAGCGGCCACCGCCGCATCGGTACGCGCTGCGTCGGTCGTTCTTGGGGTTCGATGCCAGAAGAGATCGCGAGATGCGTGCCGTCGCACGCTCAACCTGATTGCTATACAAATCAATGAGTTACGTTGATCTCTGCCACGAACGTAGGAAAGAATCTTGTAGTCACACAAGAACGTTTACATCTTCCTTCGACAGGTCGGCCGTTACGACTGGGGCATCAGCTGAACGTGAGGAGGCGACGATCAAATGTGCGTTGTCCGTCGAACTCCCACAGGCTTACCTCCGAGCTGCTCAGCGCGGCGACGACGCACAGCCGTCGAGGATTCGAGCCAGGGACTGCCGCGAGAGCACCGACCCTGAGGCTTGAAACATGTTGGCCGGCGCCTTGGCTCGCAGAGGTGACCTGTCGGCCAGCGGCAAGATGTCGAGTCAACCAGGCGGAGGCACGAGCACCTTCCTCGGCGGTCTGAATGCCAGTCAACTGGAGGCTGCGCTCAAGTTCGGCAACTTCGTCTTGATCGGCCGCCACGACGGGAAGCAGTTCATACAGGATGGCGTTCGCATGAATTCGGCGCGTCGCGTCCTTGTTTTCCAGAAGCGGACTGATGCGATCCGTCAGCTCTTCGCCCAGGTCCCAGGCCAGCCAAAGAAGCATCGATCTCAGATGGCTGACCTCTTCAAAGGGCTCGTCTGATTGGGCGAGCAGTTCAGGCAAGAGCATCGACCCGCTTCCAAACAGGTAGGCCATAGCCCGCTCCAGCAAGGTGCGCCGGTCTTTCTCATCTACAAAACTCGGCCTGATCCTCCATCGCATCGAGTTCCGAAGTCGTCGAAGTTCGCGCACGACTCCCAGCACCGCCACCAACTGCACCGAGGCCGCCGCGACACGATCCGCGTCCTTTGCCGCCAGTTCGAGTTGCTGCACCATGCGTCTTATCAGCATTCGCGACTTTCGGGTCACGATGGCGGCGATCTCGATATCGGTCAGGCCCGACGCGATCGGACTCGGCGGCGGCGCCTCGTCGTCGTCCTTCCCGATAGACTCCTCTTCGGTCCGTCCTTGGCTATCCGTACTTCCGCCAGCGCTCGGAAGGTCCAATCCAAGACGCCTGATCAGCACATCCAGCAAGTACGCCAAGTCGCCTGATTTCAGCAGGCGCAGCTTCTTCCGCTGCTTCGGCATGTCCGTCACGTGAATGGCCAGACTCTCTGGTCGATCAGGCAAATCAGTTCCAGCCTGTCGGTCCCGGCTGCTGCTCGTGCTTGCCCGCAGATCGTTCAATACGTCGTCGGAAAAGATAACCCGCTCAACCGTTGCAATCAATCGTTCGACATCAGCCTCACCCGAGCCCAAGGCGCCAAGGGCTTCCCGAAGCGCCGCTTGGCGCTTCGTTCTGCCGAGACTGCTTAGCGCTGCTGGATGATGAACGAGGACCCTGAGCGCTGGCCCGCGATCTGTTGGTTGAACGAGCAGGGATCGCACGTTTGCCAGCGGGCCATCGACGCGGACACAAGTCAGGCCTTCCGCATTGCTGAGAATCTGCGCGTTCCAGTGGTCGTCAGGGATGGCGCCGAAGGCAAGCGCTGAATCGAAGCCACCGCCCGACAGGTTCGCCAGGGTAATCATGTCCTGCTCAGGATCAGCGACGCCTACGCACACGACCTCGGCAGGCGGAGTCGGCGCCGCGATCTCCGAGCGAGTTCTAGCTGCGACTCGCTCCATCACGCCCGCGTCCAATGCCGCGTGCGCGACAGACTCCAAGATGCCCATTGCGTCGGCCGCCGACTTGGCTGAGGCGCCGCTTCGAATCATGACCGCTTCGGTGTTGCCGTAGCCATCGGTCGTTATCCACGCCGGCCAGCTCGGATTGGCGCTGCCAGAGACCAACACCGCGGTCGAGTCATCCTCAAAGTACAAGGCCTTGGCGTGTAGGTACGTCATCGCCAGTTGAGCCCACACCTGCCGGGCATCGACGAAGCGCGACCGTAGGCCGCTGACTTCAGCGCTGAGCCGAACCGTCTCGGGGTCGATGGCAACGACCACCTCGGCAGAGGGCCACTGTCTTTCCAGGGCACGGACGAATTCGCATCGAGCGTCGAAGAACGCTCCGACCACGACGATGCGATTCGCATGCGATGGAATTCGTGGAAGCAGCTGATTCCACAGGGTCTCTCCGCCTGGGGCCTGACCAACAACGCCGGATAGCCCTGTGGCCCTTCCTCGCTGCGCCAGCGGCTGCACGAAGTTGGAGAAGGCCATCGCGGCTTCAACTACCTGGACAGGTAAGTGTGGGCGCTGCTGCTCGATCCAATGTTCGACAAGTTGCCAAGCGTCCCCCAGGGCCGCGGCTCCTTCGGCATCCTTCGTGCCTTCCACGTCGATCCAGTTCGTGACCTCCCGGTTGTAGCCAAAGCCGGAGAGCGTGAGGTTGTGGCTCCCGATCAGAATCGAGGCCTTCTTCGGCCCGACCAGGATGCACACTTTTGGGTGAAACGCTCCCTGGGATCGCATCGGCACCAAGGTGTAGGCATGTCCGGCGAGCCTCGGCCGCGACGCCTCGCTCAGCCAAGACTGCGCGCACTGCGCTGCATCCATCAGCACCACGTTGTGCCGCGCACCGGCAGCAACGAGCCGACGCAAGACCACCTCTTCGTAGAACGGCAAGGTCGCGTTGAAAGTCGTGATCAGGGATGCCTCGTAGCCCCCCCGCTTCACGATGTCGAGGATGGAGATCGACTCCGTGTCAGCCACCCGCTTCTTCCATCAGTTGGATCCCGTCCACCGAAGGCGTGGTCGGTTTGCCAGCGAGCGTTGAATCACGCGTCAGTGCGCCGATGTCGCGCAGCACCTGCACGGCCTGTCTGAACCGTGGCGTGGTCGGCGCAGGCGGCGGAATGTCATCGACGATCTGCAAGCCACGTTCGGTTGGCCTGAAGCGGAAGGTCGACTGCCCGTTTCCTCGCATCTTGCGGAGGGCCACGCGAAGGTGGGTGTTCATCAGCCAGGAGAAAAGGTCATTCATCATTTCGGCGAGCGGCAGGTTCTGCCACTTCGCGCAGCGCGACCTGAAGCTGGCCAGGTTGATGGGATAGTCAGCGAGTTCGTCTTGCGAAATCGGCAACTCGCCGTACGGTCGCGCGTCCCGGTCGTCTCGAAGGTAGAGCAAAGCCAGAGCGCGTACGGCTTGGTCCAGCAGTGTTGGTAGCTTGCCACCGCGCTGGGCTCCGACCATCAGGTTTGCGACGACCTGCATCTCGTGGTTCGCAGCCTCCCAGTTGCTCGGCGCTAGACCCGCCTCCGATAGCGCAGTGCAAAGTTCGCCGAAAGTGGGCCGACCTAGAAGACTGCATGCCTGCTGCACTTCAGACCCCTTCGAGAGATCGGCCGCGAACGCCTCTACCGATGACCTGTCCGGTTCGTGCTCTTCCCTTACCGGATTCAAGGCGTTAAGACAGATGGAGAAAACGCTCTGCATCGTCACCGAGAGGAGATCGTTTCGCTCGTACACGGTCCATGCATCGCGGGTCGACACCAAATTGCCGGGCACGATCCATGGGACCTGACCTGGCAGAGTTCCGGCATAGATCGCAGCGCGAAACCGGCCCTCATCCAGGTCGACCCCTCCGGCGTCATGCAAGGCACGCGACAAGTGCAGCACCAGCGCCAACGACTTTCGGCGTTGTTCACCTAGCGCGCCGTAGCCACCTTCTCGGTCGAAAAAGATGCCGATCAGGGCTTGGCGCTCGACCTTGCTTCCAGGAATGCGGCATGCGCAGAAGGGCTCCAGGGCATCAAGGTCCAGCAGTTCCACATGATCGGCCTGGATGACTGACCAGAACCTGTCGCTGGGAACAGCGGCTTCGACCGCCTTGGCCAACGGCTCGCCACGCTCGATCGTGTATTTCATCCAAGGTCTCGCCGACGGGTCCATCAGCTCAAGCTGGCTGAGGGTGCCTGCGTAGTACTGCCCAAGACCACCTAGTCGGTTCATGAAGTATCGGCGGTCCGAATCCTTGTCCGTGTACTCCGACAGGCGCAACTCCTGCCCGGCTTCGAGGCGGTCGAGCGCGGGCAAGAGCTGGACACGGCCAACCATGGCGCCGCCATGCTTCTCGTTGTCGTGGTCGGTCATGCGAGCATGCCGCTCGGCGATCAACGAGAAGAGGCAATCAGCTCTTCGATAGGACTCGACGAAGGTGTCGGCGTTGGCGTCCGGAAATCGTTGCTCGAACGACCAGACGAGCCACGGGTACAGCGAGTAGTACCGGGCTCGGTCCGTCACGTTGGTGATGCCTGGCAAGAGTTGCGAATAGATCAGAACGCAGGGAGCTTGCGTGCCGAGATGGTCGAGCCCGCCTATTGCCGTCGGCGGCTTCACCCACGCTGTCTTGAGTTCCACTTAGGCCCTCCTGCGCGGTCTGCCGCGTCACCAGTGTCAAGCCGAAGCATCCGTTCCTGGGTAACCGCGCCCTGCAGTCTCTTCAACACCTTCCAGAGAGCAAGGATTTCGGGGATCTCCGACTGATCAAGCGATTTGCCGAAGACTTCTGACTGAGCGTCAAACAGCTGCCGGCCACGCGGCGTCTTCGACGCTTGCTTGAGCCAGTCCAGAGCCGGTAGAACCACGCGCTCCAGCCTGCCCGCGGGCAGCGCGTTCGCCATAGCCAGTCCCGCCGGGTCAAAGTCGAAGAACGCCCAGATGGGCTCTGGTCGGGCCTTGATGACGTCTGAGGCGTCCTTGTTTGGAAGCACCATGTCGCCGCGGTAGATGGCGAGTACATCCATACCTCGGAGGTCAATCCATGCGTACGCCTCCAGGGCTCGGAAGGTCTCCAGGTTCTCGACCACCATCAAGCGCGCACAGGTCACCTGCTGGGCTCGCTCCGGTGTCATAACGAGGTACGAGCCTTCCGGCGTGAACAACTTATGCCCATCAAGCGTGCAGTGACCGAGACACTTGATCGCCACCGACTTCGAGTGAGGCGCGACGCTGAGGCTTTTCTCGGACATCCCGCCATAGATTGCGGAATCTGCCCGTGTCGCGTCCGGGCCCATCGCTGCGACAGGCAAGTCGTGTGCACGGAGCAGGCGTTCCGCCGCTTGGTGGTGATCCGGGCGGTACTCGACCTGACTCCCAACTACGGCACCGAGGCTGTAATGGGCGCAGAAGAATCGCGCAGCGTCGCCGGCGCGTCGTCGATCCGGGCGCTCGATCACGAGGCGCTGTAGGAAGGTCACCTGACCGGCCGAGAATGACATCAAGCAGCCTTTGGTAAGGCGCAGCTGACCTCGACATCGTGGAAGCGCTCGTTGATGGGAAACGGGTCGAGGTCGTCCCACTGGACGAACTCGACCCGGAAGCCGCTGCCCTTCAGTTGGAGGCAGGCGAACATCAGCCACGCCTCGTCAGGAACTTCCGCTAGTTCGAGCCGCTTGCGCTTCCAGGTTAGGAGGGATATGGGCACACTCGCTGACGCCGCCAGTGTCGAGAGCTCCCGCAGGGCCACCTGTTGTGGGTCGACAACCTGTTCAACTTCGATGTCGTCCTCCAGAAGCAGCTGTGGACCGGGAGAAGTCGCCACCGATGCCACTTTGGGTCTCGCTGGCATCTTTGCCACTGCCGCGAGCAGCCCGTCCCGGGCCGCCGGCTCCATGTCGGACACATCCGGCTGCGGCCGAAGCTCGACGCGCTCCGGCCTGACCAGCGCCACGTCCGTCTTCTCATCAACCGCCAGCTCCCAGCCGTCTGAGGTCTTGTTTCGCGCGAGCCACAGCGCGAAGCGAGACAGCCGCTTGAGGCGCACCTCCATCAGCTTCGCCTCGAACAGGCGCTTGCTGATGACGGCCTGCGCGTCTTTGATTTGAGAGGTCCACAGCAGCCGTTTCGCAGCAAGCCGTCGCGTGACGAGCAGGCGGACTTCCGGCAGGCCGGCAGCAATGGCTTCATCGGCGACTCGGTCGACGAAGACATCAATGGCCTGAACGTCTTGAAGGAATAGCTTCACCTGCTGGGCGTAGTACCTGTTCTGCCGAAGCTTGGAGTTCAGGTCGTCGACATTCCCATACTGCGTCGAGATGAGCGAGTGCAGCAGCGTCAGGTTGTGCTCGATGGAGTAGGCAATCTCGACAATCGACTCGTCTAACGCAGCATGCAGGCGACCTGCGTCCTTGGTGGCGCCCGCCGTCTTTAGGCGACGAAGCTCCCTCCACTGCTCCTGAGCCTGCTGCAGGGTGCCCGAGACCCGGCGCAAGGCCTGGAATGCCTGGTAGCTCGAGAAGTAGTCGGCCATGAATTCCCGCAGCCGAGGGTTCAGTCGGTAGCTGTCCTCGTCGTAGGGCTTCAGGACATTGAGGTTGAAGAGCGCCTCGATACCGGAGTTGCGCTGCTTGTCGCCGCCCGAGACCGACCCCTCAAATGCCTCCGCAACTAGGTCGGCGTGCTTTGCAAGCGCTGCCAGCAGCCGCTGGACTTGATCGCCACGCTCGCTCACGACGGGGCTCCCTCGCCGGCGTTGGCCTCGTCGACGAGATCTTCCTGCACCTCCTCGCGGTCGTCGACCTCCGTGTCTGGCACGACCTTGTTCTCGTCGAGGAACTGCAGCACAGCGTAGAGCTGCTCAATCTTGCCGGTGACCTGGTAGGCGCCAGTATCCTTGTTGGCGAGTACCACGTAGCCATCGCGTGCGAGATGGTCCAGCAACCGACGGAGGTTTTCATGATTGGTGTTGCGCATCGCGGCGTTGGTGATGATGCCAAGCAGCCCCTTCAGCTGAGTTTCCAGCATGCTGGACTGCGACACCGCCGCTTCCAGCTGGTACAGCACGATGTACTCGCCTGGACTCAATTGCACACGTCCGGCGTCGGCCTGACGAATGAAATCTAGCAGCAGCACGGCGGGGCCGTACTCGTCACGGAACTTCAGGAGCTCGTTCTTGACCTGGGTGATTTCCTTCTGACCGATGTGATCGTGCGCGAGGAAGAAGGCACCTTCATCGCCGAGGCGCGCCAGGCGCATGCCGAGGCTCAGCAGCCAAGCATCGACTTCCTCACGCTCGGAGGTGTCCCCGAGCAACTCGAACTCCATGCGGTAGCGGACAGGACAGATGTATTCGCCGGTCAAGAGCAGCTTCAGTACTCTTGCGTTCATGAGAGCACCTCCTCGGCATCAGGCTGCTTGGGTTCAACCTTCACCGATGCACCAAGCGGGCTGTACTCACGAATGCGACCCTTGTCTTCGAACAAGTAGCGCTGCGAGAACATGGCCTGCTGTGCCGGGCCCAGCTCCGGCGATGCCGTGACTACGTCGATCCGGTTGTCTTGCAGCATGTGCATCAGTGCCAGGAAGTTCTTCGGGTCGAACTTCCCGACCTCGTCGGTGACCCACGGCACGTGGACCGGTTCGGCGCCGCGAATGGTGTTTAGCAGCGCTGTCATCAGGGTGATGAGAACCAGGGAGGTCAGGCCCTCAGAGGAGATGTTCTCCAACTCACTGGCACGCTTGAATTCCTTGCGCTGACCGTTGTCGGTAACACTGCCGTTGAGACTGATGTGGGAGGACAGGTTCACCTCGACGCTTCCGTCCGAGCTGAGTACGCTGACGAAGTCTCCCAGCGCCCGAGCGGTCTCATCAGGAGGCAAGTCCCGGGTGTAGTCCTTGCCAAACTCGTTGGCATGCTGCCGGACGATGTCGTCCATCCGCGCGAGCTTCTTGTAGAAGCCCAGGTTCTCGAAGTTTGTGATGATGTCCAGACGCAGGTCTTTGATGCGCTCGAAGCACCGCACTTCGTTAAGGCCGTCCTGCAGGCGGCGGTTGAAGGCGGCGACCTCCTTCTCGAAAGACTGAATCGCCTTCTGGAAAGCGCCGATGTTGGCCAGTAGCGTCTTGAGCGTGATGTTGACGTCGTTGGCAATCTGCGGCCCGATGAGCTTGTAGCAGGTACACAACTCCGCAGCCCGACTGATGTCACTGCCCTCCGAAACACGCTGCAGGCTGGCCTCCACCAGTTCCCTCACGGCGTTATCACTCGCGGTGAGCGCTTGGCGGATAGTTGAAGCCCGTTTGGTGACTGCCTCAGCCGCCTTGGTCAGTGCAGTTCGGTCCGCCTGCGTCTTGCCGCGAAGCTCTCTCGCGGTCGTCTTAGGGTCGATGACCGATTTGCCCGTGGCTTGGTAGTCCCCGAACTCGACTTCGAGCCCATCCAGCACTTCCACTTCGTCGACGATATCTTCCAATCGCTTGCGCTTGGCATTGACTTCCTTGTCGTAGTCCGTGGTGGCAGTCTCTGCCTTCGCGTCGAACTCGGTGAGCTTCGTCGTCTGCAATCGTGAGGCCTCGGCGGCTCGCAGCGCAGCGGTCTTGAGGGTCTCGACGCGAGTAACGCCGCCGGCCAATACCCAGGCGCGCCACCTGGCGACCAAGGGTTCCTTTTCCTCGCGCACGCGAACGTCTTCGCCAACGGCCGCTGCCCGCTTCTTGAGCTCGGCCAAGCGCACGACGTCTACTCCAGCAGCGCTCAGGTGCTCCTTGAGTTGTGCGGCAAGGCTCTCGAGGGTCGCTTGCAACTCCTTGCCGAGCCGCGTGATATTCCCATCGACGACAGCGATGGCTGCGTCTTGCAGCTTCTTCGCGCCCCCGCGCTGGCCATCGCAAGCCACTTTGATGGCAGCAAGTTGCTCATCGAGCTCTCGCTGCAGGTTGCGCAGCTGCGACCTGAGCGTGTCGATTGCGCCCTTCAGCCGGCTCAGCTCCGAGGTTGCCAGCGCCACTGCGTTTCGCTTCTCGGTCTCGACTGTGAGTTTGGCGGTGGCGAGCGTGGTCTTCAACGTTTCCGTCTGGCCATCCAAGACACCCAGACGGGCCTGGGCGATACCCACGGCCTGCTCCGCGTCCTTCAGAACACGACTCTTACCAGTGAGCGCGTCCTGCAGGCCATGCCAGTGGGCCTCTGCCGCCGTACCGCGGGCTTGTGCGGCCTCCAGCGCCTTGCGCGAGAGACCATCGTCAACCCAGTCGGGCGATGCAATGACGCCAGTGCTGAGTTGCCAGCCGTAAACCGTCTGGGCTGTGTCCTCAACAGCAGTCGGGTTGAGGTCGTCCCGCTCCAGCAACGCCGGATTGATGACTTTGGCCAGGTTTCGCTTCCAGGCATCGTCTCCATGCTCCCGGAGCGCAGCCAGGAGCGTGCCAGGGTTCGGTGCCAGTAGCAGGCGAGCTGCATCAATAGCAGTGTTCGCTGCGTCGAAATCCGCCTTTGCCACGCGAATTGCCTGCTCGTGGTCAGAGAAAGCCCGACGTGCTGCTACCTCCGTCGCAGTCGCCCGCGCGAACACTTGCTGGACCGTGCCACGCTCCTCCGTGTGGACCTGAAGCTTTTCGTTGGCCTGCTCTACCGCACGCAGTGCAGCATCCGATGCAGCCGGTGAAGACTTGCGCGCTTCCCATGTGCCCCGCTGCTCAAGAAGCGGCTCCAGCGCCTCGTCGAGACCACGCTTTCGCTCCCCTTGCAACGCACTGGCTTCCCGCTTTGAGGTCTCTTCAGTCGCGGCAATCTGCTCAAGCGTTTGCGCGAGACGGTCGCGGTGGGGCTGCTTCTCTTGCTCCAGTGCCAGCTTCCGCTCAGTTGTCGCCGTGCGTGCCTCCTGCTCCATCCGCGAGTATTTCGCGGTGGCGTCCGCGTGCGCCGCCTCGGCCGCCGATATCTGGTCGTCAAGGCTCTTCTTGGACAACCGAAGGCTCGGCAGGTCCTGGACCTGGGTCTCCCAATGTGCGCCCCGATGGCTTTCGTAGTGTTCGGCAAGCCCGGCCTCTTCGTCGTACTCGGCCCTCGCAGCTACTGAAATGGAACTTGCCTTGGACGCGGCCTGTGCCAAGCCCGCTCGTTCGAGAGCCTGCGCCGCCAAGACGGTAGCTCTGTCCGCGACCATGACCTCGATAGCCTTCGTCAGGTCGGTTTTTTCCGCAGCTCGCGCGGCCTTCACTGCGCCCACATCTGCCCGGCGGGCACGGAACCGGGCCTCTGCCGCTCGGTGGTCTTTCAGGTCGTCCTCGAGTTCGGCGATTTGCGGGGCCAGCTTGAACGCATCGGCACAGGCATCGCGGTTCTTCAACCAGCGTTCGATGGGCCCGCGACCTTGCTTGAACGTGAGCTTCGCTCGCTCGGAGCCTTGCCCCAGGTCCAGCTGTACCAAGCCGACCGCGACCTGGACGATGTCCGAAAAGTTGATGTGCTTCTTGACCATCGCCGCGACCAGGCGGTCCAGGTTGTCGAGTTGCTTCGGACCGAAGGACCACTCGACGCTGTAGCGGCGCAAACGCTCCTTGTCTTTCGACATTGCCGGCGTTCTGAGGATGACCGCGCGGTACTCCGATGTGGACAGCTTGCTCGTCGTCTGAATGCCGAGCCCTGTGGCCTTCAGCTGGGTCTCGTCGTCGCTCAGGAAGCGACCCTCGTCGACGAAGAGTTCCTTGCGAAAACGACATTTGTAGAGCCGGTAGACCGGAACGTCGTGGTCGTCGCTCCGGCGCCTGATGACTGCAAGCCGGATGTCTTCGTCGCTGTCGGAGCCGCGCTGGTACTCGAATGCAATCGCGCTGAAGTCGGTGGGGAGAACGAACCGAACCATAGGCTCCTGGCCCTGGCTGGTCGACACGATTTGGCTGGGAAGGTGCCCGAAAAACAGCGGCAGGATCCGCAGCGTCGTCGTCTTTCCGACGCCGTTGTCTCCTAGGACCGCAGCGCCGCCCCTGGGGTCGATGGCGGTGATGCGACCGCTGGGCACGTGCATGTTCGTGCCTGCGTTGATGAGCACCATTCGACGCAGTTGGTACTTCATGTTCTGTCAACCATCCCGACGACTCAAGAAGATCTGGGTGGGCAGCCCATGACCTTCGACGCCGATCTTGACTTCCGCCAATCGCTCGCCGAGAGCAGCCGCGTCGTTTGAGACGGAGAAGACGATCGCGCTGGTACGAGCTTGTTGCCGAGAGACGGTCCAGTATGAAAGTCCTTGATCCATCCACAACGTGCAGTCGGGGCCGCGATCAAAGTGAATGACCAGGCGCCTCCCATGAATCAGGTCACGCTTGGCCTTGGAGGTAACCGAGGCTTTCAGACCGCTGTACTCCAGAGCTGACTGCAGGGCAGCATCGCGAAGTCCGGTGCTTGGCCAGTCGCTCGTCCATTGATCTCGATAGCGCACCTGTCGGGTGTCGTCGATGTACATGGAAGACACTTTGATCTCGGGGTTGTTCCAACGGTCGATCGACTCGAACCGCACCTTTAGCGCACTGATCAACTCAACCAGCAGAGCGCAGCTCAATGGCGTCACAAGGTAGCGATCCTCATAACTCACCGACATGATCGATCCGTCCACAGGCAGCCCGTTCGGCAGATCCGGCGGGCTGACTGCGGCCCAGAACCGAGTGCCGAACCCCTGGCCAGGGCCGTCCAGTTCGCCTGCAACCTCGATGGCCCGCGCACCGGCGGAAGTTGGCGCGGGCATTTTTGCTGCTGAGCCAGTTGATGCAGGTGCAGAGCTGGGCGAAACGATCAATGGAAGTGCGCCCAAGACGCCCCACCGGGGGTCAGGGACACCGAGGCCTTTGTCAGAAGTGGCCCATGATGTGCAAGTGCCATCCATGGCCTCAACCGAAGCGAGGCAGACGCCCGGACCGCTGAGCGCTGGAGGACTACCGACAATCAGCTTGACGTTGCAGATCGTCGCCAAGCTATTGAGCGTTGACGAATTGCCGATCGACAGCGCCGTGAGGTCCGCTGCGGGCGTCATCAGACACAGCTCAACACCGCTTTTCACGGATAGGCGGTGCAGCAGTTGGCGAAGTGGCGAGGC
>Ga0105048_10015059_pt1 | contig 12015 bp, 11 predicted proteins | sample MAT05_FD_78382 | JGI IMG/M metagenome (GOLD analysis project Ga0105048, IMG submission 78382) | Freshwater microbial communities from Lake Fryxell liftoff mats and glacier meltwater in Antarctica - MAT-05 | ecosystem: Environmental > Aquatic > Freshwater > Ice > Liftoff microbial mat | place...
AACGATTGAACACCGATGGAGAGACGGTTGATTCCGGCCTTGCGAAAACCGGTTAACAGATTTAAGTCAACGGTTCCCGGATTGATTTCCATGGTGAGTTCTGCATCGTTGTCAATCCCGAACAGGCTTTCAGCCTGTTGCAACAGTTGGCTGATTTGATGCGGAGCCAGTAGGGAAGGGGTGCCGCCACCCAGGTAGATTGATTTTAGTGGCTTTGAAACGGTATATTGCCTGGCGGCAAGTCGCATTTCATGCAGCAGGGTATCAACGTAGCTGCAGATGTCGCCAGGGGCAGCCTGTTTTGACACAAATGCGCAGTATGGGCATTTGCGCTGGCAGAAAGGGATATGTAAGTATAGTCGTGTAAACATATATGGATTGCAATTTTAGACGGAATCAGTACAATGTGTCCACTACTTTACCAGTTCAGGAGCAAACAATGAAACGCGCAGTTATTATTATTGCTGCATTTATAGCAGTAACCCTGTTGACTGTTGCTGCCCAGGCGGCCAGTAACGGTGAGCAAATTTTTAGGCAGAAATGCACCATGTGTCATGTTGTTAACGGCAAGGGGGGGCAGATCGGCCCCGATCTAACAAAGGTTTCCGGGAGTTTGGCTGAGAAGGATGTCAGGGAAAAACTGGAAAAACCGAAAAATAGCAACCCCACTTCAGCCATGCCTTCATTCAAGACCCTTCCCAAGGCAGATATGGACGCCCTGATCGGGTATCTGAGGACTTTGAAATAGGAAATCTATTGAAGGGCCTGCCTTAAAGCAGGCCCTTCAAAGTTTAATGAGATACTAAAAGCAGCACGGGGGCCTATGCGACTGAAAGAAGATCAGATTAAGCGTCTGGCAGAGAAGGTATACAGTGACCTGGTTGCGGATAGCCTGGTTGTGCCGCGTCGCGACAGCAAGGCTGCGGTTGACGGTATAGTAAAGACGATTCTGCTGGATATGAATCGTGAGCAGACGCTGGAGCGGGATGCTGAGCGTATTCTGGATGAGACAACAGCGGCTATGGGGCGTGGGGCTGCCGATATCGACCGCCGCAAGATGTTGCGGATGATTAAGGAAAAACTGGCCAAGGATCGCAAGATAGTTTTATAGGAGATACAGTATGTCGCTATCCGAAGACCGCATATCCAATCTGGCCCATGAAATAATTGAGCGTTTGTGGCGAGACGACCTGGTGGATGTTACTGATGAAGGGCGCGCCCTGAATCGCGTCAAACAGTCATTGACCGCCTATTTTAGTGTGATTGAAGAGATCGATGACTCAGTCAGGTCCAAGCTGAAGAATCGGGCTCCTGGCAGCCGTGACTGGGAAGACCTGTATAAGAAGTTTTATCAGGAGGAGTTGGTGCGGCGCAAGCTGTAAAAAGGTTGACGTTCTGTTTGCCTGCAGACCGCAGTTAAGTTTAATTCATTGAATTATTTCAGAACGGGTCCTGGGCAGCCGCTCATGACCCGTTTTTCCACGAAAGGCAGATGTATGTTCCAACTTAATCGTAAATCCATAGGCATGGCGCTGGCTGGTGTTTCCCTGTTTGCCATTGCGGCTCATTCCGCCGTCTCTAACGATCTGTTTTTGCGTGCTGCAGTCCAGTTTCGTGAAAAATCCTATATTGACAGCTTTAATTTGGCACAAAAGTCATCAGAATCTGGCCAGCGTACCTTTTTGATGGGTGTCAGTACATTTCGCTCAGGCAAGTATGAAGCTGCTTTGCCGCTGCTGGCAGAGGCAGAGCAAAAACTACCGCTGTTGGGTGATTATGCCGCACTTTATCAGGCTGAATCTCTATTGAAGATGAAAAATTACATCGAGGCTGCATCAAAAGCTTCTTCAGTTGGTAAAAAATATTCTTCATCACAGCTAGTAAGGCGAGCCGACAAGCTGTTTGTTGATATTTTTATTGCTGCCGGGGATTACAAAGGAGCGCTGGCGGTCTGCCAGAAGTTTGTCGAAAAGTATTCAACCGGCAGTGACTCGGTAGATGTGCTGTTCCAGACGGGTCGTAGCCGTGAAGAGACTGGCGACAACAGTGGCGCGGCACTGGTTTACCGCAACATTTGGCTGAATAATCCGTCATCTGTTCAGGCCAAACGTTCTGGCGAGCGATTGAAAGAGCTAGAGAAGTCCGGAATCAAGGTTGCTGGATACACAGCCGAAGAGTTGATTCGCCGTGCATCAACATTATATTCGCAAAATGAGTATTCTCAATCGCTGCAGGCGCTGCAATCAATTTTCCTGGATGGCCAGCCTGCTTCTGTAGTTGCCAGGATTGATCTGCGTATTGGTATGGCTCAATTTAAATTGCGTAACTGGAAGGCTGCAGAAAAGTCATTGGCTAAAGCAGCTGCTAGCACGTTCCCGGCAGTTAGGCCGGAAGCCCGTTTCTGGCAGGCCAAATCGCTGGATCGGCAAGAACTGGATGAACCGGCTTATGCTATTTTTATGGGGTTGGTTGCTGAAGGTAAAAAACAGTCGTATGCCGATGACGCTCTGTTGGAAGCAGCTGCAATGAAAAAAGGGACGGGGCGTTATTTGGAAGCCGCCCAGCTGTATGAGCAGCTTTCAACGGATTTTCCAGGTTCCAAACTGTTACCGAGAGCAGTCTGGGATGGAGCCTGGTGCCGTTATCTTGCCGGTGATTATGCTGTTGCTGCTGAATCATTCAGGGGGCTAACAAGGGATGAAGCATCCAGGGAAAAAGCCCTCTACTGGTATGCCAGATCATTGGAAAACATTGGCAATACGGAAGCGGTCAAGATTTTTAATATGGTGTTGGAAGAATACCCGTCCGGGTTCTATGCCACTTGGTATCGGGAAAACAGGGGAATCAAGGATACCCGTGAGCAGATCGGTAACCGTGAACTGTTGATAGATGCCCAGTTGCCGTCAAGTTTTGATAAAGCCCAGCTGTTGGCTGCTATTGGGATGCTTGAAGAGGCAAGGACCGAGATGGCTGCTGCTCGTAAAAAAGCCGGAGACAAGAAAACACTTTTTCCAGGTTTGGCCAAACAGTATCTGGAGATGGCCGATTATAGTTCGGCCATAAATCTGTTTCTACAGAACCGCCCGGTTAAATGGAATACTGCTTCGCTTCCACTCTGGACGGCCGGATATCCGATGCCCTATAGGGCCTTGGTTGCTAAATATACTGGTGCTAATAACTTATCAGAGGGGTTGATAAATGCCTTGATGCGCGCTGAAAGCAGCTTCTCACCCGCAGTCAAATCGCCGGCCGGCGCTATTGGGCTGATGCAGCTGATGCCTGCCACGGCCAAGGAAACTTCCCGTGAGAAGGGTAAGTTTGATGTAAACCGCCTTATCATTCCTGAGTATAATATCAAGTTGGGCACCAAACATTTCCGTGACCTGATGAAGAGTTACGATAATGATGTGACCTATTCACTTGCGGCTTATAATGCCGGAGCCAAGGCTGTTGAACGCTGGAGAAAAAATATGAAGGGGTTGAAGAAAGACGAGTTTATTGAAAACATCCCCTATCTGGAAACCAGGGATTATGTGAAGAAGATTCATACCTCGGCAGTTATTTACAGGCAGTTGTACGGTTTGCGGTAGACGAATAAATTTATCTTGAATTAAAGGCCGTTGGTAGTTGATACCAGCGGCCTTATCTGTTTAAATAAGTTCAGGAAGAATTATGGTTTTTGTTTTTCATTTTTCTCTTCTGTTGAACCAGTTTTCTTTGTACCTCGGTCCCCGAGGTCACAAGAGTCAGACATTCAGGTACGGACCCCAAAAGCTGGTAATATGTATTTTTGCAAGACAAACCAAGCAGCAACAATTGCAATCATGATTAATATCTCTTTCATCTTATCCTCCTTTGAGTATGGTTAATAGCTGTGTTATTCAATAAGCATAATATATGATAATAAATATGTCAACTAGGATTGCATCTTCCTTTGATTCCGTACAAATGATAGTAATGCGAGCATACAATATTTGTAAAGCTGATTGTAAATACCAGTGAATGGCCGCCTTATCAGTTTTAAAGTAAAAATGGAGGATGCTTTGACAAATTTGACCATACACCCGGAAGGTGAATTGCTTCTCAGGACCTCTCCGATGCCTACTGACACAAATGCCAATGGAGATATTTTTGGTGGCTGGATCATGTCACAGATGGATATTGCCGGTGGCATGATGGCTATTGAGATAACCGGCGGTCGAGCCGTTACAATAGCCGTGGATGCAATGAAGTTCATCAAGCCGGTTAAAACCGGTGATGTGGTTTGTTGCTATGGCAAGGTCATGAGGATTGGAAATACGTCCGTAACTATCAGGTTGGAGGTCTGGGTTAAGCCAGGGTTCAAGGAAACCAGAATAGAGCGTGATAGCGTCTTTTGCAAGGTTACTGAAGCCGCCTACACCTATGTGGCAGTTGATCATGAAGGAAATAAACGACTGATTACTAAATAATAGTCAATGGTGGCTTGTAGCCCAGATACTTGTTTTTATTGGATCACCGGTGTCGGACTGCTGGTAGACAGGCCCATCAGGTTGAAGCTGAAGGTGAAAGAGGGGTTTCCGGCCCGGTCATGAAAGGCCGCTATGATGCTCCAGCATTGATGGCGGTACTCGGTGCTGTAGACAGTTTCCAGAAAACCGCCTTTGTCAAATGAGTAACGGGTCAGATAGCCGAAGGTCCAAGGCTTGAACATTTTGGTTGAAAGACGAGCCTGGATATATTCAATCTGGTTGGCCGGAATAAGACTGTTACGACTCATACTATAGTTGACGGCGGCAGTATTGCCATCCGGATCACTGTATTCGATACCGGGAGAAGCGCTGGAGATGCGATTGTCATACACGTTGTATCTGGCATTAAAGGTCAGGCTGGTGCGTGAGTTAAACCATGTTTCGGTCTCCAGCATGATATCGCTCATGGGGCGATTTGTTTCCACCAGCGAGAGAAGGTCACGTCGGGTGCCATTGAAACTGTAACCCTGAGTTAGTCTGATGCGGGACAGATTGCGATATTCAACCGTATCATTGCTCTGAAATTTGCCGCCGAGATGGCTGGTCAGGCCGTAATAGATGACATTTTGGTAAAGCAGGCGGTCGTTATAGTCATAAAATGGCAACCGCGATTGATCACGATCCGGTGCATAGCGGTATGAGATTTCCGGCACTATTTCATGGTGCAGCTTCTTTAAATTACCTCCAGCCAACTCGTAAACCTTGCTGAGTGAAGTGGAAGCTTTGGCTCCGGTTTCAGGCTGCATGATGCCATCATTCTGATTGACAGTGTTTGTGGGGCTGTTTTTAGTGGTATTGTAGCCAAGCATATGCAGCCCTGCATATGCTGAAAAATTCAGATAACCAGGTTTGCCTGTAATCAGAGTCAGACGTGGAAAAGTGTCCAGACGCTGTCCGGTAGTACCACTTTCCCGATAAAAATTTGTGGCAACTGCATCAAGATCGAAATATAGAGGTGTTGCAAATATCTGCTGGCGTACTGCGGCCAGTCCCATGTCTGGCATGGTCTGCAAGGTGCTGCTGTTGGAAGTTGAATAATAGTTCTGAGTGTATCGGACGTTGCTGGTAAAGGCGTAATTTTGCCAGGTCTTCAGGAAGTTGACAGTGCTGACATCAGACTGGCGGTTATAGTCACCGATTTTAAGCGAGTAGTCACTAATAAAGCTACGATCTGAGGTAATGTTTATTGCTGAACGCAGATTCATGTCGGATGAAAAGATTTCCTTATGGTTCTCTACAAACTGTCCCCGCCATTTGCCGGCTAAAGCATCATAAATGATGTAGCCGCCGACAGTTCCTTCACTTCCACGTTTGCGTATATAGCGATAGTTAGCCCCCAGGCCCATTCCGCGTTTTGTGAGGAAATCAAAATCAATGGTAATATCCTGGTTCGGAGCAATGACAAGATACAGCGGGATGTCCAGCTGGAATCCACGGGATCCGGCATAGCCCAGTCGGGGGGGCAGAAGTCCGCTTTTTTTGTCTTTAACAACCGGGAAAGCGATCCAGGGCAGATATAAAACCGGAACATCTTTGACGTAGAAAATGATGTTTTTACCGGTTGCGTAGCCCAACAGATTCACGTTCAGCTTCTCTGCGCTAAACTTCCAGCTGGGATCGGGGAGCTCGCAAGTTGTCAGTTCGTTTTCGGACATTATCAGATGAAGTGGATCTTCTCTGATAATTTTTTTGCTGGTAATTGTTGCGTTTGATTGCGGAATGAACAGGGTTCCGTTATTAATTTCACCTCGTCCGTTCTGGATATCCAGGGTGGCGGTCTCTCCACGCAGTGTTTCTTCCCCTTTTGATATGGTCAGTTTACCGGTAGCTGTCAGCATGCCGGTTTTACGATTGTAGGTTGCTTTGTTGGCTGTCATTGTTATTCCGGAATGGATAATTATGACATTGCCGGTGGCGATAACCGTCTCATCAGCCTGGTTCTGGAACATGTCGTCTGCTTTGATGATAACGTCTTCAGTTAACGTATTTCCGTCTTCCGCATAGGCACTTATGGACGAGAGCAAAGTCAGGCAAATCAATATTATGAGGTTTGAAATTTTTGATTTTATCAACACAGTAATTCTAACCTCGAATCCCATTGAATTGTTTTCCTGCCAGCCAGGCTTTTGCCTCTCCGACAGTGAATAGTGAACCGCAAATCAGGATCAAATCATCATCTGCTGCATCGCTTCTAGCTGCTTTTATCCCGTTGGCAATACTTCCGCAAGGCACTGATCCAATGCCAAGTGCGGTTGTGATTTCTGCAAGTCTCTTGTCATCCATGGCGCGATCAATATTTGGTGAGACACAGTAGGCTTTGCTGACAATTCCTGACAGTGGTGCGAGGATCGCTTCTGCATCCTTGTCTGCCATAATGCCGCAGACCATTAGGACCCGATTGTAGCTGTAGCTGCCAAGTGATTCCGCCAGAGCTTCTGCACCGGCAGGGTTGTGTGCACCGTCAAGCAAAAGTCGCGGCTGGCCTGGTATCAATTCCATTCTTCCGGGCCAATGGGTATTGGCAAGTCCAGACCGCATTGCATCCTGATCAATAGTTATACCAAGGCCGAAAAGAATTTCTGCCGCCGCCAGTGCCAGAGCGGCATTTCCTGACTGATATCTGCCATTAATACCGGGTACAAGGTCAGACAGTGTAATCTTGATTCCATTGTAATCAAGCAAGCCTTGTCTGTTCCAGCAGGCTGCAAAGTCTGTTTTAGCTACATAAAATGGTGAGTTGGCTGATGAACAGTAGTTAGCGATAATTGACTGAACCTGTTCAGTTTGTCGGGCCGAGATTACCGGAGTTGTCGGCTCAGCAATGGCTGATTTCTCTCTGGCAATGTCTTCGATAGTTTTACCCAGGTAATCGCAATGATCCAGCGAGATCGGTGTGATCAGAGTCAATATGCCAGGGAAGGCGGCGGTTGCATCTGAACGTCCACCCATGCCGGCTTCCATTACTGCAAATTCAACATTTTCTTCCGCAAAAGAAAGGGCCCCCAAGGCTGTTACTATCTCGAAGAAAGTTGATTCTTCCGGTGCTATTGCCAGAACTCTTTCCAACAGTGCTTCCAGCTTCTCTGACTCAATTTCTATTCCGTTAATACGGAATCGTTCATTGAAATTAACAAGATGTGGTGAAGTGAACAAGGCGGTTCGGTAACCGCTGCGAGTCAGCATGCTGGAAAGAAATGCCGACGTAGAACCTTTACCGTTGGTTCCTACAACATGAATTGAAGAAAAGGAACGCTCAGGATTGCCCAGACGATCAAGCAGAATCTTAATTCTGTCGATACCCGGGCGAATACCAAAGCGCCGTCTTGAATAGAGTTTTTCAAGAATGCCGGCCAGAGGCATTTCAGGCCGCTTGGCGATACAGTATTTTTAAAATTGAAGCAAGCTTTTCACGCATTTCTGTGCGTGGAACAATGGCGTCGATCATGCCGTGGTCCAGCAGATACTCGGCTCGCTGGAAACCTTCCGGTAGCTTCTGGCGGATAGTCTGCTCAATTACTCGTGGACCGGCAAAGCCGATTAGAGCTTTGGGTTCAGCAATGTTGAGATCGCCCAGCATGGCAAAGCTGGCCGTTACACCGCCTGTGGTAGGATCAGTCAATACGGAGATAAATGGCAGCCCGGCTTTTTTTAGCTTGGCCAGAGCCGCTGATGTTTTTGCCATCTGCATCAGGGAAAGGATGCTTTCCTGCATACGTGCTCCGCCGGAAGCAGAGAAGATGATCACAGGCTGGTGTTTATTGACACCACGTTCAATGCAGCGGGTGAGCTTTTCACCGACAACACTACCCATGCTACCGCCCATGAATGAAAAATCGAAAGCAGATACCTGGACCGGAGTTTCCATGATAGTACCTTCAACACAGACAACTGCATCTTTAGAACCGCCCTTTGCCAGGGCTGTATCAATACGCTCCTGATAACTCTTGGCGTCCTTGAACTGCAGGAAGTCCACAGATGTCATTCCTGCATCAAACTCTTGCCAGGTACCGTTGTCCAGCAACGACTTCAGGCGCAGGGTTACCGAAATGCGATAGTGGTGACCGCACTTTGGACAGACACTCATGTTCTCTTCAATATCCTTGCTTAAAACAGTTGCCGAACAGCCCTGGCATTTGACCCACATGCCATCGGGTACTTTAGTTTTTTTCGTGGACTTGTCTATACCCGCTTTTTCTTTGTTAAACCAGCTCATGAGTGACCTCGTGATTAATAAATAAAAATGCTTGGTAGCAGATATATGCTACCAAGTCAAGTTGCGGCTAAAGCCGTTTTAAATCGGTTAGGAAATAGCTGATTTCAAGGCACTGATGAAAGAGCGAACTTCAGTTTTTAGTTCAGCACCGCTATACTTTTCAAAAAGCTTTACAATTGCACTGCCTACAACCACGCCGTCAGCCAGTGAAGCAACGCTGGCAGCCTGCTCCGGGGTTGATATGCCGAAACCGGCCACAACCGGAATTTCTATCCTGTCACGAATCACGGCCAATTCTTTTTCCAGTGAGGTGGACACATTCTGGCGTGCTCCAGTTACACCTGCAACTGTTACATAGTAGACAAAACCACGGCCTATTTTTCCTACGGTAGCAATCCGGTCAGCATCGGAGGTAGGCGTTAGCAGGAAAATTATGTTCAGGCCATATTGATTAGCGTAATCAAGTAATTCTTTTGATTCTTCGGGCGGCATATCCACCAGTAGCAGGCCATCAACGCCGACTTGGGCCGCGTCGTGTGCAAACCGTTTATACCCGTAGGCATGGATCGGATTAAGATAACCCATCAGGATGATTGGGATCTGAGATGTGGTCCTTACTTTTTGTACAGATGCCAGTATTTTATCCAGGTTGGTTCCGGCAGACAAGGAGCGTTCCGATGAAAGCTGGATAGTCGGCCCATCTGCCATAGGGTCGGAAAAAGGCATGCCCAGTTCAATAATGTCTGATCCGGATTCTTCTAACAGGAGAATCATTTCTTCTGTTGTAGTGAGATTTGGATCACCTGCCGTAATAAAGGTAACCAGGGCCTTACTGTTCTGTTTTTTTAAAGTTTCAAAGCATTTGGATAGTCTGTTCATGTGATTTGTCCGTGAATGATTATTTAGGTGATTATGTAATACCAGTGAAATCAAGTTTCGCTGAAAGAACGGTCTTTCTGTTGGATATTAATCTGCTTTGTCAGTTCTTCAGTAAGTACTCTGGTTGTTGTTGCTAAAGCTGTAGCATTGGCTACTGTTTCAAGTGTTTGGGCAACAGTAGCAGCAACGATTTCACCCTGTTTGTAAAGATTTAATCCGGTATCCTGCATTTCATGGTTCAAATCGTTTAATTCTTCAGCGGCATTAGTGGTGATAGTACAGTGGCCTAGTTGATCATGTGCTTCAGAGAGTAAAGCCGCAGTTGTTTGTCTGATATGATCTGTAGAATGTGTAAGTTTATCAGATAGCTCAGCCTGCTCACCAGTTGATTGAGTCGTGTATTCAATCAATTTGGCAAGATTATTGATTTCTTCCCTGATAGCATGACTTTCGCCGGCTCTTACTGCGGCAGCATCGGCAATCTGTTGAATCTGCGCGCTTGTCTGATGTATCCCCTTGATGATGTCATCAATAACCATGGCAGAGCGTTTAGAAAGCTGCTCGCCTTTAATAAAGTTTGCTTCGGATTTACAAATGCTGTCAACTGTTAGATGAGTTTCCTTTTGCATGCCATTAATGATGTCACTTACCTTGATGGTGGCGTTGGTCGTACGTTCTGACAAGTAGGTAATTTCATCGGCTATAACGGCAAAGTTGTTTCCATGATCTCCGGCTTGGGTTGCAATGATGTTTGCGTTAAATGCCAGCAGCTTTGTCTGTTCAGCCATCTCGGCGATTGTTGTAATAAGGCTGCTGATAGTTCTTGTTTTTAAGGAAAGTCTTTCAACTGCCTCAGTTGTGATTTGAGATGATGCACGAAGTTCAAAAATACTGTTAATGCCATCATCAATCAGTTGCTTACAAGATTCTGCATTTTGACTGATTAACTGCACATTGTTTGATGTCTCAAGTGAATTACTGTGAAGAAGTTTAATGCCTGCATCCATATAAACTGAAGAAGAAGCCGTATTGCAAATAACATTTTGCAGTTGGCAGATATGGGCATGCAATGATTTAAGTGCTGAAACTGAATTGGAAACATCAGACTGTAACTGTTCTACAGTTTTTTCCAGATGATCTATTTTAAAGACGAATTCCTGGTTAGCTGATGACATATTGATTGCCGACGCCTGATTGTTTGCTGACCAGGAGGCAAGCTTTACCAGATCGGAAGCTAAGTGCCGTGACGTTTGTACTATGTTGGTTGTTTGAGCAATAAGGTCATTAACGACAGCTTCCTGTTCTGTTGAAAATGTGTCTATACGAACTGAAGCATCCATAAGTTCGCAGCTGGTTCTGATTATCTCTTCCGGGATTGGACATTGTGCCAAAGATATTGGATGCTCAAGTACCGTCTGATTGTTTTCAAATTCACACTGATTGACAGTTTCTACGGTATCAATAGGGTCAGTTTGTTCTGCAGGTTTTTCTACGATGACTTCCTTTGCAGGTTCTATCTCCGCCTGAAGCTGTCTACTGGAAAATCCTGAGGTCATCCTCTGTAGATAGACGGTGATACAAAGCAGGGTGGCTGTTAAAAAAGCAGTTATAGCGATATTTATATTTTTATCTGAAGATGCCTGTAACTCAGCTTGAGTAATGTCCAGGCGCAGATTGGCGGTTAAAGTTGTCATGTTTTTGTTGATGCTGTTGAAGCGCTGTGACTGTATACCGGTAGTAAGGTAGGCAATTTTTAATTGATCTCCCTTGGCAGAAGCAGGAATGATTTCATCCATCAAGGTTTTCTTGTACTCTTTCCAGATCAGGTCGACCTTGTTGACAACTTCTTTGCGTCCTGAAGATCTGATCAGTTCTTGAAGGGTGGCAAAACGTTTGTCGATATCAAGCGTTAGCAGTCTTGCCATTGTGATGGCAGAACCTTTATCTGCATCGTGCATGATCGGCCGGACTTCGTTAAGGATCTGGTAAAGGTTAGAATTGATTATGGCTATATTCTCAATAGCGTCCGTATTTTTCTTTATCGCGTTATAATTTGCTCCGCCGACAACAATTCTGTTCAACAGGATTATCGCTACTGCGCAAGTCATTATAATGCAGACCAAAGTTGTTACGAAAAAAAGCAGTTTTTTACCGCTTAAATTTTGAAATCCCGAGCTGTTTTGAAGCTTATTGCTGTTCACTTATCATTTCCTTCTAGTGCCCTGCATTTCTATAAAAAAATCACGTAAATATAACAGAGCGGCCCCTTTTATATCAAGAAAAAACGGGCAAAATCGCCAGATGAAATGAATGATTTACAAAAGTGGCTGTTCAAATAAATTCGGGTTGAATATGACCGGTGGACATTGTTGTCTCACCGGTTTATCCAACCCGAAGGGTATAATATTTTGA
>Ga0105048_10015060_pt1 | contig 12015 bp, 8 predicted proteins | sample MAT05_FD_78382 | JGI IMG/M metagenome (GOLD analysis project Ga0105048, IMG submission 78382) | Freshwater microbial communities from Lake Fryxell liftoff mats and glacier meltwater in Antarctica - MAT-05 | ecosystem: Environmental > Aquatic > Freshwater > Ice > Liftoff microbial mat | place...
AAAACGCTCGTAAGGAATTTCTGATAACGGCGGGAAAACATCGGGCTGGATATAAATGCGATCGCCTACTTTTAACACGCCATTAGCGATCGCTACACCCATCATTCCGCGACGACCTTCAATACATTTAAGCGAATCTACCAAGTGCGCTATTCTCTTACATGGTTCGCAATGGAAAGTAAGCCGAATCATAGCGCCATCAATAGCTTTCAATACTGCACCCGAAGTAAACAGTCGGGAATCGATCCCACTGACGACAATGTTTTCTCTTAATTCAGATGGCTTAATTGCAAAAGACTGCAAATCTTCCTGCCTAACCACTAAAATCTGTCTAGGACTAATTGGATTTGTGTTGACATCTCCATCAATTCCAAATCCGACTGCGATCGCGATCTGATCACGTTCTGCCATAGCTGAGCCAGATTTAGGCTTTATAAACAGATTAGTTATCTCTCCATACATCTCAGACATCAAACCATCCTTATTTTTGTCATATAATTTTTCGCAATATCGAAATAAGCGCCTACTATAGCTGATTCTCACCTCCCCTATTAACCAAGCGCACTGCAATTGCGATCGCAAAAAACGTTATATTTATCACCTTAGGCTGAAAGCAACATATACCCAATGACCACCTCTGTTTTATCCGACTTAAAAATTCGTTTCTCTAAGGCGATCGCCTCGGCCTTTGGTGCGGAATATACAAACTACGATCCAGCGATCGCGCCTTCTAAGGATGCCAAATTTGGTGACTATCAATGCAATGCGGCTTTGGGCTTAACTAAAAAACTCAAACAAAAGCCTCAAGATATTGCCGCGCAAATAATTGAAAATTTGCAAGTTGACGATATGTTTGAAACACCGACGATCGCAGGAGCAGGATTTATTAACTTAAAACTCAAACTTAGTTATTTAGAATCGCAATTAGCAAAAATGCAAAAAAGCGATCGCCTCGCGATCGCCACAGTCGAAAAACCTGATCGGATCATTGTCGATTTCTCTAGTCCAAATATTGCTAAAGAGATGCATGTCGGACATTTGCGCTCAACGATCATCGGTGACAGTATTGCGCGGATTTTAGAATTTCAAGGGCATGAAGTTTTGCGCTTAAATCATGTCGGCGATTGGGGAACTCAGTTTGGGATGTTGATTACCTTTTTGCGAGAAGTTTATCCCGATGCTCTCACTAAAGCTGATGCGATCGCGATCGGCGACTTAGTAGAACTCTATCGCACCGCCAAAAAACGCTTTGATGAAGATGAAGCTTTTAAGGAAACTTCTCGCTCGGCGGTGGTGGAGTTGCAAGCAGGAGGATCTGAAGCCAAACTAGCATGGCAACTGCTTTGCGAACAGTCTCGCCGCGAGTTCCAAAAGATTTATGACACGCTCAATATTCAATTAGAAGAGCGTGGCGAATCTTTTTATAATGCTTTCTTGGCTGATGTAGTGACTGACCTGCGCGAAACTGGTTTGCTGCAAGAGGATCAGGGAGCTTTATGTGTCTTTTTGGAAGGCTTTAGTAATAAAGATGGTCAACCGTTACCCTTGATCGTCCAGAAAACCGATGGTGGCTATAACTACGCGACAACCGACCTTGCTGCTCTGCGTTATCGGATTCGTGAAGACAAAGCCACACGGATTATTTATGTGACCGATATTGGTCAATCAGGACATTTTGCTCAAGTCTTCCAAGTTGCCCAGAGAGCGAATTGGATTCCTGAAACGGTGCAAACCACTCATGTTCCTTTTGGTTTGGTGATGGGTGACGACGGCAAAAAATTTAAAACGCGATCAGGTGATACGGTTCCGCTTAAGAGTCTATTAGAAGAAGCGATCGCTCGGGCCCTTGCTGATATCGAAATCCGCAATCCTGAAGCGTCTGACGAGTTTAAACAAGATGTCGCGGAAGCAGTCGGACTCGGTGCGGTGAAGTACGCCGACCTCTCTCAAAATCGCACTAGCAACTACATCTTTAGCTTTGACAAGATGCTAGCTTTGCAAGGAAACACTGCACCCTATATGCTTTATGCCTATGTGCGGGTGAAAGGAATTGGGCGCAAAGGCGATATTGATTTTGCAAGTTTAGATGTCGATGCAGTGCATCTCACTACCGAGCCAGAGATTATTCTCGCTAAGCATTTACTGCAATTTGCTGAAGCGATCGATGCAGTTGGCGAAGAACTTTTCCCGAATCGTCTTTGTCAGTATCTCTTTGAACTTAGTCAAAAGTTCAATCAATTTTTTGAGCAATGCCCTGTTTTACAAGCTGAGGAATCAGAGCGAATCTCACGCCTCAGTCTCTGCGATATCACCGCAAAAACTCTCAAGCTTGGTTTAAATCTGCTCGGTATTCGCGTTTTAGAACGTATGTAAAATAGATACTCCCTTCCCACCAAATAATTAGCGTTGCGGCGCGAAGCGCCGCAACGCTAATTATTTGGTTTTAATATCTAATCTTTCACTGGGAAGGGAGTAAGTAAAATAGAGAAGTAAAATATTGGAACTCAAAAAAAATGACTTTAGAAAAACCTGATAATGTTTGGAATCATAAGCCTTGGTGGTGTCAGCCTTGGTCAATTGTATTGACTGGTATCTCGATTATTAGCGGCAGTTGGCTACTTTTTAAAATAGTTTGGTTATCGATTCTTGTGGCTATTCCCATATCGGCATGGATGGGCTTCTTCGTAATTTTATTTCCAAGATTGGCTCTTCAAGATCAACCTCATTGACATCCACACCGCTCTCTCTGCGACGGTGATTTCTAAGACTCACGACTTACAGCAATTTCCGATCAAACGAACCACAGTAAAATTCTTGAAAGAGTTGCTTCGCAATCTTTTCAAAAATTTTACTGGTTATGGCTTGAGCGCAAAGCGCTGTAGGTTTCTGCTTTATAGCACCAACCTTCCGAGATTTACTCTCTTCAGGTCTTACAGTCGCTCCACAGACATTAGCCGCAAGCCCTGCGGCAAGAATGTTTTTGGCAGCATTTACATCTGTAAAGATTATTTCGCGATCGCTAGGATGATTAGTTTTACTGCACCGTTCGCATACGGCTGAGCATTGTTAAGATTTAAACTGTTTTAGGACAAAGCATCCAATTTATACGCTGCTCAAACGTGATTTCAAACAACAGAATATGAGACTGATTTTTTAGTATGGAAAATTTATGCCGAGAGAGTATTAATGTCGGTAAAAGTTCCACTTGTAACTGGGCAAATAACGATTAATGATGGCGGTTCGTTTTTGCTGACCGCTGCCGATGGATCTATTGACGATCGCCGCGCTCAAGGACTATTTGTGCGGGATACTCGCCTAATTTCTTACTACGAAATCTCGCTAGATGGAGAACCGTTGATTCCACTTACTTCTAGCGCTATTACGCATCGAGTAGCTCGCTATGAATTTATCAGTCCAGAATTATTGACGGCGAAGGGAACTGTGCCTGCAAAAAAGCTGCTGATAAGTTTACGGCGTGACATCATTGGCGGAATGCATGAAGATATTGACCTAACCAATTATCACCAAGAGCGCGTTGAATTACAGTTAATGCTGACGATTCGCTCTGATTTTGTTGATGTATCGCGAGTTAAAGCTGAGAAGTTGCTGACTGAAGGGAGGATGACGACGACATGGGCAGATAATGCTTTAACCAATACTTATTGCAACGGTTCATTTACCAGAGGGCTACGTATTCATCCTGAAGGAGCTAGTTCACCGCCGCGCTATTCTAACGGTCGATTGGTGTTTGATATTGCTCTCGATCCTAACGAAACTTGGCATACCTGTATTAACTTCATCGCTCTAGTAGATGGAGAGGAACTGATGCCAAAGCATACGAATGCGGCGATCGATGCCACACCCGCAGGGGTAGAGATGGCGAACTTTTTAGAGTTGGCAACTCAACTACAATCTTCAAATCGAGAAGTTGAGCAAACCTATCAGCAAGCCCTGATCGATCTTGCCTCACTGAGAATTCCTGTTGATGATGGCAGTACCGTTTGGATACCTGCGGCTGGCATTCCTTGGTTTGTCGCCGTGTTTGGACGCGATCCATTGATTGCAAGTTTGCAGACAATGGCAGTAGCCCCAAACCTAGCGCAAGGCACACTGATCAAATTAGCTGAATTACAAGCCGCAGAAAAGAACGAGTGGCTAGATGCCGAACCTGGTAAAATTTTGCACGAATTGCGTCGTGGTGAACTCGCACAACTACATCAAATTCCATCTGTACCTTATTATGGAGCGATTGATACCACTCTTTTATGGATCATTACTCTTTCTGAAACTTATCGCTGGACAGGCGATCGCCATCTACTTGATGACTGCCATGAATCCTTAGAAAAAGCCTTAAATTGGATTGATGAATACGGCGACTTCGATGGTGATGGCTTTGTCGAGTATTGCAGCCGTTCCAAAGATGGCATTGAGAATCAAGGTTGGAAAGATTCAGGTGACGCGATTCGAGGCGCGGATGGCGCAATTGTTAAGGCTCCGATCGCGCTTTGTGAAACCCAAAGTCAGGTCTACGATGCATGGCAAAGAGCAGCAGATATATATGATGTTCGCGGTGAAAGCGATCGCGCTGAAGCACTCCGTCAGAAAGCAAAGGTGCTTTATCAAAAGTTTAACGATCGCTTTTGGATGGCGGATGAGGGTTTTTACTGTTTGGGCTTAGATAGCAATAAGGAACAGATTCGATCAATTGCCTCAAATGCAGGACAGTTGCTGTGGTCGGGAATTGTGCCACGCGATCGGGCAAACCAAATGGTGGAGCGATTATTTCAACCTGATTTATGGTGCGGTTGGGGGATTCGGACGCTTTCTACAAAGAACCCTGCCTACGACCCAATTGGTTATCATACGGGCAGTGTTTGGGCGCACGACAACTCTTTTATTGCCGCAGGGCTGAAACGATATGGTTACCATGCTGAAGCCAATCGCATTGCGGAAGGAATTTTTGCGGCGGCAAGTTTGTTCCAATATAATCAGATGCCCGAACTATTTGGCGGAATTGAGCGGCAGCCAGAAAACTTTCCTGTTCCTTATGTCGATGCCAACATTCCTCAAGCGTGGGCGGCTGGCGCGATTTTATGGCTAATTAGCAGCATGTTGGGATTGGAAGCTGATGCACCTAATCGGCGATTGCAAGTCCAGCCAGTTTTGCCAGATTGGTTGCCCGATCTGCAACTCACCAATGTCAATGTGGGTGGGGCAAGGGTTGACTTACACTTTTGGCGTGAAGATCAGCAAACCTACTGGAAGGTAGTTAATCAGGTTGGTGAATTAGAAGTAGTTGAGAGCGATCGCTAAAAAATTTTAGATTGACAAATGTAGTAAATAAATTTAGTAAAGGAATAGAATGACTGACCAGCATTACGACATAATTATTATCGGCACAGGCGCAGGTGGAGGGACTCTAGCGCATCGACTTGCTCCGAGTGGCAAAAAGATTTTGATTTTAGAGCGTGGCGCTTTTCTGACTAGAGAGAAGGAAAATTGGAACCCAATCCAAGTCATGAAAAAAGAGCGTTATTTTAACGCTGGGACATGGTGCGACAAAGAAGCTAAGGAACTTCATCCCGCCACAGGATATTGGGTCGGTGGCAACACAAAATTTTATGGTGGTACGTTATTTCGGGCCCGAGAAGAAGAGTTTAATACCATTGTTCACAAAAGCGGTATTTCTCCAGAATGGTGTCTCAAATATGCAGATTTTGAACCCTATTACACTCAAGCCGAAAAACTCTACAACGTGCATGGCAAAAGAGGTGTCGATCCGATAGAGCCTTGGACGAGTGAAGAATATTCCTTTCCAGCAATTAGTCATGAACCGCGAATTCAAGAAGTTCATGATGATTTACAAGCTAAGGGTTTGCGCCCATTCTACTTGCCGATGGCAATCAAATTGAACGAAGCGCAACAGTTTTTGAGTGAGTGTATTCGCTGCGAAACCTGTGATGGATATCCCTGCCTAGTTCATGCTAAAGCTGATGCAGAAGTGATCGCGGTACGTCCCGCAATTCAGCATCCAAATGTCACGCTACTCACCGATGCTAAAGTAACTCGTCTCCACACAAGTGCTTCAGGGCGTGAAATTACTATGGTAGAAACTGAAGTGGCAGGCGAAGTGAGGATATTTCAGGGAGACATTATTGTGGTTGCTTGTGGTTCGATTAATTCGGCGGCGTTATTATTGCGATCATCTAATGATCTTTATCCCAATGGCTTAGCCAACAGTTCCGATCAAGTAGGACGTAATTTCATGAAGCATAACTGTGGTGTTGTCATTGGAGTTACAGAGAAAGAAAATCCTACAGTATTTCAAAAGACGCTAGGTATAAATGACTTCTACTGGGGGGAACCAGACTTTCCATACCCAATGGGACAGATTCAACTATCTGGCAAAGTCAATAAAGAGATGTTAGAGAATAATGTTCCTCTGATGATCGATGATGACACTTCGCCAGCAGATACAGCACTACATTCAGTTGATTGGTGGTTGATGGGAGAGGATCTACCCGATCCCGACAATCGAGTCCGTCTTAAGGGCGATAAACTTTTTCTTGATTACACCGAAAATAATACCGAGTCATTTAATCGTTTAGTTCATCGCTGGATTGATGTATTGAAGTCTATCGATACTGATGTAGGGCTTAATGTGCAGCGCTACTATAATAGCAACTTTCCTCTCCGTTGGGTCGCCCATCAGTGTGGCACTTGTCGATTTGGCAGCGATCGCCAAACATCAGTTTTAGATGTCAACTGTCGTACTCACGAAATTGATAATCTCTACGTCGTTGATGGCAGTTTCTTTCCCTCAAATATTGGCTCAAACCCAACCCTAACGATTATTGCTAACGCCTTACGAGTTGGCGATCACCTGCTTGATCGCATCAAGTAAACCAATCGCAGTATTTAAGGAAATGTTTTATGTAAAAGTCAATCAACTCACTCATTAAATCAACCCCATCATTGATTAAATACTAAAGTAAGTGTCTTTGCATTTTCAAAAAATGGCATTGGCATTTAAATAATTTATTTAAATAAATCATTTAAATAAATCATTAATGACAACTTCTTTCTCATCAACATTACTTCAAGTAATTTTGTTAGCGATAAGCCTAGAAAACCACCAGAAAACTACTAGAAAACCAAGCGAGTGATTATGCCTACCGAATTTCGCCCTACTGCCGATCAGATCCCCGCTCAGACTCTTCCCTATCCTGCCAGTCAGGAAGACATGGTTCCTCAACCAGACAGTGATCTATCAAACTATAAACCTGCTGGCAAGCTGCAAGGCAAAGTGGCGCTGATTACAGGCGGTGATTCAGGAATTGGTCGAGCCGTAGCGATCGCCTATGCAATGGAAGGTGCAGATGTGGCTATCCTTTACAACGTGCACGACGACGATGCTAACGTTACCCGATCAAAAGTAGAAGAAAAAGGGCAACAGTGCCTTAATATAAAAGCCGATGTACGGGATTCAGCGCAATGTAAACAGGCGGTCGAACAGACCGTAAAGAAATTTGGACATTTAGATATTCTGGTCAATAACGCTGCTTATCAAATGGTACAGTTTGAGCTTGAAGACCTTTCAGAAGAACAGTTTCGACGCACGATGGAAACAAATGTGTTTGGCTACTTTTATATGGTTAAAGCCGCCCTGCCACATTTAAAAGAAGATGCTGCGATTATCAATACCAGTAGCATTCTTGGTCTGATTGGCAAAGAATTCTTGATCGACTACTCTACTAGCAAAGGAGCAATTAATGCTTTTACAAAAGCCTTAGCCCAAAACCTAGCGAAGCGTAAAATCCGCGTTAATGCCGTTGCACCTGGCCCTGTTTGGACACCTGGCATTGTCGGTACAATGACCGCCGAGCAAGTGGACAATTTCGACAATAACAACGCCATGAAACGAGCTGGTCAACCCGAAGAGCTTGCCCCCACCTATGTCTATTTTGCCTCCGAAGATAGTAGCTTTGTCACAGGTGCAATCCTAGAAGTCACAGGTGGTCAGGTATCTAGCACATGAGCATTGCAATTACCGATGTTGCATCCGTTGGTATAACTGTGTCTGAAATGGAGCGATCGCTCCATTTCTTCACCACTGTCCTATCCTGCAAAAAAATCTCCGATATCACTGTCACAGGGCTTGAATTTGATCGGCTGTATGGTTTACCCAATGTGCGACTGAGGATAGCGCAACTGAAGTTGGGTGATGAGATAATCGAGTTAACTGAATTTCTTACGCCCAAAGGTAGACCAATACCAACTGACTCACGCAGCAATGATCACTGGTTTCAGCACCTAGCGATCGTGGTGCGAAATATGGAACAGGCTTACCAACACTTGCAACATCATTGCGTAACTCATACCTCACCCAATCCCCAAACTCTACCCGAATGGAATCCGAGCGCTGGCGGCATCCAATCGTTCTATTTTAAAGATATCGATGGTCATAATTTTGAATTGATTCACTTTCCATCGGACAAAGTCGATCCAAAATGGCAACGCTCACCCGAATTACTTTTTTTAGGAATCGATCATACAGCGATCGCTGTGGCTAGTACTGATGCTAATAAGACTTTATACTGCGATCGCTTAGGCATGAAACTACGGCAAGAGAGTAAAAACTTTGGCGTAGAACAAGAGCGTCTTAGCGGCATCTCTGCAGTAAAAGTAAAAATTAGCAGTTTAAAAGCTGCGTCTGGTCTAGGGATTGAGTTATTGGAATACCTAGAGCCAAGTCATGGACGATCCATTCCTTCTGACACTCACGCCAATGATATTTGGTTTTGGCAAACAACAATTATTGTAAAAGATTTAATTACTACAGTTCAGCAACTGCAAGGATCTGAATTCCAGCTAATTTCCTCTCAAAATATTTTAATTCCAGAGTCAACTTCAAGCTCCAATCACGGATTGATCATCTTAGATCCAGATAGACACGCGATTCGACTTAGTCAACCAATAGAGCACATATAGAATCATAGCAAATCCCGAACAAACCCACCACTAGATTTTTTGTAAAAGCTTAGCGAATCGGGGCTTTTACAAAAAATCTGGGTTTGGTTTGTTCTCAATCTGCTGTAAAACATTATTTTTAGAAGCATTTTGGCATTTTAGATTAAGTAGGCAAGCATAATTAAACCCAAAGCCCAAAAAGCTGTAGCGCACGCGCAGCGTGCGCTACAGCTTTTTGGGCTTTAAGGTTTCTTTTGCTTAGTTACTTACAACTTTTGCATATCAAGTTTCAAGAAACGATCTACCGCTTGGTACATCCAATAGAGAGGCATTTTGGGATCGGTGTTAGTCTTCTGAAAACCTAAAGCTTTAGCAAGTTCTGCATAACTAGGATGGATGATTAATGTGTACATGTCCCATAGGTTAGGGAAGTCATGCTGAATTCTTTCGAGAGTTTGTTGAGAATCGAGTAAAAGACTGGGTTGAGTCGCTTGTCGATAATCACTATCAATCACCCAACTCCGCACAAAAATAGACCGACAAGTTTCATCGCCCGACAAAGCCATTTGAAATGGATCGACATCAGCAACTTGACTCAAATGCAGTCCCTGACTAGGAGGCGCAAAAAATTTAATTTCTGATTCTCGTTTAATTGGATAGAAAGCATAAAAACCAACTGGATTTTGATTATCGCTCCGACGTAATACTCGCAATCCTGTTGCATATTGACTAGCCCAATCGCGGAGAATATTAGCAATGCGATAGGTGACAGCATCGTTATTACGATTGAGCCAGTTGTAGTTGCTAGCTAACAAATTCGCGATCGGAATCGCATCACTACGCGGGTCAAAGGCATTGATCGCAAAGCTTACATTTACATTTGCAGTGTCACCCTTGAGCAGATCTGGCAGTGATTGAATTTTAATTTGGGTACAGTTGCCGTCAAACTGCTTTTGGATTAGCCCTAGATCGACTAACTTATTAAGCATCATTCCCGCCGAGCGATCGCCACCACGATCGCGATCGCTATAAAACACATCTGCGGCTTCAAGACAACTACATTCAACCCATCCTTGCGGAAAGGACAGCTCTGTAAGCGGGGGGGTAGGTAATGCCTTTCGCGCTTGGCAATCTTTCAAAGACAAATAGAGCGATAGTCTTACAAAACAATCGGCTCTGCGCCGCGTCATTCCTATTCTTCGCAGTAGTAAGTCTACATAATGATTTTGTAGTGTTTTGGGAAGCCATTGCTCAAGGGCTTCGGGACGAAATGCTGGCAATCCTGACATATTAGCGACCAATTAACTAATAGATGTTCCTTGTGCCGTAGGTACAAAGAACAACTGATTATAAATATAACAAGCTTTTTACAAAAACTTCGCCCTAGTTCGATCTACTTCTTTAAACTTCGTGGCGATCGCAGCCTACTCGATCAAGTCATTCTCATTACAGGGGGACAGGCTGCATGATTAGTTCATGAGTTTTTGGAGCAGCCAATGATTTCCATCTATCAAAGCAAATCAGCATTTCAAAATCTACTTCGTCCATTAGTCAACCAATTGGCAACTTGGCAAATTTCCCCAAACCAAGTTACGGTATCAGCAACTTTATTGTCAGGTGCAGCGGGACTAGCCCTTGTACAGAGTACACAATTTGCAAGTCCTTTTCTACCGACAACTCCATTGGTCTTATGTTCTCTACCAATTGTTTTGTTAGGACGTATGGCACTCAACGCCATTGATGGGATGCTTGCTCGTGAACATGACAGGAAGACAGCTTTGGGATGCATTCTCAATGAGATGGGAGATGTCTTATCCGATGTTTTTCTCTACTTACCATTTGCTCTAATTTCAGGCGTTTCCGCTCCCTTGATTGTCGGCATTGTCATCTTGGCGATCGCTACCGAAATGTTAGGAGTCTTGGGATATGAGATCGCTCATAAACGTCACTATGAAGGACCGATGGGCAAGAGCGATCGCGCCTTAGTTTTCGGTTTAATTGGCTTGTTACTTGGAATAGGAATCGAGCCAAATCAATGGCTAACCATCCTTTTGAGTGGAGTTATCGTTCTTCAGATTTGGACAATTATCAATCGCATTCAAGGAATGCTTCAGGAGGTTGAATCATGGACATAAACATAGCAACACCAGTACTTTATACCCTTGTAGGAATTTTTGGACTGCTGGCGATCGCCACACTTACAGTTTTCGGCTTAGCTCTGAGTCATTGGGACACAGACTATAGCGAACTAAATAGCCGCATCAAGTCTTGGTGGGTCATGGTGACGATTTTTAGTTTCGCGATATTGCTGAAACAACCCGCATCGATTGTCTTCTTTATGTTAGTCAGTTTTATCGCCCTGCGAGAATATCTATCCCTAATCCCCACCCGCTTTAGCGATCGCCGCGTTTTACTTTGGGCATATCTTGCCATAGTCCTTCAATATTTCTGGATTTACATTGGTTGGTACGGAATGTTCCTGATCTTCATTCCCATCTATATGTTTCTATTCCTACCAATGCGAATGTTACTCAACGGCGAAACTGAAGGATTTTTAAATGCGATCGGCACACTCCATTGGGGATTGATGTTAAATGTCTATACCATCAGTCACCTCTCTTACCTGATTATGCTGCCACAGAGTGGCAATGCAATCGCAGGAGGCACAGGCTTACTAGTCTATTTATTACTACTGACCGAAATCAATGATATCTCTCAATACATTTTCGGAAAGTTGTTTGGTCGTCACAAAATCATTCCTAAAGTGAGTCCAAAGAAAACCGTTGAAGGTTTGCTAGGCGGCATTTTTATGACTACAGGATTGGCGATCGCCTTAGCGCCTTGGCTGACTCCTTTCGATTTAATACATTCAGCTTGTCTAGGACTACTCCTTAGCCTCACGGGATTTATCGGTGATGTGAATATCTCTGCCATCAAAAGGGATTTGGGTATTAAGGATAGTGGCAATCTGATCCCTGGTCATGGCGGTATTTTGGATCGCATTGACAGTCTCACCTACACCGCGCCTTTGTTCTTCCACTTCAC
>Ga0105048_10015062_pt1 | contig 12014 bp, 9 predicted proteins | sample MAT05_FD_78382 | JGI IMG/M metagenome (GOLD analysis project Ga0105048, IMG submission 78382) | Freshwater microbial communities from Lake Fryxell liftoff mats and glacier meltwater in Antarctica - MAT-05 | ecosystem: Environmental > Aquatic > Freshwater > Ice > Liftoff microbial mat | place...
GGCACTTCGCGATGTTCGTCCCACCAGTTGGCCATCGAAGTGATCGCACCCAGCAACTGGCGGGAGGTTGCTTCGACGACCATGTCGAAATCCGCCCCCTCCGGCAGGACAGAAGCCGGCATATCTTCGGCCAGGAGGGATCCGACCATCGCTGCAACTTCGTCGAGCAGCCGTTCGAAGAGGTCGGTCACGCCATCGCTGGCCCGATTGCGGATCAGCATGCGCCACGCATCGCGCCTTTCGTCGACGAACTCGAGGAAGCCCTCGAGCCCGGCCAGCAGCCTCGCTTCGCCGCCTTCTTCGACCGAGATCGCTGCGGCGCCAACCCGCTCGAGCAATTCGCGGACGTAGGTCTCCAGCAGTTCGCTGTAGAGCTGCTGCTTGGAGGCGAAGTGCTCGTAGATGAGGGCTTTGGAAACCGCGGCCCTCCGGCCGACCTCTTCGAGGGAGGTCTCGTGATAGCCGGTGTCAGCGAAAGCGTCGATCGCCGCGGCGAGGATCAGCTCCCGCCGCTCGGCCGCCGGCAGACGCCGGCGCGGTGCGTCGGCATTCTGGTCCAGGGCCTGGGTCGCGGGCTGAACTGGGGGATCCGGTTTCACAGCACAAGGCTACTAACTGACTGGTCAGTCAGTTACACTTGCGGAATTCCTGGCCTGCCATTTGCGCCATCAGCGCAAAAGTCCTGCCGCGTGCAAAGAATCACGACGAGTTCTTACCGAGGAGAAGACCGATGTCAGTCGCAGCATCAGAGCCGAAAGGCAACACCGCCAGCACCATCACCTACACCGACCTCTACCGGCGCTGGGAAGAGAACAACTGGAGCGCGATGGGGCTCGATTACTCCAACGATCGCGCTGGCTGGGACTCCCTGAGCGACATACAGCGCAAGTCCGCCCTTCGGATGTATTCGATGTTCTTCTACGGCGAGGACTCGGTAACCGACAACCTTTCCCCTTACATCGATGCCGCGCCGACCGAGGAGCAGGCCTATTTCCTGACGACGCAGCAGGTCGATGAAGCCCGGCACGCGATCCACTTCCACCGGTTCTTCAAGGAAGTCCTGGGGGCGGGCGACAGCGTTGCTGAAACCCTCCAGAGCACCCTGCCCCAGCTCAACTGGGGCTACACCGCCGTCTTCGACCGCCTCGACCGCATGGCCGACGAACTGCGGGCCGACCGGTCCCTGCCGAAGTTCGCGCAGGCGATCACGCTCTACCACATGGTCGTCGAAGGAACCCTGGCCCAGCCCGGCCAGCACTACATCGAGGATTTCTTCACCAAAGACGGCTCGATGCCCGGTTTCTCCGAAGGAATGGCTCACGTCTCCCGCGACGAGCAGCGCCACATTGGCTTCGGCGTCAAGACACTTTCCGAAATCGTCCCGCAGTCGGACGAATGCAAAGCAGCGATCGTCGAGCTCTTCCGTGAGGTCAACAGGTACTCGACGGCCGTGATCTGCCCGCCGAATTACGACCGTGCGTACACCGAATGCTGGGGCTTCTCCCTGGAAGAGATCTTCAGCTTCGGGCTGAAGCTGATCAAACAGCGCTGGAAGACGATCGGCTTCCCCCTGGAAGAAATGCCGGCCGACGTCTGGCCTTTCGACCTCAACCTGCCGGTTGAGGAGATCGCCGCCCGCCAGATCAAGCTGTTGCTCGCCGGGGTGACCGGGGAACCGCACTCCAATCCCGATTCATCACCGGAAGTCCAGGAAATATTCTTCGACATGATCTCTCGCGTCGCCAACACCAAAGCGGCCGATGCCGGGCCGTTCACCACCCAGTGGCAATTCACCGACGCCGAGCCGTGGCACCTGGTGCTCGACAACGGCTCCACCCGGGCCGTCCGGGGACAGGCGGCGAACCCCGACCTGACCCTTCGGACCGACTGGGCCGAGTGGGTTTCCATCTCGAAGAATGACCAGAATCCGCTGAAGTCGATCGCCGCTCGCAGGCTGGCGCCGAAGGGCTCACCACGGGCCCTGAACACCTTCCGCAAGATGTTCCCGCCCCGCCGGTAGCCGGCTTCGGAAAATATTGCGTACCACCACCGCAACCTTCCGGTACCGGGCTGGTTATAGAGCCAGTCCAACTTGCCAGGGAGGGATGCAAGGCAGGACTGAAGCGCAGGGGGGAAAGCGGCAGTGAGACCCCGGTCTCACTGCCTTTTCCCGTTGAGAAAGCCGTCCCGCCCTAGTCCTCGGCGAGGACGATCAGGCAATCCTCCGAATGAACCTCAAATACCGCCGACTTGGGCGGGTTCACGGTCATGCCAAAGTCAGTCCGGTCGTCCTCGGCAGCGGCGGCGCTGCGATAGCCGATCGCACACTCACCCCGCCTGCGGGCTGATTCGACCAGAGTCGCGAAAGCAACCGGACCGCCCGTTTTGACGTAGAGGCCGACGGGCTTCAGGTAGATCTCGCTTCCTTCAGGGGAAAAGAGCTGGGTGAACACATCGGCCAGGTGCCGGTTCTGTGAAATCTGCGAGAACAGCAGGCTGATGATGTTCTCGCTGACGATCACATCATCCACCTGAGTCACCTTCGCCAGCTGGCGGCTGCGCTCGTCGACCATCTCGCTGACGATCGAATAGCCGGAGTCAAGTCCCTGCTCGATGTCACGGAGGTGGAGCAGGGTGACCAAAGTCCTGGCATCGGCATGCTGGGCATCAAGTTGATCGGAGCAAGCGAGGACCATTACGTGGGCCGTACGCTCGAGCTTGAGGCTGTCGAGCACCGACCGGTCAGTCGTGCTGGCCCGCCTGAAGCTCACGGCAGACTGACAGCCGGCGATGATCCCTTCTTCACCCGGATGCACCTCCACCCCGGGCTCAATGACGATCTCGATCTCCGAACCTTCATCGAGAAAAGCATCAAAGTGCTTGACCACCGAGGACGCGCCATTGTTCCAGCCCAGGATCACGACCCGCTCGGGCTCCGATTGCTCCGGCATGCCCTGAACGATCAGACTCTCGTCGAAAGCAGTGGTGGCGGGTTCTCGATCGGCCAGAACCAGGTCGTCTTCGGCGATCGCGATCAGCTTCTCCCCGGGACCGATCAGACGGTCCGCCGGCGGGTTGATCTCTACCCCGCGGGAGGCATCGAGGATGCCGATTACCGCGCAGCTCTCGAGCGCCCCTTCGGCAGCTCCGAAAGTCTCGCCCTCCAGGGCCAGCGCATCTTCCATGTAGATCTCGTGCCCATCGAAATCGAGCAGCTCCTGGACGGCCACGGAAATGCCGGTCTGCCGGGCAGCCTGAACCAGCAGCTTGGCAACCGTCTCCCTTCGGTCCAGCAGAACCGCCTGGCCGGCGCCGGCCATCCGGGCCGGGGCAAGATTCGCCGGATCCGAAATTTCGGCCACGATACCGCGCTGAATAGTGCGCTCACCGAGGATCTGGTTGAGGGCCAGGATCGCCTTGATCACGTGCGAGTCCGGTTCCCGGTCGAGTTCGGGAGCCAGCACGATCGTCGAATTGGCCAGTTCGGGGCGCACCAGGACGAGGTCGTCGAGATCGATCGGGCTGCCGCTCCTGGTTACGACCCGCAGGTTCTTGAGCTTGACCCGCTCCCGCAGGATGTCGTCCATCTCCACCTTGTCGGTGTCGGAGAGAATCACGACCACGGGATCCTTGACGCCTTCATTGGCGATGTCGAGTTCGGAGAGAATCGTGAACACTGGCTTGCCCCACCCGAGAATCAGGGTGTGGCCTTCTTCGATCACCAGCGAGCGGCCTTTGCGCAAGTCCTGGAAACGCGCGTCAAGGCCGGTTGAGATAACCCCGATCAGAGCACTGAAGATCAGGAGGCCTCCGAAGGTGACCAGCAGCATCACCAGCAAGAAGGTCCACCCGCCGCCATCGTTGGCGATGGTGCCGGGGTCCAGCGCGTGGAGCATCGTGTAGAACGTCTCCCCGACGACCCCCGAATGGGGCCCGGAATCATCCGGGCTGAGACTGAACACCTGGATGACCAAAGCAAAGAGACCAATCAGGATCACCGTCATCACCGCCAGCCAGAGGATCAGGGCTGGCGTACCCCGCGACATCGTGTTATCGAAGGCGTATCTGAGCCTCTGGCCGAAGCTTGGGGCGGACTTCATCCGCGTACCCTAGTCGGCAGGTGCTAGCGCGAGAGGTTCTTGAGGTTCCGGGCGGCTTTCACCCGGTCGTTCTTGTCGAGGTCAACCTTGCGCAGACGGATCGACTGCGGGGTGATCTCAACGCATTCGTCGGAACGGAGGAACTCGACCGCGGACTCGAGGGTCAGCGGACGCGGCGGGGTCAGCCTGACCAGAACGTCAGAGCTGGATGCCCTCATGTTGGTCAGCTGCTTCTCCTTGACCGCATTCACATCGAGGTCGTTGGCCCGCGAGTTCTCACCGACGATCATGCCTTCATAGACGTCCTCGCCCGGTCCGACGAAAAGGCTGCCGCGCTCCTGGAGGCCGAACAGGCCAAAGCTCGCGGTTGAACCCTTGCGGTCAGCCACCAGTGAACCGGTGGAGCGGGTCGTGATCTCGCCGGCCCACGGGGCCCAGCCTTCGAAGACGTGGTGAAGGATGCCGGTGCCGCGGGTCTCGGTGAGGAACTCGGTCCGGAAGCCAACCAGGCCACGGGCCGGGATGATGTAGTCCAGACGGTTGCGCGTGTCCGACTGCGCAGTCATGTTTTCCATACGTCCCTTGCGTGCGGCCAGCAACTGGGTCACCGATCCGACGAACTCTTCCGGCACGTCGATCACCAGGCGCTCCATCGGCTCGCTCATCACGCCATCGATTTCGCGGGTGATGACCCGGGGCTGTCCGGCGGTGAGTTCGAATCCTTCGCGGCGCATGATCTCCAGCAGCACGACCAGCTGAAGCTCGCCACGTCCCTGGACTTCCCAGGCGTCGGGGCGCTCGGTCGGAAGTACGCGGATCGAAACGTTGCCGAGCAGTTCCTGTTCGAGGCGATTCTGGATCTGGCGGGCGGTGACTTTGTCTCCTTCACGACCAGCCAGCGGCGAAGTGTTCTGGCCAACGACGATCGAGAGCGAAGGTTCGTCGACTTCGATGACCGGCAGCGGGCGCGGATCCTCGAGATCGGCGAGAGTCTCGCCGATCGTGATTTCGGGAATTCCGGCGATCGCGATGATCTCTCCGGGACCGACTTCATCGGCCGGGACCCGATCGAGTGATTCGGTGACGAAAAGTTCAGAGATGGTGGCTGACTCGATCGTTCCGTCAGCGCGACACCATGCGACCTTGGCCCCCGACTTCAGCTTGCCGTGACGAACGCGGCAGAGCGCGAGGCGTCCGAGGTAGGGCGAAGCGTCGAGGTTCGTCACGTAAGCCTGGAAGGGGTGTTCCGGATCGAACTCGGGGGCCGGAATGTGGTTGATCATCAGGTCCATCAACGGCTGGAGGTCGGTTCCGATCTCTCCTTCAGTCATCGAGGCCCAGCCCTCTTTGCCGTTGGTGTAGACGATCGGGAACTCGATCTGGTCGCCTTCGGCTCCCAGGTCCATGAAAAGTTCGTAGACCTCATCGACGACTTCGCCGATGCGGGCGTCGGGGCGGTCGACCTTGTTGACGACGAGGATCACCGGCAGACCGGCTTCGAGGGCTTTTCCAAGTACGAAGCGGGTCTGCGGCAGCGGTCCTTCGGAGGCGTCAACCAGCAGGACAACGCCATCGACCATGGTCAGGCCACGTTCGACCTCTCCACCGAAGTCGGCGTGGCCGGGCGTGTCAATGATGTTCATCTTCACGTCGCCGTAACGCACCGAGGTGTTCTTGGCGAGGATGGTGATGCCCTTCTCGCGCTCGAGATCCATCGAATCCATGACCCGGTCGTTGACGTCCTGGCCTTTGCGAAAAGCTCCGGACTGCCACAGCATGGCGTCGACCAGAGTCGTTTTGCCGTGGTCCACGTGGGCCACGATCGCAATATTCCGTATGTCTTCCCTGCGCTCCATGAGGACGGAGGAGTCTAGGGAAAGAGACGACGCAACACTGTGATGCCCATCCGAATCGCTTCGCTTCGCTGTGCGATTCGGATGGTGGCAGCCCTGGCGAACGGGCGGAGAACAAGTCCAACGCCTTCGGCGCTGGAAGATTCGTCCGCCCGTCTCAGAGCATTCAGCCTAACCTTCGCTGACTGGCGTTCCGTTGGTTGCCGGGGCGTTGTCGCTTGAAGTCGTTGACGTGTAAACAAACTCTTCTTCGGCGCCGAAAACGGTGTCGAGAAGGGTCTTGCGGGCGGTCTCGCTGAAAACGAGGACCAGGCCGCCGGTGAGCAGGCCAACCGCCAGGATGTTGCGGATCGGGTGGCTCTTCCTCTTCGGCTCGCGCAGGCGCTCCGACGCGTCACGCAGGGCTTCGGTCGCGTTTTTGAGCTCGCGCTTCACCTTTTTGTCATTGGTGACCGATTCGGCAACGCCAGCGCGGCTGGCAGAAACCCGTCCGTAGGCCTTACGGCCGGCGAAATACGCGGCGGCGAGACTGTCACGCAGTTCCTCGTCTTCGATCAGACGTCGGACATACGTGTTTTCGCGGGCTGCTGAATAAGCCTGCCCGGCCTTGCTTGAGATGTCTTTAGGCATTTCGTCCCTCGCTTGATCTGGTGAACTGTTTTCCGAGAATACCGGCAAACCGCTATTTGGGTTCCAATGCGATTCCCAGTGCGTCGCTTACTTTCCCTGCGTACCTGAATTCGATGATTGCCCGTTCATGCTCGGGGATCTCTTCCACATCACCTTCGTTGCGGCTCGGCAGGATGACCAGCTTGATGCCGGCCCGTTGTGCGGCAAGTGATTTTTCCTTGACTCCGCCGATCGGCAGGACCTGCCCGGTGAGCGTGACTTCGCCGGTCATCGCGACGTCATTCCTGACCGGTCGTCCGGTGATCAGCGAAACAAGGGCGACGGTCATTGCGACACCGGCTGATGGTCCGTCCTTGGGCACTGCTCCGGCCGGAACGTGGATGTGGATGTCGTGACGGGCAAACCATTTTTCATCGGCGTCAGGAGTGACTTTCTTCGCGTTGGCGCGAACGTATGAAAGTGCGGCCTGGGCCGATTCCCGCATGACGTCACCGAGCTGGCCGGTGATGACCAGCTTGCCGGTGCCTGGCATCGCGGTCGCTTCGATGAAAAGGACATCGCCTCCGGTGGGAGTCCAGGCAAGCCCCGTGGAAACGCCTGGAACTTTGGTCCGGCGGCGGCTTTCGTAGAAAACCCGGCGGCGGCCAAGAAGTTCCCGGACCTTCTTGCCGGAAACCTTGACCTTCTTGCTTTTGCCGTCATTCTCGGCAAATACCCGGGCGACCTTCCGGCAAACAGTGCCGATCTCGCGCTCGAGGCTGCGAACCCCGGCCTCGCGGGTGTATTCCTCGATGATCGCAGTGATCGCCGGGTCGGTGAATTCGATGTTGCCGGCCTTCAGACCGTTCGTCCTGATCTGTCTGGGCACGAGGTACCGGCGGGCGATGTGGCGCTTCTCGTCGACCGTGTAGCCGGCCAGCTGGATCATCTCCATGCGGTCGCGCAGTGGTCCCGGGATCGTGTCGAGCACGTTCGCGGTGGCGATGAAAAGCACGTCGGACAGGTCGAAGGTGATGTCGAGGTAATGGTCGCGGAAAGTGTCGTTCTGCGCCGGGTCCAGCACTTCGAGCATCGCCGATGAAGGATCGCCGCGATAGTCGGAGCCCATCTTGTCGATTTCGTCGATCATGAAGACGGGGTTGCGGGAGGCGGTGTCACGCAGCGCGCGGATGATCGTGCCGGGCAGGGCGCCGATGTAAGTGCGGCGGTGACCCCGGATTTCGGCTTCGTCCCGCATGCCGCCGACCGAGATCCGCTCGAACTCGCGACCGAGGGCCCGGGCGATCGATTTGCCGAGGCTGGTCTTGCCGACCCCGGGAGGTCCGACAAAACAGAGGATCGGGCCGGGCGATTCCGGGTTCAGCTTGCGGACCGCGAGGTATTCAAGGATGCGGTCCTTGATTTTCTCCATGTCGTAGTGGTCGTCATCGAGGACCTTCTTCGCATGTTCGATGTCAAGGTTGTCGACCGTCTCCTTGTCCCACGGCAGGTCGACCAGCCACTCGAGATAAGTGCGTATGACCCCGTGCTCGGCCGCGGCCGGCGGCAGCTTCTCCAGCCTTGACAGTTCCCGTTCGGCCACCTTCATTGCATGTTCCGGCAGGTTCGCTTCCTGGATCCGCTCACGCAGCTCGTTCGCTTCGGCAACCTGCTCGTCCTCTTCGCCGAGCTCGGCCTGGATCGCCTTGAGCTGCTCCCGGAGGAAGTACTCACGCTGGCCTTTGTCGATCGAGGACTGGACCTCGGACTGGATCTGGGAGCCAAGCTGGATTACTTCCAGCTCACGGGCCAGGATCTCGGAGAGCATGCGCAGCCTTTTGGTGACATCGACTTCCTCGAGCAGCGACTGCTTCTCTTCGGTGGAGATGCGAAGTGCGCCGGCGATCAGGTGTGAAAGCGCGGAAGGTTCATCGACGTTGGTCACCGCCATCTGCAGCTCTTCCGGCAGGTAGGGGATCTGCTCGATGATGTCGGAGAAAGTGCGCTGAACGTTGCGGGTCAGCGCTTCGAGCTCCGGGGTCAGGTCGATTTTGTCCGGCATCTCCTCGATCCGGGCGACAAGGTACGGCTCTTCGGCCACGTAAGCGCCAAGCCGGACCCGCTGGCTTCCCTGGACGAGCACCCGGATGGTGCCGTCGGGAACCTTGAGCATGCGGGTGACCACACCGACCACGCCGACGTCATAAAGCTGCTCCGGCCCCGGGGTGTCCTCTTCCGGCTCGCGGGAGGCGACCATGACCAGCATGCGGTTGCCGGCGAGGACGTCGTCGACCAGCTTGATCGACCTTTCCTGGCCGACACCAAGCGGAGCAAGTGTGTCGGGGTAAGCGACGGTGTCGCGCAGCGGCAGCACCGGCATCGCTTCCGGCAAGGATTCGCTGGCCCGGATCGCGGCTTCTTCATCCCCGCTCTCGACGACTTCGAGCACCGGCACGGATTCAGCCTTCACCGGAACCCCGGACTTAAAGGTGGTCGGTTTTCCGGTGGCCTTCTCAGCCATCGATATCCGGCTTTTTGGAAGTCCGGTCAATCGGGACCTTTTTGGTGACCTGGGTTTCGTCGCGCAGCGGCAGGTCAACCCGGAGGATGCCGTCCTCGTAGTTGGCTTTCGCCTGGTCGGCGTCCACATCAACCTGGAGCTCGACGATGTGCCGGAATGGTCCGGTCGGGATTTCGACCTGCTGGTAGACCCGGCCTTCGGTTTCCTGCATGGCCCGCTCGCCGACCACGGTCAGCTGACGACCGCTGATCTCAATGCCGACGCTTGAAAGTTCGATGCCGGCGAGGTCGCATTTGACCACTGCCCGCTGCGGATCACCGCAGTAATAGACGTCAACGTTCGGAGCGAATCCGCTGGCCCGGCGGCTGATGTAAGCGGCCCTGCCCCAGGACCCGCTGAGCATCTCGTCCATCTCGCGGCGCATCCGGGCAAAGTTGGCGAAAAGATCTCGATCAGACATTGATCCATAGCTTACGGGCCGACACCCGTTGGGTTACGGAATCAGACTTCAATCTGCATGCCTTCGAAGGCAACCTCGATCGGTCCTTCGAATTTGCTTTCCGCTTCGGCCAGCGCCCACTCGGCACTCAACTCGTCGGAGATGTGGGTGACCAGCAGCTGCTTCGCGTGGGCGGCAGCGGCGTGTTCGCCCGCTTCGGAAGGGGTCAGGTGCCCGCGGATCCCGGTGCGCTCAGGGCGCGGCAGGGTCGCTTCGGCGATCAGCAGGTCGGTGTTGGCGGCGAAATCGACCAGGGCTTCGTTCGGCCGGCAGTCGGCGCCGTAAGTGATGCGGGCTCCGCCCGGCACGGTCGCTTCCATCGCGAAAGTCTGCGTGTAGTGCGGTACCTCGCGGAATGAGATCGAGATCGGACCGGTCGTGATCGACTCGAACGGGTCATATTCGGTGAGGTTGAAGGCGGTTTCGATGAGGTTCTCCATGCCGAAGGTCGAACCAAGCGTGCGGAATCGGTCAATGGAGCCAGGCGGTGCGTAAAGCGGCGGGCGGGACGGATTGGCAGTTCCGGGCCAGCGGTCCACTGGCACCGGCTGCTGTCGTGGAGCATGGGTCAGGGCGAAGGCATAAGGGACCAGGTCCATGAAGTGGTCGGCGTGGAGGTGGGAGATGAAGATCGCATCGACGTCCACATAGTCGTGGTAGCTGCGCAGCTTGCCGAAAACCCCGTTGCCGCAATCCAGAAGGATGACCGTGCCGCTTTCGGACACGAGGTATCCACTGCAGGCGCCTCCAGCATCCTGCCAGGCGGGTGACTTTCCAAGAACAGTCAGCTTCATCAACCGGGGAGGTTATGCCCCGAGCCGTTGCGGCGCGATCGGGTGACAGATCTGGGCGGCCAGATTCAGGCTGATAGCCGGAGCGCGGAGGTCAGCGGCTCTGGGCTGCCCAGCGCGGCGGCCGCAGCAGCAGTACGGGCTGGCGGGGCGGCACCAGGCCTTCGGGACGGTCGGCCCGGAAGGTCCCGCATGGCTCTTCGAGGTCGAGCGCACAGAGCATCTTCTTGCGGAAGTAGCAGTCCTCGCACTTGGGGGTCTCTGTCTTGCGAGCGGCCACCTGGGCATCCAAGCAACTCAGGCAAAACGGGGTCGCCCCGGAATCCGCAAATCGCAGCTTTCTTTTTTACAAATCTGCAACAACCCCGCATTTTGGGGGTCACGAAAAAGCAGGTCGGGGGGAGAACTTTTCGGGGGGAAGAATTAAGCGCGACCCATAACAAGTTCGTGCCCGGTGACGTGCCCGTCCCACCACTTCGACCAGCTTCCCGCAAGTTGCGAGAACTCTTCATCGGACAGCCCCCACGTGCTCAGGGTGAGTGTCGCCGGACCGGTTTCGCCGGAGGCAAGTGGCGGAGTCGTCGAAAGGACCATCAGGCCGTAGCCGAAGTCCTCGGTCGCCACCACGCGGGTATGCCGTCCATCGAACCAGTGCCGCCCGGCCAACCGGCCGTCGAGTGCGGCGGATATCTCGGCGGCGTTGCCACTGCCCGTGAAATAGAGCGTGCGCCGCTCTTCACCGGTGTGATCCTCCACATAGCGCCGCAACTGGTGGAAGAAAGCGATCCAGCCCTCTTCCATCGCGTCGAACTCACCGTCATCGGGGCCCTCCCCGGGCTGCACTGCGCGGATCAGCGAGTTGCCACCGGAAGCAGCAACTTCGACATACATGCCGGCCATCTCTTCCGAGGTGAGCCGCATCCGGTCAGGGTCGGCAGTCGAGTGGTCAACGAAAATGAACTGGATCTCGTTCACCAGCGTCTCGGCATCCCAGCCGAACCATTCGGCGATCTGGTCAACGTCGGTCAGCGCCTTCCAGATGCGGGCAGGAGCGACCCTGGTCTCAACGGAAACGTCATAGGGCTTCGGCATGCTCCGAGCCTAACCCGTGGGGAGATTCACGAAGTCCCGATTCGGTCGCCCAGCGGGCGGCCGCACGAAATGAAGAAAGGGCTGAAGGGTTCCGGGTCGACTTCACCCCCGCATAGACGGCAAAGTAGACCCAGAACCTCAAACGCAAGTGGCCAAAGTGGTTCCGGGTCGACTTCTCCCCCGTATAGACGGCAAAGTCGACCCAGAACATCAGCGTCATTCGGGTGGGTGCGATCAGCCCGCACTACGCGTGAGGATCGCCCCCACCCCGACTGGCAGGCAAAGGCGAAGGCGAAAACGAGGTGACGCAACTTTGTGCCTCCTGGAGGCACAAAGTTGCGTCACCTCCAGCCAAACCAAACGCGCGAAGCGCGGAGCAAAGCGACCCAGCAACATCCCGCGGCCGTAAACGCAACTCGAAAGGAGGCCCGACCGCCAAAGGCGGGAGCATCAACCAAAGGCCAACCAAGTCTCGGCCGTAAACACCACGCAAGTGGTGTCCGGGGACGTCCTGCGCGCCGCTGCCGAGGAGTAAGCGAAGGTGCCGAC
>Ga0105048_10015063_pt1 | contig 12014 bp, 10 predicted proteins | sample MAT05_FD_78382 | JGI IMG/M metagenome (GOLD analysis project Ga0105048, IMG submission 78382) | Freshwater microbial communities from Lake Fryxell liftoff mats and glacier meltwater in Antarctica - MAT-05 | ecosystem: Environmental > Aquatic > Freshwater > Ice > Liftoff microbial mat | place...
CGAATCGGGCTGACAGGATTCGAACCTGCGACCTCTTGGTCCCGAAGCATTCAACCGAACGAACGTCAGATTGGCGAAGAAAACCTGATTCTGTAAGTACTTTACAGCGAATAGGATGGGATGGCAAGACAGGGCAAACAAGGGCGAAGAAGGGCAAAGAAGGACGGTACAGAGGGGGTTAAACGGTACAAGGACGGTACGGTTGGATTCGGTTCGAGCCCCTTGGAATGAGCGGCTGGATGTCCGTCGTCGATAGCGGACATACGCTCGCAGGTCTTCGATTACACCGTTCACCAGTGATCTTCGGTGACAAATTCGTTTGCAAGACGAACTCGGGAAAATGGCTGATACGAGCGGCTTGATTTGAAAGGCGTGTTCGTCGAGGTGCTCCGAGTTTGCCGCGGACGCGTCATCGCCTGCAACGTGTTCACCACGTCCGCGGAGCAAGCGGCAGGGTATGCCCGGCCGGAGTAATACCGCGACCCGTTCCCCACCCCCGCTCCGCAGCCGGCCGAACCCGGCGCGATGTTCGCCAGTTTGGAGGACGTGCGACGGGAGTTCTGCCAGAACCCGTTAAAGATGACCGTCCTTCCGCTCGTTTCCAGAACCCCTCGGCGCGGAGGCCTTTCACAAGGCAGTCGAGGTGGACATCGGCGCGAACGCCTCGGCATCGATGCTGCCCGGAACACCGGCCCCGCGCTCTCGTTCTCCGTCGTCATCGTGACCGGGGGGAAGGGCCTGTGGATCCCGGAACCAGCTCCAGGAGGCGTGGTGACCCCGAGGAACGAGTTGCTGGCGTGGGTCGAGGCGTTCAACGGCCGAGACGCGGACGCGCTGATTCCCTTGACCACCCCGACGCGACGAACTACCGGATTGCGGCCGGCGATACGGGCGTATCTCATCCGCCGAACACCCCGCCCAGGAACCCGGGGAACGCGTCGTCGGTCGCGACCAGCGTCAGCGACGCGGCGGAGACGAACCCCTTCCCCACGTAACGGCGGATGCTCGAACCCCGCCCGCCGTCGATACCCCTCTGCCGACCGACGTTCCCACGCTCCAGGCGCTGGTCCGCGAGTCGCTCGCCAAGAACCAACAACTCGAAGCGCGGATCGCCGGACTAACGGCCAAACTGGACGCGGCCCTGAAGCTTCGGTTCGGGCGCCGCAGCGAGCGTCGCACACCGCCGCCAGTAACCACCACCGACAAGCCACCGCCCCGACGCGATCCGCAGGGGCGCTCCCCATTGTCCGAACACCTCGAACGTCGCGAGGTCGTTCACGAACTGACCGACGCGGAGAAGTTGTGCCCGTGTTGCGGGCGGTCGCGGGCCTACATCGGCGAGCAAACGGCCGAGCAATTGGATCTGGAACTGGCCCGGTTCTTCGTCCTCCGCACCATCAAGACGAGTTACGCGTGCCGGCACTGCGATCCGACGAAGGTGCCGGTCGAGCCGCGCATTGCGACCGCCGGCCCGGCGCAGGTCGGCCCGATCCCCACGGGGTTGTGCGGTTCGGGGCTCTTGGCCCATGTCGTCACCGCCAAGCACGCCGACCACGTCCCCATTCATCGACTCGCCGGCCAACTGGCCCGGTCGCGTGTTCAGATCGCGTCCTCGACGCTGGGCGACTGGCTGAAGCAGGCGTCGGAGTTGCTGACGCCCTTGTACCAGTTGATGCACACGCGGTTGTTGCTCTCGCGTGTGATCCACGGGGACGACACGCCGGTCAAGTTGCGGGTGCCGGGGTCCCAACGCACGAAGAAGGCGCACCTGTGGACGTGCATCGGGACCGCGGACTACCCGTACGTTGTGTTCGACTTCCCCACGAACCACACAGCCGAGGGGCCGACACGGTTCTTGAAGGGTTACGAGGGCTACTTCCAGGCCGATGCGTGGGCCCAGTACGAGAGGCTCTACGCCGAAGGACGCATGACGCACGTGTGCTGCGTGGCACACGCCCGACGCAAGTTCGTGGCCGCGAGCGAAGCCGGGGACCAGCGGGCCACGCCGGTGTTGGAGATGATCGTCCGGCTGTACGCCATCGAGCGGGCGTTGCCGCCGCTGTTGCCCCGGACGGACGACCCGGTGCAACGGGAGCAGCGCCGGCAATGCGAGGAGCAACGTCGCCAACTGCGGCAACGCGACGCCGAGCCGGTGAGGGACGAACTGGCGAAGTGGCTCGGCGAGCAGAAGCCGGGTGCGCTGTCGAAGTCGCCGTTGGGTGGTGCCATCGGCCACACGGCGAACAACTGGGATGCGCTGAAGCGGTACCTGGATGCCGATTATCTGGCGGTCGACAACAACCTGAGTGAGAGGACGCTGCGTGCCATCGCTCCGGGACGGAACAACTGGAGCGTGATCGGAAGCGAGGTGGGCGGTCAGACGGCGGCGACGCTGTACTCCATCGTCGGGACGTGCAAGCACTTGGGAATCGACCCATTCGCCTACCTGCGGGACGCCCTGCCGGGACTGTTCGCGCTGTGCAAGAAGCCGACGGCCGAGCAGTTGTCAGATTGGCTCCCGGACCGCTGGCTGGTGAACCGAACGCGGGACCAACCCATCCGAGACGTGACCGCCGGCTGAGCAGGTCGGGATAACACCGACACAAGGCCAGCCCGCTGTTTTCCAGGGCGCAGCGGGGATGATCCCGATACCGACACCACCATCTCGAGATTCGTCGGACCGGCACCGAGAACGGTTGAAGCGTCTTTTCGCGAAGACTCGGCTGCACATGCCCGATTTTTGTCTGGGTATCGCACCCCGCTACGCTTATCTTCTGGACTGCGTCCAAGCTGTCGCGCTCCGGGTCGGTCAGTCGGCCGTGGTCACGAGTCTGTCAGGCGCCATGAACGACCCCGCACTCGACACCCTCTGGCTGCACGACCGGGTCGCCCGCCTGCGGAACGGCGATCGGGAGGCGGCCGACGAGTTGCTCCGCGCCGTGGGCTCGCGGCTCGAGCGACTCGCCCGTCGGATGATCGGCGACTTCCCCGCCGTCCGGGACGGGGCCGACACCGGTGACGTGGTCCAAGGGGCAATGCTCCGCCTGATGAGCGCGCTGCGGGACGTGCGCCCGGAGTCCACCCGCGCGTTCGCCGGCCTCGCCGCCCTCCAGGTCAGGCGCGAACTGCTCGACCTGGCGCGCCATTTCGCGGCCCGCGGCGCGGCCGCGCGGGTCGCCGACCCCGGCACCGCCGACTTCGGCACCGCCGGAGGTGACGCCCCGGCCGACATCGAACTGTGGGCGCGGTTCCACGCTGCGATCGACGCCCTCCCGGCCGAAGAGCGGGAGGCGTTCGGTCTCATTTACTACCACGGCCACACCCGCGGGCAGGCCGCCCTTCTCCTGGGCGTGTCCGAGCGCACCGTGTACCGCTGGTGGGCTTCCGCGTGTGTGTTGCTCAACGAGCGGCTCGGCTGTGAGTTACCCGTCTGAGGTCGGAAGACGCGGCCCCGAGATCAGGAGCACCTGTGCCCAGTGAATCCACACCGTTTAGCGCCGAACGGATCGAGGAGTTACTCTTCGCGTGGCAGCAGCAAGCGGACCGGGGGCCGCCACCCTCGCTCGAAGAGTTCTGCCGCGACTCCCCGGAACTCGCCCCGGAACTCGCCCGTCGAGTTCGCGCCGTCCGCTGGGTCGAGGCGCTGCTCGTCCGGCCGGAGGAGCGCCCGAGCGAAACCTCCGGCTGGTCGGGATCCGCCCTCCCCGGCGGAGCGCCGGACGAGGAAGCCCCTCCGGCGCTCCCGGGGTACGGACCGCTCGAGAAGGTCGCCCGAGGCGGGATGGGCGACGTGTACAAGGCCCGCAACCTGGCGCTGGGTCGAGTCGAGGCGGTGAAGACGATCCGAACCCGGGGCTTCGCCGGACCGCAGGAACTGGCCCGGTTCCGGTTCGAGGCCGAGGCGGCGGCACGTCTGACCCACCCGAACATTGTGACGATGCACCGCGTCGATGAGGTCGATGGGCGCCCGTACCTGGCGATGCAGTGGATCGACGGGTGCAGCCTCGCGAATCGGCCGCGCGACACCCCGGCCGCGGCGGCCGCCCTCCTCGCGAAGGTCGCGCGGGCCGTCCACTACGCCCACCAGCGCGGCATCCTGCACCGCGACCTCAAGCCGCACAACATCCTCGTGGACGCGACCGGCGAGCCGTACGTCGCCGACTTCGGAATCGCCCGCCCGCTCGACCGAAACGTCACGGTCACCGAAGTGTGCAACCCGATCGGCACCCCGGCGTACATGTCGCCCGAGCAGACGCGGTGCGAGCCGCACCTGACCGTCGCGTCCGACGTGTTCGCCCTCGGCGTCGTGCTGTACGTGCGGCTCACCGGGAGCCTCCCGTTCGGTGGCGCGAATCACTTCGCGGTGATGGAGCAGGTGCGGGTGGCCGCGCCGGTACCGCCGCGGGCGCGGAACGCCGACATCGACCGCGACCTGGAGGCCGTGTGCCTCAAGTGCCTGGAGAAAGACCCGCAGGACCGGTATTCCGGGGCGGACGAGCTGGCCGACGACCTCGATCGGTACTGCCGCGGCGAAGCGGTTACGGCGCGACCGCCGGGGTTTTGGGACTGGCTCCGTCAGCTCGCGCGGACGCGGCCGGAGCCGAACCCGAACTACTCCTGGCCGGTGACCGTGTGGTTCGGGGCGATCGCCTTGGTGATGAATGTCGCGGTGTACGCGCTCGTTCGAGCCGACGGCCCGGCGGCCGGCGTCTGGGCGGCCAACACCTTCTCGACGGCGGGGCTGACCGCGGTCCTGTGGTGGTACATGCTCCGCAAGTTCCGCCAGCTCCCGCCGACCGAACGGCACTCGCTCATCATCGCCGCCGGGACGATCGCGGTCTACCTCGCGCTGACGCTCGCGTACGTGCCGCTGTCGCTGTCCGCCCCGGCGCGCGTGGCACTGGGAATGTACCCGGCCCTCGCGGCCGTCTGCGGGCTCGGGATGTTCGTCCTCGGCTCGACGAATTGGAGCCGGTTCTTCCCGGTCGGTCTGGGCGTCATCGCCCTCGTCCCGGTCCTCGCCCGCTGGCCGGAGGCGGCCCCGCTGGTCTTCGGAACTACCCAGGCTGCGGTCATGTGGGGCTGGTCGTACGTGAAGAAAGTGACGTTCGGACGGGCCGCGCGCACGAACGCGTGAGTACGGCGAAAAAATCGTGTCAGGGTTTCGGGCGGCCGTCCGCTCTCCTACCAGAAGTGAACCCGCGAGCCAGAACGGAGGACACTCAATGTCGGACCGAACCCCCGCCCACCACGGACGGCACGCCGTCGTCATCGGCGGCAGCATGGGCGGGCTGCTCGCGGCTCGCGCGCTGGCCGACCACTACGACCGCGTCACGGTGCTGGAACGCGACCGGCTGCCGGACGGCCCCGACCCGCGCAAGGGCACGCCGCAGGCCCGACACATTCACGTCCTCTTGACGGCCGGACGGCGGGTGTTGGAGCGGATGTTCCCCGGACTGATCCAGGATCTCGTCGCGGCCGGGGCCGAAGACTACGACGCGATCGCCGACATGGAGTGGCTGTCCCCCGCCGGGTTGGCCGTCCGGTTCCCGTCGGACATTCGGCTCCTCGGGGCGACGCGCGACCTCATCGAGTGGGGCGTTCGCAAGCGGATGGAGAGCGACACCCGAATCCAGGTGCGGACGGGGGTGGACGCGACCGGCCTCCGGCTCGACGCGGCGGGTCGGGTCGCGGGGCTGAACGTCGAGAACCGGTCGGGGTCGGAGAAGGCGGCCGAGGTGCTCGATGCGGACCTGGTGGTGGACGCCGGCGGGCGCGGGTCGCGTACCCCGCATTGGCTGGACGCGCTCGGATACCCTCGGCCGCGGGAAACGGTGGTGAACGGGTTCCTGGGCTATGCCAGCCGGCTCGTTCGCCCGCCGGCCGACCGCAAGGCGGACTGGAAGACGTTCTACATCCAGTGCGCGCCGCCCCTCCGGCGCCGCGGGGGCGTGATCGCCACCGTCGAAGGCGGGAACTGGATCGTCACGCTCGCCGGCGGCGGCAAGGACTACCCCCCGACCGACGAGGACGAGTTCCGGGCGTTCGCCCGCAGCCTGCCCGACCCGCGGTTCGCCCAGGCGTACGAAGCGGCCGAGCCGCTCACGCCGATCGTCGGGACGAAATCAACCGAGAACCGCGTGCGGCACTACGAAGAGTTGGCGCGGCGACCGGAAGGGCTGCTCGTGACCGGAGACGCGGCGTGCGCGTTCAACCCGGTGTACGGGCAGGGGATGTCTGCCGCGGCGGTCGGGGCGGACGTGCTCGACGCGGCGCTGCGGGCGCACCGCCCCAGTCGCCCCGACGGGCTGGCCGCTCGGTTCCAGAAGCGGCTCGCGAAGGCGAACATCCGCCCCTGGGTGCTGGCGACCGGGGAGGACTACCGGTACGTCGAGGTCGAAGGGCCGAAGCCCGGCCTGCTGAGCGGGCTGACCCACCGGTACCTCGACCGCGTGATCGCCCTGACGACGCGCAGCCCGCGGGTCCGCGTCCGGTTCATGGAGGTGATCCACCTCGTGCGCTCACCGGCCAGCCTGTTCGCGCCGGGCCTCCTCGCCCGCGCGGCCTTCGCCAGAGTTTGAGCGATTCGAACCACCCCAACCGAGTGCGAGCGAGCCATGGATCAGCCACAAACGTCCCCCTTTGTGACTTCGAACGGGCGGGCTTCCGACCATCCCGCGGTCCAGCAGTTCGCCCGTCACGTCAACCCGGCGTTCGTCAAACTGCTCGGGATGCTCGGCTTCGGCCGGCTGTTCGTCCGGGCGCGGGATGTGTGGATGTGGGACCACGAGGGCAAGGAGTACCTCGACTTCCTGGCCGGCTTCGGGGCGGTCAGCCTGGGGCACAATCATCCACGCCTGCTCGAGCGGTTGCGACGGTTCCTGTCGGAAGAGCCGCTGAATCTTTGCCACATGAGCCCCAGTCCCCAGGCGGGCGAACTGGCCGCAGCGCTTGCGCAGCGCGCGGGCGAGTCGCTGTCCGTCTGCCTGTTCTCCAACAGCGGGGCCGAGGCGGTGGACGCCGGGTTGAAACTGGCGCGGGCCGCCACGGGCCGGGCGCCCGTCCTGTACTGCCGCCGCGCTTTCCACGGTACCAATCTCGGCGTCCTCTCGGTCATGGGCGACCCGCACCTCCGCCACCCGTTCGAGCCGCTGCTGCCGGGGTGTGATGCGGTTCCGTTCGGCGAGTTGCAGCCGCTGGAAGAAGCCCTCGCCACCGGCCGCTTCGGCGCCTTTCTCGTCGAGCCGATCCAGGCGGAGGGGGGCATCAACCTCGCGCCCACCGGGTACCTGGCAGCGGCGCAACAGATCTGCCGCCGCTACGGGACGTTGCTGATTCTCGACGAGGTTCAGACGGGGCTTGGTCGCACGGGGACGTTGTTCGCTCACCAAGCCGAGGGGTTCGTGCCCGACGTTCTCACGCTGGCCAAGGCGCTGAGCGGCGGCATCGCACCCATCGGGGCCACTCTGACCAGCCCGGAGATCAACGCCTGGGCCTACGGGACGATGAGCCGGTGCGAACTGCACAGCTCCACGTTCGGGGGCAACGCCTTCTCCTGCACGGCCGGGCGTGAGGCGTTGAACATCCTCGACGAGGAAGGGCTGGTGGCCAACAGCGCCGCTCGCGGGGAGCAGTTGATCCAGGGGCTGCGGAAGCGATTGCAGGGGCACCCGCTGGTCCGCGAGGTGCGTGGCCGGGGGTTGCTCGTCGGCGTCGAGTTCGGGCCGACCGGCTCGGGCATCCTGAACCGGCTCTGCCCCTCCCTGGTCGAGGCGATTACTCGCGGCTTATTCGGCCAGTGGGTGGCGCTGCGTCTGCTGGAGCGCGGCGTCGTCTGCGCGCTGACGTACCACCGGTGGAACATTCTTCGCCTGGAATCGCCACTCACGGTGCAGGCCGAACAGGTGGAGCGGGTAGCCGACCTCGTCGCCGAGGTGCTGGACGAATACCGCGGTGTCGGGGTGCTGCTGAAGGACTCCACCTTGCGGCTCCTGCAACAGTTTCTGACGGGGTGGAAGTTTTAACCAACACGGGGATCGCCATGAACTTTCTGAAGCAGGAGCGGGCCGCGCTGGAATCGCTCGTCCCAGGGCTGGACGCTGAGATCGCCCGGTTGCCGCTTTTGGAGATGGAGCGGACGGGGAATCCGTCGCTCGCCACGTTCCGGGCACTCGGCGGGCCGGGGTTGCTCATCCCCGCGCGGCTTGGCGGTCGCGGGGCCACACCGCTCCAGGCGGTGCGCGCGCAGCGGGCCATCGCCAGCCGGGCGCCGTCTCTGGCGGTGGCGACGACGATGCACCACTTCTCCGTCGCCAGCATCGTGGAGATCAGCCCCGAGGAGCCTGGCCCCGAAGGGGCGCTGCTGGAAGCGATTGCGCGGGGCAACCTCTATGTGGCGTCGGGCTTCGCCGAGGGACGGACCGGGACCAGCGTTCTGTCCTCCGCGGTTCGCGTGGAACGCGGCGCCGCCGGGTTGGTTCTCAACGGCAGCAAGAAGCCGTGCAGCCTGTCGCAGTCCATGGACCTGCTCACGGCCAGCACGCCGGCGCCGGAAGGGATGGGGACCGGGCTGGCGGTCGCGGTCGTCCCGGCCGACGCGCCGGGGATCGAGCGCCGCCCGTTCTGGCAAAGCCCGATCCTCGCCGGGGCCGAGAGCGACGAGGTGATTCTGCGCGACGTGCCGGTACCGGAAGACTCGTTCTTCCCCGCCGGTGGGCCGGGCCGTGTGGACGCGCTTCAGGACCGGAGCTTCCTCTGGTTCGAACTGTTGATCGCGACTTCGTATCTGGGTATCGCCAGCGGTCTGGTCGAGCGAGTGCTGGCAGCCGGTCGGGGCGGCGTGACTGAGCGGGTCACCCTCGGGACCGAGCTGGAAGGTGCGATGGCGGCGCTGGAGGGTGTCGCGCGGGGCATGGGAACCGGGGAGCGGGGCAACGACGAACTGGCGCGGATGCTCCTCGTTCGTTACGCGGTCCAGGCTGCGATCGACCGCGCGACATCTCTGGCCGTCGAATGCCTGGGTGGGATGGCGTTCCTCGAAACGCCGGAGGTCTCGTACCTGCTCGCCGCGTCGCGCGCCCTGGCCTTCCACCCGCCCTCGCGGCTGACGGCGGCCAAACGCCTTGACGACTATCTGGCCGGCAACCCCCTCGTATTGGACTGATTCCCGGTCCTGATGATGCTATCTGGCGCATTGGTGGGTAACCTGTTGCGATCGTGGTCGGAAGGCTTGCTGGGCGATGGGCAACCCGCAGGTCCACTTCCGGTACCTGGAGGTGATCCGCCTCGTCCGCTCGCCGGCTAGCCTGTTCGCGCCGGGACTACTCGCCCGCGCCTGGGCAACTCTTCTACATCGCCTGTTTCCGGAGGACGAGATGACCGCGATTAACTCCCGGTACGTGGATACGAACGGCATCCGTATGCACGTCGCTGAAGCGGGCACCGGGCCGCTGGTCGTTCTCCTCCACGGGTTCCCGGAGGGGTGGTACTCGTGGCGGCACCAACTCCTCGCGCTGGCCGCGGCTGGATTCCACGCCGTCGCCCCCGACCAGCGCGGGTACGGCCGCACCGATCGGCCTGAACCGATTGAGGAGTACGACATCCTGACCCTGACCGCTGACGTCGTCGGTTTGGTTCACACGCTGGGTTGCGACGGTGCGGTGGTGGTCGGCCACGACTGGGGCGCCCCAGTCGCGTGGCACTGTGGGTTGCTCCGGCCGGACGTGTTCCGGGCCGTCGGCCTCCTGAGCGTTCCGTTCCTGCCGCGGGTCTGGGGAGAGCCGAGACCGACCGACACGATGCGCGCGATGGGCGACGGCGAGTTTTACCAGCTCTACTTCCAGGAGCCGGGGCGGGCCGAGGCGGACCTCGAGGGCGACGTCCGCCGGGCACTGACGATGTTCCTGTACGCTCTGTCGGGCGATCCGCCGCCCGAGAAGCGGTGGCGGTTTACGGTCGGTAAGGGCGAGCGCCTGCTCGACACCGGCGGGCTCCCGGATCGGTTGCCCTCTTGGCTGACCGAAGCGGACATCGACCACTTCGTCGGTGAGTTCACGCGCACCGGCTTCCGGGGCGCGCTGAACTGGTATCGGAACATCGACCGGATGTGGGAAACGACGCGGTTCCTGTGCGGGGCAAAGTTGCGGCTGCCGACGCTTTTCGTGGCCGGCGAGCGGGACGCGGTGATCGAGATGTACCGCCCGGCGTACGAGGCGCTGCCCGTGACCGTTTCGGACCTGCGAAAGAACGTTCTCCTCTCTGGCGCCGGGCACTGGATTCAACAGGAGCAGCCGGCGGAGGTGAACCGGCTCCTGTGCGACTTCCTCGGCGGGCTGTGACGTGGCACCACCCCGCAGTCCGCCCGGCCCCGCTCGTGTCTTGGGACTGTCGGTCGCCGCGACCCATAACCCTCCTCGCCCCGTGCACCGGTTACCGGAGCGTCGGACGCCGCCTGAAGTTCCTCATGCTCAGTGCTGGTGGCTGCCGACAACGTGATTCACCGGGCCCATACGATCGAAACGTTGGTCGATCAGGCCGAGCGGAACCTGCCCGCGGACCGCCTCCAAACGCTGGCCTACGACAAGGCGGCCGACGATGGAAAAGTCCACGAGATGCTGTACGACCGCGACATCAAGCCGGTGATCGAGAACCGGACGTGTCGGCCGAAGGACGGCGAGCAGGAGAAGGTCATCGGCGACCGGGTGCCGCTGCACGTCGTGCACGACGAAGCCGGGACGGTGTTCTGCTACGACACGACCGGCGCGACGCCGGTTCGCTGGGCGATGAGCTACGCGGGCCACGAAAAGGACCGCGGTACGCTGAAGTACCGCTGCCCCGCGAAGGTGGCGGGCTTCGCCTGCGCCAGCGACGCGAAGTGCAACGCCGAGAAGTCCTATGGCCTGACGGTGCGGGTGGACCAGGAAATGGGTCTGCGGCGCTATCCTCGATCCCGCGGGCGACGCCGCAGTTCGAGCGGCTGTACAAAGGCCGCACGGCGGTGGAACGGGTCAACGACCGAATGAAGGTGCTTTGGGGTTTGGACGACGGCAACGTGGTCGGTTCGCAGCGATTCTTTGCGCACGTCTCGGCGGTGTTGGTGATTCACCTGGCGTGTGCCACCGTCTTGGCGAAAGCTCAGCGAAACGAAGGCTCGTTCGGCACCTTGCGTTTTGTCGCCGATCGCCAAAAAGCTGGAAGCACTCGCGGCCGCGGAGAACGCCGCCGCGATGGCCTGAGGCTGCAGCGCAAGCCCCTCGCCGTCCGGACTCCCCAGGTGATCGACGGGTCGAATAAATGCTTGGCGAAGATCAGGCTCCCGGGCTGGTCGCAAAAACCTCGACAGTCAGCGCTGCATCGCCCGGCGGTGCTCGGAGAACCTGTCGCTACGGGCGTTTTTGGGCATTCCTCTGGGCGAGGGGACGCCGGATCACTCGACCTTGAAGCCGATGCGGCAGCGGTTGCCGGCGGCGGTGTTCGAGGAGGTGCTCCAGTTCGTGTTGGGGATCGCCGAAGCGAAGAAGTTGATCGACGGCAAGACGATGGGCTTGGACAGCACGACGCTAGAAGCGAACGCGGCGATGGCGGTCGCATGGCGGGCACTGTTAAGTTTCCCAGGCCGCACTTGAGTTGCAAAAAGCACCTCAGTAGTGGGCCTAAGTTGCCGTGGGAGGCTTTTGAGTTTCTGTTTTTCGCGTCCGAAGGGCGTTCAGTTGCAGAACCGCATTTTGACGCTGATTTTCACATCGTTCTAAACTGTGCCAGAATTACTCAGTAATCATATCTCCTTTCATGTCAACGTCTTACGCAAACCGCAATTCATTGGCATGCTCTGTGCTTTAGGTGTAGATGCCAAGACGATGGTCGTCGTCACGACGAAGCAAAGGAGAAAGCGAAGTGGACGCAATGTTTGCCGGCGACGCGGCGATGGAAGTGAGTCGTCGGATCGGCCGAGTGGTCACTCCCCGGGAGGTCACGGGCCTTTTCTACGACCGTGTGGTCGCGGAGGACCTGGGCCC
>Ga0105048_10015064_pt1 | contig 12014 bp, 4 predicted proteins | sample MAT05_FD_78382 | JGI IMG/M metagenome (GOLD analysis project Ga0105048, IMG submission 78382) | Freshwater microbial communities from Lake Fryxell liftoff mats and glacier meltwater in Antarctica - MAT-05 | ecosystem: Environmental > Aquatic > Freshwater > Ice > Liftoff microbial mat | place...
CGGCCTCACGCGAGGGGCGTCGGCCCGAGCAGTACGGCCGCCTCGCCGGGGATTTCCCAGCGCTGGTCGGTGTCGAGCGGGGCGGTGCCGTTGCCGCCGTACTTCGGGTTCTCGCTCGACCACAGCACGCCCCACCCCGCCCCGCCGCCCGGCGGGGCGAGGAGCGGTTCGGGGGCGGGTTCGAGGGTCACGTCGCGGCCGAGGTTGACGACGAGCAGGCGGTCGCCGCCGCCGGGGACGAAGTAGCGCAGGACGAACGCCGCCGCGCCGAGGACCGCCCCGTCGAGGGCCGTGCCGGGGCGGAACGCGGGGTCGGCCTTCCGCAGCGCGAGCAGGTCGCGGTGCAGCGCCAGCCACGGCCCGCGGGCGGCGCGCTCGGCCGGGTCGAGCTTGCAGGCCGCGAACGTCGCGGGGTCGGCCGGGTCCGCGACGAGCGCCAGCACGTCGGGGGCGGACTGGCTGCGGAACCGCTGCAACTCCTTCTTCCGCCCCTCGTGGATGAGTTCCGCCAGCTCCGGGTTGTGGTCGGCGAAGTAGAGGAACGGCTTGGTCGAGGCGTACTCCTGCCCCTGGAAGAGCATCGGCGTGCCGGGGCCGAGGAGCAGGTACGCCGTCATCGCCCGGTACTTCGCGGGGCTGCTGACCTGATGCACCCGCGACCCGCGGCCGCTGTTGGCGATCTGGTCGTGGTTCTCGATGAAGGTGACGAAGCGGTGCTTCGGCACGTCGAGCGCCGGCGACCCGCGGCGGCGCTGGTGCCAGCGGTACTGCTGCCCCTGGTATAAGAAGCCCCACTTGGCGGCGCTGACGAATTCCTGCGGCGAGCCGAGGTAGTCGGTGAAGTAGCCCTCATTCTTGCCGGTCAGGGCGACCCGGGCGGCGTGGTGCAGGTCGTCGTTCCACAGGGCGTTCAGCCCGCACCCGCCGGCGTCGGGCGGCCGCACCAGGTTCGCGTCCTGCGGCTCGTTCTCCCCCATCACATACGTCGCCCGCCCCTTCGCCGCCTCGCGCACCTTGCGGGTGATGGCGGCGACGACGTGCTCGGCCGAGTCGTCGAAGATCGCCTGGATCGCGTCGAGGCGGAGGCCGTCGAGGTGGAACTCGTCGACCCAGTACCCGGCGTTGGCGACGAAGAACTCGCGGACCGGCCCGCTCCCCGGGCCGTCGAAGTCGAACGGCTCGCCCCAGTCGGTCTTGTGCTTCTTGCTGTGGAACTGCGGGGCGAAGGCATCCACGTAGTTCCCGTCCGGGCCGAAGTGGTTGTACACCACGTCGAGGATGACCCCGAGGCCGAGGGCGTGGGCGCGGTCCACGAACGCCCGCATGTCGTCCGGGGTGCCGTAGAGGTGGGTCGGGGCGAACAGCTGGACGCCGTCGTACCCCCACCCGAACCGCCCCGGGAACTCGGCGACCGGCATCACCTCGACGGCCGTGACCCCGACATCGACGAGGGCCGGCAATTGGTCGGCGGCGGCGGCCCAGGTGCCGGCCGGGGTGAACGTGCCGACGTGCAGTTCGTACAGCACCTGCCCCGTCTCGGGCACGCCCTTCCAGTTCTGATCGGTCCAGCGGAACGCGGTCGGGTCTACGACTTGCGACGCACCGTGCGGACCGTCGGGCTGCGACCGCGACGCGAGATCGGGGAACTGCTCGCCGCCGTCGAGTCGAAACTGATAGCGCGCGCCGTCGCCGGTCCCTTCGACTAACCCGGCGAAGTAGCCGTCGGGTTCGGCCGCGAGGGCGACGGTCGGCCCGCCCACGACGACGACCTCGACCGCCGTCCGGATCGGTGCCCAGAGGCGGAAGTGGACGCCCCGGCCGGGGACGACCTCGGCCCCGAGGGGCAGGCGGCGGGGGTAGGCGGAGTCGGGCATGTGTGGGGTTCACGGTCCGTGTTTTCTCCCTCTCCCCTTGAGGGAGAGGGCGGTGAGCGGCGCAGCCGCGAGCCGGGTGAGGGGAAGGCGCTACCCAAATGGGAAGCGCCTTCCCCTCACCCGGCGGTTCGCCTACGGCTCACCGCCGCCCTCTCCCTCAAGGGGAGAGGGGAAGAGTGAGAAGCCGGCGTCGCCGGCCGGCTGCCCGCCCGTGCGGATGAGCACCGCCGCCGGGAAGACGCCGAGCGCCTCGGCCACCGGGAGCGGGTCGCCGGTGGTCGTGAGCGTCTCGCCGGTGAAGACGTTCCGCCACCTCCCGCCCACCCCGTCGGGCAGGCGGACGGCGGTGTCGCCCCACACCCGGCGGCCGATCGGCGCGTGGTCGCCGGCCGGGACGAGGCCGACCGGCAGGCGCGGCACCAGCACCAGCACGGCGTCGGCCCCGAGGCGGCGGACGAACCCGAAGGCGTGCCCGGCCTTCTCCCCCTCGGCCGCCAACGGCAGGTAGTCGCCGCGGGCGAACAACTCGGCGTGGTCGCGCCGGCAGCGCAGCGCCCGCGACAGCGCGAACGCCTTCACCCGCGGGTCGGCCGTGTCGCGGGCGAGGTGCAGGGCCAGCCGGCAGAGGGCGTGCCCGCCCCCGCCGGCGCGGGCGTCCAGGTCGCGGAGCCAGTCCTCGCGGGCGGCGTAATCGACCGGCCGGCGGTTGTCCGGATCGACGAGGCTGAAGTCCCACCCGTCGGTCCCCTGGTAGGTGTCCGGGACGCCGGGGGCGGTGCAGCGCACGACCGTCTGGGCCAGGGCGTTGACCCGCCCGAAGGCCGCGACCCGGGCCGCGAACTGGCGCAGGTCGGCGAGGAACTCGGCCGACGTGTCCGGGTTCAAGATCGCCCCGACGAACGCCGCGACCGCCGCCTCGTAGTCCGGGTCCGGGTTGATCCAGCTGCTGTGGACCTTGGCCTCGCAGAGCGCCTTCTTGACGAACGCCTGGATACGCTCCGCGAACTCAAGAGAAGGGGTGAGCGGGTGAGCGGGTGAGCGGGTGACGGCATCCCCCGGCTCCTTCACCCCTTTACCCGTTCCCCCCTTCCCCCCTTCATCCGAATCCGGCCACACGCCGACGAGCGTCTGGTAGATCAGGTACTCCTCGTTGGCGTCCGGGGCGGCCGTGCCCTCGTCGCCGGCGGTCTTGTGGCGGGCGTTCAGGTGCGCCCACCGGCCGACGCGGTCGGCCCACTCGCCGGGGAGTTCGCTCAGCACGTTCAGCCGCGCCCGGGCGTCCTCGCTCCGCTTCGTGTCGTGGGTCGAGAGCGGGGACAGGCCGGCCGGGAAGGTGGCGACCCGGTCGGCGAAGTAGGCGTGGACCCGCTCCGGCGGCCACCCGAACCGCCCCGGCTCGCCCCCGACCTCGTTGAGCGACACGAAGCGGTTGTAGGTGTAGAACGCCGTGTCCTCGATCCCCTTGGCCGTGACCGGCGACGTGACCTGCTGGAACTTCCCGGCGAACCGCGCCTGCCCGGCCCGGTAGTCGGCCGACGCCGCCCCGGACGGCGGGTCTTTCTGCAACAGCGTGTCGCGGACGAAGTCGAAGATCGCCTTGCCGAGCATCGGGTTCCGCTTGCGGGCCTTCGACACGGCCCGGCCGATGACCGCCTTGTCGGCGTCGTGGACCCCGCCGTTGACGTAGGAGCGGTAGACGGGGAAGCAGGCGATCACCTCGCGCAGCGCCCGGCGGATGCCGTTGAGGGTGAAGTCGCGGCTGCGGCGGTCGAGCCGGGCGACGCGGTCGAGCTGGTGGGCGAGGGCGTTCAGCTCGCTCGCCAGCGACGACCCGAGAATCTGCTCCTTCTTCTCGTACACGACCTGGGCGAACGGGTCGGTCTGGCCGGTGAAGTCGTGGTACAGGCGGGTGAGGCGTGCTTCCCCCGCCGGGTCCACGAACAGGTTGTTGACGGCCGTGACGAACTCGTACCCGGTGGTCCCGTCGCACGCCCAGTCGGGCGGCAACGGCTCCTGGTCGCCGAGGATTTTCTCGACCACGACGTAGAGGGGGTGATTTGAAGCACCTAACCCCCCAACCCCCTTCCCTAAGAAGGAAGGGGGGGCAAGAGGGCCGCTGTCTTCGTCCGGCTCCCCCTTCCTTCTTAGGGAAGGGGGTTGGGGGGTTAGGTCGTCTTTTCCGAACCGCTCCAGCAGCACCGCCTCGTCGCTCGCCCACTCGACACCCGCATATTCGTCCGGACTCTCGTCGTACAACTTCTTCGCCAGCGCCAGCAGGTAGTGGGTTTGTAGCCGGTCGAGGTACTGCTTGGGGTCGAACAGGCCGTCCGGGTGGTCGATCCGCAGGCCGCCGGCGGTCCCGGCCGCGAGCCACCCGAAGAGCGTCCGGTGGACGGCCCGGAACACGTCCTCGCGCTCGGTCCCGAGGGCGGCCAGCTCGTTCACGTCGAAGAACCGGCGGTAGTTGATCTCGTCCGACGCGACCCGCCAGAAGCACGGGCGGTACGCCTGGGCTTCGAGCAGGGCGTCGAGGGCGGCGTAGCTGGCCGGGTCGCCGGGCGTGCCGGCGAGCTTCCCGACCGCCCCGGCGACCGCGGCGGCCGCCGCCGGGAAGCGCTCGCCCAGCTCGCCGAGGCGACGCTTGATGGCCGCCGTCTCGACCCGCCCCATCGCCACCCGCCCGCGGTCCGGCTCGCCCCGCGGCGGCAGGTTGCCGACCGCGTTCAGGATGCTCACCAGCTCGATCGCGTCCGGGTGTTCGACCCCGACCTTCTCGATCACGTCGGCGGCGGCCGGGGCGAGGAGCAGGCCGTAGGTGCGCGGATCGACCGGCAGCCGGCTCTCGAAGTACCAGACCGAGAACTGCCCGCCGTCGAACGCCGGCCGCAGCTGCCCGCCCTCCAGCACCGTGCCGTAGGCGTCGCCGAGGACGGGCAGGAGGAGCCGCCCGCTCATCCCGGCCCGCGGCACGTCGTACCAGTCGATGTCGAACGAGTCGGCGTAGGGGGACGACGGGCCGTGCTCGAGCACGTCGGCCCACCACGGGTTGTCGCCGCCGATGCACATGTGGTTGGGTACGGCGTCGAGGAGCAGGCCCATGCCGCGCTCACTCAGCGCGTCGGCGAGGGCGGTCAGGTCGGCCTCGGTCCCGACTTCGGGGTTGAGTAGGCCGTGGTCGATCACGTCGTACCCGTGGTGGCTCCCGGGTTTGGCCTTGAGTAGCGGCGAGGCGTAGACGTGCGAGACGCCGAGGGCGTGCAGGTACGGGACGAGGCGGGTCGCGGCACCCAAGGTGAAGTCTTCGTGGAACTGGAGGCGGTAGGTCGAAACGGGCGTGCGGCGGCGCGCGGCCGCGAGGTGTCGCGCCGCGGCGGCGAGGCGGTCGAGGGCGGCGTCGGGCGGGGCGTCGGGGTCGGGGGTCATAAGGGGGGTCACAACGCTTCTTGTGACACGGGTCTCCAGACCCGTGCTGGCGATCGAAGCACGGGTCTGGAGACCCGTGCCACAAATCGAACGGGGTTCACAGCGTCGTGACCGGCCGACCGCCGGCCGACCTTCGCAACTCCATCGCCTGGAACAGCGTCACGTCCGGCTCCGCCCCCGCCTCGGTCCGCGTGCGGAAGACGACGACCGACCAGTCGCACACCGGGTACGGGTGCTTCCCCGCGAACCGCTCGCGGCTGCGGGCGTCGTCGCTCGTGTCGAAGAGGAGTTCCCACTCGTGGCCGGGGTTCGTCTCGGGCAGGACGAAGTCGCCCCCCTCGGGCCGGGCGTTGAGGACGAAGAACAGTGTGTCGCCGACGATCGGCTCGCCGTACTGGTCCGTCTCCTCGATCAGGTCGCCGGCGAGGCGGCAGCCGAGGCACCTGGCCGGCTCCTTCCAGTCGCCCTCGGCGAGTTCGGCCCCGGACGGGGTGAACCACGACACGTCGGCCACCCCGCTCCCGCGGATCGGCCGGCCCTGGAAGAACGTCCGCCGCTTCAGCACCGGCTCGGCCCGCCACAGGCCCGTCATCCGCCGGGCGAACCGGAGGAACGCCTCCTCGTCGGGCGTGAGCTGCCAGTCGAGCCAGGTCAGGTCGTCGTCGTGGCAGTAGGTGTTGTTGTTCCCCCCCTGGGTGTGCCCGACCTCGTCGCCGGCGAGCATCATCGCCACGCCCTGGGAGAGCATCAGGGTGGCGAACAGGTTCCGCTTCTGCCTGGCGCGGAGGGCGAGAACCGCCGGGTCGTCGGTCGGCCCCTCGGCCCCGCAGTTCCACGAGTGGTTGTCGTTCGACCCGTCCTTGTTGTCCTCCTGGTTGGCCTCGTTGTGCTTGCCGTCGTAGCTCACCAGGTCGTGCAGGCTGAACCCGTCGTGGCAGGTGACGAAGTTGACGCTCGCGTACGGCCGCCGGCCGGTCTGCTCGTACAGGTCGCCGGACCCGGTCAGGCGGGCGGCGAGCTTGTCCGCCGGCACGTCCTTCCCGGCCCAGAACTGGCGGACCGCGTCGCGGTACTCGCCGTTCCACTCGGTCCACCCGACCGGGAAGTTGCCGACCATGTACCCGCCCGGCCCCACGTCCCACGGCTCGGCGATCAGCTTGACCCGCGACAGCACCGGGTCTTGGTGGATCACGTCGAAGAAGGTGCTGAGCTTGTCCACCTCGAAGAGTTCGCGGGCGAGGGCCGTAGCGAGGTCGAACCGGAACCCGTCCACCCGCATCTCCTGCACCCAGTAGCGGAGGCTGTCCGTGATGAGTTGCAGCACCCGCGGGTGGCGCAGGCTCGGGGTGTTCCCGCACCCGGTGAAGTCCATGTAGAACCGCTTGTCCTCGGGCGACAGGTGGTAGTAGCTGAGGTTGTCCACCCCGCGGAACGAGAGCGTCGGGCCGTTCTGGTTCCCCTCGGCGGTGTGGTTGTACACCACGTCGAGGATCACCTCGATCCCGGCCGCGTGGAGCGCCCGGACCATCGTCTTGAACTCCCACACGGCGGCCGCCGGGTTGCTCGGGTTGGCCGACAGCCGCGGGTCGGGGGCGAAGAACCCGAGCGTGTTGTACCCCCAGTAGTTCGTCAGCCCCTTCTCGACGAGGTAGTGGTCGTCGAGGCGGTAGTGGACGGGGAGCAGCTCGACGGCGGTGACGTTCAGTGCCTTGAGGTGCCGCACGGCCGCCTCGCACCCGACGCCGGCGTAGGTGCCGCGGAACTTGTCCGGCACGCCCGGCATCTTCTTCGTGAACCCCTTGACGTGCAGCTCGTAGATGAACGTCTCGTGCCACGGGGTGTTGGGCGGGCGGTCGTCGCCCCAGGTGAAGGCCGGGTCCACGACCGCCCCGAGGGGGGCGAACGCGGCGCTGTCGCGCGCGTCGAACGACAGGTCGCCGTCGGCGTGGCCGATCGTGTACCCGAACATCGCGTGGTCCCACTTGGCCTCGCGCCCGAGCGCTTTGGCGTAGGGGTCGAGCAGCACCTTGTGGGGGTTGAAGCGGTGCCCCGCGACCGGCTCGTAAGGGCCGTGGACGCGGTAGCCGTACAGTTGACCCGGGAGGATGTCGGGGAGGTAGGCGTGGAAGACGAGGTCGGTCCGCTCCTTCATCGGCAGGGTGGCGGCCGGGGCGGGGGCGTCCGGGTGGTCGAACAGGCAGAGTTCGGCGGCCGTGCCGTGTTCGGTGAACAGCGCGAAGTTGACCCCCGCCCCGTCCCACGTGGCCCCGAGCGGGTACGGGCGGCCCGGCCAGACGCGCATGGTGCGGCTCCTGATGTCTCGATTCGCGCGACGTGCGGCCCCGTCGCGGGAAACCGCTGGTGCGAATCGTGTACCGAACGCCAACCGTGAGACGCGGGGGGGGCGGGACGGGAATGCTGTATGGAATCGGGGGTCGCGCAGCGGCGTGCGCGGGGGTCAGAAGGCGGCCGCCTGTCGGGTGAGAAAGCAGAAAGCCCACCCGTCGCAACGGGTGGGCTTTGAAAGGTGGTGGATCGGCCTCAGTACCGCAGCATCATCCCGAAGTTGACGCCCATCAGATAGTACTCGTCCTGCTGGAACAGCGTCTGGGGGACGCCCGTGCGGTTGCCCGCCCCGAAGTTCGGGCTGAACGGGACGGTCGCGGTGTTCACCGTCGGGTTGATCTGCGACCCCGGGCGGGCGACGTTCGTGGCGTACAGGAAGTTGTACCCGAGGAACGCCGTCAGCCCGCGGCTGACGTTCAGCCCGACGTTCAGGTTCACCTCGGGAATGACCGAGATCTCGTCGTGGTTGTACCGGCCGATGTTGCTCGCGTTGGCGAACACCCCGCCGAACGCCGACCCGGTCTGGGCCCGGGTCGTGTCGTTGATCGTGGTCAGGCCGTTGATCTCGAGCCGCTGGTTCATGTGCCCGACGGCGAACTTGCCGGTCGCCCCGAAGGTGAACATGCCGTGCCGGACCTCGCCCCGCAGCCCGACCTGCCCGCCGTTGAACCGGTTGACGACCCGGTAGTCGTCGGTCACGGTGATCGTCCCGGGGGTGGCCACGACCAGCCCGGCCGCCCGGACCGACCCGGGGGTCACGCTCACCCCGGTCTGGGTGATGATCCCGCCCGGCCCGATGGCGAACGTCGGGGTCGTGGTGGCGGCGATGTTGAGGTTCGTGGCCGAGTTAATCGACAGGTCTTCGTCGAGCTGGAAGAAGCGGTAGCCGGCGAGGAAGTCGAGGCTCCACGAGGTCCGGCAGCCCGGCTCCGAGCGGTACAGGTTGACCACCCCGTTGGCCTCGATCGAGAAGACCTGGCTGGACGTATCGACGACCACCCGGCCGGACGCGAACCCGGTGTTGGCGACGACCAGGGAGGTCGTCCCGCGCGGGTTCTGGGAGTCGATGAACGGGCGGGCGAGGGTCGGGATGCCGGACGGCGACGACACGATGTCGGTGATGTCCGACCGCTGCTCGGTGACGAACCCGGTCGCCTCGAACCCGTACCGCCGGTTGGCGTCGCCGAAGAACCCGGCGGTGATGCGCATGCCGCTGATCGGGTTGTACGACAGGTCTTCGCCCCCGGCGAGGACGAGGGTGCTGGCCCGCCCGAGCAGCCCGTTGTCGTTCGGGGCGCTGGTCGTCAGGAGCGGGAAGCGGGACGGCTGGCTGCGGCTGAACAGGAGCAGGTACTCGGTGGTCATCCAGAAATGCGGGGCACTCCCGGACGCCGACCCGCCGCCGGGTGCCCCGCCCGGGGCCGGCTGGTAGAGGGGGGCGGTGTACGGCCCGGGGTTCGGGTACTGCGGGCCGGGGGGCGGGCCGACGCCGGCGGCCGGGCCGAACCCCTGCGGGTCGCCCGGGGGGCCGACGGCGAGCGGGGGCATGATGACCGGGGCCGGGGCGGCCGGCCGGCCGAACCCGGCGAACCCGGGCGGCAACCCGCCCGGCCCCTGGGCCGGAACCACGTCCCCGGCCGGGGCGACGGCCGCCGGCGCGGGCGGGTCGCCCGCCGGGGCGGGCGGCCCGCCCCAGGCCGAGCCGGCCCCGGCCGCGACCGCCGCGATCGATCCCAAAATACCCCTTCGCATGTCGCGCTCCTGGTCGGCCGGTCGTTGACGGGACGCGGCGACCGGCGGGCGTCCCCCGACACCCGCCCCCGTCCGGACCACGCCTGTCGCCCTGCTACGCGGAACAATCGGCACGACCGCACCCGCGCCTTGAGCGAGATTTCCGCCCGCGCCGGCCGCGCCGGGTATAACGGCTACCGGGCGTCGGCAAGGCGGGCGAGCTGGGGCCTTCAGCGTAGGCGACTCGCTCCGCGAGTCGTCGTTTGCGGACGGGCGGGCGTTCTCCCGGCAGAAACGGCGACTCGCGGAGCGAGTCGCCTACGGTGAAAGCCCCGAGGTCCGCCCCCCATGCCCGACTTCACCGCCGCCCGCCGGGAATCGCTCGTCCGCTACCTCCGCCGGCACGTCGCCGGCGAGGTCCGGTTCGACGACACCTCGCGCCGCCTCTACGCGACCGACGCCAGCCACTACGCCGTCACCCCGCTCGGCGTCGTCCTGCCCAAGACGGCCGACGACCTGGCCGTGACGGTCCAGATCGCGGCCGAACTCGGCGTCCCGATCACCGCCCGCGGCGCGGGCACGAGCCTGTCCGGGCAGGCGATCGGCCCGGGGGTGGTGATCGACTGCTCGAAGTATTTGAACCGGGTCGGCCCGGTGGACGTGTCCGGCCGGCGGGTGCGGGTCGAGCCGGGGGTGGTGCTCGACCAGCTCAACCGCGAGGTCGCCCCGTTCGGCCTGACGTTCGGCCCCGACGTGGCGACGGCGAGCCGGGCGACCCTCGGCGGGATGATCGGGAACAACTCGGCCGGGGCGCGGTCGGTCGTGTACGGGCAGACGGTCGATCACGTCCGCTCCCTATCCGTCGTGATGTCCGACGGCACGCCGGCCGAGTTCGGCCCGCTGTCGCCGACCGAGTACGAGCGCAAGCTCGAACTCCGCACCCGCGAGGGCGACGCCTACCGCGCCACCGACCGGGCCGTGCGCGAGAACGCGGCCGAGATCGCGGCCCGCACCCCGAAGATTCAACGAAAGGTGTCGGGGTATAACTTGGCGGGGCTGCTCAACCTAACCCCCCCACCCCCTTCCCTAAGAGGGAAGGGGGAGCCGGACGAAGCCCGCGGCCCTCTTGCCCCCCCTTCCCTCTTAGGGAAGGGGGCTGGGGGGTTAGGTTCTTCGCCGCATTCCCTCGTCCCCCTCCTCGTCGGCTCCGAAGGCTCCCTCGCCGTGATCGCCGGGGCCGACCTCGCCCTCGTGCCGCGGCCGAAGCACCGGGGCCTGCTCGTCCCCCAGTTCGCCACCCTCGGGGCCGCCCTCGACACCCTCGCCGCGTGCCTCGACCTCGGCCCGTCGGCCGTCGAACTCCTGGACCGGATGCTCCTCGACCTGGCCCGCGAACAGCGCGGGATGCGCGACATGATGGCCGCCGTCCGCGGCCGCCCGGAAGCCCTGCTCGTGGTCGAGTTCAGCTCCGACGACGCGGCCGACGTGTCGTACCGCGTCCACGAACTCGAGCGCCGCCTGCGCGGGGTGGCGGGCCTGACGGCGGTCGTGACCGCCCTCGACCCGGCCGCCCGCGACCCCATCTGGAACCTCCGCAGCGCCGCCCTGCCGCTGCTGTTCGGCATGGTCGGCGACCGCAAGCCGGTCACGTTCGTCGAGGACTGCGCCGTCGCCCCCGAGCGCCTGCCCGAGTTCGCCGCCCGGTTCCGCGCCATCCTGCACCGGCACGGGACCGACGGCACGTTCTACGGCCACGCCTCGGTCGGCTGCCTGCACATCCGCCCGGTGCTGAACCTGCACGACCCGGCCGACGTGACGAAGATGCGGGCGATCATGGGCGACGTGACCGACCTGGTGCTGGCGTTCGGCGGGAGCCTGAGCGGGGAGCACGGCGACGGCATGGTGCGCAGCGAGTGGAACCGGAAGATGTTCGGCCCGGCCGTGTACGAGGCGTTCCGCCAAGTGAAGCGGGGGTTCGACCCGGGGAACGTCCTCAACCCCGGGAAGGTGGTGGACGGCCCGGCGATGGACGAGAACTTCCGCCTCGCACCCGGCCGCGTCCCGCCCGACCCGCCGACGGCGTTCGACTACGCCGCCCAGGGCGGGTTCTTCCGGAGCGTCGAGCTGTGCAACGGCGTCGGCGTGTGCCGCAAGACCCAGGGCGGGGCGATGTGCCCGTCGTACCGGGTGACGCGCGACGAGCGCGACACCACCCGCGCGCGGGCGAACGCCCTGCGCGTCGCGCTCACGGACGCCCCGTTTAGCCGCGACGCGGAGCGGAGCGCGGGCGACATCGGCCGGCGCTGGGTTCACGACGTGATGGACCTGTGCCTGTCGTGCAAGGCGTGCAAGAGCGAGTGCCCGAGCAACGTGGACGTGGCCAAGTTGAAGGCCGAGTTCCTGCACGCCTACTACGCCCGCCGCCCCCGCCCGCTCGGCCACCGGTTGGTGAAGAACGTCCACCGCCTCTCCCCATTGGCCGCGACGTGGGCCGACTTCGGGAACTGGGTCGCCCGCCGGCCGTGGGTGCGGCGGGCGCTGGAGGGCGTTGCCGGCATCGACCGCCGCCGCAGCCTGCCCGATCTCCACCGCGACCACTTCCGGAAGTGGTTTGCCCGGACACGGAAGGAACGCCATCCC
>Ga0105048_10015066_pt1 | contig 12013 bp, 10 predicted proteins | sample MAT05_FD_78382 | JGI IMG/M metagenome (GOLD analysis project Ga0105048, IMG submission 78382) | Freshwater microbial communities from Lake Fryxell liftoff mats and glacier meltwater in Antarctica - MAT-05 | ecosystem: Environmental > Aquatic > Freshwater > Ice > Liftoff microbial mat | place...
CCTTGTCGATCTTGGCCGGGTCGCCGGGCGCCTGGCCCTCGACCATCGCAGTGCGGGTCACCATCACCTTGTAGGTGCCGGCGGGGATGCCGGGACCGTTGTCGAACTGCAGGGAGAACTTGCCGCTGTCGTCGGTCCGGCCGGTGGCGGTCTTCGAGCCGCTGTCGTTCATGAAGATCACGGTGGCGCCGTCGACCGGCGTGCCGTCGTAGGTGACGGTGCCGTTGACGGGGGTCAGCTTGTCGCCGCACCCGGCGGTAAGACCAGCCGCGAGGGCGAAGAGGATGAAGGGGCGTCGCATGGGGCGCGGGCTCCGAGTCGGTCGTGGGTGTGGAGAGAGCCCGAGCCCGGCGGGAAGGCCCGCCGGGCTCGGGTGGGGTCGCTGTGGTCGGCCCGCCCGCTTACGGGGGGGAGACGGCCTGACCGTCGGCCCGGGCGCCGAGGTACTGGTACGTGCGGTGGTCGATCGTCGAGGTGATGAAGCGGACGCTGCCGTCACCCAGGACGAAGTTGGCACCGCCGGTGTGGCGGGACTTGAAGCCCCACGACAGGTTCCAGTTGCCGAACGACCTCAGCGGGTTACTCCCGCAGCGGGAGCGCTCGTCGGTCACGTAGTTGATCGGGACGATGGTGCCGACGTGCGAGTTCCCGCCGTTGAAGTGCGTCCACGAGCCGTCCCAGAAGTGGTCGTGCCACTCGGGGAGCATCTCGCCGATGAGGAGCGTGTTCGACAGCCCGTCGCCCACGGACGCCATGTTGATCTTGGCCCCGAGCCGGTTGTACATGCCGCGGATGCCGGCGGAGTTCTGGTCGTTCCCGTGGTCCGCGCTGGTGGTGATGCCGGGGTGGGTGCCGGTCTGGCAGTGGGTCTGGAAGGTGTCGGCGCCGCACCCGCCGGCGAGGCACTGCGGCCCGAGGCTGCCGCCGTAGTTCGAGATGCGCCAGTCGACGTTCCAGCCGTCGCTCGGGCAGCGGTAGGTGGCGACGCGGGCGTTGGCGTAGGCGGAGGCGGTGGTGGCGTCGCCGCGGAACCGGCCGGCCGAGTTGTACACCGACTCGGGGCCGCCGCTGCCGAACGAACTCATCGAGTTCCACAGACCCGCCTGCTCCATGTACGGCAGGCTGAAGGTCAGGAACGTGCCGCGGTCGTCGCCCCAGTCGCCGGAGGGGGCGCCGGGCGTGCCCATGAACGGCCCTATCTGGCCGCCCGGGGGGAAGCGGCCGACCACGTCGTGGTAGTTGTGCTGGGCCAGACCCAACTGCTTCAGGTTGTTCTGGCACTTGGCACGGGCAGCGGCCTCGCGGACCTTCTGGACGGCCGGCAGGAGGAGCCCGATCAGGATGGCGATGATGGCGATGACGACCAACAGCTCGATCAGCGTGAACGCCGCGGCCTTCCGGCCGGGGCTCCCGCGCGGGGGACAAGGAATCGCTTTCATGGCGAGCCTGCGAGTGGGAGAAAAGGGCGCGCAGCGGAATGACCCGCTATCCAAGACAATCGTCTAACACGAACCCCATGTCAAGAGTACCGCGAAAAAACTGAGAAGATTTTTCGGCAGGCTCCACTCGAACGCGGCCCCGCCTCGGTCCGAAGCCGGGCGAAACGGCTTCACCAGCCGCTGCGAGCCTGGTGGGGAGCCGCGAGCTCCGCACGGTTCGTGCGGCGGTAGTAGTCCGCGAGGGCGCGGTGACTCGGGGTGTGGTCGGGGCGAATGGCCAGCGCCGACTCAAGCCAGCGAACGCCCTCGGCCTCGCGGCCGTTGCGGAGGAACAGCTCGCCGATTTCGCGGCGGAGGTCCGGGTCGGCGGGGCTGGTGGAGATGCGGCGGCCGAGTTCGCGGACGCGCGTCAGGTCGTCGCGGAGTTGCCGCCACCGGGCCTCGGCCTCGGCCGCCTCCGCGGGGGTGCCCGCTTGCTGGAGGCAGCGGAGGTGCATGAACCGGGCCTCCACGTCGGACGGGTCGGCGGCGACCGCCCGGCGGGCGTAGGGCAGACCGTCGGCGGCCCGGCCGCGGTCGAGGTCGAGCCGGGCGCGCTGCGTCAGCACGACGACGCTGGCGTCCGGGCGCGTCGCGGCCCGGTCGAGTGTCGCGACCGCGTCGTCGGCTCTCCCCTCGGCTTCCATCGCGGCGGCGCGGAAGCGGATCACGTCGGGGTCGTCGGGATACGCGGTCGAAAGCTGCTCCAGGTGCGGGGTGACCTCGGCGGGCGGGCGGCGGGCGTCGAGCATCGTCCGCACCAACCCGAGCCGCGCCCGGCGGTCGTCCGGCACGGCCTCGACCCAGGCGGCGAACGCGAGCCGACACGCCTCGCGGCGCTCGAGCCGTTCGAGCACGTCCGTCCGCGCCGCCCACGCACGCGAATCCGTCGGCGCCAGCTCCACCCACCGGGCGGTCAGCGGATCGACCTCGACGATGCGGTACTGGCCGATGTAGCCGGGTACGATCACCGCCAGCGCGTCGGCGGCGTCCGGGCCGGACCCGTCCGCGAGCGGCCGCAGGATCGCTTCGACGGCGTAGAACGGAGCACCGTTCGCGGCCGCGAGCAGGGCACGCTCGTGGCGCACGGCGTCCGCATTCCAGCCGAACCGCGCGGCCTCGTCGAGGTGACGGCCGGCGGCGGCGCGGTCGCTGGTGCGGCGCGCGGCGACCGCGGCGAGGAAATGCGTTTCGTTGTCGTGCGGCCAGGTGGCGAGCGTGCGCGCGAGGCGGTCGCGGGCGGCGGCGGGGTCGCCGGCGGCGAGGGCGTGGCGGGCCTTCGACAACGCCCGCCACGCGAGTACCTGATCGGCGACGACCCAGCCGCCGGCGAGCACCGCGACCAGAACGACGCCGAGGACGCCGATGGTGGCGCGGCGGCTGAGGCGGGCGGGGGCGGCCATCGGTTACTGCTCGGCCGGGGGCGGGTCGAGCTGGGCGGCGAGTGCGGCGTCGACGACCTTGCTCCAGTTCTCCGGCGGGGAGTGCTGCATCCGCCTCCGCTCGTCGGTCCAGCGGATGACGCCGTCCGGGCCGACGAGGAGGATGGTCGGCGCCACCTGGTAGCCGGCCCCCGGCATGCCGCTGCCGGCGCCGAGGCGGATGATGGTGTCGGTGCTCATCAGGTAGCCGTTCGCCCACGGGATGCGGGCCTTCGCCACGTACGGCTCGACCATGTCGTCGGGCATGTTGGTGAGCCCGACGAACTGCACCCCGCGGGGCGAATACTTCTCGTGGAGCCGGACCAGGTCGGGGGCGGAGGTCTTGCAGAACGGGCACCAGTGCGCCCAGACGTCGACGAGGAGGAGCTTCTGACCCGGCGCCCCGACGGCGGGGGGCGGGCCGTTGATCCACCCCTTCGTCACCAGTGGCGGGAGCACGTCGCCGACTTTCAGCTGTGGCGTCGACGGCACCGGGGTCGTCACCTCCGGCACGTCATCGGGCACGTTGGTCGGGCGCGGCACGGGCGTCGGCTCGCACCCGGCGATGAGGAGCGCGGCGGCGAGAACGACGGCGGGGCGCACGGTAGACTCCGGCGGAGGTGGGGGTGAAGGGATTATCCGCGCGCGGCGGGGGAAGTTCAACCGCGGTGTCGTGTTCGGGGTAGCCGCCCAGGTGGGCATCTCACTCCACCCACCGACTTCGGTGGATGTCAAGCTGTGCCGCCGGCCGGTGGCGACGTTTTGGGCAAGATTATTGTTTCCGCCGCGCCCCCCACCGGGTCGCGGAAACAAGTGTATCAGTCGATGTGACAGAGGTGAGCGATCGCACCGTCGGGTAGCGACCCAAAACGCCAACCGGCGGTCGTCGGCCGCGCATCGCTGCGCGGGCCGGCGGCCGCCGGGGGCGGAGGTGTCGGGTTCCGACGAATCGCTCCCCCCGGGCCGCACGATCCGCCACGGGGGTGCAGGCCGAACCTGCCGCGGTCGCCCGGACGACCGCCCCCGCGGCGCCCCGGTAAACGGGGACGAGACCACGCGGCGCGCTGAAGGGACTTGCGGGCCGGTGTGTTAACCCACTCCGGGAGCTGCCTGTCCGACTTCCGGGCGGCGGACAGCGCCGGCGGGAACACCCCGACACCTCGACCGCACTATACGGAACGGGCGTCCACTAGTCAAGGCCGAATCTCATCCCGGCTCGCGGCACTTCGAAGTCCGGGGGCGATTATTGCAATCAGTGCAACCCGGCCGGGGCAGTGGTCGGCTAATGTCTGCGAGTTCCTCGACGGGATGCGGTTCTAGTTCTTAATGGTGTTGTTAGGAGTTCTTCTGCTGCTCTGCACGACGCAGTTCCATTGCCGCCATGAACTTATCGTGTTCCGCCTGTCGCTCCGCACGCTGGTGTTTCGATTCTGCCATGAATTGTTCGTGATCCGCCATGCGCTTTTCGTGTTCTGCTTGGCGCTCTACACTACGCTTTTGCATGCTTTGAAAACTTGACCAAACGATCAGGATGTTGCCAAGACACGTTCCGATTGTTATTGTCCACAATATCCATGTCGATGGAGATGTAGGTGGCGTTGGGTCTCCAATTACGCCTTTACCTCGGACGCTCACCTCCGGTCGCTCTGGGACACCGGCTGTGTTGCTCGTGTAGGCGGCGATAGTCATCGACTCACCGGGGTTCATGACGGCCGCCTTCACCGACACTCTGGCATCCTTCACCACCACAGTAGCGTTCAGATTGGCGGGGCTAACTTTCACCTCCTGAACGTTGCTCAGGGTGAATTGGCACTCGACCTCTTCGGCCTCTTTCGAGCCGTCGCTCTGGATGTTGACGCTGGCGAAGCCGGGGTTGTGTTTGTCGCCCTGGAACTTCGCAATATCGCTCACCTTAACCGTCAGGTGCGGCTTACTGCCGGTGAACCAAACGGTGAAAAGTGTGCCAAGTATCCCGACGAGTAGCACGATGACGCCTTTCGACCACTCCTCGAGGGGTGCGCCCAAGAACGTCTTTTCTTTCGCTGTTGGCTTCTGGGGGGACGAGTCGGCCGACATGGGCACACCATCGTTGGAAAGGGGCAGAATCAGAATTCTCCCAATGCCGACACGAGTTGTCAAGGCTCACCGGGTCCGGTGGTTCGCCGTCGGCGGGTCGGGCGGAAAGTCCGTGCTCTGGCCTAGTGAACAGAGTGCCACCAAGTCGTGAAATTGACAACCCGTGGATATGTTCCAGAATGTTCCGGTTTGTTCCCCGGTGGTCCCGAATATTGTGCGGATAGTGTGGGCGGCGGGCATAGTGTGGGGGTTAACGACTTGCCCACACAAACGAAAAAAGCCCGGGTTTCCCCGAGCTTTTCGCTCAGTAGCGGGGGCCGGAATTGAACCGGCGACACATCGCTTATGAAGCGATTGCACAAGTAAGGGGCGGAGTTGCTGACGTTCGTGGAGTTCGAGGGGGTGCCGTCGTCGAACAACCACGCGGAGCGGGAGATCCGCCCGGCGGTGCTGATACGGAAGGCGAGCTACGGGAGTCAGAGCGAGCGGGGGGCGGCGACGCGGGGCGTCCTGATGAGCATGTGCCGGACGTTGAAGAACCGACGCGCGGACCTGGAACTCGCGCTGGCGGCACTGGCGGCACTGGCCCCCGGCGGCGTGCTGGCCTGCCACGAATACCCGGACCCGGACTGGCCGGACGTCCGCCGGGTGGTGGACGAAGTCGCGACCCGGGCCGGGTTGCGGCGGATCCGGCAGTCGGACTACCTCGGGGCGATCACGGCCCAGGGCCAGACTCATTACGCCGCCATCGCCAAAGGCATGACTCGGGTCGTAGCCGGGCGGTGACCGCCAGCCCGATGCGTGTAGGAGGCCCGTCCGGCGGGTCGGTCGCCGTGGAACCGCCCACTGGAGTGGCGACTGAGTTCGGGTCCGGCAACGGGGCGTGCCGGAGCGGCGCCTCGCGGGTGTTCATTCCGTCAGGGGGTGCGGGTGTCGGCCGCATCCGTGGGTGGCGCACAGGCCAGCCCGGCGGCCAACCTCCTCGTCGGCGGCAGAACCACTGTGGGGGTAGTCGGGTAGTAGTACCAAACGCGGACAGGGACGCGAAGACGGACCTGGCGGTCGGGAGCGGGGCCGCTCGGCCCGCGCGGGAGCGGCTGTACCTGGGCAAGGACTTCGCTGGCGGCGTGGAGCCGGCCGCGACCAGCCTCGACGTGTTTGGCGGGGCGGTGCTGGCCGACGGGGTGTATATCGGGTGACTCGATCGGCCGGGGAGTGCGGTGTTCGCCCCGGACGGCACACCGCGGATGAATGCCCCGATGTGTGACCCCGACCCGTTGAGCACCCGCTACAACCGTGTCGTCGTAGCCTCGCCGCGGCCCGAGTCGCGGGCACGCAGCCAGTCGGCGGTGGCGCGGGCGCCGTCCGCAAGACTCACCCGCGACCGCCAGCCGAGCTCGCGGTCGGCCTTGGCGGGGTCGTGCCGCACGTCCTGCGTCAGAATCGCCAGCCCGGCCCGGCTCACCTTCGGCGCCGTCCGCCGCCCCCGCGCCTTCGCCACCCACTCCGAGACCCGCGCCGCAACAGCTGCGACCACGTACGGCACCGACCGCCGCGGCGGCGCCACCTCCAACTCGGCGCAAATCGCGCCCAGGAACTCGCGCAGGCGGATTTCCCGGTCGGGCGCCGCGTTGTACGCCTGCCCGACCGCGGCCGGGTGCCGCGCCGCGGCGATCGCGCAGTCCGCCACGTCGGTGACGTAGATCGGGTCCGCGCACGGGTCCGCCCGGCCCGGCCAGCGCGAGCCCGGGGCGCGGAGGTACTGGATCATCGGCGGCAGGATCGACTCGTCGCCCGGGCCGTAAATCCACGCCGGGCGGACGACGCTGACGGGCAGCCGCGGCGCGTACCGCCACACCGCCGCCTCGGCCAGCACCTTGGCGTGGGCGTAGTGGCCGAAGTGGCGGAACCCCCGCTCGCCCCGGGGTGCGTCCTCCGTGACCACCCGGTGCCGCCGGCAGTGCCGGTCGTCGTACACCCGGACGGTGCTGACGTGTACGAACCGCGTCACCCCGGCCGCGAGGGCGGCTGCGAGCAGGTTCTCGGTGCCGGTCACGGTCGTGGCCAGGAACTGCTCCCACGGCCCCCAGTTGGTCACCATCGCCGCCGCGTGGAAGACGGTATCGACGCCGGCCACGGCCGCCGCCAGGGACTCGGGCCGGGTCAGGTCGCCGTACACGACCTCGGCGCCGCTCCCGGCCAGCGTACTGGCCTTCTGGGGGCTGCGAACCAGAGCGCGGACGTGGTCGCCGCCGGCCCGGAGTCGGTCCACGAGGTGGCGGCCGAGGAAGCCGGTCGAGCCGGTCACCAGCGCGAGCATCCGTCCCCCCTTCACACCGGCCCCGGGTCCTTGCGGATCTGCTTCATCGCGCGGTGCAGGAGCCACTCCTGGAGCCGGGCCGGCAGCACCCGCATCATCCGCAGCTGCCGGACCGTCAGCCACGGGAAGGCGTGGAAGCGCTTGCGGCGGTCCACCGCCCGGAGTATCTCCGCGGCGGTCCGCTCCACCGACATCAGGCACTCGTCCTTGAACATGTCGGTGGACTGCGGGGTCCGCGTGTGGCCGGGGCAGACGGTCGTGACCAGAACCCCGTGGCCCTTGACGTCCAGCCAAAGGCTCTGCATCAGGGCGTTGAGGCCCGCCTTGCTCGCGCAGTAGCCCATCTGTCCCGGCAGTCCGCGGAAGGACGCGAGGCTGGAGATGGCTACGACATGGCCGCGGCGCCGCGCCAGCATCTCCGGGAGCACGGCGGCGATCGTGTTGCTCGCCCCGATCAGGTTGACGCTGATGATGCGGGCGATCGCCGCAGCCCGCATCTCCTCGGCCGGCGTCGCCCCCGCCACCCCAGCGGACGCGATCAGGAGGTCGATCGGACCCAGGCGGGCCGCGAGCACTTCGACCGCCCGCCGGAGGCCGTCGGCCTCGGTCACGTCGGCGACGCCCCAGGCGAAGGCCCGCTGCTCGCGCGCCAGTTCCTGCTCTAGCCCTTCCAGCCCCTCAACCCGGCAATCCAGCCCCGCAACCGTTCGGCCGCGTCGGGCCAATGACAGGGCCACTTGCCGGCCGATGCCGCTCCCGGCCCCCGTGACGAGGACCACACCCGAATCAATCCCCATGGTTGCCCCCGAAGCGGACCAGCCGGCAACGCCGAGCCTGCCCGTCGGGATCGAGGGGAGTTCGGTGGCGCTGGTGGGTTCGCGGCCCGGTCAGTCGCTTTCACGGTTACGAGTTCGTGCCGCAGTTCGATGCCCCAAATGGAGAGTTAAGCGGGAATTGTCGAAGCGGTCGTCCCGTCCGTAGCGATTATTCCGAACTCACGGTTTTTGCGGGGGAAAGTCTGCGCCCGTGTCTCTCGGGTCGGGATTCCTGGATGTGGTCCCGGCAGTGACAATCTTCATGCCGCCCCAAACACCACTCAGGTCACGGCCGGCGCCACGCCCCTCGGCGGTATGGCCTCGGGTCATCGCTCGGTGCTCCGTCATGCCGACCCTTTTCGGCCACCCCTCTGACCGGCTTGGGCTCGCCCACACGACTTCATTCGTCCGCAGGGTCGGTAGCCGGCCGGGGTACGCCTGTACCTTGACAAGGTTTTCCCCAGGGGGAGCCGCCCGTGACCGACTTCGACGTACTCGGCGGGGCGGTCCTGGCCGACGGGGTGTACGTCGGGTGACCGCATCCCTGTCGTAGACGGATCGGCTCGTTGTCCGTGGGTGGAGAGGTGTCGTACTTCACGCGGCGAGGAGTGAGACATCGTCAAACTCCTGGAACTTAAGCGTCGTCAGCGACGCCAGCTTGTCCGCCTGGGTCGTCGGCACCCGGTCCAGCACGTCCTGAACGGCCGCCCGGAAGTCGGCGAAGGTCGGGTGGTAACGGCCGTATGCCGCCTTCCGCGTGGTGAACCGCCACAGCCGCTCGATCAGGTTCAGGTTCGGCGAGTCACTCGGCAGGAACAGGAGTTCGATCCCCAACACCTCGGCCAACCCGATCACGACCTTGTTCCGCTGGTAGCGGGCGTTGTCCAGGCCCAGGGTGACCGGCCCCACCAACCCCCGGGCCGCGACGGCCCGGAGCAGGTCGCACGTCGTGTCGGTGTTCACGACCGTCGTGTTGGTCACCGTCACGAGCGTCCGGGCGACCGCGTCCCACGCCCCCAGGACGTTGAACCGCTGACGGCCCGAGGCGGCCCGGACGAACACCCGGGCGATCGACCACCGGCAGCACAGGTACGTCCCGAACACGAAGTGGGCGGCGTCCACGAACAGGACGTGGCCGCGGCCGGCGACGGCCCGGTCGAGCCGGGGTTTCAACTCGGAGTCGAGGAACGCCTTCTGGACCCGGACGTGGTCCGGGAGGTCTTTTTTGGGGGGATCGGGATGGCCCAGGTGCGCCGCCACCGGAACCCCAGGCCGGCCAGGAACTCCCGGACCCGCGTCGGCCGGCGGCGGATGCCGGTCAGCGCCTCGATCCGGTCGCACGCCTCGGCCACGGTCCGCACGGGGGATGCCGTCAACGAGTCCCGGATCGCCGCCGCGTGGTCGGCCGGGGCGCCGACCGGGCCGACCACCTCCCACCGCCGGATGCCGTCCAACCCGCCCTCGCGGTAGGCGGCCACGTACCGCTGGGCGGTGGCCCGCCCGAGGCACGCGATTTCGGACGCCTTGGCCCGGGTGACGCCGCAGTGGAGGAGCCACAGGACGAGCATCTTGCGGCGGACGTGGGCCTCGGGGTGGGCGTCCCGCTCGGCGTTGACGACCGCCTGCTCGGCGTCGGTGAGAGCGATCCGAAACCAGGCCATCCGTGACCCTCCACCGACGTCGCTGCCGGAGGCAGCTCACGCGGATGGTGTACACCGGCCCGGCCGAAATGGCTCATCCAGGGGCGTGCGGAGTATAACTCGCCACTCCCCACACTCCCGAGAACGCGAGACTATCCGTCCCTCCCACCCCCGAACCATCCTACCGACCGCCCTCGCCACGCCAACCGACCACGTGATCTGAGACTTTCCTTCACGTCCAGGAATCGCCTAACCCTTGCGGAACAAGGCGGAGAAACGCGAACACCCCGGGGCGTCTCACCCCGGGGTGTTGGTGTTAACTGCTGGGTTGGTGCGAGTTCACACCTGCCCGTTGAGATGGGCGAGTTGGGGTAGACGTGAACCGGCAGCTCACCCGGATGCCGAGTCAGTCCGCGTCGAGGACGATCTCGTTCCCGTCGCGGTCGCGGATGCTGTCGCGGACTCCGGAATCGGTGTTGGCGAAGAACCAGTCGCGGCCCTGGTCGCCCTCCAGCACGTCGCGCGCCCCGTCGTCCTGCACCGTCGCGTTCGACCCGCTCGCCGTCAGGAACACCGAGCCGTTCTGCCGCGGGCCGCAGCCGGTGCCGCTCAGGTTCGCCACCCGGTCGGCGTAGCTCCGGCACGACGACCACTCGAGCTGAATCGCCCCGAGGGCGGTCAGGTCCGTCTCGAACGTCACCCACCCGGCGACCAGGATGTCGTCGTCCGGGTTCCCGTGCAGGTGGTCGGAGCCGAGGCCGCCGATGAGGACGTCGCGCCCCTCGCCGCCGTCCAGCTCGTCGTCGCCGGCCCCGCCGACGAGCACGTCGTTCCCGCACCCGCCGCTCAGCTCGTCGCACCCGGCGCCGCCGAACAGCACGTCGTTGCCGGTGCCGCCGCGGAGGTCGTCGTTGCCGTCGCCGCCGAGCAGCACGTCGTTGCCGGTGCCGGCCCGCAGCACGTCGTTCCCGGCCCCGCCGTCGAGCACGTCGGTCCCGTCGCCGCCGCGGAGGGTGTCGTTCCCCTTGTGGGCGGTGAGCCGGTCGCACCCGGCGCCGCCGAGGAGGAGGTCGCTGCCGCCGCCACCCTGGAGGCGGTCGTTGCCGTTGCCGCCGTCGAGCGTCGAGGGCAGCGTGATGCGGTCGCTCACCGTGATTCGGTCGTTGCCGTCGAGGCCGTAGGCGATGATCCGACCCGTCGGGCGGAACGGGCCGAAGCGGTGGCCGTTGATGCGGACGTACACGTCGTCGGCCCCGCTCCCGCAGCGGTTGCGCTCGGTGAACTTGATCACGTCGTCGGCGTTGGTGCCGTACACGACCGGGTCGTTGCCGACCATCGCGGCACTGCCGGCGCCGCCGGTCGCGGTCTGGATCGTGACGACCCGGCTGACCACGTCGCCCTCGGCGCCCTCGTGGTCGGTGGCGGTCACGCCCACGTCGTAGGCGTCGGCCTCGGTGAACGTGTGCGACACGGTCATCCCGCTCGGGCCGGTCACGGTCTGTCGTCGATCCCGTCGCCGTCCCAGTCGATGGCGAAGGTGAAGGGGCGGGCGGCGTCGGCGGGGGCGTCCGCGGCGGTGAGGGTGAACACGAGCGCCTGCCCGACGTTGCCGGAGGTCGGTCCGCCGATCGCGGCGACGGGGGCGACGTTGTTCACCGAAACGCTGGTGGTCGCGGACGTGCTGGCGTTGTCCTCGTCGGCGACGGTGACGGTGACGACGTAGGCCGCGGCCCGGCTGTCGGCGTAGGTGTGGGCGGCGTCGAAGGCGAGGACGCCGGGGGCGAGGGTGATCGTCTGCGGGGCCGAGCCGTCGCCCCAGTTGATCGTGACCGTGTGGGCGTCCTGCCCGCCCGGATCGACCACCGACCCGGACAGCGCCGCCGCGCCGCCCTCGTCGATCGTCGCCGCCGCGAGCGCCAGCGTCAGGCCCGACGGCGCGACGTTGGACACCGTGACCGACGTGGCGACGCCCGCCGCGGCGCTGCCGTCGCTGTCGGTGACGACGACGCCGATCGGGAAGCTGCCGTCCTGGGTGTACTGGTGCGGGGTACTGAAGGTGGTCACGCCCGCGGGGAGGTTCAGGGTGCTGCTGCTGCCGTCGCCCCAGGTGATCGTGACGGTGTGGGTGTCGAGCGACCCCGGGTCGGTGAAGCTGCCCGAGAGGGTGGTGCTGCCGTTCTCGCCGATCGTGCCGGCGCTCAGGCTCACCGCCGTGCCGGACGGGGCGACGTTGCCCACGGTCACGGCGGTCGTGGCGGCCGCG
>Ga0105048_10015069_pt1 | contig 12011 bp, 9 predicted proteins | sample MAT05_FD_78382 | JGI IMG/M metagenome (GOLD analysis project Ga0105048, IMG submission 78382) | Freshwater microbial communities from Lake Fryxell liftoff mats and glacier meltwater in Antarctica - MAT-05 | ecosystem: Environmental > Aquatic > Freshwater > Ice > Liftoff microbial mat | place...
AAGTCTCCACTACTCTTCCTTCCACTTTGCCCGTGGACGGGCCGTTCACTGCGACGCGAATCTGGAAGAAAGGCGAATCGGTTTTCATCGAAGAAATCGTTCGAAGCGATACGCCGATCACCCTGCAACGGCCCGGCACGGACCAGCTTCCCGAGGACTACCAAACCCGCGTGCTGAAATGGAAAGTCACCGCGTACATTCGCGACTCGCTCGATTTTCAGCTCGTCGAGCTTCGACTGGTGGACGTTCCCGAAGCGCAGTTCCAGGCCGACAGTGACTTCCTACGCGGCCTGTTCGATACGCTGGCACTACCTCAATAAACGCACGTCCGTGTAAACGGACTCAGATATTGCCAAAGCCTTCACACACGACACGCCTCGCCCCTTCGCCCAGCGGCGACCTGCATCTGGGCAATGCCCGAACGTTTCTCATCAACTGGGCGCTCGCAAAACAGCTCGGCTGGAACGTCGTCCTTCGCATCGAAGACATCGACCAGGCGAAGGTCAAAGAGGGCGCGATTCAGCAATCGATGGACGACCTGGCATGGCTCGGCATGTCGTGGAATTTGCCCGTCGTGATTCAATCGAGCCGTCGTGACGAACACGAGAACGCCTTGCAACGACTCGTCGCAAGCAAAAACGCGTATCCGTGCGTTTGCACTCGAAAAGAGATTCTGTTAGCGGCAAGCGCGCCGCACGCGGACGACGGAGCGACGATTTATCCCGGCACGTGTCGTGATCGCTTTAAGAGCGTCGAAGAGGCCCGTGAGTTTTTCGGCAAGCCGCCCGCGATTCGGTTTGCGATGCCCGATGAATCGCTCACCTTCATCGATGCGATCGCGGGCGAGAAGACGTGGTCGCTGAAGCAGGAACTGGGCGACTTCGTGATCGCAGCCGCAGGTCAGGTGGGGTATCAGCTCGCGGTGGTCGTCGACGATATTTTCTCGGGCGTGACGCACATCGTTCGCGGCGACGATCTGATCGATAGCGTCGCGAGGCAAGTCGTGCTGTATCGCGCGCTGGGCATGGAACAGCAGGTGCCCGAGTACTTCCACGTGCCGCTGGTGACGGGCCCGGACGGCCGACGACTCGCCAAGCGACACGCGGCCGAGTTTCCCGCAGACACGCGACTGATCGAGCTGCGCCGCTCGGGCGTCGCACCCACGCGCGTCATCGCATTGCTGGCGCAGCTGAGCGGCATCGAATCGCGAGCGAGCGACATGACCGCCGACGAGTTCGCGCAGCAATTTCAGTTGGCGACGCTTCCCAGAGACAGGGCAATGCTAAGCGGCGAAATGGTTCGGCGATTTCTATCGCGATAGAGACGCTCGCACACACGCGTCGGTCCGACAGACGTCGATTTGCTACTGGCACAAAATACTAATGACACAAATTGCTATTGACACACGCGGCCTTGTGAATCAACGTTGCGGCCATGGCCCAGGCAGTGCTGGAAACTCAGTTGCCCTTCCCGGTTCGACGCGGAAAAGTACGCGACGTTTACGACGTCGCGCCCGACCAGTTGCTGATCGTCGCGACCGACCGCATCAGCGCCTTCGACTGCGTGATGCCAAGCGGGATTCCCGACAAGGGACGCCTGTTGACGGCCATGTCGGTGTTCTGGTTCGACTTACTAAAAGAGATCGTGCCCAACCATTTGATCACGACCGACATCAGCAAGATGCCGCCCAAGGCGCAGAAAATGTCGGACCAGATTCGAGACCGTTCGATGCTGGTTCGCAAGACCCGCGTCATTCCGATCGAGTGCGTGGCACGCGGATATCTGGCGGGCAGCGGTTGGTCGGAGTATCAAAAAACGGGCTCGGTTTGCGGACACAAACTAAAGCCCGAGATGTCGCAATGTGCGAAATTGCCCCGAACGATCTTCACGCCCAGCACGAAGGTGGAGAGCGATTCAAACGGAATGGGGCACGATGAGAACATCACCTTCACGCAGATGGCCGACCGGATCGGCAAGGATCTGGCGGTGCAGCTGCGAAGCCTGACGCTAAAGCTGTACGAGCAGGCAGCGTCACACGCCAAGGCTCGCGGGGTGATCATCGCGGACACCAAATTCGAGTTCGGCCAGCTCGACGACGGATCGGTCATTCTCATCGACGAAGTGCTGACGCCTGACAGCTCGCGGTTCTGGCCCGCGAGCCAGTACGAGCAAGGCCACGATCAGCCGAGCTTTGATAAGCAGTATGTGCGGAACTGGCTCAGTGCGCAGTTCTGGAACAAGCAGCCGCCCGCGCCGCCGTTGCCTCCCGAGGTGATCGTGGGCACGCGTCAGCGATACATCGAGGCGTACGAGCGCATCACGGGCGAGAAATGGGCCATGCACGTGGGCAAGTTGCACGAAGCGCGATAGGCGAAGCGCGATTGGAAAGCGGCGCGTTGCAAACGTACTGTTGGACGAAGAGTTGGCGATTCTCCGATTAACACACTCCCTACTCGATGCGGCGGCCTGCGCGTAAATTCCTCTCCACCCACACCATGCATCAAGCCAAACTCGCACTCGAAGACGGCACGATCTTCACCGGCATTCACTTCGGCGCTCAAGGCACATCGCTGGGCGAGGTCGTCTTCAACACCTCCATGACCGGCTATCAGGAGATCCTGACCGACCCTTCGTACAAGGGGCAGATCGTCACCATGACGTACCCGCTCATCGGCAATTACGGCATCAACGCACAGGACACCGAAAGCAAATCGCCGCACGTGGCCGGGTTTGTCATCCGCGAACTCTCGCCCGTCGAAAGCAATTTTCGCTCAACGATGTCGCTCGATGAGTATCTGAAACAACATCACGTCGTGGGCATCGCGGGAATCGACACCCGGGCGCTGACTCGCAGGCTACGCGTGAACGGCTCGATGCGCGGCATCATTTCCAGTGAGATTCTTGATGATGCTGAGTTGATCAAGCGGGCGACGGCATCGGCGAAAATGGAAGGGGCCGACTGGGTGCAGAGTGTGAAGCCCGACAGCAATTACGGCTGGAGCGAGAAACGCAGCGACCTGCTCGGCCCGTGGCAAGCACGACAGACGCAAAGCGGCGTGGGGCTGCATGTCGTGGCGATGGATTGCGGCGCGAAGCACAACATTCTGAGGAACCTCGCCGAGCGAGGCGTGAAGGTCACCGTCGTTCCGCCCGAAACCAGCGGCGAGGCACTACTCGCGCTCAAGCCCGACGGACTGTTCGTCAGCAACGGCCCGGGCGATCCGGCCACGCTCGACTACGCCATCAACCCCATCAAACACGTCATCGACAAGTTGCCGATCTTCGGCATTTGTCTGGGCCATCAGCTTCTGGGCCGCGCGATCGGGGCGGAGACGTACAAGCTGAAGTTTGGTCATCGCGGCGGGAATCAACCGGTGAAAAATCTCGACACCGGACGCGTCGAAATCACCTCGCAAAACCACGGCTTCGCGGTCGAGCAAACTTCGCTCGAAAAAGCGGGCGGCGTCGTCACGCACATCAACCTGAACGACGGCACCGTTGAAGGTTTTCGCCACGCGAAGCTGCCGATCTTTTCCGTGCAGTATCACCCCGAAGCCTCGCCAGGTCCGCACGACGCCGACTATCTCTTCGACGCCTTCATCGAAATGATGAAAACGAAGAAGCCGATCTCGGGCGAGCGGATGCTGGAACTGCAGAGCAACTAAACGTGGTACCAATTTTTCAGCTCGACTGAACGACCAGGCCGTCATACGACAACTCAATGCTTTGGGGCAGTATCGCGCTCGTCGCCGCGTGCGACACCTGATGCGACATGTGCGTAAACAGCGTGCGACGCGGAGCGAGCTCGCGTGAGATTTCGATGGCGGCGTCGATGGTGAGGTGCGTCTCGTGTGCTACGGGCTGAAGAGCGTCCAGCACAAGTACGTCAAGCCCCAGAAGCAAAGCCTTGGACGACTGGGGCACGTTGCTGGTGTCGGTGCAGTACGCGAGATTTCCGATGCGAAAGCCGAGCGTTTTGCCCGTGCCGTGGTCGAGCGGGATCGGCGTCCATGTCACGCCGCCGATGTCGAACGGGCCGGCGATCAGAGACGGCACGAGCTTGGGGCGAAAGAGCGTCGTCGCCTGCGTGTTGAACGCGTAACCAAAACAGTTTTGGAGCGACGCGAAGGTTTCCTGATCGGCCCATACGTCCAGTGGGCCTCTGCGTATCGCGTTGAACCGCCGCAAGTCGTCGATGCCCATGATGTGGTCCGCGTGTGCGTGCGTGAACACGACCGCGTCGATCCATTTCACTTTTTGCTTCACGCATTGAATCCGAAGTTCGGGCGTCGCATCGACCAGTACGCGAAAGATCTTCGACTTGCCGGTTGCGGCTTCGAGACCCTCGTAAGTAATGACCACGCTGCAACGCGTACGACTGTCGCGCGGGTCGGTGCTTGTGCATACCGCGCAATCGCACCCGATCATCGGCACGCCTGCAGAGGTGCCCGTGCCGAGAAAGACGAGTCTGATACGAGGCGGGTTGGCCGGACGATTCGACATGAAAAGAGGTTATAGCAAAGCGGCGAGTTAACACTTCAGCCGAATGCGGTCGTTCAATAATTATCAGGCGCGAAGTTTTCTCAGTACCAGATCGATCAATTTATTGTCGTCATCGTCGAGGAACTCGACGGCGAGCTCGGCGATCAGGATGGGAATTGGAAATGTTGCCGATGGCATTACGGCCGCGTTTTTTCGGGTGGTGATGATGATGTCGGCGCTTACGTGTGCCGCCTGATCAACGACCTGCTTCTGAAACTGCTCGGCCGATTCGAATCGCACGTGGTCGCGAAATGTTCGCGTGCCCACGCATGTGGCTGAATCGCGATGCGAGCGGACGAGAAGTTGTGCGAAGAACGGCTGCGGATTGCCAAGTCCGGCGAAAGCGAAATATCGTTTGTGATCCAGAGAAACCGGATTGCCCGCGAGGTCGACGAATTGGGTGATGACGTGTCGGCACTTGAATCGCGGCGCGTTCGTGTGCCTTTCGATCTCTGCTTCGATTTGTGCAATGGAAGTGGAGAACATGTGACTGCCCGCCTGGTCGACGCGCGTGAGGACGATCGCGTCGGCACGTCGAAGGCCTTCCATGGGTTCGCGCAGCAGGCCGCGAGGTAAGACGTGATCATGGCCGAACGGGTCGGTGGCATCGACCAGAACGATTTCGCATTGGCGTGCGACGCGACGGTGCTGCATGCCGTCGTCCAGCACGAAGACGTTGATTTCCGGGTCGTGGGCGATTGCCTGATTGGCGGCGATGACACGGTCGGCATTGGCGCGAATCGTGACGGCGCGGATCGTCGCTCCACCTGATGTGATGTGCGGCCCCAGGAGCTGCTCATACTCGCGTGCCTCATCACTTTGAGATCGGTCGCTTTGAGATTGTCTGTCGGACCTCGTTCGATCGCGGTAGCCGCGAAGCAGTACGGCCGGACGGACGCCCTTGGCGATCAGCTGTTTGGCAAGCCATGCGACGACGGGGGATTTTCCAGTTCCGCCGGTGGTGAGATTGCCGACTGATACGACGGGCCGGGGCAGAGTGCGGATGCGGATTTTCTGGGTATCGTAGAGGCGATTTCGAATTCGCATCGTCAGGGTGTAGGGCTGCTCGAAGAGAAAGAGCACGCCGCGCAAGGACCAGGCGATCGCGCCGCGTTCGCGGCCGGCCATGACGTCGATCCAATACTTCGCTTCAAGAATTTTCACGCCGCATAACGTGTCTAAGCCAATTGTGGGTGTGAATCAAATTCCAATCGGCGGGCCGATGTCACTTAAAGTGGTTGATTCCTCGAGTGAGAAGCCAGGCGATTACTGGAGCAGACTGAGGACCGACTGCGGTGTGCTATTTGCGGTCGCCAGGACGCTGGTTCCGGCCTGAGTGAGAATCTGCGCCCGCGTGAGGGCGGCGGTTTCCTGCGCGAAATCGGCATCTCGAATATTGCTCTCGCTGGCAGTGACATTCTCGAGCGCGACCGAAAGAGAGTTGACGTTGGTGTCGAGCGTGTTGCGTTCGAAAGCACCGAGTCGGCCGCGAAGGATGGAGACCTGCCGGATCGCTGTTTCGATGATTCTGCTGGCGGAGGAAGGATCACGATCAAGGCTGGCGACGCCCCCTTTTTGCACATCCGACAGGAAGCCGACACCGTCATTACCGAGCTTGCTGGCGGCGATGGATTGGATGCCGATGTTGACCTGCTGATTGCTTATGACTTGCGGCCCGAGTTGGAATAGCGATCCGCCGCCGGTGACGGCGAATCGGGTCGATGCGGCGCCGAAGGTCTCGCTGAGAGTGAACTCCAAATCGAGTGTGTTGGTGTTCAGTTCGATCGTCAGGCCGTTGCCGTTGGTTAGCGCACCGTTGACGGTCGCGATCACGTCACGACCAATAGCACGATCGGCCGCCGCTCCTGTGTTGCTGGTGGTGGCAAACGAACCCGCGATGGTTCGCACGGAGATAAACTCGCTTGATCCCCAGCCGGTGCTTTTGAACGCGATGCCGCTGGAGGGGTTGGCGCTGTTAATGAATTCGGCGGTAACGCCTGTGGAGTCGCTGAGTCGGTTGACGGCAAACGCGATGGAACTTGCGGACGCGCCGCTGACGAACTGCAGCACGTCAACACCGTTGACTCCGGTGACTTCGATGCGGATTCCACTGCCGATGGCGCTATTGGGAAATTGAAGTTGCGCCTGCTGTGCGGAGGTGATGACCTGCACGTCAACGGGGAGGAAATCGTTGCGACCGAAGTTCGCCTGATTGATTCGAAGCGCCTGAATGGAACTTTTGGCGACGCCGCTGGTGACATAATCGAGCTGGCCGTTAAGGAGCTTAAGCCCGGCGAAAGTGGCGGTGTTGCTGATGCGTGTGATGGACTCGATCGCGGAATCGGCCTGGAGCTGATTGGCGGAGATTTCGTCCTTGCTTAGCGCACCGGAGTTGGCGGCCTCGACGATGAGGTTCTTGACGTTGAGAAGGAGGCTGGCGACTTCGTTGAGCGCGCCTTCTGTTGTGGCGATGACGTTGCTGGCGCGCTGCGAGTTGCTGATGGCGGTGTTAATTCCGCTGATTTCAGACCGCAGACCCTCGGAAGCGATGAGCCCGGCGGGGTCATCGGCGCCGCGGTTGATTCGCAGGCCTGTGGAGAGGCGTTGCAGCGTCTCGTCGAGGCTTTTTTGAGTTTTGTTGAGACCGCGTTGCGCGGTTAACGCGCCGACATTGGTATTGATGCGTGACATAGGGCAATCCTCCGTGATTGCTGCTCGCGGCGGTCAGGCCGCGAAGGAAGCCTCGTAAGAGGCCTTGGGAGTGGTGACGTCGCTTCAGGGGTTGTTGTTGTTGTTGCCGTTGCCGTATGCGGGCCCGCTGATGTTTCGAGCGCTCTTCTGGGCTGCACTGGAAGCAGGACCAGTTGAAGGGCTTGCCGGCACTTGAGTGGCGGCGGGCGCGGGAGCGGCGGGCAAAGGTGAAGCGAGCTTGGTGCCCAAGTCCGTGGGCAGGTCTTCGGGCTTCACCTGAGCGGCATTTCGATTTTCCTTTTTGATGGCGTCGTAGACTTCCTTGCGGTGGACGCTGACAGCCTTGGGTGCTGAAATACCCAGGCGGACTTTGTCCCCGCGAATATCAACAACGGTGACTTCGATATCGTCACCGATCATGATCACTTCATCTCGTTGTCGAGATAGCACTAACATATTGGGCTCCTTCCGCGGCAATTAACGCGGCCGCGTGGCGGCGATTCGTCCGTGATCGACCCATCAGACATTCGTCCGTGAGCGTTCCACATCTCGTCAGGACCATAGGCCCGATAAAATGCGATTAGCGGCGATCGCGTGGCATTTCCTTTAGACAGCCGGTTATGAGTGACACCTGCCGATCCGATCGGGCCAGGCCACTCCGGACATCTGTTGAGACGTGCGGAGTCTAACTCATATCCGTCACCCGGCCAGAAAAATCCGGCGCGGGTTCGTTTTTGACATGGTAATCCAGCTAAGCCCTGATTCGCGTGCGTCCTTTGCGGCCTGAGTCTCCTTTGACACCCATCCGCCTAGACACACGCAAACAGAAAACTCACGCGGATTTCGCCAGTGCCTGGTCGGCCGCAAGCCGCAAGAGCGGCTGGCGCGTCGTCCAACGCTTGTCCGTCAACACCACCTGGGTGCCCTGCTTATTACGCACGTTCACCACCAGCGGCCCCAGCAGATTGCCCGTCAGCCATTCGCCAACCTTGTTGCAGATCACGAAGACCTGCGCCTCGGCGGCGTCCTGAAGAAGGAGCTCCTGCTGAACGTCTTCCCTCACCGGAACCTGATAGTCCCGGAAGAAGATGCTCGGGTCCGTGATGACAAATGCGACATTCGGGTCTTCAACAGATTGAAGCCAGAAGAAGTAGTTGTCTTGCCCCGCCTGTATCAACGCAAAACGTTGATGCTCGGGAAATCCCAGCAGCCCGCTGGTAAAGGTCATGATCCGGTCGTCTTCGACCGTCACTGTTCCGAATCGTGTGGTCTGGATATCCATCCGACAGAACTCCGTTTCTTGCACACCATCGGCCCGGGCTCTTGCGAACCTGAACCAACTTTATTGACTCTCGCCGGTGCAACCATGCACCAACGTTTTCTCACCGGTGCAACCATGCACCAACGTTTTCTTGCCACGGTTCTCCAGTGATGCAACCATGCACCACTGCGCTTTGGCGAACTCCGTCGCCGCCGAGAAACTTACACCTTCGCATCTTCGCATCTTCGCATCTTCGCCTACTCCTTCAGAGCCGCTGGATTCCATCCCGCGGCTTTCTTCACCCTTTGACATCCTTGTCTTGCGGGCTAAGAACTCTGCATTTTCAAGTGCTTTGAAACGTTTCTGCGCTTCTTGCGCCCCCGGCGTCGCATCCTTGCGCTTCCGGGCATCTCTTGCACCCTTTCACCGCCCCATTTCTCCCTCTGCCCGATAAGAGCACGTTCCGTGCCATTCGAAGAAGTGAATTCAACTGTCAGTTCTCGGAATCACTGGCGGTTCACTCGCCCGAAAAAGAGCCGCACACGAAATAAGCGGTCTTGTTCGCGGATTTCCGCAGTCGTTCAGTTTTCTATTGATCTCGATCAAAGGAAATCTAGTAGCCGCTTACCCACTCCCGCTTACCCACTCCCGCTTACCCACTCCCAATTATTCACTCCCGATTACTGCGTTCGCGGCTCATTTAATTGAGTGCGAAGATTTAGTCGCAAGCGTCGTCGATCCTCGAGCGCTGCAGCTCCATCCCGTAGATCGGCCAGCGCTTGTTCACGAACCGTCTTTCAAACAGTGTCTTGCGTCCTTCGATCAATCGCCCCTTTATCCAGCTCGCCACGACTTCATCTTCCCACCAGTTGGCCGTCAGCATTAACAGGTTCCATAGCTCCATCGCGCGGTCAGATTTGCCGGGAAGATCGATGTCCTGCATCAGCTCGCTTTTCTTCACACGTCTGCCGTCCCGCAAATCAGGACAAGCCGCGCCGATCGCGGAAGCCGCCCATTGAAAATATCCAGGGTGATCGGTCTTGAGCAAAAAAAGCCCGTCAGTGCTCATCGTATTGGCCAGGCGAATCAAAAATTCGCCAGAGAATAGACGGTTTTTCAGCTCATTTTCTCCGTCGCACGGGTCGGGGTGGAGCAGCCACACTTCGCTGAGTTCCATCGGGGCGAACATCTCATCGACTACCTGCGCCCGGCCGTGGATCAATCGAATGTTCTTCAGCCCGAGCTCGATAATCCGGGCAGCTGCCTTACACAGCGCTGCCGCCTTCCAGTCCAGTCCGACGAACCCCACACCCGGATTGGCGTGTGCAATGTCAATTAGAAACTCCGCGTCGAAGCAGCCGATCTCAAGGACAATTTCATTGCAACGCAGCATGTCTTTGCCTATCACATCGCGCCAGTGCCCGCGTGCTTGTTTCTCTCTAGCATCGACAAACGCCACGTCGCTCATCGACGCAAGAACGTCTATATGCCTGCTGCGGCGGAAGGCGTGTTTGGGATTCACGGTGTTTTTTTTCCGGTAGCAGTCATGGCGGGATGAGTCCCAGGTCAAACAAAGCCTGACTCGCTCTAGAATTTTACCGCGAAATTTGGTTGCGAAAATGAAAACCGATCTCTATCGCAGAAAATCAAACAAAGAAAGCCCGTCGATCCGCGCCGTCGTCGCCAGACTTGCTTGAAGCGCAGTCTGGATCGTTTGAAACTGTGTGATCGCGGCGGTGAAATCTACATCTTCAAGCTCGCTGAGCGTCCTCTGATCCTGCACTTTCAGGTCTTCCAGCGTCGATAGCCGCCGCTCGAATTCCTGAACTTTCGCGCCTGCCTGCCCGCGCGCGGCGACGATGCGGTCGAGGTCTGTCTTCAGTTCCTCGGCCGCGCGGGTCATGTCGCGCTGATCTCCAGCGCGCATCGCCTTGCGTAGCCGGTCGAGCGACGCGAACACACCCGTGCTCGGAATCGGGTTCACGTCCTGACCCTGAATCACACCGCCGACGGTGACGCCTCCCAGCCCCAGGTCGGCCGCGGCTTTAGAGAAGTTGATCGACTCGATCGCCAGTGTCCCGCCCCCGCCGGTCGAATCAGTAAGTTGCAGGCCGTTGCTTGACGGCGAAAGCGTCAGGCTGACGCCCGCCCCCGCAGTACCGGCCGCGTTGTTCACGCGTGTAATGACGTCTGCGAGCGTGACGGCACCATCAAGATCGACCTCGAACGACACACCCGCTCCGTCCGTGATGCGAATATCGTTCGCCCCGTTCGCGAGTTGAACGCCTTTTCCGTCGTTCAGTTCCGCCAGGGTCGTGGTCTGATCCAATGAAAGCAGACCCAGATCCGCGCCGGTCGAGCCGCCGTTCTCGCCGATGGTCATTCGCGTGCCCTGCACAGCATTTACCAGATCGATGCCTGTTCCGGCGGGGTTGATCGAAGCACGGACGTTCGCGCCGCTGTTGTTGATTCGGTTGAGCACATCCTCCACGGTCGTCGCGCCGCCGAAGTTGATGTTTCTCGTTTGCCCGCCGTTGGTGATGGTCAGGCCCGAAGGGTCGATGCCCAGCCCGCCGCGGAGTTGCCCGATGGGAGTGAGAGGCCCGAGCACGGGCCGCACGCTCTGGCCGTTGACGGGAAGGCCCGCGCCCGCGCCGCCGAAAGCCGTTCGCACACCAAGATCCAGTGCGGTCGTTCCCGCGCCGACGTCCTGTATGTTGATGTTTTGTCCGGGATCGCCCGAGATGATCAGGCCGTCCCCGCTGGAGTTGACGGCCGCGACGACATTTGTAATGCCCGAGTTGTTAATGAGGGTCGCGACATCACCCAGCGTGTCGGCCGTGCTCAGATCGACCAGCACGGGCGAGACGCCCAATCCGTCTGAAATTGAGAGCGTACCTTTGGCGATTCCGGCGCCGCCCGTGCCCTTGAGGTCAATCAGCCTCGTGTTCTGAGTCGCACTGGGCGTGAGAATCGCCCGGCCCTGCACGCGGGTGCTGGTCGCGCCGAAAATCTCCGCCCCATCGACCATGAAACCGCTTCGCGTCGCTTCGTCAAAGTCGTTGGCGAGTACGGTGCGCGAGCCCACCCATCGCACGCCGCCCGCGTCGTCCAAAAACGGCGGAGCCGTCGAGCGGTCGCCCGCGAATACAAAGACCCCGCCCGCACTTTTGTTGGCGAGCGAGAAGAGCTGGTTGTAGATCGAGTCGAGCTGTGCCGCCCCGCCCGTGCGCGAATCTGACGTCGCATCGCTTCCCACGTTCGCCGAGGCGATCGTCTGCGCGTCGCGCAGCAGGGCCGAAACGTCGGCGAGCGTCGTATCGACCGTTGAAAGATGATTCGCCCCGGCCTGCAGGTTTTTCCCATACTGCTCGCGCTGTTCCATCAGCTTGCGCAGGCTCATCGATATCGCCGCCACTCCCGGATCATCCGCAGGCGTATTGATCCTCCTGCCCGTTGTCAGTTGATTCTGTATCTCCAGCAGATTTCTGTTCCCGCGCTGAATCGATCGAAGCGC
>Ga0105048_10015070_pt1 | contig 12010 bp, 9 predicted proteins | sample MAT05_FD_78382 | JGI IMG/M metagenome (GOLD analysis project Ga0105048, IMG submission 78382) | Freshwater microbial communities from Lake Fryxell liftoff mats and glacier meltwater in Antarctica - MAT-05 | ecosystem: Environmental > Aquatic > Freshwater > Ice > Liftoff microbial mat | place...
AGAACCCCGTCCCCATCGAGGCGCTCTACGACCGCGACGCGGCCCACGAGGCGACGCTGCGCAACCTGCTCCAGCGCCGCGGCTTCGCGAGCGTCGAGGCCGTGAAGGAAGCAGGCAAGCTCGACGGTCAGCTCGACGAGGCGCGTTCGGCGCTGCGCCGGCTCCTCGCGCGGCGCAGCCTCGCGATCACGGCCGAGCAGGAGGCGCAGATCGGCGCCTGCGCGGACCTCGCGGTGCTGCATGGCTGGCACGATGAGGCCGTCGTCGCCGGCAGTACCGAAGAGGCGTTGCGGTAGGACGGGGCGCGGCGCGCAGCCGCGTTAAGCCCTCTCCTCAGAGAGCGCCCGGCGCGGCGCGCTGCCACACCGGCTCTTCCTCGTCGCCCGGCCGCCCGATCAGCACCTCTTGCGGGTGGAACGCCGCCTTGTAGCGCAGCGAAGGGCACGCGGAGACACGATAGCCGAGGTGCACGTACGGCTTGCCCTGGGACCGCGCCAGCGTGGTCAGGAAGAGCACGTTGCCGATCCCCGGCGAGAGCCGCGCGTACGCCGGATCGTAGAAGCAGTAGATGGCGCTCCAGGCCCGCGGCGTCTCGTCGCAGATCCCGATGGCCACGAGGCGACCGCCGGCCGCGTCGTCGTGATAGGCAATCTCGCGCGACGCGGGGCCGGGGAAGGCGAACTGCATCGCGTAGTCCTCGGCGTCGAGCTCCCCGGGGGACCACTCGCGTGCTCGCTCGCGATCTTCGTGCCACGCCGCATAGAGGGCGAGGCGGGCCTCGTCCACGCGCGGGCGGCCGATGACGGCGCGGAGCTCACCGCAGTTGCGGAGAGCGCGCCGCTGGCTCCGGCTCGGGGTGAACTCGCCCGCGAGGATCCGGGTCGGGACGCACGAACCGCACCCGTCGCACGCTGGCCGGAACCAGTCGGGGCCGAAATGACGCCACCCGTGCTCCAGGAGCGAGTCTATCTCGCGTGGGGTGACCTCGACTTGCAGGCGGTGCTCCAGCGACGCTGCCTGCAAGTCGAGGTACGAGCAGGGCCGCGGGGCCTCGACGAGGGACTGGAGAATGCGGGCCATGCGACGCCCTCAGCGCTTGCCGGTGCCGCGCAGGATCTCTTCTTGCCGCTTCTTCCCCTTCTTCAGGAGCATCGGCGCCAGGACCCTGGCCAGGTGGGGCGCGGTGTTGGCGGCGCGCGCGAGCAGGCCCCGCCCCTGCGGAATCGTCACCTCGAGCGGCCTTTCGGGGAGCACGTGTTCGAGGACCACCCGGGCGATGTCCGCCACCGTCAAGGGTCTGGAGCCGGAGAAGGTGAGCGCCGCCTCCTCGCGATCGAGCTGCTTGTCGAGCATCGGAGTCGCCACCGCGTCGGGCATGATCAGCGTGACCGCGACCCCGCGCGGGCGGAGCTCCGTCGCCGCCGCGAGGGTGAAGCCGCGGACCGCGAACTTGGAGGCGCTGTAGAGCGACAGCCCCGGGATCGGCGCGAGGGACGCGAGGGATCCGATGTTGACGATGTGCCCCACGCCGGCCTTGACCATCCGCCGGGCCGCCGCGCGGGTGCCGAGCATCGTGCCCTTGGCGTTGACGTCGAGGTGGATATCGAGGTCCCGCTGGGTGAAGTCGGTCACGTAAGCTGCGTTGAGGAAGCCGGCGATGTTGAAGAGCACGTCGATGCCGCCGAGCTCGGACTCGGCCGCTTCCATCACGGTTTCCCACTCGGCTTCGCTGCGGACGTCGAGCTTTTGGCGGATGACGCTCGCCGCGCTCCAGCCCTCGTGCTCGGCCGCGCCGGCGAGGGCGACCTCGTCGAGGTCGGTGGCGATCAGGCGGTGTCCTTTGCGGGCGAGCGCGCCGGCGAGGTGGCGTCCGATCCCACTCGCGCAGCCCGTCAAAACCATTCTCATGAACGTCGTCCTTCTTCGGTTCGAAGCTTCAAACGCGGGCGGTGACCGCGCGGAGGATATGGCGCTGGGCCACCGCGAACACGGCGAGCACCGGGAGGCTCAAGATCACGTTGCCCGCCATGACGATGTGCCAGCGCACCCCGGTGCCTTGTTCGCGGAGGAGCGCCACGGCGAGAGGGAGGGTGCGGACATCGTCGTCCGTGGTCATTACCAGCGGCCAGAAGTAATCGTTGTAATGAAAGACGAAGCTGAAGAGAAAGAGCGCGGCCAGGGTCGGCCGGATCATCGGCGCGAGCAGCCCGTAGATGATCCGGAGCTCGCTCGCCCCATCCATCCGCGCGGCCTCGATGATCTCGTCCGGTACCGAGAGGAGCGCCTGGCGCACGAGGAAGGTGCCGAGCGCGCTCACGCCGAAGGGGAGGATGAGCGCGGCGAAGGTGTTGACGAGGCCGAGCGTGCCGAGCAGCGTGAACACCGGGACGAAGGTGACCTGAGCCGGCACGAGGAGACAGGCGAGGATCAGCGCAAAGGCCCGGCTTCGCCCCACGAAATGGAGCTTGGCGAGGGCGTAGCCCGCGGGGAGCGCGAGGGCGATCTGGAGCAGGGCAATCGCCACCGCCATCACCAGGGTGTTGAGGAAATAACGCCCGACAGGCACCGCCGCGAAGACCTCGCGGTACGCGCCGAATTGCACCGCCGCGGGGAGCGGATAGGCCGGGGCGCGGACGATCTCCGGCAAGGTCTTGAGCGAGGTGAGCGTCATCCACGCGTAAGGACCGAGCCAGAGCGCGGCGACGAGGACGAGCGCGGATCGGGAGAGCGCGAGGCGGAGCCCCTCCCCTTTCTCGGCGATCATGTGGCCCTCTTCTGGACGGCGGTGACGCGAAAGGCCCAGAGCTGAAGGCCGGTGAGGCCGAGGAGAAGAAGAAAGAAGACCACCGTGAGCGCCGAGGCGCGGCCGACGCGGAGGTTCTGAAAGACGTGCTCGTAGATGGCGTAAACGAAGATCGTCGTCGATTTTACCGGGCCGCCCTGGGTCATGACGCGGACCACGTCGAAGGCCTGGAACGAGAGGATCAAGCTGGTGGTGGCCACGAAGGCGGCGCTCGGTCGGAGGAGCGGCCAGGTCACGTGGACGAAGCGACGAAGCGGCCCCGCGCCGTCGAGCGCCGCGGCCTCGAGCAACGACGGGGGGATGTCCTGGAGGCCGGCGAGAAAAATTACCATGGAGTAGCCGGTAATTTTCCACACGCTCACGAAGGCGAGGGTGATGAGGGCGATGCCCGGATCGCCGAGCCAGTTGAGCGGGCGCACCCCGAGGCCGCGGAACATCGAGGACAGGAGGCCTCCGTCAGCGTCGAGGATCCACATCCAGAGCAGGGCGACGGCGACCCACGAGACGACGTAGGCGCTGAAGACCGCGCCGCGGACGAAGGCATAGACGGCGCCCCGCCGATTGAGGGCCACCGCGAGGCCGAGGCCGAAGCTGACCGAAAAAACAACAACGATCGCGCTGTACACGAGCGTGCGTGCGGCGGCGCCCCAGAGCTCCCCGCTCGCGAGGATCTCCGCGTAATTGCCGAGGCCGACCCAGCGCGGGGGCGTGAGGAGATCCCACGCGAAAAAGCTGTTTTTCAGGGCGAGGCCGAGGGGGTAGACCACGAACAGCGAGAGCACGAGCGCCGTCGGGGCGAGCATCAAATAGGGATGATGGGCACGGCGCGGCTGCATCTTTCGCTCCTCGGGCGAGGCGGCGGGCGGTTCTATCACGCCGCCGAAAAAGAAGGCGCGGCGCGAGCAAAACGCGGCGCAGAGGCTCGGCCCAGGGCTACCCGGCCCGCCGAGGGGAGCGCGCGACAGGAGGGGCCCCGACCCCGTCGCGCTGTACCCGTGCGCGAAACGTAGCGGTCGGCGGAAGATTGAACTAGCGTGCGCCCCGCATTCTTCTGGCAGGGAGTGCGTGAAGTAGGAGGCCAAGTATGCGTGAACGGAGCTTGAAGATTGCGTTGATGTGCCTGGGTGTCGCGGTCGCCGCGTACGCTGGCTGTAGCGACGGGGGGACGACGACGGGGTCGACGTCAGGGGACTCCACCTCGAGCGGCAACGGCGGCACCGGGTCGTCGACGGCGGCGACGGGAACGACGATGGCGGCGGGAACGACGACGGCGACGGGAACGACGTCCGCAGCCGCGTCCTCGTCGAGCGGCGGTAACGTCGACACCCTCGGCTTCGCGTGCGCGGCCGACGCCGACTGCGGCGCCGTCCTCAAGTGCCTCACGTCGGCCGTGAACGTCACCGCGCTCGGCAGCGGTGGCCCGGCCAACGGCTACTGCTCGAAGGACTGCAAGACCACCGACGATTGCCCGCTCAGCGGCCTCTGCCTCGGCGGGTCGAGCACGAAGATCGGCGTCTGCATCCTCTCGTGCGACATCGGTCCCGGGCTCACGTCGCTCGACGAGCCGCTCGACGAGGCCAAGTGCAACGCCCGCGACGACCAGCGCTGCGCCGCCCTCAACACCGCGGGCACCATCACCGGGTGCCGGCCGACCTGCGGGCGCGACGATCAGTGCACCACCGGCCGCGTCTGCGATCCGCGCACGGCCCTGTGCGTCGACAAGGCCAACACCGGCCTCCCCGCGGGCGCGAAGTGCGACGCGACCGCCACGACGCCCCAGTGCGCCGGCATCTGCGTCGGCTTCGGCGACGGGGTCACGATGTGCTCCAGCCCCTGCCCCCTCGGCGGTGAGATCCCCGCCGACTTGACCGAGGTCACCGACTGCGGCGGCCTCGACAAGGGCGTGTGCGCCTACTCGCCCAGCGGCAACGGCGCCGGTGATTACGGCTTCTGCGCCCCGGCCTGCAAGACGCAGGGCGACTGCCAGATCCCGGCGTTCTGGTGCAACTCCGTCGGCCTGCCCGACAACGGGTACTGCTTCGGCACGACGGCGTGCGGAACGGGCCTGCCCCTCTGCAAGGCCCCGGACGTCTGCACGGATACCAAGGAGGGGAAGTTCTGCCTCGATCCCAAGTACCCGCTCGGCACGGCGGCTCCGGGCACCTCGACCTCGAGCTCTAGCTCGGGCTCCAGCGGCAGCGGCAGCAGTAGCGGCACCGGGGCCGGCGGCTCGAGCTCCAGCAGCAGCGCCTCCTCCGCCAGCGGCACGAGCGGCGCGGGCGCCGGGGACGCGGGCGTCGGCGACGGCGGCTGATTGATGACAGGGCCACCCTCGGCCCTCGACTCTGCACATCCTCGGTATCAGGAGCGGATCCGGCAGCGACCGCGATCCGCTCTTCTCTCCACTCGACCACCTCACTTCATCTCCAATCGCCTTCGATCCGGGGCCCGATCGGGCCTTCCGACCGCGCTATTCGTGGGTTCGAACAGGAAAATTCCAGGCTATTCCGGAGCTTGTGAAGAATGCGAAGAGGTGAGACTCTTGTGGGATGAAACCCGAGCAGTCGACACGGGCACGGCCCCAGCGCCGGCCAGGGGCGCGCTCCTCTCTCTTCCTTCTTGCGGGCGGCCTGCTGGCGATGGGCGTGGCCCTCGGCGGCGGATGCGTCGGATCCCTCGGGGACGCGCCGGGGGAATCGAGCGGGACCGTCGGGCCTGTTCCGAAGCCCGACGCGCAGGCGCTCGAGACCTCGCGCTTCCCGCGGCTCAGCCACCTTCAATGGGAGAACTCGGTCCAGGACCTCCTCTATCTCACGCAGCCGTCGGGGATCTCGGCCTCGTTCACGGGCGACCCGCTCGGCGGCGTCTTCGACAACAACGAGTCCTCGCTGCTGGTGACGCCGGGCCTCTGGGCTGACTTCCAGCTCGCCGCGGAGGAGCTCTCGGTCCTCGCGACGAGCGACGCGGCGAAGGTCGCCAAGCTGATGCCGGCCAACGCTCCGACCGAGCCGACGGCGCGCGCCAAGGCGTTCCTCGAGCACTTCGGGATGCGCGCCTATCGCCGCCCGCTGTCCCCGACCGAGCTCACCGCGTACCTCGCCCTCTTCGCCAAGGGCAAGGCGCTGGTCGACGGCCCCGACGACTTCACCAAGGGTGTGCGCCTCTCGCTCCAGGCGTTCCTTCAGTCCCCGCATTTCATCTACCGCGTCGAGGCCGGCGGCGCCGATCTCCCGCTCAGCGGCTTCGAGCTCGCCACGAAGCTCAGCTACATGCTCTGGAACACGATGCCCGACGACGCGCTCCTCACCGCGGCCTCGTCCGGTAAGCTCGCCACGCCGGAGGGCATCCTCACCGCGGCGCAGCGGCTGCTCGACGACGACCGCGCGCGGGTGATGGTCGCGTCGTTCCACCATCAGCTCTTCCAGTACGATCACTACGACGACCTCAACAAGGATCCGGTCCTCTTCCCCAACTTCACGCCCGCGCTCGGCGCCGACATGAAGCGTGAGGCCGAGATGTTCGTGGAAGAGGTCGTCTTCAAGCAGGACGGCGGGATCCGCGAGATCCTCACCGAGCCCACGACGTTCGTGAACAAGGAGCTCGCCGAGATCTACGGCCTTCAAGGCACCTTCGGGGCCGACTTCGTCAAGGTCTCGCTCGACCCCAAGCAGCGCTCCGGGTTCCTCACCCGCGTCGGGTTCCTGGCCTCCAACGCCACCAAGCTGGAGCAGCACTCGATTCATCGCGGGGTCTTCATCAACCGCCGCGTGATCTGCGCCAAGCTCCCGGATCCGCCCAACAACGTGCCTCCCCTGCCCCCGGCGGCCGACTACAAGACGACCCGCGAGCGGGTGGAGAAGCACACCGGCGTCGGGACCTGCGGCGCCTCGTGCCACGGGTCGTTGATCAACCCGGCGGGCTTCGCCTTCGAGCACTACGACGCTCTCGGCCAGTACAAGACCGAAGAGCATGGCAATCCCATCAACTCTTCGGACACCTACCCTCTCGACGGGAAAGACGTGAGCTACGGTGACGCCGTGGCCTTCGACGATCTCCTCGGCGAGAGCGATCAGGTCCACACCTGCTACGCGAAGCACTGGCTCCAGTACGCTTATGGCCGCGCCGACCAGAAGGCCGACGCCCCCGCGCTCGCGGACCTCGCGCAGGAGTCGCGCAAGGGCGCGCGCGCCCTCATCCTCGCTCTGACGCAGACCCAGGCCTTCCGCACCCGCGCCCCGCACCAGGAGACGCCATGATCCAGCGACGACATTTCCTCCGCGGGCTCGGCGGCGCCGTCATCGCCCTTCCCTTCCTCGAGACGTTCGCGCCGAAGCGCGCGCTCGCCGCGGGCTATCCGCCCTTCGCGGTGTTCATGCGCCAGGCCAACGGCGTCGTGCAAAAGACCGACGAGCCGGAGATGTTCTGGCCCAAGAACCTCGGCAAGCTGACGAAGGCCGACCTCGCCTCGCAGACCGACCGCGCGGTCAGCGTCCTCTCTGATTACGCCGACAAGCTCCTTGTGGTCCGCGGCGTCAACTTCGGGTTCCCGGGCAACGGCTGCGGCCACTCCGGCGGTGGCAACCAGTGCCTCACCGCCGCCAAGGTCTCCGACACGCCCAGCGGCGCCGGCTCGCTCTCGATGGGTGAGTCGATCGACAACCGCATCGCCCGCGAGCTCCAGCCCGCCGGCGTCGAGCCGCTCACCCTCTATGCCGGCAAGATGTCGGGCTACATCGACGAGGTGCTCTCGTACCGCGGGCCGAAGATGCTCCGCGCCGCCGAGCGCGACCCGTTCGTCGCCTACACCAAGCTCTTCGGCGCGGCGAACATCGACGCAGCGGCGCTCGAGCGCCTCAAGGCCGCGCGCTCCAGCGTCAACGATCTGGTCCGCGGCGACATGAAGGCGCTGATGAGCCGGACCGACCTGAGCAAGGACGACAAGAACCGCCTCGAACTTCACTTCCAGAGCATTCGTGATCTCGAGACCACGATGTCCTGCTCGCTCCCCGACATGCGCCTCGCCGAGATGGAGGCGATTCAGCCCAAGGTGGGGACCAGCGACAACGTCCAGATCGTCACCAAGATGCAGATGGACATCATCGCCCTGGCCGTCTCCTGCGGCGTGGTCCGCGCGGCGACGCTCCAGATCGGCGACGGCAACGACAGCACCGAGTACACGATCGACGGGAAGAAGCAGTACAGCTACCACTGGATCTCCCACCGGATCCAGGGCGACGGCGACACCGGCGCCCCCATCGACAACGCGGTGGAGATCCACCACGGGATCGACAAGATCCACGGCAACTTGATGAAGTATCTCCTCGACAAGCTGTCGTCGTACACGATGGGCTCGGGCACGCTGCTCGACAGCGGGGTCGTGGTGTGGACCAACGATCTCGCCAACAAGTACCACTCGTACTCCAACGTCCCTTACGTCCTCGCGGGGGGCGCCAACGGCTTCCTCAAGACCGGGCAGTTCATCGACGCCGGGGACGTGACCAACAACAAGATGTGGAACGTGGTGGGCTCCGCCGTGGGCTGCCGCAACAACGGCAAGAACATGGACGACTTCGGCGACCCGAGCCTCTCGCCCGGCTTCATCGAAGCAATGATGACTTGATGGGTTGGGGTCGCGGCCCTGCCTGACGGGGATATCCGTCAGGGCAGGGCGCGAAGGGGGAATTCAGTTCGCAGCGCCCGGGGTCACGACGGTCCGGAGCGACCAGTCCACCGAAGCGTTGTTGGTGTCCGAGCCGTTGGGGTAACGGCAGAGCGACTTCGCGGCGGTGTTGCTGTCGGCCACCGACGCCGAGAGCGCCGTGCCCTCGACGAGGCTGACAGTGCCGACGCCGGTGATCACAGCCGCCGTGATGCTGCCCTCGTACGAGAGCGCATCCACGAGAGAGCTGCCGTTGATCAGCGCCACGCCGTCAGGCGCGCCGTTCTGAATCTTGTCGTTCCCCGACGCGAAGTTGATCTTCAGCGCGCCCGCCGCAGCGGTGACGGACGAACTGCCGACGACGAGGTACTGGCCCGCGGCAAGCGAGCCCGCCGCGGAGAGGCTCTGCGTCAGGTAAGAGGTGCTGGTGCCACCGTTGACGAGCACCAGCGAGTAGCCGGAGAGGCTGACCGCGGCGGTCGTGCCGTTGTAGATCTCGACGAACTCGCCGTTGTCCGTCCCGACCTCGTCGTACTCGACCTCATTGATCACCAGGTGACCGCCGGGGGTGCCGCCGCCGGTGCCGCCGCCGGCCGTGAACGCGCCGTTGAGCGTGACGCCGGTGATGGCCGAGTAGGGGTTGAGCATCACGTAGTAGGTGCCCGCCTGAGCGGTCGCGATGGTGCAGGTCTCGGCGTTGCCCGTGGCGTAGGGCCGGCAGTCATAGGCCGTGAGGGTCGGCGAAGAGCCGAAGCGGACGTAGAGGTCCACATCGCCGGTGCCGCCGCTGGTGGTGAAGCTCAGTCCGGTAGCGCCCGCGGGCACGACGAGGGTGTAGTACTTCGGCGAGCTCGCGGAGGCGCTGATGCCGGTGACGGCCACATTGTTGGTGAGCGCGACGGGGGGCGCCGCGGGAACGCCGACGCCGACAGCCTGCCAGGCGGCCGTGACCGAGGCGATTTCAGCCGCGGTGTAGCCGAGCTGCGTCGCGGCTTGCTCGGTCGCAGCCTTGGCGGCGGCGAAGTTGCTGGAGGCCGTCAGGATGTCGCGGTTGGCACGATAGAAGATCTGCGAGGCCTTATCGATGCCGATGCCCGTCACGTTGATCGTGCTCTTGCCCTGGGGGTGCAGGCCGCCCTGGGAGAGCAGGTAGAACGCGAGGTTCGCGATGCCAGAGCTGTAGTGAACGTCGACGCTGCCAGCGGCGGAGGTCCAGTAATCGAGCGAGCCGCCGTCGAGGCTGGGGTTGTTCATGTAACGGAGCGCGTCGCCGGGGGTGGCGGGCGTCCAGATGTCCTCGCCGACCTTCCAGGTGTTGGCGCTGACGACCTTGCCGTCGCGGAACCATTCACAGGTGTTGCCGAAGATATCGCTCATGGCCTCGTTGAGGCCGCCGGACTCGCCCGAGTAGGTGAGGTTCGACTCGTTCTCGGTGACCGCGTGGGTGAGCTCGTGGGCCGTCACATCCATCGACGCGGCGAGGTTCGAGGCGTCGGGGAGCTGGCCGTCGCCGTACACCATCTGGGTACCATCCCAGTAGGCGTTGACGTAATTGACGTCGTAGTGGACGGTGCTGATCATCTTCGCGCCGGCCCCGTTGTACGAGTCGCGGCCGAAGAGCGAGAAGTAGCAGTCGTAGGTGGTGCCGAGGCGATCGTAGTTGGTGTTGACAATGGCGTCGGCGACCGCGGCGGCTCCCTCGGTGCGGACAGTGGCACCGGGCAGGACCAACTTGTTGGCCGCGGTGTGCATCTCACGGTTCTTCGCCGTGTGGATGTGCGGCATGCGGCCGGCGACCGTGCCGTCGATGGCGTTGATGAGCACGCTGTCGCGGAAAGGGGTGCGGTCGGGGCGTACGCCTTGCACCTCGACCTGATAGACGAGGTCCATCCGGTCGGTCTCGAGCTTGTAGACGAGGGGCGCGGCCTCGGCGGCCTCGATCACGCTGTCGACGCTGTCGTCGTTGTCGCTGTCGGCGTGGTACTCGGCCTTCGAGGCATCGAGGGCTGCCGCGATTGCAGTGGAGGTGTTGATAACCGGTGACAGCGGCGCGTCGAAGTCGTCACGGGCGCGGCCGTTGGCCGCATAGATGACGCCCTTGCGCACGTGGACGACGATCTCGCCCCCGATGACGTCACGGCCATTCTTGACCTGGCGATAGCGGAAGTGCTGGTCGCCGATGTTGTCGGATTGCGCCTTCCGGAGGACAAGGCCCTCGGGGCTCGCATTGAAGATCGGCGCAATCACCTCCAGCGACTTGCCGAGATCGACCTCGTGCGGGTCGCTCTTGGCCTCGACCGCGCCGAGATCACCCGCCAGGAAGTTGGGGATGCCGCGGGCGTCCACGTCCACTACATGCGCGCCCGGGAGCGCTTCGATCTCCGTCTTGGGGGTTCCGGCAGCGGGATCCGAGGCATCCTCCGACCCATCTCCGATGTTCCCGCAGGCGGCGGTGATCGCCAGGCAAGCGAGCCCAAGGCCGCGGAGCAGCGTACGATATCGCATTGGAAAATTCTCCCTAGTATGGACAGCGTCGGTCGTGTCACCCAAAGCTGGGCAACAATCATCGCGAATATTCCGGGTATCATTTTTCTGGCAATATCGTCAATCAGCGCCTTCGCTATTTGGGCATGCCCCAAAGCGGGGATCCTCGGGGCTGCATGCCCGAGAGCGGGGATCCCCGGGCTGCATGCCCCAAAGCGAGGATCCCGCAGAGATTCAAAGCTCCGCGCAGGTGGGATTGGGGCACGTCGGTCGTACCCACCCCGACCACAAACCGCTCTACCGCGAAAGGCTCTCAGCCAGGCGCGAGGCCGCGAGCGCGCTTCATCGCGTAGACGATACCGTTCTGGAGGCTCCCGAACGTCCTGATGGTGCTGAGATCGTAGCCTTGGGCCACGAGGAGCTGAGCCACCTCGGGGCGGATGCCGGTGAGCACCACCTCCGCGCCGACGAGGTGTACGGCCTTGACCGCCTTGAGGATCCCGTCGACGCCGGCCGCATCCATGGTCTTGATCCCGGTGATGTCGACGATCGCCACCCGCGTCCGCCGCGCGATCACCCCCTGGAGGAGGGCCTCGATGATCTGTTCGGAGCGCTGCTCGTCCACCGTGCCGATGAGCGGCATCACCAGGATCTCGTTGGTGAGGGGGATGAGCGGCGTGGAGAGCGCTTCGAGGGTGATGGCCTGACGCTGGACGGCCTCGCGGAGGCGCCAGCGCTCTTCCTCGCTACGCTTCAGATGTCGGGACATGGAGTTCGAGGTTCATGATGCCCGCTCCCTCCCGACGCTCCTAGGCGTTAACCAGGTTCTGGCCGTGGCCGTGGCCGTGGCCGTGGCCGTGGCCACGGGACGCTGGTTAACGCCCAGGCTCCCGACGCCCCGCTACGCCGAGTTGACGTGGAAGACCATCTTGAGGGTGGTACCTGGAAAGGTGGAGTCGAGCCGGGTCAGCTCGTCGCCCAAGGCGGCGAGAGCCCTGGTCTTGTAGGGAGAGGCGAGAGGGTCGAGAGTCCCATGCAGCTCCGTGTCCGTGACACGAAGGTGG
>Ga0105048_10015071_pt1 | contig 12010 bp, 8 predicted proteins | sample MAT05_FD_78382 | JGI IMG/M metagenome (GOLD analysis project Ga0105048, IMG submission 78382) | Freshwater microbial communities from Lake Fryxell liftoff mats and glacier meltwater in Antarctica - MAT-05 | ecosystem: Environmental > Aquatic > Freshwater > Ice > Liftoff microbial mat | place...
CAAGTCCGCAAGGCCATCGCGGAAATCGGCGCGCCGCCGCCGAAGACAAACGTGAATCTCCGCGGTCAGATCGTTCCGCTCGAGGAATTGCTCAGCGGTTTCCGCAATGGCCTCATCGTTGCCGTGCTCGTGATCGCGCTGCTGCTCGCGGCGAATTTTCAGTCGCTGCGTCTCGCGCTCGTGGTCGTATCGACGGTGCCTGCTGTGTTGGCGGGCGTCGTCCTGATGCTCCGCTTCACCGGCACGACGCTCAATATCCAGAGCGCCATCGGCGGCATCATGGCGGTCGGCGTGGCCGTGGCGAATGCGATCCTGCTCGTGACCTTTGCCGAGCGTGCGCGCCGTTCCGGGGAATCGCCGCGCGACGCCGCGCTCACCGGCGCGAGCAGCCGGCTACGTGCGATCCTGATGACCAGCTTCGCAATGTGCGCCGGCATGGTGCCGCTCGCACTCGGCCTCGGCGCGAGCGGCGCGCAGACCGCCCCGCTCGGCCGCGCCGTGCTCGGCGGACTCGCCGCTGCGACGGTCGCGACGCTCTTCATCCTCCCGTCCGTCTTCGCGCTCGTCGCAAGCCGCAAAGTAAAAGAGCCTTCGCTCGACCCGGATGATCCGGACAGTGCGCAGTTCGCAAAATGAAAACGACCACAGCAATCGAACGGCAAGCCGTCGCCGATACGAACGGAACGGGTAGCGCGGGCGTCCCGCCCGCCGTGCCGCGCGTCCCGCGTGGCACACACGGACGTCTGTCTGCCTTCGGAAACGGAATAGACGTCCGATGTGTCCGGCGAGACGCCGGACACGGCGGGCGGGACGCCCACCCTACCCGGTGCATCGCCGTCTTTTTCCTCGCGCTGTGCTCCACGCTCCACGCTGCCGATCCCACGCCGGTGAAACTCACCAGCGCGACGCGCGCAGATATCCACCGATGGATCACCATTCCCGGCACGCTGAAGGCGAACCAGCAGGCGACGCTCTACGCAAAAGTCGGCGGCTACCTGACCAAGGTCGCCGTGGACAAAGGCGACACGGTGAAGGCGGATCAACTCCTCGGCGAACTCGAAGTTCCCGAGCTGCTCGCCGACCTGAAGAAATTCGAGGCCGATGCGAAGGTCGCGGAGATCGAACTTACCCGGCTAGTGGACGCGCAGAAGAAAGCGCCGGATCTGATCCTCCCGCAGGCGCTCGACAAGGCCCGCGGCACCGCCGAGATGGCCCGCGCGACAGTCGAGCGCACAAAGACGCTGCTGGATTTTGCCAAGATCACCGCGCCTTTCCCCGGCATCATCACGCAGCGCTTCGTGGACAACGGCGCATTCGTCCCGTCCGCGACCAGCGGCAGCGCGGCGCAGAACGCGGCCATTTTCACACTCATGGACTACACGACGGTGCGCGCGCAGTCCGCGGTGCCCGAGATGGAGGCGTTGCTCATCCGGAATTCGCTGCCGGTGAAAATCGCATTCGACGCGCTGCCGGGGAAGACGTTTGATGCGACCGTCACGCGCTTCGCCGGAGCGCTCGATGAGGCGACGCGCACGATGCTCATGGAGGCGGACCTGCCAAATGCGGACGGCATCCTGCGGCCCGGGATGTATGCGAATGTGCGCATCGCGGTGGAGAAGCACACCGGCGCGCTCGTCGTCCCGGTCGATGCACTGGCGATGGAAAAGACCAGCGCGTTTGTCTTCAAAATCGCGGATGGCAAGGCGAAGAAGACGGCGGTGAAACTCGGTTTCAATGACGGTGTGAATGCAGAGGTTCTGGAAGGACTTGCGCAGGGGGAGAGTGTGATTCTCGTCGGCAAGGTGACCTTCAACGACGGGCAGCCGGTCAAAGCGGAGGCGGCGAAATGAACCGGCGACATTCACGTGAACAACATGCCTCGGGTAGCGCGGGCGTCCCGCCTGCCGTGTTCCGCGTCTCGCGGAACATATCGGACGTCATCAGCGCGTCGCCACGCACGAAGACGTTCGGATGTGCCGCGCGAGAGGCGCGGCACGGCGGGCGAGACGCCCACCCTACCCGAGGCGTTCGTCTCTCCATCGCGGCGTATTTTTTCCTCCTGCCGCTCACCCTCATCGCCGGTCCCTCCACCGAGAAGGCGCAGCCCATCAATCTCATCACCGTCCTGCGGCTGGCCGGGGCGCAGAATCTGGACATCCACATCGCGAGCGAACGGCTGGCGCAGGCGCGCGCCGAGCACGAGGTGGTGCGGATGCAGTGGTTCCCATATATCACGCCGGGCTTTCAATTCCGCGGACACGACGGGAACCTCCAGAACATCGAGGGGCTCATTATCGACGCGCACAAGCAGAGCATCCTCGCCGGCGCGGCGGTGACGATGCAGTTGGAACTCGGCGAGACCTTCTACAGATCGCTCATCACACAGAAGCTCGCCCGGGCGGCCGGGCACGCCGTGGAAGTCCAGCGGCACGAGGCGGTGTGGCAGGCGGCTTCCGCGTATCTGGAATTGGTGCGCGCGTGCGCGGCGGTGAGCGTCACAGCGGAGGCGGTGAAGGTGGCGGAAAACTATGCCGGCCAGGTGAAGCAGGCGGTGGATGCGGGCATCGCTTTCAAGGGCGATGCGTTCCGCGCCGAGGCTCAGGTCGGGCGGGATCAACTCACCCGCCGGCAGGCGCACGAGCAGCAGCGCATCGCGTCCGCGCGCCTCTCGCAGGTGCTGCACATGTCGCCGAAGGTGGAACTCTTCCCCGGTGACGGACCGCCCGCGCCGCTGACATTTGCCGATGCCGGATTCCCGATCGAGTCGCTGACGAAGCGTGCGCTCGCGTCCCGTCCCGAGATGGACATGAGCGCGGAGCAGCTTGCGGCTGCGATCAGCACCAGCGACTCCGCGCGATGGGCGCCGCTGGTCCCGATACTGCGGGCGGAATATTTCTACGGCGGTCTCGGCGGAGGTGTCGGCGCCGGCGGGGCGCGGAATTTCGATGAAGCCCACGATTACGGCATCGGACTGACCTGGCGTCTTGGCCCCGGCGGTCTGTTTGATCCGTCGCGCGCGCATCTCGCCGATGCGAAGCAGCGCACGGTCATCGTCGAGCGCGAGAAACTGAGCGAGGAGATCACGCGCCAGGTCGTCGAGGCGCACACGCGTGTCCGGTCGCTGGCCGATCAGCTCGTCTATGCGCGGAAGTCGCTGGCGGCATCGGAACAGGCGTTGAAGCTCACCGGTGAGAGGAAGCAGTTTGCAGTCGGCGAGGTGCTGGAGAATGTCCTCGCCGCGCAGGAACTCACCCGCGCGCGGCTGGACTATCTCGCGGTCGTCACGGAGCACAATCGCGCGCAATTCCTCCTCCGCCGCGCGACCGGCGCCGGGGCGGAAGGCGGGCATCGGAAGTTGATCGGTGCCGGAGCGGAACGCGTGATTGGGAAGGAATAGCTGACCTCTGCCGGGACGATGAGAATTCACTCGCTCGAACACGCGCCATTTGAAGGTCCGGGCCGCATTGCCGCGTGGGCCGCGGAACGCGGGCACAGTCTCGCGCGCACTCCACTCCACGACGGCAAGGCGCCGCCGCCGCCCGATGCGTTCGACGTGCTCGTCGTCATGGGCGGGCCGATGAGCATCCACGAGCACCGCAACCACCCGTGGCTGCCGGTCGAGAAGCGTTTCCTCGCCGAGGCCATCCGTGCGCGGAAGCCGATCCTCGGCATCTGCCTCGGCGCGCAGCTTCTCGCGGATGTGCTCGGTGGAAAAGTCTTCCAGAATCCCGTGAAGGAGATCGGCTGGTTTCCGGTGCGCGTCTTCGATCGCAGCCCGCCGTTCGCGGCGTTCCCCGAGCGGCTCTCGGTGATGCACTGGCACGGTGACACCTTCACGATTCCCGAAAGTGCGCGCCGCGTGGCGGAAAGCGATGCGTGCGCCAACCAGGCATTCATCCACGGCGACCGCGTGGTCGGGCTTCAGTTCCACATCGAGCTGGAAAATGTCGGCATCGAAGATCTCGCCGCAGCATCGCTCGATGAAGCGGGGCGCGCGCCGTTCATCCAGTCGCGGGAGCAACTCCTCGCGCCGCCGCCGGACAGCCAGGCCTGCAAGCCCGCGCTCTACGCGCTGCTGGATGCGCTCGTGGCGGCGGGATGAATTGAATTGCCAATTTCGCGACGAGGTTTCGCAGCCAGGCCCAATGCCTTTCGGATATTCCACATGCCGCGCAGGCGGGCGCGAAGTGTGGCGCCGACGACTCGTCGGTGCGGCGGGATGGCCGGAGGTGGCAGGATGGCCCGGTGCCTCGCCCGCGCCGTGTTCATCGAGAGCGGTCTCCGCGGTCTGGCGCGGACGCCACCGCGACGCGGCAGGGATCCTTCCGTGAGCTGCGCCGGGCCATCCCGCCGCCTCCGCCCATCCCGCCACGCCGCCGAGTCGTCGGCTCCACTCAGGCCACCGGATCGCCGGCGGCGACGCGGCCGCGGAAGAACTCGATCGTCTTCGCGATGCCGTCCTCGAACGAAACCTTCGGCTCCCAGCCGAGCAGCGATTTCGCGCGCGTGATGTCGGGGCGGCGGACCTTCGGGTCGTCGACGGGCAGCGGCTTGTAGTCGAGCTTCGCGCTCGTGCCGGTGAACTTGATGATGTGCTCGCCGAATTCCTTGATGGTCATCTCGCGCGGGTTGCCGATGTTCACGGGTTCGTGGAAGTCGGACTTCGAGAGGCGATAGATGCCGTCGATGAGATCGGAGCAGTAGCAGAAGGAGCGCGTCTGCGAGCCGTCGCCGAAGACAGTGAGGGGCTTGTTCGTGAGCGCCTGGCCGATGAACGCGGGGACGACGCGGCCATCCCGCAGGCGCATGCGCGGGCCGTACGTGTTGAAGATGCGGACGATGTGCGTGTTCACCTTGTGGAAGCGGTGGTAGGCCATCGTCATCGCTTCGGCGAAACGCTTTGCCTCGTCGTAGCAGCCGCGCGGGCCGACGGGATTCACATTGCCCCAGTAGCTTTCCTTCTGCGGATGTTCGAGCGGGTCGCCGTAGCATTCGCTGGTGCTGGCGATGAGGTAGCCGGCGCCCTTGTATTTCGCGAGACCGAGGGTGTTGTGCGTGCCGAGCGAGCCGACCTTCAGCGTCTGGATGGGGAACTCGAGGTAGTCGATCGGCGACGCGGGCGAGGCGAAGTGGAAGACGAAATCCACGTCGTCCGGCAGGAAGATGTAGTTCGAGACGTCGTGCTTGATGAAGCGGAAGTTCTCGTTGCCGGCGAGGTGCTCGATGTTGTGGACGTTGCCGGTTAGGAAGTTGTCGATGCCGATGACGCGGTGCCCTTCCGCCAGGAGGCGATCGGTGAGATGCGAGCCGAGAAAGCCTGCGGTGCCGGTGACGACGGAGATGGGACTGCCTTGCGAGCGGGTGAACATGGCGCGCATGAAAGGAGCTTCCGTGCCGCGCATCAAGGAAGTCCTCGCACAAAGCCGGGCTTGGCGGGAGGCGCGCGGGAGTGGAGAGTGCGCTCCGTCCCATGCGAGCCACCATTTTGCTTTTGGTCCCCATTCTGATCTGCACAGCGATCGCGGGGGAGGGGAACCCGGGTTCCGGGCCTGCGGTCGATGCGGGGAAGCCGACGCCGCCGAAGCAGCCGAAGACCGGCCCCGGCGGTGCGGAGTATCCCCACGCTGCATATCGCGAGACCGAGCACGGTGCGGGAGGGGAGCAGTTCTGGATCCTCGAACCGTCGAGGCCGACGCCGGCAAAGGCGCCGCTGGTCATCTTCATCCACGGCTGGAGCGCGATGACTCCCGAGACCTATCGCGGCTGGGTGGCCCATCTCGCGAAACGCGGCAATATCGTCGTGTATCCGCGCTACCAGGAGAGGCTGCTGACTCCCGCGACGGAGTATTTTCCAAATGTGACCGCGTCCATTCGCCAGGCGCTCGCGGTGCTCCGGGAGCCGGGCCGGGTGTCGCCGGATCTGGAGAAGGTGGCGGTCGTCGGCCATTCTGTCGGCGGTGTGGAGACGGCGAACTTTTGCGTGAACGCGGCTGCTGAAAAGCTGCCGGTGCCGAATGCTGCGATGATCGTGCAGCCCGGCCAGGGATCCGAGCGTGGTCCGAATATTGTGGCGCTCGATGACTGCGGACGGATTCCGGCGGAGACGCACTTGCTGGTCATCGTCGGCGATGCGGATGGGATCGTGGGTACGCGTTCCGCCCGGACGATCTGGCAGGACACGAAGCAGGTGCGCGACCGCACCTTTGTGACTTTGCAGAGCGACGAGCACGGCACGCCTCCGCTGCGGGCAAATCATCTCTCGCCGGTAAGCTGGAGCCGGGAGGCGACGGATGCGCTGGATTGGTCCGGCTATTGGAGGCTGTTCGACGGGCTGATGAACGCCGCCTTTGCAGGAGCGAACTACACCGTGGACCCGGACATGGGCATGTGGTCCGACGGCACGCCGGTGAAGCCGCTGAAGGTGGAGAGGGCGGTCAACATCCAACATTGATCATCCAAGATCCAACATCCCACGCCTCGGCAGGCGGCACTGGCCGCCGGTTGGATGTTCAATGTTGGATGTTCAATGTTGGATGTTTAATCTTGGTCGCCATGACCATTCTCATCACCGGCGGGTCCGGCTTCATCGGCAGTCACCTCGTTCAACACTTCCAAGGCAGGGCCGTCGTGCGCGTGCTCGACAATCTCCGCACCGGTTCGCGCCGGAATCTCGACGGGCTCGCGCACGAGTTCATCGAGGGTTCGGTCACCGACCGCGCAACCGTGCGCGGTGCGATGGAAGGAGCGGACTGCGTATTTCACCTCGCCGCGATGATCAGCGTCCCGGAGTCGATGCTGAAGCCGGTCGATTGCGTGGAGATCAATACGACCGGCACGCTCATCGTCCTGGAGGAGGCGGCGCGCGCGAAGGTGAGGAAGCTCTGCTTCTCCTCGTCCGCCGCAATCTACGGGGACAATCCCGTCGTGCCGAAGGTCGAGACCATGTTTCCCGAGCCGCGCAGCCCGTACGCCATCACGAAGCTCGACGGCGAATTCTACTGCGGGATGTTCCAGCGCGAGGAGCGCATCGAGACGGCGTGCCTGCGCTATTTCAATGTCTTCGGTCCGCGCCAGAATCCGCGCGGACCGTACGCTGCGGCGGTGCCCATCTTCATCGAGTCCGCGCTGGCGGGCGTTCCGCTCACCATCTTCGGCGACGGCGAGCAGACGCGCGATTTTGTCAGCGTGAAGGATGTTGTCGCCGCCAATGTCCACTTCGCCACGACGCCGGGTCTCACGGGAGTTTTCAATGTCGCGCGGGGAGGGCGCATCTCGATCCAGGATCTCGCGAAGAAGATCATCGCCATCACGGGGTCGCGTTCCGCCATCACATACCAGCCCGTGCGCGCCGGCGACGTGAAGCATTCCACCGCCTCCGTGGAGAAACTGACTGCCGCGGGCTTCATGGCTGAGGCGGACTTTGACGACGCGCTCGCCGCCACGGCGAAGTGGTTCTCGGCCTGAGCCTCGGCGGAATGCCGCGCCGATTCGCGTTCGCGACGGGCTTCGAGATCGCCCTGAGACCTCCCTGCTCACGCGAGGTTGCAAACCTTTCCCGCTTCCGGGACGCTCCGCGAAATCTCTATTTGCTTCATGAAACATCCCCATGTCATCGCGCTTGCGCTGGTTGTCTGTTCAGCGGCGGACTTACGCCTCATCGCCGAGCCGGCGCGCGGGGCCTTCTCCGCCGAGGATGAGCTGAAGACTTTTCAGGTCGCCGACGGCTTGCGTGTCGAACTCGTGGCAGCCGATCCGATGGTCGAGTCGCCCTGCGCGATGGCATTCGATGAAAAGGGCCGGCTGTTCGTGGCGGAGAATCGCGGCTATCCGCACACGGTCGAGCCGCCGGCGGGCCGCGTCATCATGCTCGAATCCACGAAGAACGACGGGCACTACGACAAGCGCACGGTCTTCGCCGAGGGGCTCACTTTTCCGAATGGCGTGATGCCGTGGGACGGCGGGCTCATCGTCACCTGCGCGCCGGACATCTATTTTTTCAAGGACACGGATGGCGACGGAAAGGCGGACGAGAAGCGCGTGCTGCTCACGGGTTTTGAATTTGCAAAGAGCACTCAGCTCCGCGTGAACTGCCCGACGCTCGGGCCCGACGGCTGGATTTATTTTGCCGCCGGACTCGTCGTCGGCACGATCACTTCGCCTGAGCACCCCGAGAAGGCCGCGGTGAAAATGACCGGCGACCTGCGCTGGAATCCGAAGACCGGCGACTTCGAGACGGTGGATGGGAAGTCGCAATACGGCATCGCGTTCGACGACATGGGCCGCCGCTTCATCTGCATGAACCGGCTGCCCGTGCAGCATGTCGTCATCGAGTCGCGCTGGCTGCGGCGGAATCCGCACCTCGCGTTCGGCGAAACCGTGCAGGACTGCAGCGAGCGCACGGTGAAGACCGGGCTGAAGGCCAGCAGCGACGGCGTGCGGCTCTTCCCGATCAGCTCGAACATCACCACTGCCGACTCGCACGCGGGTTCGTTCAGTGCAGCGTGCGGGGTAAAAATCTGGCGCGGCGGCGCACTGCCGGCGAAGTTCGACGGCTGCGCATTTTCCTGCGACCCGACGGGCAACCTCATCCACGCTGACAGGCTCGTGCCCCACGGCGCGACCTTCGCCGCCGAGCCGCTGCTGGAAAAACGCGAGCTGTTCGCATCGAGCGACGACTGGTGCCGCCCGGTTTTCCTCACGCGCGGCCCCGACGGCGCGCTCTACTTCTGCGACATGTATCGCAGGACCATCGAGCACCCCGACTACCTGCCCGCGGAGATCCGCAAGCACACGGATTTTGAGGCCGGCAAAAAGAGCGGCCGCATCTGGCGCATCACTTCATCCGCACCCGCGAGGAAGGACATGCCGCGCGCCTGGTCCTACGCGAAGGACCGCGGGCTCGAGCGCGATGATTTGGACAAGGTGCCGCTCGATGAATTGCTGAGTGGTGCCGAGAAAGACGGTCGCACGCGCTTCCGCGCCGCACTCGGTCTCGGCGAATCCCGCGACCCGCGCGCATTGCAGGCGCTCGCAAAAATAGCCACGGCAAGTGCGGAGGATCGCTGGACGCGCGCGGCAGTGCTGAGCGGCATCGGCGGACGCGAGCGTGAATTTGCGACGGCAGTTTTTTCAAAACTCAACGACGGCCAGCCCGGTGCCGCGGATTTGCTCGGCGAACTCGGAGTGCTTTTCGCCCGCGCTGCGGTCGCGGCGAAGAAGGACGCACTTTCCGCAGACGCGATGCCGGACATCGAGAACACGCCTGCAAACCTGCGCGTCGCATTTCTCGCCGGGGTCGCCGACGGCGCGAACCTCCGCATCGGTGACAACGCGCGGCCTTGGATCCGCAAAACCGTCACGTCCGCCGCGGAAATCGCGGCAACAAAGAGCGCGTCTGCCGAGGCGAGGCTGCGTGCCGTGGGGCTGCTCAAGCGCGCGGAATGGAGCGACGCATCCGCAGCTCTGACCTCGCTGGCCACATCCTCCGCGCGCGATGTGGCTCCCGAGCTTCGCACAGCCGCTGTGCGCGCACTTGCGGTTTTCGACAACGCCGAGGCCGCGAGCACACTGCTCGCGCCGCAGCGTCTCGCGCCTCTCACGCCGGTGGATCGAGAGGTCACACTTTCCGCGCTGCTCGCGCGCCCGGCGCATGTCCCGCGCGTGCTGGATGCCGTCGATTCCGGTGTGGTGCCGAAGAATGCAATCAGCGCCGCGCTGCGCACTGCGCTTTCCAAGGGCAAAGACACCGCAGTTCGCGATCGTGCGGCGAAGCTTTTCGGCGCGCCCGCAGACGGCGATCGCATGAAAGCCTACGAGGCGGCGAAGGCCGTGCTGGCGTTCGCGCCGAATGCGACGCACGGCAAGGAGGTCTTCAGGACGCTCTGCTCCTCGTGTCACCGGCTGGAACAGGAAGGGCATACCGTCGGCCCGGATTTGCACGGCATGCGCAACCAGCCGAAGGAGTCCATCCTGCTCCACATCGTCGTGCCCGACTACGAGGTCATCGCCGCCTTTGCCGCGAGCAATCTCGAACTGAAGGACGGGCGCATACTTGTGGGGATCGTCACCTCCGACACGCCGGAATCCATCACGCTGCGACAGCCGCTCGGCGTGGAGGAGAACATCCCGCGCGCCAACATCACATCGCTTACCGCGAGCGAGCACTCGATGATGCCGCCTGGGTTGGAAGCGACAATGAAGCCGCAGGATCTCGCCGACCTGCTCTCGTTCATCAAGGGCGAGGCGAGGGCAAAGTAGGCGAGGTTTTCCAACCTCGCGAGGGGAGCGCCGCGAGGGGAGCGCCGCGCGTCCCGCCGGCCACATCCATGCGCCGCAGGCCTGATCTTTTCTTCGGAGTCCGCGTGAAGCCGGATGCAAGTGGGGAAGTAGTGACGCTGCGCGTGGTGTCGTCGTGGCCGCCGGGACGGGCGGCGCTCCACGCTTGCTCCGCGCCATCCCGCCGCCTTCGCCCATCCTCCCGCGCGAGATTGGAAATCTCGCCTACTTTGGCGGCGCGCTCGGGTGGCGGTCTTTTGTCTGAGCACTGAATACTGACAACTGAGAACTGGATTCCGCTCGCCTTCACCCGCGGCGCCAATAGAACGAAGCTCCTCACCTTCCCCGAAAACTATGAGCAAAAAATACAACGTCGCCGTCATCGGCTATGGCTGGGCTGCCACGGCCCACATCGCCGCCATCAATGCCAGTTCGCAAGCGCAAGTCACCGCCGTGTGGAGTTCGCGCAAGCTGGACTCCGCCGAGCTTTCCGCGAAGCACGGCTCGCCCATCACCGCCTACACCGATCTCGCCGCGATGCTCGCGGACAAGGACGTGCATGTCGTGGACATCACAAGCTACCCGAACCAGCACGCGCAGCAGTTCATCGCCGCGGCGAAGAACGGGAAGCACATCATCGTCGAGAAGCCGCTCGCGATCGAATGGAGCGACATCCTTGCGATGAAGGCCGCGGCGGAGTCGTCGGGCGTGAAAGTGTGCGTGTGCTTCGAGTGCCGTTACTCGTCGCAGTTTCTCTCGACGAAGGCGGTCATTGATTCCGGCATGGTCGGCTCGCTGCATTACGGCGAGGTGGATTACTACCACGGCATCGGGCCCTGGTACGGCCAGTATCGCTGGAACACGAAGAAGGAACTCGGCGGCAGCGCGCTGCTCACCGCCGGCTGCCATGCGCTCGATGCGCTGCTGCTTTGCATGGGCGGTGAGGTCGAGGAAGTGACGAGCTATGCGACGCAGAGCAAGAATCCGATTTTTGCAGCGTACGAATATCAGACCTGCTCCACGAGCATCCTGCGCTTCAAGGGCGGCGCTGTCGGCAAGTCCGCCGCGATCGTGGACTGCCTGCAGCCATACTATTTTCACACGCACCTCGTTGGCAGCGAGGGCAGCATCCTCGACAACAAATTCCACAGCCAGAAGCTCGGCGGTCTGAACAAGCACGCGTGGTCGCAGCTTTCGATGAAGATGCTCGATTCTGGCGACGTGAGCGACCACCCATACCAGGCGCAGTTCCAAGCGTTCTTCGACGCGCTCGATGCGGGCAAAGACATGCCGCTGACGAGCTTCGCCGACGCATTCCGTTCGCACCAAGTCATCGCCGCCGCAGACAAGAGCGCCGCGGAAGGTCGCTCGGTGAAGCTGAGCGAAATCCCGGTGAGGTAGCGGCAGGGGCCGCGTGCTCCTTGAGCCGCGTTTGCCACGAGCTTTCGACGATCATGAGACTCGTGTGGAGGTGGCGTGGACGTCGTAGGCGCGCTCGGAAGAGCGCGGACTTGGGCTCCCGCCCACGCCTGCTCGCGCCGAGAGTCCGCTTGTTTCTGAACGGTCGTCCTATTCACCCGCCAGCGGCGATTCGAAGCAGTTCGAGCCGGTCGCCGTCTTGAATCGGGCGCTGATTCCACTCCGCGGGGCGCAGGGCCATGCCGTTGTGTTCGATGAGGACGGTGCCGCTGGCGAAGCCGAGTTCCGCGATGAGCGCGGAGACGTTATCGCTCGC
>Ga0105048_10015072_pt1 | contig 12010 bp, 9 predicted proteins | sample MAT05_FD_78382 | JGI IMG/M metagenome (GOLD analysis project Ga0105048, IMG submission 78382) | Freshwater microbial communities from Lake Fryxell liftoff mats and glacier meltwater in Antarctica - MAT-05 | ecosystem: Environmental > Aquatic > Freshwater > Ice > Liftoff microbial mat | place...
CAATTCCTGAGCTCGTTCGTAAGCTTTCGCTTGGCTTGAACTACATCAGTATTACTGGCAATCAAACTTCTTTAGGGGGAAGACCCATGTCCAACACAATTGCAACCAATACGTCACTGAAGTGCTTGCGCGGAGCCGTGCTCGCATTGGTGCTGTCGATGGGAAGCGCGAACGCAGCGATCGTGGTCAGCGCTACGGACAACGCCAACCTATTGTCCGCCGCCCTGACCGCCGGAGGCGATTCCGGGATCACGGTAACCTCCGCCATAGTGTCAACGCCCAACTCCATAGGCCGTTTCGGGACCGGCACTTTCGCCCTGACCGGACCATTTCCGGACACCTACGGCCTGACCAGGCCGGGTATCGTCATGACCACGGGCAGTGCGGCGGCGATCTCGTCAGTGCCCAGCACCTTTGCCTCACTTGACTTAAATTACAATCTCGCGAGCACCCCGGCGCAACAGGCGCTGCTGCTTCCGCTTGCGTTAGGGACCAAGTTCGACGTCAGCCAGCTTGACCTGACGTTTGATGCGGGGCCCGGTACCAGCGCGCTGATATTTCGGGTGATTTTCGGGTCGGAAGAAATTGACGCAGAACTGCCGGAGTTCAACGACGCGTTTGGACTTTTCGTCAACGGAGTGAACGTTGCGCTGGCACAAGGCCTGCCTTTGAACGCCAACCACCCGGGTCGGACTCCGACGGTAGGCACCCAAGTGGACCGGGTCGTGATCGACGGCGGTCAGGCCCTGTTGACATTTACGGTGCCGGTCGTGCCCGGCTCGATTGGCAATACGGTAACCATGATCATTGGCGACACCCGCGACGCGAGGTTCGATAGTCTCGCTTTTGTGTCTTCAGTGGAGGGAGTGGTGGTGGAGCCGGGCTTCGCCTGCAGCGATCTGACTGCAATGGTTGGCGTGTGGGGCATCACCTCAGGCCGCTGCGGCAACTTCGTCAGCAACGCCACCACCGCGCGCTACGAATCGGCGATGTACGAGTTCGCGGCTGCGCAACTGCGTGGCTCGTTGCCGGGTGAGTACGTCTACGAAGTCGAGTTGCTCGCCAACCGTCCGCGGCAACCAAGCGCTGCTTCTTCGCTGTTGGTGGCCGGCTCGCCGCTGCCGCTGCAGACCGCGACCCGGAACTGGAATCGGGCCATCGCCTTCAACATCAGCCACAACGGCAGGTACTCGATCTTCAGCTACAACGGCCCTGGCCTGCCGGTGGCGCTGCAGCGGTGGGTAACGCCGGTCGGCGTCGCCATCAACCGGGCACCACTTTCGAACACCCTTACCGTGGCGCGGGTGCAGAACAACGTCCGTGCCCCCGGCATCAATGCGGTATCCAGCCATAACCTGTTGTTCTCGATCAACGACGTGCCGGTCCGCAGCTTGCCCGATACCTATGGCGTGGATCAGTTTGGCGTCGGCTTTGTGCGCTCGGTGGTGGCCAACGGCGACCTGATGTCCGATGACTGGCTGGAGGTGTTGGGCGTCACTCTCAACAATCCGGTGCCAACCGCGACTGGGCAACTTGATCAACAAGTAAGTCGCGCCCAGCAAGGCGCCAACGACGCGGCCAACGCCCGACGCGACAACGCCGACCCGCTGTTCGCGCCGAAGGAAGGGCGCTAAGGTTGCCAGCTTGATTGCGCAATAGAATCGCGCAGTAGAATCGCGCCATAGAATCGCGGCTTAAAATCGCGCAATAGAACCGCGCAATAGCATCGCGGCTTAAAATCGCGGGCCGGCAGCACACGCTGTCGGCCCGTTTTTTTTGGAACGACTGGGAAATCTGAAACATGGGTCCATTGACCATCAACGATGACAGTGTCGTGCAGGCCTCGTTAGAGCACATGGGTGCCGAACTGGATGACGCGACAGTGCTGCTGCATCTTTCCAGCGGCGAGTATTTCTCGCTGGGCGGCGCGGCCAATCGAATCTGGCAACTGCTGCAGGAGCCGCGCACCGTCGCTGCGCTGGTCGCGCAGCTGCTTACGCAGTACGCGGTCGAGGAGACGCGCTGCCGAAGCGAGACCTTGGCCATTCTCAATCGATTGCAGGCCGAAGGGTTTTTGGTCGTCCACACGTCCTGAGCCATCGCGGCGCTTGGGGGCGCTGCTCTTGCGGCGCCGCGCTTTTAGGCCAACATCTGGAGCCGCCGCGCGGGAGCACGGCCCGCCAAGATCAACCGCCGCCGCACAGCGGATTTCGGAGCTTCGGTTTGTCGCTGCGGCAGCAAAAACAACCCGTTAGCTCGTGTTTAATGGGTGCGCGCCCCTTCCAGCTCACAAGCGGCCCGCGCCGCCTATTTCAACCGACTTAAGGCCCTGTTCGCTTGTCGATGCCCGCCGCCAACGCCCCCAAGTTGCCGACCGCTGCGGAGGCGACGTATCGCTGGCATGGCATTGACATCTTCAGTGCGTTGCCGCTTGCCTTTCCGCCCTGTCTGTTACCGCAGCCGGCGGCCCAGCATTTGCGGATCGTCGCTGATCCCAGTCTTGCTGCGGCACCCGGCCGCTGCTTGAGCATCAGCCCGCATACCGGCTATGGCTTGTTTCGCGATCCCGGTCCTGATGGCGGCTGCTGGTTGGCGCGGGACACGGATCGCATGCACTTCACGCGCGACGAAATTCGAGTGAGCCCGACGCCTGACGCCGCAAGGCTTGAGTACCTGCAAACGCGCGCGCTGGCGCTATGGCTGCAGATGGTGGGCATGGCCCCGATTCATGCCTCGGCGGTCGCCAATGAGGCCGGCGCACTTGCCTTGCTTGGCAAGAGCGGCGCCGGCAAATCTACCCTCGCAGCGGCTTTGCTTGGCTGCGGTTTTCACTTGTGTGCGGACGATTTGCTGCCGCTTGCCGTGGTCAACGGCGAGGTGCCGGTGCACCCTGGCAGGCAACAGCTTGCGCTATGGATGGATAGTGCCCGCGAGTTCCATTCTGCGGCGGAGAGCTTGCCCATCGTGACGCTTGAAGGCGACAAGCGCGGCTGGCGGCCGCCTTTGAGTGCGCCCGCACAGGTGCCGCGCTTGCGGGCGATTTTTGTCCTCGAACGTGGCTCCAAAGATGCCAATGTGAAGATCGAAAGGATGCCCGCCAGCGCCGCTCTGCTGACCCTCATGCGCAATGGGCAGATGGCCGGCCCGGCGGAACAGTTGGGCCACGGCGCTGAAAAACTACGGGTATTGAGCGCTGCCCTGCGCTGTCTCAGCGTCTACACGCTGCGCTACCCGAGCCATTACGGGCGACTGGATGAGGTTTGCGCGGCATTGGACGCAGCCATGCGGGCGAGCTGATCGGCCACGCAATGATCGACCCCGTTTTGATCGACCACGCGACGCCTTTTCCAGAACCTATGGGCTGCGTGGTGGCTCTTGATTTGGGAGGGACGCGCTCCTGCGCGGCTGCTGTGGATGTTGGTCCAAGAGCAGCACTGCAGGAGCGGCACCCTCCAATGGATGCCTCGCCACAAGGGGCTTAAGCGAACAGGACTCGCTAGCCCCGCTGTAACCACAGCCCAAGCGTCGCTATCGCCCACAGCGGCGTACTGGCTTGGTTGCTGGGCTGGTGGCGATAGTCGCGGACAAGCTGGCGGACTTTTTTCAAGTCGACGTACTCCGCCAGCCGACTGTCCGAGGGGCCCAGCACCGCGTCGAGCAGGGCGGCATCAAGGCTGCCAAAGGCGCGATGAAACTGCGTCGACAGCGAGGTTTTGTCAGCCCGCCAGCGCAGCGTCTCTGGCAGCACGCCAGCCAGGGCGTCACGCAGCACCCAACGCGAATAACCATCGCGCTCCTTCAGAGCCGCCGGGAGTCCAACGGACCAACGCAGCAGGTCGACAGCGTAGAAAGGATGGCGCGCGTCGATCCCGAAGTGCGCGGCGATGATGCTCAACCGTTCGGTAGCATAGGCGGGGTAGCCGTTGTTCAGCCGCCAGACGTGGCGATCCGATGGCGCACGCAGCAATGCCTGTCGTCGATCAGCGAGCGCGCACGCCAGCCGCTCGCGGGCCTGGCTGGCGCGTGCGAAATCCGGGTTCAGCAGGTCGATCACGTGTAACGCTGGCGGTGTGGAGCGCAGGCGCTGGCCAAGGCCGCGCAACTGATCCAACAGGCGCGTCGGCAAGGTCGGCCGCGTCGGCCGCAAGGCGAGGTCGCCGCCTGCTGACCGACCCAGCGCGCTGTCGCCGTCGTGGCCGTCGAGGACGCTGCGCAGGCCGTCGGCTTGCGCGGCGCGATAGATCGTCGTCCACAGGTGCAAGTTTTGAATCAGCAGGGGCTCATCCAGCGTCGGCAGGAGTTCGGCGAACTCGGCCAACGGCGAGCTCGCGGATACATCAAGATCGCGAACCTCTAGTCCAGCACGCGGCAATCCAGCACGCGGCAATCCAGCTCGCGGCAATCCAGCAAGCGTGCGCAGTTCGTCAACATAGCGGCCTTCGTCGCAGGCAAGGGTCTGCGGGAATCGCCCGGCATAAGCGATCACCGGCCGGTCGGGCCGAAGATGGGCAGCCATCGCGGCGACCGCCGACGAGTCCAAGCCACCGCTAAGCGTCGCCGCGATCGGGGTGTCCGCGCTGAGCCGATTAGACACTGCGGCGGTGAAGCGTTCGCGCCAGCCGGCACGCCATTCGGACTCGCTCAGTTCATCGCTGAAAGGCGGCGGCGCGAGCACAAAATAGCGTCGCAGCGCGGGCAAGCCACGGCCGGCGAAACGACCGATATGACCAGCCGGCACGCGCGCAATGGCGCGCCAAGCGCTGCGCTCAGGATCGCCCGGCAGATTCAACAGGTGATCGGCAATGGCGATGGGATCGGCATCCGCATTCTCATGTAGCTGTCGCAGCGGACCCAGCGCCGAAGAAAACGCCAGTTGCGAGCCGGAACGCAGCACGAACAGCGGGCGCTGGCCCAGCGCATCACGCGCCAGCCACAGCGCGCGATTGCTGCGGTCCCACACCGCAAAGGCAAAATCACCAAACAGGTGATCCACGCAGTCAGCGCCCCAACGGCACCAACCGGCGTGGATGAGACTGGCGTCGTCGACCTCGGCGTCGAGTCCGAGTGCGCTCAACAGCGCCGCTCGACCATCCAGTCGAAGATCCGCCACCACCAGCAGACCGGCGCTCGCGCCTTCGTTGAAAAGTCGCGCGCTGCCGCGGCGTGCCTGTGCACAGCAGGTGGCGAACAGCACGGCCCCGGCGGTCTGTGGCGGCCGCGGATCGGCACTGCTCGCGACTAGCTTGAGTGCGCGCGCGCGTAGTTCGGGCGTACACGCATCCGCCGCAAAATCGACGACGCCAGCGATCATTGGAAAACCTGCGACATGAGCGCAGTCAATCTCTCAGATCGCATCGAGGTAACCGAATTTCGCCATCACCTCGCGGTGATGATCGATCACTCTTGCCACCTGCGCTGGCGTCAGTGCATCGCGCCAGCCGCCGCTGCTGCCTTGTCTGAAAAAGCGCGCACCACTGGCGTGCTTCTTTTCCTTGAAATCGATCAGCGCCTCCTGCCGCTTCAGTTCGTCGATATGGCTGAAATCGATGGCCCGGCGAACCTCCGCATCGCTGCGTTCAATCTGCAAGAACTCAATGATTGCCGCGAAGGTGAGCAAGGGTGTCGCCAGCATGTCCTCGTAACGAACCACGTGGAGCGGGAAATCAACCTGCTCAGTCCAGCTGCGTACATGTGCACTCCAGCTGCCGAGGTGCTGGCGCAGCTGCACGTGCAGCCGGTCTGTGGTTGCCGCATAGGCGTGCTGAGGATCGTTGAGTGCGTCAATGCTGGCATCGAGACTGATCGTCGAGTGATGGGCAAAGGAGACGGCGACGTCCAGCGGATTGCGGATGAAATACACTGCCGCACGAGTGGCGCTCGCCGGGACCAGCGGACGACCGCCACGCGTGTTGAAGCGGGCGTCGTGGATCTTGAAGAACAGGCTGCCGCGGGTCTGCGCGCTGATCGAATCAAACACATGGGCGCGCAGGTCATCGACTTCGTCCATCGACAACTCGGCGGAATGCAGCGCGCAGTGCTCGTCGAACAGTTTGCGCGAGCTGGCCATTCCGATCATTTCCAGAGCGTTGATCTCGACCGGCAGCTGGCGCCGCGGCAGCAGATTGCTCAAGAACACGCGAAACCAGGTGTTGCCGGATTTCGGGAACGAAGCCAGCCAGATCAGGTTGCCCACGCAGGCCTCATTGTCCGAGCTCAGCGTCGACACGATCAGCAAGTTCGCTGAGCAGGAACGGGCGGGTGGGCCGAGTCAGACTGAGCACACGCACTTGCTTCGCCAAGCGCGTCGACAAGTCGAACAGACGGCGGGTGGCTTGCGGACCGGCGACGAAATTGAGCCTGTACACGTTGTCCTTGATCGCCTTGAGTGCATCCACGCCGCGCAGGGCGCTCACCCGGAGGTCTGCGCTTGCGTGGGTGCCCAGCACGATCAGCGTGTGCAGCGGCAAGGCCGTGGCTTGGAACTGCTGCTCAATGGGGAAAGCGTATTTGTCGATGCGGCGACGCAGCTTGGAATAGGTTTCCGGTACGTGCTGCAACTGCTGCAACGCATCCGCCCACAGCTTCAAGCGCGGAAACGCCGGCAATAACAGGCTTTGTTTTTCGTGCAACTGCACGGCCGAAATATCGTCGCTCAAAATCCGCCGACCGCGCGCCGCCAATGCTGCGGTCAGGGTTGACTTGCCTACCCCTGAGGGACCGGTGAATACCGCGCAGCCCTCGCCCGCCGCCACCGCACTGCCGTGGATCGGCAACAGCCCGCGCTGGTGCAGCAGGGCACCGATGACCGAGCCAAGTAAAAAGGTGCGGATGTCGGCTGCATCGGCTACGTTGGCCGGCTCGATGACGACAGTGTTTCCGCCGCTGACCAAAAATCGACCGACGGCTTCCATGCTGACCAGGATCGCCGACTCTGACACTTGAAAAAGCACACCTGCCTTTATCGCCTCGGCGAGCTGCGCCGGCACCGACCCCAGCGTGATCAGGACGTCAGCAGGTCCGTCGGCTTCGATCAGCTCCGGAAGCGCTAGCTCAGACTGGATGCAGAGACCGAACGCGCGGTAGCAATGCAGATTTCTCGAAAGGCTCAATAGAAGGTTTCCGCGCCAATTCTTCGCCGGTCATCGAGCACCGGCAAGCCTGTATTCGGCCCAAACCAATGCGGCAATGTCCGCCGCAGCAAACCGCCTGAATGGCTAGAGCTCGAGAAACGGCTTGAAGCCGCCCCAGAACATGCGCTTGCCATCGAAAGACATGGTCTTGGGATCCATCATCGGTGCCAGCCGCGGATCGGCCATCACCTTGGCGTTGATGGCGTCGCGCGCTTTGCGGGACGGATACACGATGTATGAAAAAACAACGACCTCGCCTTCTTTCAATTTGACGCTCTGCGGAAACGAAGTGAGCTTGCCCGGCTTGACGTCATCGGCAATACATTCGACGTACTCCAGCGCCCCGTGCTCCTTCCACACCTTGCCGGCGAGTCGCGCCATCTTCTTGTAAGCAGGCATGTTGGCGAGCGGAACCGGCAGTACGAAACCATCGACGTAACGGGCCATGGGGCATCCTCTTTTGTTGAAGTGCAGGGTTGGGGCTTGGGGTTGGGGCGCGTTGCCAAGGCTACCGAATTGCTGCACCGGAATCATGTGCAGGCACCCAGCCCCGCTTCACAAAACGCTTTACCACGGAATCTCCTGCCCATTCGCATGCCAAAACCCGCCGCTGTCTGCGAGGCTGAGGTGGTCGATGCAGTTGACCAGGCTGTTAGCGGATTGCGCGGCGGAGACGTCGCCGTTACCGGCGGTCATTTCTGTGCGAACAAAGCCTGGATGCAGCAGAAACACGGCGATGCCGCGCGCTGCCACGTCGTGGGCCAGCGAGCGGCCGGCGGCGTTGACGGCGGCTTTGGACATGCGATAGCCGTAGTAGCCGCCTGAACCGTTGTCAGCCATCGAGCCCATGCGACTGGTCAGGATGGCGACCTTCGAGCCTTCGGCCAGACGTGGCAACAGGCGGGCGACCACCCGCAGCGGGGCCAGCGCATTGACCTCAAACTGGTGTCGAATTCGCTCGCTGGCATCCGCATCCAGGCTGTCCAGCGATTCCCGCGACAGGACCCCGGCACAGACCACCAGGCGGTCGAGCACGCAGGCTTGCACGCTCGCGGCCAGCGTGGCCAAGGCTGCGTCGCTGGTGACATCGACACCCTCTTCAATGCGCAAGGCTGGTCCAGCCGAAGCGCCGTTCCGAAGGGCCAGATCGCGCAGCCCAGTCGAGCTTTGCCGGCAGGCGGCGATCACCTGATCACCACGGCCAGCGTGGACCTCGGCGAGGGCCAATCCAATGCCACGGTTGGCACCGGCGATGAGCACGTTCTGCATGTTTCCCAGCTTCCTTGAGGGGTTGAGTGCAAAGCCTATCCCGACGCCGCCGCTTTGCGGGTAATCTTCGACTGTCACTTCTTCACTCTTTTTCGTATGCCGCGCGATTTGCTTGCGAGTCTGCTGCAACACCCGCTTCGCGACGCCCTGATGGTGTTCGCTGCGGATGGGACACTGCTGCTGCAAAACAGCAGTGCCGAGGCTCTGCGGGAGGCCGTGCTGTGGGAAGGGTTGCAGCCCCACTTGCAAACTGCGATGCAGATGCTGGCGGCCACGCCCGAACAGGTTTCGTGGACGACTGAGGAGGCGTTGCCGGGGCAACACCTGATCCTGATTGCCGCCCGCGCGGCGGCCGGCGAGCTGCTGGGATTTTCTCTCTCTTGCTCGGCCAATGACGACGCTGGACTGAATCCGGATGAGCGCGAAGTGCTGCTGGATCGCGCGCAGCACATGGGCAGCATGGGTGTGTGGATTTGGCGGGTAGACCGTGATCGGTTCTGGATGTCCAGCGGCGCACAGAAAATCTTCGGTCTGAATGGTGCCGAAAGCGACCTTCGCAACGGCGACCTGGGCCGCTTCGTGGTGGATCGAGTTGCCCGCCGTCGCCTCCGCGAGGGCGTCCGTACGGCGATTGAATGCGGCGAGCCTTATGAGGAAGAGTTCGATATCCAACGTCCCAACGGGGTTCGCCGGCGGGTGGTCGCGCGCGGCGAGGCGCTGCGCGATCCGGCCGGCAAGGTGGATCGAATTTTTGGTTTGTTGCAGGACGTCACCGAACAGCGTCGCGCCGAGGAAGTGGCTGGCCGTCGCAATGCCCTGCTCGACCGCATTGCCAAGATCGGCCGCATCGGCGGCTGGGAATACAACCTGGTCAGTGGTGAGTTGGATTGGACCGACGAAAACTATCGCATCCACGGTATCCCGATCGGCACGCCGGTGTCGGTCAACTCCACCAAGCATATGTACGAGGGCCGCTCGCGGGAGATTTTCGAGGCCGCCGTGACGCGCGTGGTAACCGGTGAGCGCGACGAAGAAACCATCGAAGTGCAGTTCATCACCCCTGATGAAGAGCGCGTGTGGTTGCACATTCACGGCCAGCTTGAGCGTCGCGACGGCAAGCCGTTTCGAATCACCGGCCACACCCGCGACATCACCGCTGAACGCGAAGCCAGCGAGCGTATCGAGCAGTTGGCGCATTACGACACCCTGACCGGACTGCCCAATCGCTTTCAGTTTCGCGAAATGGCGACGCGCGCGATTACTCAGACCTTGGCCAGTAACGGTGGACTTGCCCTGCTGTTTCTGGATTTGGACCGCTTCAAGCTGGTCAACGACACGCTGGGTCACGAAGCTGGCGATCAAGTGCTGTTGGATGTGGCCGGGCGGGTCCGCGCGGTGGTGCGTACTGGCGATATCGTGGCGCGGCAAAGCGGCGACGAGTTTCTGGTCTTGCTGCGTGATATCGGTCGGCCCGAAGATGCGGGTCGCGTGGCCGCAAAAATCATCGAAGCGGTGGGGCAACCGGTCAAGCTGTCCGGCAGCGAAGCACAGGTCGGTTGCAGCATCGGCATCGCCGTATTGAGCGCTGACACTTCTACCTTCGAGTCCTTGCTGCGCGCGGCCGACACCGCGATGTACGCCGCCAAGGAGGCCGGTCGCAACAACTACCAGTTCTACAACGATGCCTACTTCAATCGCATGCAACGCCGGGTGGTGCTGGAGCGCGAGCTGAAGCAGGCGCTCGGCAAGCACGAGCTGCGCCTGGTCTACCAGCCAACAATCGACCTGCGCGATGGCCATGTGCGCGGCATCGAGGCACTCCTGCGCTGGCCGCGCCCGGATGGCGAAAGCAGCTCGCCTTCGGAGTTCATCCCGATTGCCGAGGACAGCGGCGAGATCATTCCCATCGGTCGCTGGGTGCTCAGGCAAGCCTGCAAACAGGCCAGCGAGTGGGCGGCGGCGGGCATCAAGTTTGATCGCATGGCGGTCAATGTTTCGGCGATCCAACTGCGCGATCCCGAGTTTGCCGCCAGTGTGCTGGATGCCTGCGAAGCCGCCGGATGGCCGCCTGCGCGCTTGGAATTGGAGCTGACCGAGTCGGCACTGATGCGCGACAGCGAATCACTACGGCGTGCCTTTGCGCTGTTTGAAGCACACGGTATTGGTTTGTCGGTGGATGACTTCGGCACCGGTTTCTCCAACCTGCACTACTTGCATCGGTTTCCGGTCAAGCATCTGAAAATCGACCGCAGCTTTGTCCTCGAACTACTCAACGACCGACCCTTGGAGCGACTATCGCAAGCCATCGTCGGTCTAGGCCATGCCTTGGGGTTGCGAGTGATTGCCGAAGGCGTCGAGACCGATGAAGTCGCCCAGCGCCTGCGCTCGCTGGATTGCGACGAAGCGCAGGGCTTTCTGTTTGCGCGACCGATGACGGGAGACGCCTTGGCGGAGTGGATGCGCGCGCGGGCCTAGCGGAGTGTCGCCCGCGCAATTTCCACCCACGCCCTGGAGGACGCCGCTCCTGCGCCGCCGCCCTTGACGCCTCCCAGCACATCTCAATGGCAGTCGCGCGGGAGCGCAACCCTCCAAAAGCCGCCGTGCATCTTGCTGATCAGCCGCCGCGCGGCTTGAACATTGCGGCGTCGATGATCGACCACAAATGCACGATCCAGCCGAGCATGATCAGCCACAGCAAGCTCGCCAACACGAAGTGCAACAACGCCATCAGCATCCTGCCCTGCACCAGCTGGCCAAGTCCGGGAATAAAAAAACTGCACAGCGCGGCGATCACGTTGCCGCTGCTGCCTTGACCTGCGCTCATCGCGGTTGCTCCTGTTGGGGTCGCTCGAAGTGCGAGCTAGTTTGGCTGACGGAAGCTGGGAGCGGGTGTGACGAGGTGACCGGACGCAGCGGCCACGCCGCTTGCCAGCAACTCGACTGCTAGACTCCGCGGCTTCGCGCAAGCCTGTGGTTGAGAACTCGGTGGATCAGAACGGCGTGGATCATAGCGGGCTGAAATCGCCAGTGGCTGTGCCAACAGTGCGTCGCGCGGCCTTGGCTTTCATCTTTGTGACCGTGCTGCTCGACATCTTGGCAATCGGCATTGTCATTCCCGTATTGCCACATCTGGTTGAGCGTTTTCTCGGTGGCGACACGGCGCGCGCGGCGCTGTGGATTGGCGGCTTCGGAACGGCGTTCGCGCTGGCCCAGTTCATCTTCTCGCCGGTGCAAGGCGCGCTCAGCGACCGCTTTGGGCGGCGCCCGGTGATCTTGTTGTCAAACGCCGGCCTGTGCCTCGATTTCGTCTTGATGGCGGTGGTCAATACCTTGCCGCTGTTGTTTCTCGGCCGGGTATTGGCGGGCGTCTGTTCGGCCAGCATCAGTACCGCCAATGCCTATATCGCCGATGTGGTTCCAGCGGAACGTCGCGCGGCTAGTTTCGGCATGCTTGGGGCGGCATTCGGAATCGGCTTCATCATCGGACCGGCGCTGGGTGGCGTGCTCGGCGGCATTGATTTGCGCTTGCCATTCTGGGTGGCGGCGGCGCTGTCGGGCCTCAATTTTCTGTACGGATTGATGGTCCTGCCGGAGTCCTTGCCAGTCGAGCG